>Ga0067045_1027840_pt1 | contig 56186 bp, 48 predicted proteins | sample TerdegcTABiofilm_FD_59184 | JGI IMG/M metagenome (GOLD analysis project Ga0067045, IMG submission 59184) | Combined Assembly of (Gp0054472, Gp0054536) Wastewater bioreactor microbial communities from Singapore -Terephthalate degrading...
ATCACCTTCCGCGATCTGATGGAGCGCTACCGCAGCGTGGACGCGCTGGCGCGACATCTGGACAGCCAGCTCGCGCCGCAAACCGCTGCCGCCGACACCACGGCCGTCCCGCCGACGGCTGCAACCGAGGCGTGCGCATCTCTGGCCGCCCAGGGGGTGGCAGCGGCTACGGCCCCGGGGCCTGCGGCGGACGCGCCGTTCGTGCAGCAACTCATCGCCCAGCAGATGCAGCTCATGCAGCAACAGCTCGCCCTGCTGGGCGCGGCCACTGCGGCGCAACCCGTGGCGCAGGCGGCAGCACCGGCAGCCAGCCAGCCCGGCGCGTCACTGCGCGCCGCCGGCGACACCGCACCCCGGCCACCGGCAACCGATGCCACGCCCACGCAGAGCACGGACGACGACGGCGCGCCGGCCCTGGCGCGCTACGACGTGAACAAGGCCTTCGGCGCGATTGCCCGCATCCACACCACCTCGACCGGCGAGCTCAGCGCGCGGCAGCAGGCGCGGCTCGACGCCTTCATCCGCCGCTACACGCAGCGCACCGCGGCATCCAAGGCTTACACCGCACGCTACCGCCCACGTCTGGCCGACCCGCGCGTGGTCAACGGTTTCCGCCCACAGCTCAAAGAAATCGTTTACCAGATCGTCGTCTCCCGCTCCGCGGGTTGTCACCTGTGGGATCTGGACGGCAACGTCTACGTGGACGCGCTCAGCGGCTTCGGCATGAGCCTGTTCGGCTGGCAGCCGCCGTTCGTCGTCGACGCCGTGCGCCGGCAGCTCGACGCCGGTTACGACATCGGCCCGCAGCACCCGCTGGCCGGCGAGGTGGCCGAACTCATCTGCGACCTCACCGGTGCCGACCGCGCCGCGCTGTGCAACACCGGCTCGGAGGCCGTTATGGGCGGGGTGCGCGTGGCCCGTACCGTCACCGGGCGCAGCAAAATCGCCATCTTCGCCGGGTCGTACCACGGCATTTTCGACGAAGTCATCGTGCGCGGCACGAAAAAAGGCCGTTCCATTCCCGCAGCGCCGGGCATCATGCCCAACACCGCGGAAAACGTCGTCGTGTTCGATTACGGCACCGCCGAAACCCTGGCCGCGCTGAAGGATCGCATCGACGAGTTCGCCGCCATCGTCGTCGAGCCGGTGCAAAGCCGCCGCCCCGACTTCCAGCCGCGCGAATTCCTCCATGCCCTGCGCGACCTGACCGCCCAGGCCGGCACGCTGCTGATCTTCGACGAAGTCGTCACCGGCTTTCGCTCACACCCCGGCGGCATCCAGGCGCTGTTCGACATCCGCGCCGACCTGGTGAGCTACGGCAAGGTCGTCGGCGGCGGTTTTCCCATCGGCGTCATCGCCGGCAAGCGCGAGTACATGGATGCGCTCGACGGCGGCCAGTGGCAGTACGGCGACGACTCCGTGCCCACCGTGGGCGTGACCTACTTTGCCGGCACCTTCGTGCGCCACCCGCTGGCCCTGGCCGCGGCCAAGGCCGTGCTGCTGCACCTCAAAGCCGCTGGCCCCGAGCTGCAGCAGGCGCTGACCACCTCGACCGCGGCGATGGTCGATGAACTCAACGCCTACTGCCGCGAAGTCGGCGCGCCCATCGTGCTCAAGTCGTTCTCGTCGGTGTGGAAAATCTTTTTCACCGAAGACCATCCGCTGCAGGATCTGCTGTTTGCCATGATGCGCGACCGCGGCGTGCACATCCTCGACAACTTTCCCTGCTTTCTCACCACGGCGCACACCCCGCAGGACATCGCCGTCATCAAGACCGCGTTCAAGGAAGCCGTGGCCGAACTGCAGGAGGCCGACTTCCTTCCCCGTCGCACCGACGCGGCCCGCGCCGCCTTCGACGCCAGCCGCCCGCCGGTACCCGGCGCGCGCATCGGCAAAGACCCGGACGGCAATCCCGCCTGGTTCGTCCCCAACCCCGAGCAGCCGGGAAAGTACCTTCGCCTGGATGCCTGAACATGAACCCCCAGTCACTCACCGCCGCCACCGCCGTCGACTACGACCCGTTCGCCGACGCCGCGCCCGTCGCCCGCGTTGCCCCCACCACCGAGGCCCAGCGCGAAATCTGGCTGGCGTGCCAGCTCGGCTTCGATGCCACGCTGGCGTACAACGAGTCGGTCACGCTGCACCTGCGCGGCGCAGTCGATCTGCAGGCGCTCACCGCCGCCGTGCAGGCACTCCCCGGCCGCCATGACGCCCTGCGCGCGACCCTCAGCGCCGACGGCCAGCAATTGCTCATCGCCGAAAGCCTGGCGCTGGATGTCGCCGTCGACGATCTGCGCGCGCTGCCGCCGGGACAGGCAGACGACGCACTGCGCCGCGCCGCGACGCAGGCGGTCGCCACGCCCTTCGATCTGCAGCAGGGGCCGCTGCTGCGGGCGCGCCTGCTGTGGCTGGCCGACGACCACGTCGCCGTGCTGCTCAGCGTCCACCACATCGTCTGCGACGGCTGGTCGTTTGGCGTGCTGCTCACCGACCTGGCCACGCTCTACGCCGCGAACAGGGGCGAGGCTGCGCCACCGGCCCCAGCCGTCAGCTTTGCCGCCTTCGCCCAGGCGCTTGCCGCGCGGCAGGACACCGCCGCGCACCATGCCGACGAAACCTACTGGCTGCAGCGTTACGCCAGTGTTCCTGCCGCACTCGATCTGCCCTGCGATCACCCGCGGCCAGCGCATCGCCGCTTCGCCTCCCGGCGGATCGACCATGTCCTGCCGCCCGATGTCGTCGCCGCCGTGCGGCAACTGGCCAGTAAATCGAGCGCCAGCCTGTTTTCCACCCTGCTCTGCGCCTTCGGCATCCTGCTGCAGCGCATCTGCGGGCAGGACGAAGTGGTCGTCGGTGTGCCCGCCGCCGGGCAGACGCTGCCGGGTTATGCGTCGGTCGTCGGCCACGGCGTCAACCTGCTGCCGCTGCGCCTGACCGCCGACACCGCCGCCCCGCTGGCGCAGAGTCTGGCCACCGTGCAGTCCGACGTGCTCGACGCCTTCGAGCACCAGCACTACACCTTCGGCACCCTGCTGCAAAAGCTGCTGATCGAACGCGACCCGTCGCGCGTGCCGCTGGCGGCGGTGATGTTCAACCTCGATCAGGCCATCGACCTGCACCGCTTCGCCCCGCTTCGGGCCGAGGTCGTGTCCAACCCGCGGTGCGCAGAAAATTTCGAGCTGTTCGTCAACGCCTCCCCACAGGCCGACGGCAGCCTGCAGCTGCAGTGCCAGTACGCTGCGGCGCTGTTCGACGACGCCACCGTGCAGCGCTGGCTGGCGAGCTATGAGACATTGCTGGTCAACCTGTGCGCAGCGCCCGATGCAGCGCTCGGCGCCATCGACATCGTGACCGCGGCCGACCGCCAGCAGCTCCAGCGCCTGAACGCCACGGCGATGCCGCTGCCGCCGGGCCTGCTGCTGCACCAGCTGCTGCACGCCCAGGCGGTGCGCACGCCCGATGCCTGCGCGCAACTCTGTGGCGGCAGCACGATGTCTTACGCCCAGCTCTGGGCGCAGGCCCACCGCATCGCCCATGCGTTGCGTGCCCGCGGCGTGCGACGCGGCGCCCGCGTCGGCCTGTGTCTGCCGCGCGACGCCGACATGCTGCCCGCCCTGCTCGGCGTGCTGGTTGCCGGCGCAGGCTATGTGCCGCTGGACCCGAGCTTTCCTGCCGCACGGCTGACCGACATGGCCGCAGACGCCGACCTGGCGCTGCTCATCGCCAAGAGCACGTCAGCCGACGCTCTGCCCTGGCCCCGTGCCCAAAGCCTTTGGCTCGACGCCGACGCCGCCGAAATCGCCGCGCAGCCCGGCACGGCGCCGGCCGCCGACGCCGAACGCGACGCCACGCCCGAGTCGCTGGCCTACATGATCTACACCTCCGGCTCGACCGGAAAGCCCAAGGGCGTCATGCTGCCGCACCGCGCGGTGATCAACTTCCTGCTCGCCGTCGCCCAACGCCCCGGCCTGCAGGCTGGCGACATGCTCCTGGCCGTGACCACGCTGTCGTTCGACATCGCCGTGCTCGAACTGCTGCTACCGCTGGCCGTGGGCGGCAGCGTGCTGCTGGCCAGCCGCGAGCAGGCAGCCGACGGCTTTGCCCTGCGTGACCTGCTCGCCACCCAGCCGGTGACTGCGATGCAGGCCACCCCCAGTACCTGGCGCCTGCTGCTCAGCGCCGGATGGGGCGGCAATCCGCAGCTCAAGGCGCTGGTCGGCGGCGAACCGCTGCCCGCCGACCTCGCCGCGCAGTTGCTGCGTCACTGTGGGCAGGTATGGAATCTGTATGGCCCGACCGAAACCACGGTGTGGTCGAGCTGCTGGCCGGTGCAAAACGACCCCGCCATCGCCATCGGCACGCCCCTGGCCAACACCCAGATCTGGGTGCTCGACCCGCGCGGCAAGCTCTGCCCCATCGGCGTGCCCGGTGAGATTCACATCGGCGGCGCCGGCGTGGCGCTGGGCTACTGGCAGCGCGACACTCTGACCGCCGAACGCTTCATCGCCGATGTCTTTTCCGACCAGCCCGGCGCCCGGCTCTACCGCACCGGAGACCGCGGCCGATGGCGCAACGACGGTCAGCTCGAACACCTCGGGCGGCTCGATTTTCAGGTCAAGCTGCGCGGCTTTCGCATCGAACTCGGCGACGTCGAATCGCACCTCACCCGGCATCCGGCGGTGGCGCAGGCCGTGGCGATGGTGCGCGAAGACACCGCGGGAGACGCCCGGCTCGTCGCCTACGTCGTGCCGCCCGGCGGTCACGCCGCGCCCACCGCTGCCGAGCTGCGCGCGCATCTGGCGGCCAGCCTGCCCGGCTACATGGTGCCGCAGCACATCATCGCGTTGACCGCGCTGCCGCTGCTGCCCAACGGCAAAATCGACCGCAAACGCCTGCCGTCTCCGCTGGCCGCCAGCGCACCGGCAAGCGTCGAGCGCCGGCAGCCGCACACCGCCACGCAACGCCTGGTGGCCGACGTCATGCAGCAGGTGTTGCACCTGCCCGGCCTGGCGCTCGACGACGATTTTTTCGCCCTCGGCGGCCATTCGCTGCTGGCTGCGCAGCTCGCCGCGCGGCTGCGCCAGCAAACCGGACTGGACGTGCAAATGCGCACCGTCTTCGATACTCCGACCATCGAAGGCCTGTCGCGCTGGATCGACGCCCACGCGCAGGACCAGGCCTGCAGGGCCGCGGACATTGCGCATCGCCCAGATCAGAGCGCCGCCCCCGCATCGTTGCAGCAGGGGCGCATCTGGTTTCTCGAACAGCTCGACCCCGGGCTGCCCACCTACAACACGCCGTCGGCGCATCGCCTGCGCGGGCCGCTCGATGTCGCTGCGCTGGAACGCGCGCTCAACGCCATGGTGGCGCGCCAGGCATCACTGCGCACCGTGATCGTCGAACAGGATGGCGTGCCCGTGCAACGGGTGGCCGCCGAGCTGACGGTGCGGCTGGGGGACATCGAAGACTTGTCCGCGCTGCCCGCGAGCACCCGCGAAGCCGAGCTGATGGCCCGCCTGCAGGCCCGCAGCGCGGAAGTGTTCGATCTGGGCACATTGCCGCTGTTCAAACTCGGGCTGTACCGCCTGGCGGCGGACGACCACGTGCTGTTTTTCATGCCGCACCACATCATCTGGGACGGCTGGTCGTTCGATCTCGTCTACGAGGAAATGGCAGCGCTCTACTCCGCCTATGCCGCTGGCCGCGCCCCGCAACTTCCTCCCTTGACCGTCACCTACGGCGACTACGCGGCCTGGCAGCGGCAGTGGCTGCAAACCCCCGACCTGCAGCGTCAGCTGCGATACTGGCGCGACCAGCTCACCCCGCTGCCCGCGCCACTGCATCTGCCTGCGGACCGCCCGCGCCCGCTGCGCATGACCGGACGGGGACAGACCCACTGGTTCGACATGCCGGCAGACTGGTTCACCCGCCTGCAGCAGTTTGCGCAGCACAACGAGGCCACACCCTACATGGTGCTGCTCGCCGCCTTCGCCGCGCTGCTGTGGCGGCAGTCGGGCCAGACCGATCTGGTCATCGGCACGCCGGTACGGGGGCGGCCATCGGTCGAGCTGGAACAGGTCATGGGATTTTTTGTCAATGCCCTGCCACTGCGCATCCGTCCCGATCCGGCGCAGTCGTTCGCCGCCCTCGTCCGGCAGGTGCGCAGCGTCGTGCTCAACGCCTTTGCGGCCCCCGATGCGCCTTTGGAACAGATGTTGCAGTTCTCGTCCGTGCAAAGAGACGACAGCCGCAATCCGATCTATCAGGCGTTCTTTTCCTATCAGGACGTGCGCCAGCGCAACACTCACTGGGGCGACGTGGAACAGGAGAACCTGAAGGTCTATCAACCCGCTGCGGCGGAAGACGTGCGGCTGTGGTTTTTGAACACCCCCGGAGGCGTCACCGGCGGGTTGACCTACAACACCGACGTGTTCGAAGCTCCTCGCGTGGCCGGCTGGGTGGCACAGTACGACCGCTTGCTGGCTGAGGCCCTGGCAGATCCGGCTGCCGCGTTGCACGACCTGCCCGCGCTGCACGGTAGCGTACAAGCCGCAGCGCCGGCATCTGCCGCCGCGTCCGCGCTGCCTGCAGCGGCGCTGCGTGCCCCCGTCGTTGCCGCAACGTCTGCCGACGCCGCACCAACCGAAACCGAGCGGCAGCTCGCCGCGATCTGGGCTGAACTCCTTGCCGCCCCGGCCATCCAGCCCGACGACAACTTCTTCGACCTGGGAGGGCACTCGCTGCTGGTCATGCAGGCGCTGTCGCGCATGGAAAAACTCACCGGCAAACGCCTCGGCCCCCGGCACTATGTGTTCGACTCGCTGCGGCAGATCGCCCGCGAATACGACAGGCTGCCGCAGGCGGCGCCCAGCGGCAGAAAAAGCCTGTTGCGACGCCTGTTCGGCAAAGAGGCCGAAGGTGCATCAACGCCCCCTTCGTTGCCCTGACGTTGCACGCAACGCAAGGCATCAGGTACGAGTCACACCGGCGCCCTGTCCCCGCGTGGCCGCTTCCACTCCCTGGTTCGCCAGGGCGTCGGCGCGTTCGTTGCCCGGGTCGCCGGTGTGGCCGCGCACCCAGACCCAGCGCAGCGAATGCGGCGCCGCGGCCTTTTCCAGCCGTTGCCAGAGCTCGACGTTTTTGACCGGTTTTTTGTCCGCCGTCGTCCAGCCGCGGCGCTTCCAGCCGTCGATCCACTCGGTCATGCCTTTGAGCACGTATTGCGAGTCGGTGTGCAGCAGCACGCGGCTGGGGCGTTTGAGCGCCTCCAGCGCCATGATCACGGCCATCAGCTCCATGCGGTTGTTGGTGGTTTGCGCCTCGCCACCATGCAGGGTTTTTTCGTGCGCGCCGCTGCGCAGCACCACGCCCCAGCCGCCCGGGCCGGGGTTGCCTTTGCACGCGCCGTCGGTGTAGATGACGACGTCGGGAACAGACTGTTCGCTCATGAAAGCCTTTGAGTTGATGCCGCGCCGCGCTGAGCCACCGGACGCAGCGCCACGGCGCGACGCTGCGCGCGCAATTGCACTTTGCCCACTAGTCGCATGGCCGGCACACGCTTGACCGCGGCGAGAACGTACACCGCGCCGAACACCGGCCACCAGCGGTCGCCCGCCGCGTCCATGAAGCGCCAGCGTTCGAGCCATTGCGGCGAGCACAGCGCCGGCCGGTAGCAGCCGAAACGTCCGAGCGTGACCTCGAAACTCAGCAGCCGCAGCCAGTCGCGCACGCGACGCGGAGCAAGAAATTCGCCGTGCTGCGGCAGATACCAGCCGCCGCCCACGCGACCGACGAGCTGACGCAAACCCCACAGGCTCCAGGTATTGAAGCCGCTGATGACCACCTGCCCGCCCGGAACGAGCACGCGATCGACTTCGCGCAGGCAGGCGTGCGGATCGTCGACCCATTCCAGCGTGTGCGGCAGCACGATCAGGTCCAGCGACTGCGCCGGAAACGGCAGCGCGGTGAAATCGCACTGCAAATGCTCGGCATGCACCGCGGCGTCCGGTGCGCCGGGTGGCGTTGGCCCGGCGGAGCCGGCTTGCGCATCTGCACCTGCATCTGCATCCACGGCGCCCACCCGTGCAGGCTCGGCGTAGACCGGTTCGCCACCGTAGTGCTCCGGCAGCAGGCAGGCCGGGCGCACGTCTCCGGTTGGGACGGCGTCGTGCTCGGCGCCGTCCAGCGCCAGCCAGCGGTGCGGCATGCGGTTTTGCTCCAGTCCGCGCAACGCCGGATTGCCCAGCTGCAGCGCGTGATAGCCGAAAATATCGCTGACCGCGCGGTCGATCTGCGCCTGCTCCCACGCCAGCGCATAGCGACCTGCCGGAGTGTGCAACCAGTGTTGCAAACCCATCGCCGGCCACAGATCGGAGTCGCCATGCATATCGAAGCGCTTGCAGCCTTTCGGGACAATTACATCTGGTTGATTCGGCCCGCCGCAGGGGACGCGCGTACCCTGGTGGTCGATCCGGGCGATGCCGCGCCGGTGATCGACGCCTTGCAGCGCAACCGGCTGGAACTGCGCGGCATTCTAGTCACCCACCACCACAACGACCATGTCGGCGGCATCGTCGAGCTGCTGCGCTGGCAGCAGGCCAGGCAACCGCACCGGCCAGTCCCCGTGTGGGGCCCGGCGAACGAGCCCATTCCGGCGCGCACCGTGGCGCTGCGCGGCGCAGAGCGCTTCGTCGCCCCCGACACGCTGCTGCCCATCTCGGTCCTTGCCGTGCCGGGGCACACCCTCGGGCATGTGGCTTACGTCGTCTCGCCCGCACAGCCGCAGGAGCCCGCAGCGCTGTTTTGCGGCGACACGCTGTTTTCCGCCGGCTGCGGCCGGCTGTTCGAAGGCACGCCGGCGCAGCTGTACGACTCTTTGAACAAACTGGCGCAACTGCCTGAAAAAATGTCAGTCTATTGTGCACACGAATACACCCTGTCTAATCTACAATTCGCCCGTGTCGCCGACCCGGACAATCCCGAGGTGGTGGCGCATCAGGCCCGGTGCGTGGCGCTGCGTGCACAAGGCAAGCCCACATTGCCCAGCAGCATCGGCCTGGAAAAGCAGATCAATCCGTTTTTGCGCACCTCGCAGCCCGGCGTGGTGCAGGCGTTGCAGCGGCACCGCGGCCAGGCGCCCGCCGATGCCGTGCAGGCGCTGGCCTGGCTGCGGGAGTGGAAGAATGATTTCAAGGGGTGAACACCGATGCAGCAACTGAGACGACTGCGGTTTTGGGCTTTGGGTGCCATCGTCGCCTTGGCCGCTGGATGCGCCACCGCCCCCCCAGCGGAAAAAACCGCCGCCGTCTCTCCCCCTCCCAGCAGTTCCCCACCACCCAGTCCCTCCCCCACCGCAGCGCCCCGGGCGCCCGCAGCCTCCGCCAGCAGCTCCACGACCGCGGAGCAGACCGCGCTACAGGACGACACGCAAGACATCACGCCGCAATACCAAAACATCTGGCAGCGCATCCGCGCCGGGTTCGGCATCCCAGACATGCAGGGCCCGTTGGTCGACCAGGCGGCGCAGTGGTATGTGTCGCGCCCGGATTACGTCGCCCGCATGACCGAGCGTGCCCGCAAGTATCTCTATTACACGGTGCAGGAGGTGCAAAAACGCGGCATGCCCACCGAACTGGCGCTGCTGCCGTTCATCGAAAGCGCGTACAACCCGGACGCCAGATCGGTCGCGCATGCCGTGGGCATGTGGCAGTTCATCCCGTCGACCGGCAAGCACTACAACCTGAAACAAAACCTGTTTCAGGACGACCGCCGCAGCGTGCTGGCCTCGACCAATGCCGCGCTCGATTACCTGCAAAACCTCTACAACATGTTTGGCGACTGGCAAATCGCCCTGGCGGCGTACAACTGGGGCGAGGGCAGTGTGCAGCGCGCCATCGCCTTCAACAAGGCGCACAATCTCCCGGTCGATTACCAGGATTTGCGCATGCCTGCGGAAACGCGCAATTACTACCCCAAGCTGCAGGCCGTGAAGAACATCATTTCCGACCCGGGCAAATATGGCATGACCCTGCCGGACATTCCCGATCACCCCTATTTCAAAACCGTGACCATCACGCGCGACATCGACGTCACGCTGGCGGCCAAACTCGCCGGGCTGACGCTCGACGAATTCCGCTCGCTCAACCCGGCGTTCACCAAACCGGTGATTCTGGGCGCGACCAATCCGCGCATCCTGCTGCCCTACGACAACGCCACGCATTTTGCCCAGGCGCTACAGGCCTACAACGGCCCGCTATCGACCTGGACTGCGTATACCGTCAAGACCACCACCGCACCCGCGACGCTGGCGCGGCAGCTCGACATCAGCGAAGCCGTGCTGCGTGACACCAACGCCATTCCGCCGCGGCAGCTCATCAAAGCCGGCTCTACCGTGCTCATTCCCAAGGCCGGGGATGACGACGGCAACAAAAACGTCAGCGTCGCCGTGGCCGAGAACGCCACGCTGGCACTGGCTCCAGAGGCGCCACCGGGCCGTCGCCTGGTGCTGCGCGTGGGCAAGTATGGGGATTCGGTCGAGCGCGTCGCGCATCGCTACCACCTCAGCCCGCTGCAGGTGGCACAGTGGAACCACACCACCGAGCGCGGCATGTTCCGCAGCGGACAGTTCGTCACCATCTACGTGACGCACACCCCGCGCATCTTTGTCGCCGAGCGCAAGGTCGACAAGCCGCGCCTGGTCGCCGAACGCAAGCCGCAGATCAAGCGCCGCACCATCGTCCACCGTCAGGTGCGCGTGGCACAGCAGCAGAACAGCGAACGCCGCGAATTGCACTACGACGTGCGCACCCGCGACGCCCACCCGGTCTATCTGGCCAGACAATGACCCCGACCGGGCAGACGGGCTGCCCGGTGGTCGAATGGTTTGCGCAAACCGCTCGGGTCAAACCACGCCGTCTCGGCGCAGTGCGTCGATCTGCGCCGCATCCAGGCCCAGTTCGGCGAGCACGGCGGCGGTATGCGCTCCCAGCGGCGGGCCGATCCAGCGGGTTTTTCCCGGAGTGAGCGACAGGCGTGGCGCGGGCGCCGGCAGGCCCACCGGCGTGCCGTCGGCCAGATGGTGCGGCTCGATCATGCCGCGCGCCGTGAACTGCGCGTCGGCGACGATGTCGGCGATGCTGTAGATGCGCGTGGCCGGCACGTCGGCGTCGCGCATGGCGCGCACGATGTCGGCGGCGTCGAACTGCTGCGCCCATGACTGGATCGCCGCGTCGATGTCTGCGGCACGCGCCATCCGCCCCGGGTTGCGCGCCAGCGCAGGGTCGTCTGCCAGGTCGGCCCGGCCGATGGCCTGCATGAGGCGGCGGAAAATCGCATCGCCGTTGCCCGAAATCTGCACCCACTCGCCGTCGCGGCTGCGGTAGACGTTCGACGGCGTGATTCCCGGAATGCTGGTGCCGGCGCGCTCGCGCACCGTACCGTCGTAGCTGTATTCCATCAGCGTGCTCTCCATCAGGTTGAACACGCTTTCGGTCAGCGCGACATCGACGACCTGACCCTGCCCGCCGTTGTGGCCGTCCCAGCGCCCGCCGGTGGCGTCGCGGTGGCGCAGCGCCACGAGCGCGCCCATCACCGCGTGCAGCGCGGCGATCGAGTCACCCAGCGACAGATTGGCGCGCATCGGCGGGCGGTCGGGATCCCCCGTGACGTAACGCATCCCGCCCATCGCCTCGGCGATGGCGCCAAAACCGGGCTGCTGGCGCATCGGCCCGGTCTGGCCGAAACCGGAAATGCGCACCATCACCAGAGCGGGGTTGACAGCGCGCAGATCGTCCCAGCCCAGGCCGAGCTTTTCCAGCGCACCGGGCCGCATGTTTTCCACCACGACGTCAGTGCGCGCCACCAGTTGGCGCACGATGTCCCTGCCGCGCGGATGCTTCAAATCGAGCGTGATGCAGCGTTTGTTGCGCGCCTGTGCCGCCCACCACAGCGATTCGCCCTTGTGCAGCTTGCGCCAACTGCGCAGCGGGTCACCGCCCGGGTCGCCATCGCGCGCCGGGGTTTCGATCTTGATCACATCCGCGCCGAATTCGGCCAGCAGCCGCGTGGCAAACGGCCCGGCAATCAGGCTGCCGAGTTCGAGCACGCGCAGACCGTCGAGCGCTCCCGGGGTTTGGGCGCAGCCCGCGGAGGTTTCAGCCATAGAACGGAGAGAACAGCAAAGCGATATTGACCAGCAAGGCCAGGCTCCAGACCAGCGAGCGCAAGGTGGCCTTGTCGTTGACATAGCACCACAGATACACCGCGCGCAGCAGCAGCCAGGCGATGAGCAGACCGTTGACCAGCCCCAGGGGAGTCTTCAGCCAAAGCGCAAACAGGGCGGCAGCGAACAAAAACGGCAGCGCCTCGAAACTGTTGGCCTGCGCGGCGTTTGCCCGCCGCCGCCGCGGATCGGTTTGCCGCTCCAGCCAGAGCCGGGGCTCGTGATTGTCGTAGCGGTTTTGCGTGGCGCCGAATGTCCCCGACTTGGCGATGCCCGCAGCGACGATGGGCAGTTGCGAGGCAATCAGCAGCAAAATGGCAGTCAGCAGCATGCGCGGTCTCCGGCAAATCCCCTGCAGCATACAAAAAGCTGCGGCCCGGCGCATGGCCGGACCGCAGCCAAATGGCCCCGTTCTGACGGGGTCTTCAGGGAGATCAACCGGCGTAATCGGCCGCGGCGGTGGCGTCCTGGTCGTTGGCCATGCCCAGCAGGCGCAGCGCCACGGTGGCGACGATGGCCACGACAAAGTTCAGAATCAGCGCGTACAGACCGATGTACGCCGGGATCACTAGCGTGCCCAGATGCAGCGCGTAGCCGGAGGTTTTGAAGCCGTTGAGCGACGCCGCCCAGATCCCCCAGGCCAGACCGACGGCCCAGCCCAGCAGCAGCGCCTTGGCGTCGAACCAGCGGGTATAGATCCCGGAAACGATGGCCGGCAAGGTCTGCAAAATCAGGATGCCGCCAAGCAGCTGCAACTGGATGGCGTAAGTCAGCGGCAGGAAGACGATGAACAACAGCGCGCCGAATTTCACCAGCAGCGAAATCAGCTTGGCCATTTCGGTTTCCTTGGCCGGCGTGCAGTTCGGGTTGACGTAAGCCTTGTAGATGTTGCGGGTAAAGAGGTTGGCCGCAGCGATCGACATGATGGCCGCGGGCACCAGCGCACCGATGGCCACCGCAGCAAACCCCAGACCGACGAACCAGCTGGGGAAGAAGTGCAGCAGCAGACCCGGCATGGCGAACTGCGGCCCGTACTGTTTGAAGTAAGGCGCCAGATCAGGCAGCTTGGCAATGCCGGCGGCGTAGGCCATATAACCCAGCAGCGCAATCAGCCCGAGCATGAACGAGTAGGCCGGCAGGAACACCCAGTTGCGGCGCAGGGTGTTCGGGCCTTTGGCCGACAGCACCGCGGTGGTGGCATGCGGGTACAGCATCAGCGCCAGCGCCGAACCGAACGCCAGAGTGGGATAGAACGACTGCAGCCCCAGGTTGTCGCCCTTGACCGGCGGCAGCAGCAGTTTGTCCTTCGGGATGGCGGCAAAGATATTGCCGAACCCGCCGAGCTTGTACGGCACGACGACGATCAGCGCGATGACGGTGATGTACACCAGCAAATCTTTGACCACGGCAATCGACGCCGGGGCGCGCAGGCCGCTGGTGTAAGTGAACGCGGCGAGGATGACGAAGGCGATGATCAGCGGCAGGTCGCCGGTCAGCCCCTGGGTGGAAAAGCCCAGACCGCCGATGACCACTTGGATGCCCACGAGCTGCAGCGCGATGTAGGGCATGGTGGCGACGATCCCCGTCACCGCGATCGCCAGAGCCAGCGCCGGGCTGCCATAGCGGCCGGCGACGAAATCCGACGCGGTGATGTAGTTGTGCTTTTTCGCCACCACCCACAGCCGCGGCAGAATGGCAAAAACCAGGGGATAGACCAGCACGGTGTACGGCAGGGCAAAAAAGCCCAGCGCCCCGGCACCGAAGACCAGTGCCGGCACGGCGACGAAGGTGTAGGCCGTGTACAGGTCGCCACCGATGAGGAACCAGGTGATCCAGCTGCCGAAGCGCCGTCCGCCCAGCCCCCATTCGTGCAGGTGGCTCATGTCGCCCTTGCGCCAATGCGCCGAAATGAACCCCAGCACGGTGATGGCGACGAACAGGGCGACGAAAACGATGGTCGCAACGAGATTCATGGCGTCAGTCTCCGCTGCCGGGCGGCACGACCCGTTTGAAAACCAGGGCGATGAACACACCCGACAGCGGCACCCAGATCAGTTGCCACCAGTAAAAAAACGGCATGCCGAACACGCTGGGTTCGAGCGTGTTGTAAAACGGGACGGCCAGCACGGCGACACACGGAATCGCCAGCAAAATGAATTCCACCACCCCGAGTGGTTTGGGTTTGGACATGAACGGTCTCCTGAGCTTTTTGGGCGCACTCGTGGCGAACCCCTTGCAATCTGACGCGGCACGCGGGGATGAGCCGCAGCCAGGGTCACAGATTAGCCCAGCAGGCGACAAATACCTGTATCCAGATGTGTTGTTCGCAAGCGGATGAAAGCGAACGACCGTTCGTCCTGGTTTTCCCGAGATGCGGCGCAATCCAGGGCCGCCACAGGCGGGCGGCAGATGCAGCCGCGCCGCGCTGTTCAGGTCTGTCCCGACTGCGCGTTGTCCGACGCCACACCCCAGCGCCGCAGCGCGGCGTCGTCGCTTTCCCGCGCATCGACCCACTGCCCGCCCTGCGGCGTCGTCTCTTTCTTCCAGAACGGCGCCTGGGTTTTGAGATAATCCATGAGGAACTCGCACGCGGCGAACGCCGCGCCGCGGTGGCTGCTGGCGACGGCGACGAGCACGATGTCGTCGCCCGGCAGCAGCGCGCCGACACGGTGGATCACCGTCACGCCCAGCAGCGGCCAGCGCTGCTGCGCCTGTTCGACCATCTGCCCGATCGCCCGCTCGGTCATGCCGGGGTAGTGCTCCAGTTCCATGGCCTGCACGTGGCCCGGAGCGCACTGCCCCGGGTGGTGGTCGCGGCAGACGCCAACAAAACTCGCCACCGCGCCGACGTCCAGCCGCCCGGCGCGCAGGGCCTGCACTTCCGCACCGAGATCGAATCCCTCGGTCTGGATGCGGATGGTCACCGGCACCATGCCGTCAGCCCCCGGTCACCGGCGGAAAAAACGCCACCTCGCACCCGGGTTGCAGCGCCGTGTGCGCGTCGCACAGCGTGTGGTTGCACGCCATGCGCAGCGGTTTGTCCGTCGCCAGCGCCGCCGCATGCCGGCCGTCGAGCGCACGCAGCCAGTCACGCACCTGGCCGACCGTCTGCACCGTCTCCGGCAGGTCGTGCGCTTCCTGTGCCAGGCCGACGGCCTCGCGCACGCTGGCAAAGTAGCGGATCGAAACTTGCATGGTTCAACCCTGCAACAAGGAACAGAATGGCAGGTAACGCACCACGTCACCGCGGCGGATGACGTGCTGCGGTGGATTGTCCACCAAACCGTCGGCCCAGACGGTGGAAGTGAGCACGGCGGAATTCTGCGAGGCGAACAGCTCGGCCTGCCCCTGCGCATTCAGGCGCACACGCAAAAATTCCCGCCGTCGGTCCGGCTTGGGCCAGTCGAACGCCGCGTGCACCGGCAGCGCCACCGCCGCGGTGTCTCTGGCGCCCTGCAGCGCCAGCAGGTAAGGCCGCACGAACAGCAAAAAGGTGACGAAACTCGACACTGGGTTGCCCGGCAGCCCGATGAACGCCGCCTGCCCCTGCCCCGGGTCGCGCCGTACATGGCCAAACGCCAGCGGCTTGCCCGGCTTCATCGCGATCTGCCACAAATCGAGTGCGCCTTCGGCCTGAACCGCCGGCTTGACGTGATCCTCCTCTCCCACCGACATCCCGCCGGTGGAGACGATCAGATCGGCCTGCCGTGCGGCCTGGCGCAGCATGTCCCGGGTTGCGTCCAGACGGTCGGGAACGATGCCGAAGTCGATGACTTCGCACCCGGCGGCCTGCACCAGCGCCTGGATGACGAAGCGGTTGGAGTTGTAGATCGCGCCGGCACGCAGGGGCTCGCCGGGCATGGCGAGTTCGTCACCGGTGAACGCCAGCGCCACACGCGGCCTGGCCCGTACCGTCAACTGCGCCACGCCGACCGACGCCGCCAGCCCCAGATCCTGCGGCCGCAGCCGCTGCCCGGCGGCAAGCACCACGCTGCCCGCAGCCACGTCCAGCCCGCGGCGACGCACCCAGTCACCGGCGGCGGGCACGGTGTCGATGATCACCGTTTCACCATCGGCACGGCACTGCTCCTGCATCACCACGGCGTCCGCGCCGGCGGGGATGAGGCCGCCGGTGAAAATCCGCGCGGCGGTCGCAGGCTGCAGCGGCTGCGGCACGGCACCGGCGGGGATGCGCTGGCTGACGCGCAGCCGCGTCCCGGCGGCGGGCACGTCGGCGCAGCGCACGGCGTAGCCGTCCATCGCCGTGTTGTCCGCCGGCGGCACATCGATAGCCGAACGCACGTCGTGCGCCAGAACCCGGCCCAGCGCCTGCGCGGTCGGCAGGATTTGCGTGGCCGCCAAGGGCTGCGCCGCAGCGAGCAGACGCTGCAGCGCCACATCAGGGTCGATCAGGAGGGAGGAAGTCGCACTCATGGCTGATACGTGAACCGCTGCGCATTGTCCAACAACCACGCCGCCACTGCAGCCGGGGTGTTGATGTCGAGCACGGCCGCGGGCAGGGGCGGCGGCAGCTGCTGCGGCGAATCGGTGGCCACGGCAAGAATCTGCGCATCGTCGACGTAGCACACCGGCCGGGCGGTACTGGCGCGCCAGACCTCGATTTTGGGCAAGCGTGCGTGCTTGAAGCCTTCGACGAACACCCAGTCGACCTGCGGGTCGAGCATGCGCAGCAGTGCGGGAACGTCGGGCTCTGCCGGCTGCCGCAGCCGGCGTTGCAGCGCGATGAGATGGTCCGACGCCGCCAGTACTTCGTAGGCGCCGGCCTCGCGGTGGCGCCAGGTGTCTTTGCCCGGATAGTCGATGTCGAAGCGGTGATGCGCATGCTTGACCACCGAGACGCGCAGGCCGTCGAGCACGAAATGCTGCACCAGCGTTTCGACCAGCGTGGTTTTGCCGCTGCCGGAAAACCCGGCGAAACCGACGACTTTCATCCGCCTGCCGCCACCGGCGCGGCGCAGTGCTGCGCGATGTATGACTTGATTGCGTCGACGTCCACCGGCATGACGGCAAAACGCTGCGGCCGCCGCTCCAGATCGGCCAGCCCGGCCGGGCGCTCGGGTTGCAGGCCGGTGGCCTCGGCGATGGTTTCGGGAAATTTGGCCGCCAGCGCGGTTTCGAGCACCAGCATCGGCACCCCCGGCTCGCGGTGCTCGCGCGCCACTTTGACGCCGTCGGCGGTGTGCGTGTCGATCAGCCGGCCACTGCCCTGCCAGACGCTGCGGATGGTGGCCAGGCGGTCGGCGTGCGTGCTGCTGCCCGAGGCAAAGCCGTAATCGTCCGACACCCTGGAAAACGCGGCGTCGGTCGACAGGTCGAACTGGCCCTTGCGCTGCAATTCGGTCGTGAACAGCTCGCGCACCCGCGCCGCGTCGCGCCCGAGCAGGTCGAAAATGAAGCGTTCGAAATTCGACGCCTTGGAAATGTCCATCGACGGGCTGGAGGTGTGGTGCGTCTCGGCCGATTTGCGCGGGCGGTACACCCCGGTGCGGAAAAATTCGTCGAGGACGTTGTTCTCGTTGGTCGCCAGCACCAGCCTGCGGATGGGCAGGCCCATCATGCGCGCCACATGCCCGGCGCAGATATTGCCGAAGTTGCCCGACGGCACGGTGAAGCTGACCTGCTGGTCGTTGCTTTGCGTGGCCTGGAAATAGCCGGCGAAGTAGTACACGATCTGCGCCGCCAGCCGCGCCCAGTTGATCGAATTGACCGTGCCGATGTGCCAGCGCCGCTTGAAGTCCAGATCGGCGGAAACCGCCTTGACCATGTCCTGGCAGTCGTCGAACACTCCCTGCACCGCAATGTTGTGGATGTTGGCGTCGGCCAGCGAATACATCTGCGCGGTCTGGAACGCGCTCATCTTGCCGAACGGCGAGAGCATGAACACGCGGATGCCGCGTTTGCCGCGCATGGCGTATTCGGCGGCGCTGCCGGTGTCTCCGGAAGTCGCGCCCAGGATGTTGAGCTCCGCCCCCTGCCTGGCCAGCGCGTACTCGAACAGATTGCCCAGCAGCTGCATCGCCATGTCCTTGAACGCCAGCGTCGGGCCTTCGGACAGGCCGAGCAGCGCCATTCCCGGATCGCCAGGCAGCGGCTTGAGCGGCGTGATGCGCGCATCGCCGCCAAAGGTCTGCGCGGTGTAGGTCTTGGCGATCAGGGCACGCAGGTCGTCGGGGGGAATGTCGGTGATGAACAGCGACAGAATCTCGAACGCCAGCTCGGCGTAAGACAGCCCGCGCCAGCGGGAGAGTTGTTCCGCGCTGACGCGGGGATAGGTTTGCGGCAGGTACAGCCCGCCGTCGGGCGCCAGGCCTTCGAGCAGAATGTCGGCAAAGCCGCGGCTGGCCGGCTCGCCTCGCGTGCTCAGGTATTGCATCAGCGCAGCTCCTCTTTGCGAATGCGCACGATCGGCGCGCCGACGCTGGGCAGCGCCTGCATGCGGGCAGTGGCGGCGTTCATCCGTGCCTCCGGAGTGTCGTGGGTGAGGATGATGAGGTCGGTCTGGTGCTCGCCCTCGCCGGCTTCGCGCTGGATCAGGCCGTCGATGGAAATCTGCTCGTCGGCCAGGATGCGGGTGAGGTCGGCCAGCACTCCGGTCTGGTCGGCCACGCGCAGCCGCAGGTAATACGCCGTGACCACCTCATCCATCGGCAGGATCGGCAGATCGCTCATCGCGTCGGGCTGAAACGCCAGATGCGGCACGCGGTGTTCGGGGTCGGCGGTGTGCAGCCGGGTCACGTCCACCAGATCGGCGATCACCGCCGACGCCGTGGGTTCTGCACCCGCCCCCTTGCCGTAATACAGCGTCGGGCCGACTGCATCGCCTTGCACCACCACGGCGTTCATCGCGCCCTCGACGTTGGCGATCAGCCGGGTGGCTGGAATCAGCGTGGGATGCACACGCAGCTCGATGCCCTGCGCCGTGCGCTTGGTGATGCCCAGCAGCTTGATGCGGTAGCCGAGCTGCTCGGCGTAGCGGATGTCGGCGGCCTGCAACGCGGTGATCCCCTCGATGTAGGCCTTGTCGAACTGCACGGGCACGCCAAACGCCAGCGAACAAAGCAACGTAATTTTGTGCGCGGCATCGATGCCTTCGATGTCGAAAGTCGGGTCGGCCTCGGCATAGCCCAGTTGCTGCGCCTGGCGCAGCACACTGGCGAAGTCCAGCCCCTTGTCGCGCATTTCGGACAGGATGAAATTGGTCGTGCCGTTGATGATGCCGGCCACCCATTCGATGCGGTTACCGGTGAGCCCTTCGCGCACGGCCTTGATGATCGGGATGCCGCCGGCCACCGCCGCCTCGAACGCCACCATCACTCCCCTGGCCTGTGCCGCGGCGAAAATCTCATTGCCGTGCAGCGCCAGCAACGCCTTGTTGGCCGTGACAACGTGTTTGCCGGCGCCGATCGCCGCCAGCACCAGCGCGCGCGCCGGCTCGATGCCCCCCATGAGTTCGACGACGATGTCGATGTCCGCGCGCGTGGCCAACGCCATGAAATCGGTAGTCACCGGCAGCGCATCGCCCAGCGCGGCGCGCGCCTTGTCGGGGTTGCGCGCGGCGATGGCCGCGATGGCGATGCCGCGGCCGGCGCGACGCTGCAGTTCTTCCTGATTGCGCGCGAGCACCTTGACCACACCACTGGCCACCGTGCCCGCGCCGAGCAGGGCTATCTGTAAAGGTTTCATAGACGAAGACGCAACGGGATTCAGGCCGCGGCGCGCGACTGTTTGCGCATGCGGTCGAGAAAGCGGGCGATGCGGCCGATGGCCTCGGTGAGGTCGTCGGCGTTGGGCAGGAACACCAGCCGGAAGTGATCTGGATGCGGCCAGTTGAACCCCGTTCCCTGCACGATCAGCACTTTTTCCTGCGCCAGCAGGTCGTAGGCGAACTGCTGGTCGTCGCTGATCGGGTACATCTTCGGGTCCAGCCGCGGGAACATGTACAGCGCCGCCTTGGGCTTGACCACGCTCACCCCCGGAATCTGCGTCAGCAGCTCGTAGGCCAGATCGCGCTGGTGGGTCAGCCGGCCGTGGGGCGCGACCAGGTCCTTGATGCTCTGGTAGCCGCCCAGCGCCGTCTGGATGGCCAGCTGTCCGGGCGTGTTCGCGCACAGCCGCATCGACGCCAGCATGGTCAGCCCTTCGATGTAGTCGCGGGCATGTCGCTTGTTGCCCGACACCACCATCCACCCCGAGCGGTAACCGCACGAGCGGTAGTTTTTCGACAGGCCGTTGAAAGTGATGAACAGCACATCATCGGCCAGAGACGCGATGCTGGTGTGGGTGTTGCCGTCGTAGAGCATCTTGTCGTAGATCTCGTCGGCAAACACGATCAGCTCGTGCTCGCGCGCCACCTGCACGATGTCCTCCAGCAACTCGCGCGGGTACAGCGCCCCGGTCGGGTTGTTCGGGTTGATGACCACGATGCCGCGGGTGTTGGGGGTGATTTTGCGGCGGATGTCGGCGATGTCGGGATACCAGTCGCTGCTTTCGTCGCAGATGTAATGCACCGGCGTGCCGCCGGAGAGCGCCACCGACGCGGTGTACAGCGGGTAGTCGGGCGCCGGAATCAGCACCTCGTCGCCGTTGTTCAGCAGCGCGTTCATCGCCATGTTGATCAGCTCGGACGCGCCGTTGCCGATGAACACATCGTCGATGCCCACCCCGGCAATGCCCTTTTCCTGCGTGTAGTGCACGATGGCCTTGCGCGGCGCGAACAGCCCCTTGGAGTCGGTGTAGCCCGCCGCGCCTGGCAGGTTGTGGATCATGTCCTGCACGATCTCGTCGGGCGGCTCGAAGCCGAACGGCGCCAGATTGCCGATGTTCAGCTTGATGATGCGCTGACCGTCCTCTTCCATCTGCCGGGCCTTGTCGAGCACGGGTCCGCGGATGTCGTAACAGACATCGGCCAATTTGTCGGATTTGCGAAACTCGCGCACGGCTACCTCACTCCCTTTTCGGCGCAACTCAGCGGCGTCACTAAACGGCATACAAAGCCCAGCTGGCGCCGCCGCAGCGATGCAATCCCTCCGCCATCGCCCGGTGAACGCCACGCGTCCCACCGCCAACGGCGCCAGTGGTGAACCCTATAATTTACCTGCAACTGCGATCGCTGCAGGCGGCGTCCGTGCTCCGCCCTTGACGCGACGCAGCCATGACGCCTGCGGCAAGGCGTCTTTCCGCTTGGTGGCCAGCATGAAACTCCAGCCCGACCTCGTCCCCGACACGCAAATGGTGTCCGCCTACGGGCCGGGCTATATCGATGTTAACGGCGTGCGCCAGACCGCGGCGTGCATCTTTGGCCCCCAGCAGGCGCCCCAGCCCTGGGACGTGCCGGCGGCTGCGGAAATGTCGGCGGCGCATCTGGACGTGCTGCTGACCGAACCCTTGCCCGAGGTAGTGCTCATCGGCACCGGCCGGCAGCAGCACATGCTGGCTCCGGCACTGTTGCGCCGGTTCATCGCCTGCCGCGTCGGCTGGGAGGTGATGGATACCGCCGCCGCCTGCCGCACGTACAACATCCTCGCCGGCGAAGGACGTCGCGTGCTCGCTGCAGTGATCATCGAATGAAACCGGCGCGGTTCGCACGGTAAAATGAAGCTTTTGATTGCGCTTTGACTCCCGCAAAAAATGACTCGGCACAACGGGAGTGACGCCGCAACAGCCCAGCAGGAGACTTCATGGCCTTGGTCTTGAACAAAGTGGTACCCGATTTTGAAGCCGCTGCCACTGGTGGCGTGCAGTTCAGCCCGAAAAACTATCTGGGCAAAAAAATTGTTCTCTACTTCTACCCCAAAGACATGACTCCGGGGTGCACCACCGAGTCGATGCATTTTCGTGACAAATACGCCGACTTCGAGGCGGCCAACGCCGTGATCTTCGGCATCTCGCGCGACAACCTGATGTCGCACGAAAAATTCAAGGCGCACCTCGAACTGCCTTTCGAGCTGATCGCCGACACAGAGGAAAAACTCTGCCATATGTTCGGCGTGGTGAAAAACAAAATCATGTACGGCAAAAAAGTCAAAGGCATCGAACGCAGCACTTTCGTCATCGACACCCAGGGAGTGCTGCGCCAGGAATGGCGGGGTGTCAAAGTCGCCGGCCATGTCGACGAAGTGCTCGACGTGATCCAGAAACTCTGATCCCCACAGAGCACCGACGTCATCGCGTTTGCCCCGGCACCGCGCCGCCTTGAATCCGACCTTCCGATCCAGCCGCCTCAGCCGTTCCGGCTTGCCCGTGGCTGCGTTGCACCCGCGCAGGCCAGACGCCTTGTTTCGGCCGCGCCAGCGCCGCTGGTCTGCCACCGCCGTGCTGTCACCGGACAAACGGCGGTTTTTCTTTTCCGTCTAGCCGTTTCTACCCCCTGGACCGTCTCTTGCCCCATGCCTCTGCCGCCTCCTCCCAAGTCTTTGGGCAGCCTGTTGTCGCAGACTGTCAAGTCCACCCCGGCACCCGCCGCCGAAGGAAAACCGGCACGCAACCAATCCGCCAAAGCCGCCGGCACACCGCAGGCTGGTGCTACACCGACGCCAGCGGCGATCGTCCCGGCTGAGGTGGCGAGCGTTCCGTCCCCTGCAACCTCCGCGCCTGCTGCGTCCCGGGCCAAAACCAGGGCGCGCGCCGGTGCCAAGGCCGCCGCCCGAAGCAGCGAACCGCCCAAATTGTTCGTGCTCGACACCAACGTGCTGCTGCACGACCCCATGTCGCTCTACCGCTTCGAGGAGCACGACATCTACCTGCCGCTGGTGACGCTGGAGGAACTCGACGCGCACAAAAAGGGATTGTCCGAAGTAGCGCGCAACGGCCGGCAGGTCAGCCGCGAGCTCGACGCCCTGGTCGCCGACACCGGCAGCGGCATCGACCAGGGCATTGCCCTGAACCGCACGGGCCACGCGGAAGCGCGCGGACGGCTGTTTTTTCAGACCCGGGCGCACGACGTCGAGTTGCCCATCGCCCTACCGCAGGGCAAGGCGGACAACCAGATCCTCGCCGTCCTGCAAGACCTGACCCGCAGCCATCCCGAGCGCGCCGTCGTCCTGGTGTCCAAGGACATCAACATGCGCGTCAAGGCCCGTGCGCTGGGGCTGCATGCCGAGGACTACGCCAACGACAAAACGCTCGACGACGCCGACCTGCTCTACACCGGCATGATGGTACTGCCGCCAGACTTCTGGGAGCGCCAGGCCAAAGCCGTGGAAAGTTGGCAGCAGGCCGGCAACACCTATTACCGGGTCCAGGGGCCTTTTGTCAGCCAGATGCTGGTCAACCAGGCGGTGTACTGGGAAAACGGCAGCGCGCCGCCGTTTGACGCCCGCGTCAAGGAAATCCGGGGCAACACCGCGGTGCTGCAGGTGCTGCGCGACCATACCCACCAAAAAAATGCCGTCTGGGGGGTGACTGCACGCAACCGCGAGCAGAATTTTGCCCTCAACCTGCTGATGGACCCGGAAGTCGATTTCGTCACCCTCGCCGGCCAGGCCGGGACGGGCAAAACCCTGCTGGCGCTGGCCGCCGGGCTGTCGCAGGTGCTCGACTCACGCCGCTACAACGAAATCATCGTCACCCGCGTGACCGTGCCGGTGGGCGAGGACATCGGCTATCTGCCCGGCACCGAGGAGGAAAAAATGGGCCCCTGGATGGGAGCGCTCGACGACAACCTCGAAGTACTCAATCAAAGCGAGGCCGGCCATGTCGGCGGCGAATGGGGGCGCGCGGCGGCGCAGGAGTTGATCCGCTCCAAAATCAAAATCAAGAGTCTCAATTTCATGCGCGGCCGCACCTTTCTCAACAAATACGTCATCATCGACGAAGCGCAGAACCTCACCCCGAAGCAGATGAAAACCCTCATCACCCGCGCCGGTCCGGGAACCAAGCTGGTGTGCATGGGCAATATCGCGCAGATCGACACGCCGTATCTGACCGAGGGCAGCTCGGGCATGACCTACGTGGTCGACCGCTTCAAAGGCTGGCGGCACAGCGGCCACGTCACCCTGGCGCGGGGTGAGCGCAGCCGCCTGGCCGACTACGCCAGCGACGTGCTCTGAAGCCGCCACCGCCGTGCGGTCGCGGTGGATCAGAATTCGCGAGTCAGGTTCTCGAAGCGCGTCAGCGGCTTGAGGAAGGCCAGGTGCACCGTACCGATCGGGCCGTTGCGCTGCTTGCCGATGATGATCTCGGCCACGCCGGCGTCTTTGGAGTCTTTGTTGTAAACCTCGTCGCGGTAGATGAATAGGATGACATCGGCATCCTGCTCGATCGCGCCGGATTCGCGCAAATCGCTCATCACCGGACGCTTGTCGGTGCGCTTTTCCAGGTCGCGGTTGAGCTGCGACAGCGCGATCACCGGACAATGCAGTTCCTTGGCCAGCGCCTTGAGGGAGCGCGAGATTTCGGAGATTTCGGTGGCCCGGTTCTCACCGTCGCGCGACGACGACATGAGCTGCAGGTAATCGACCACGATCAGCCCCAGCCGCCCGCCGAACTGCCGTGCCAGACGCCGCGCGCGGGCGCGCAGTTCCAGCGGGTTGAGCGCCGGGGTTTCGTCGATGTGCATCTGGATGTCTTCCAGCCGCTCGATGGTCTCGGGCAACCGGGTCCATTCGTCCTCGGTGAGCTGGCCGGTGCGCAGATGGCTCTGGTCGATCCGCCCCATGGAGCCGACGACGCGCAGCACCAACTGCGACGCGCCCATTTCCATACTGAACACCGCCACCGGCAGCTGCTCGTTGAGCGCCACGTGCTCGGCGATGTTGAGCGAAAACGCGGTCTTGCCCATCGACGGCCGGCCGGCGACGATGATCAGATCTCCCGGTTGCAGCCCCGCGGTCATGCGGTCGAGGTCGGCAAACCCGGTGGGCACGCCGGTGGTGTCGGTGCCGCCGCGTTCGGCCAGTTCGCTCACCCGCTTGAGCAGATCGCCCAGCAGCCCTTTCATCGACTGGAACCCGGCCGCGGATTTGGCTCCCTCTTCCGAAATGGCAAAGATGCGCGACTCGGCTTCGTCGAGAATCTGCTGCACCGCGCGCCCCTGCGGGTTGAGGGCGCTTTGCGCGATGTCGTCGCTGATGGTCACGAGCTGGCGCAGCACGGCGCGTTCGCGCACGATTTCGGCGTAGCGCCGGATGTTGGCGGCGCTGGGCACGCATTGCGCCAGTGAATTCAGGTAAGGCAGGCCGCCGCATTCCTCGTGCTTGCCGATCGATTGCAGCGCCTCCAGCACGGTGATGACGTCGGCCGGCTTGCCCAGGTTGATCAGGTCGGCGATGGCCTGGAAAATGGTGCGGTGCTCGTAGCGGTAGAACTGCGAGGCGACGAGCAAATCGGCGACTTTGTCGAACGCCTGGTTGTCGAGCAACAAGCCGCCGAGAACCGACTGTTCCGCCTCGATCGAGTGCGGTGGGGTGCGGATGGCGTCGAGGGCTTGATCGTGCATGGCAGTCGGAGGGGCGGCGGTCAGCGCCTGGGGCGCGGTGTCCAGCGGCATTGTGCCGCATGCGGCAAAAGGCGAAGACGACGGGCGAAGACGACGAGGGCCGCATCTGCGGCCCTCGTGCGTGCAAGATGCCAGGCGGCGCTTACATGGCCTCGGCTTTGACCTGCAGGGTCACTTCGGCAGTGACATCGGTATGCAGCGCGATCACCACGGGATGCTCGCCGGTGGTCTTGACATGGCCAGCGGGGAAGCGCACTTGCGACTTGCTCACGTCGAAACCCTGTTTGGCCAGCGCTTCGGCCACGTCGCTGTGCGTCACCGAGCCGAACAGACGGCCATCGACGCCGGCTTTCTGCACCATGGTCAGGACCAGGCCGTTGAGCTTTTCCCCGGCAGCCTGCGCAGCGGCGAGCTTGTCGGCAGCCTGTTTTTCCATTTCGGCGCGACGCGCCTCGAACTCGGCCAGGGCCGCGGCGGTGGCGCGACGCGCCATTTTTTTCGGGATCAGGTAATTGCGCGCGTAGCCGTCCTTGACCTTGACCACATCGCCCAGGTTACCGACGTTCAACACTTTTTCGAGAAGGATGATTTGCATGATGTCGCCCCTGGATTAGCCCTTGTGCAGATCGGTGTAGGGCAGCAGCGCGAGAAAACGCGCACGCTTGATCGCGGTGTTGAGCTGACGCTGGTAATGCGCGCTGGTGCCCGTCAGCCGCGCGGGGATGATGCGGGCATTTTCCGCGATCAGATCCTTGAGCGTGTCGACGTCTTTGTAGTCGATGCGCTCGACCTTGGCCACGGTGAAGCGGCAGAAGCGCTTGCGCTTGAACAGCGACGACTGCTGGTTGCGACGGGCGCGCTTGGGATCGTTTTTCTTGTCAAACTTGCGTGGTGGTGCCATGGTTAACCTCGATAAATTGTGTGACGTGCAGTTTCATCTGGCGCGAGCCGCGACGCGATGCACGTAGAAAACCGCTGACGTGCAGCACGGCTCCGGGTTTGACGCGGTGCATGTCGCGAGCGATTGTGCCGAACCCGACGCAGCTGATCTGCAGCTGCACTTCACAAGGCATGCCTGCTTCGGATTGGGTGGACTGATGCTGCAACACGAAGTCCAGCGCCTCGATTCCGGCCGGGGTGTAGCGCAACTCGCCACGCTCGGCCAAAATGCCCTGGAGATCGAGCCGGTTGCTCTGGCCGGTGTTCAGGCCGCGGACTCCTGCTGCGCTTTGCGCGCCTCTTCGCGCTCGACGTGTTTCATCATGACCGACGGCGCGGTTTCGGCCTTGTCCATTTTGACGATCAGGCTGCGCAGCACTGCATCGTTGAACTTGAAGCTGTGCTCGAGTTCGCGCAGCGTGTCCAGATCGCACTCGATGTTCAGGCAGGCGTAATGCGCCTTGGCGAGTTTCTGGATGGGATAGGCCAGTTGGCGGCGCCCCCAGTCTTCGACGCGGTGGATTTGCCCCGATTTGGCCGTCACCGCCGACTTGTAGCGCTCGATCATCGCGGGCACCTGCTCGCTTTGATCGGGGTGGAAAATCAACACAATTTCATAATGACGCATCGAAACTCCTTTGCATGCGGCAGCGCGCCTGCCGCCGTGGCAGGCCCACGCTTTCCTTGTGGATCAAAGCCGCCCGGGGCGTCAACACCGGTGCGGCAAGGAACTTTTCATTATACAGCAGCAACGGCAGGCGCCGCGTGCGCGGCCAGTTGCTGCCAAGTGGCGATGACCGTGTCCGGGTTGAGGGAAATCGACGAAATCCCCTGCTCCATCAGCCACTGCGCCAGATCCGGATGATCCGACGGCCCCTGACCGCAAATGCCGACGTATTTGCCTTCTGCACGGCAGGCGGCGATCGCCTGCGCCAGCAGCACCTTGACCGCCGGGTCGCGCTCGTCGAACGCCTGCGCCACCAGACCGGAATCGCGGTCCAACCCCAGCGTGAGCTGGGTCAGGTCGTTCGAGCCGATGGAAAAGCCGTCGAAATACTGCAGAAAGTCTTTGGCCAGCACGGCGTTGGACGGCACTTCGCACATCATGATCAGGCGCAGTCCGTTTTCCCCGCGCTTGAGCCCGTGCCTGCCCAGCAGTTCGACCACCCCTTTGGCTTCACCCAGGGTGCGCACGAACGGCACCATGATCTCGACGTTGTCCAGCCCCATCTGCTCGCGCACCCGCTTGAGCGCGGCGCATTCCATTTCGAAACTCTGCGCGAACTCGGCGGAGACGTAGCGCGACGCCCCGCGGAAGCCGAGCATCGGGTTTTCCTCGTCCGGTTCGTAGCGCGAGCCACCGATGAGCTTTTTGTACTCGTTCGATTTGAAATCGGACAGGCGCACGATCACCGGCTTGGGGTAGAACGCCGCGGCGATGGTCGCAATGCCCTCGGCGAGTTTGTCCACATAAAACGCCCGCGGGCTGACATGGCCGCGCGCCACGCTTTCCACGGCTTTTTTCAGATCGGCATCGACGTTCGGGTATTCGAGCACGGCGCGCGGATGCACGCCGATGTTGTTGTTGATGATGAACTCCAGCCGCGCCAGCCCGACGCCCTGGTTGGGGATCTGCGCAAAATCGAACGCCAGCGTCGGATTGCCGACGTTCATCATGATTTTGGTGGCCACCGGCGGCATCTCGCCGCGTTGCACCTCGCTGACTTCGGTTTCGAGCAAGCCGTCGTAAATCATGCCGGTGTCGCCCTGCGCGCACGACACCGTCACCAGCATGCCGTCTTTGAGCACCTCGGTGGCGTTGCCGCTGCCGACCACGGCGGGAATGCCGAGCTCGCGCGCGATGATCGCCGCATGGCAGGTGCGGCCGCCGCGGTTGGTCACGATGGCCGAGGCCTTTTTCATGATCGGCTCCCAGTTGGGGTCGGTCATGTCGGTCACCAGCACATCACCGGGCTGCACCCGGTCCATTTCGGCGATCGAGTTCACCACGCGCACCGGGCCGGCGCCGATTTTTTGCCCGATGGCACGCCCGGTCACGAGCACCGTGCCCTTGCCCTTGAGGGTGTAGCGCTGCTCAGTGCGGCCGTGGCCATGCGACTTCACCGTTTCCGGCCGTGCCTGCAGGATGTAGAGATGACCGTCGATGCCATCCTTGCCCCATTCGATGTCCATCGGCCTGCCGTAATGCGCTTCGATGGTCAGGGCAAAACGGGCCAGCTCCTGCACTTCGTCGTCGCTGAGACAGTAACGGTTGCGCAGCTCCGACGGGGTGTCGACGGTTTGCACCAACTGCGCCGACCCTGGGGGCGCGAATTCCATGCGCACCAGCTTGGAGCCCAGGTTGCGCCGGATCACGGCCTGTTTGCCTGCACGCAGCGTCGGTTTGAACACATAGAACTCGTCGGGGTTGACCGCGCCTTGCACCACCGTCTCACCCAGGCCATACGACGCGGTGATGAACACCACGTCGGGAAAGCCCGATTCGGTGTCGAGGGTGAACATCACCCCGGACACCGCCTTGTCGCTGCGCACCATGCGCTGCACCCCGGCGGACAGGGCAACGTCGCTGTGCAGAAAGCCTTTGTGCACGCGGTAGGAAATGGCGCGGTCGTTGTAGAGCGAGGCGAACACGTGCTTGATTTTGTCGAGCACGCCATCGATGCCGCTGACGTTGAGATAGCTCTCCTGCTGCCCGGCGAACGACGCATCGGGCAGATCTTCCGCGGTGGCCGACGAGCGCACGGCGAACGAGGCCTCTGCGCTGCCGGCGGTCAGTTCGGCATAGGCATCGCGGATGGCCTGCTCCAGTTCGGCGGGAAACGGTGTGTCGAGAACCCATTGGCGGATCTGTGCGCCGGTGCGCTCCAGAGCGCGCACGTCGTCGGTGTCGAGCGCATCGAGCGCGGCGTGGATGCGCTGATCCAGCCCGCCGGCACGCAGGAACTGGCGAAACGCATACGCCGTGGTGGCAAAGCCGCCGGGAACGCGCACCCCACTGCCGGCGAGCTGGCTGATCATCTCGCCGAGTGAGGCATTTTTGCCACCCACTTGATCAATATCGCTCATCCTCACATCTTCTAGACGCAGTATGAGCTCTTTGCCGCTATGGGCCGTGTTTTGTTGGGTCATGATGCCAATCCTTCATAGAATGAAAAATCTGGGCCGGCGCCGTTTGTGGCAAAAAAGACATGTTTCGTTCGCGTTATATCGTCGATTTGCCCGGGCGCGCAGACAATGCAGTCCATTCTAGGTAGACAACCCTGACAGATGGCCAACCGCTCGGTTTTTTTCGTCTCCGATGGCACCGGCATCGCCGCCGAGACCTTCGGTAACTCGGTGCTCGCGCAGTTCGACGTGCAGCCGCACCGCGTGCGTCTGCCCTTCGTCGACACCGTGGAAAAAGCGCTGCAGGCCGTCGAGCGCATCAACGACGCGGCACGCATCGAAGGCAAGCCGCCCATCGTGTTCGTCACCCTGGTCCACGCCGATGTGTTGCAGATCATCCAGGGCGCCAACGCGCTGGTGCTCGATTTGTTCAACAGCTTCGTGCAACCGCTGGAAGTGGCTTTCGGCGCCAAATCCAACCACCGCATCGGCCGCTTCTCCGATGCGGCGTACAGCCCGCAGTACCACAACCGCATCGACGCGATCAATTTTTCGCTGATGCACGACGACGGCCAGTCCACACGCAACCTCGCCGAGGCCGAAGTCATCCTGGTCGGGGTATCGCGCTGCGGCAAGACACCGACGTCGTTGTACCTGGCGATGCAGCACGGTGTGCGCGCGGCGAACTACCCGCTGATTCCCGACGATTTCGAGCGCATGCGTCTGCCCGATGCGCTCACCGGCCTGCGGCACAAGCTGTTCGGCCTGTCGATCAGCCCGGAGCGGCTGAGCGAAATCCGCACCGAGCGGCGTCCCGGCAGCCGCTACGCCGCGCTGGACAACTGCCGCTACGAAGTCAGCGAGGCGGAAAAGCTCATGCGCCGTGAAGGCATCCGCTGGCTGTCGTCGACCCACAAATCGATCGAGGAGATCGCCACCACCATCCTGCAACAAATCCGCCCCGACCGGCTGGAATACTGAAAAGGCCCCACCATGCGCGACCACGACAAAAACGCCTACCTGCTCGGTTTCGCCTCGACGCAGCAAAAACTCCCCGAGCGCGAGCAGCCGCTGCCGATCGATTTGACCCGGGTGCAGACTCCGCTGCTGGGCTTGATGGTCGATGCCGGCACCGACCTGTCGGGATCGCTGGCCGCCGACCGTCGGGTGCGCATTCTGCCGCTGACCATCCAGTGGCCGGGAAAAACCGTGCTCGACAGGGGTACCGCCGAAATCCGCACCGTCTCACGCCAGCTCAGCCACGAGCGCATCCGCACGGCCGAAGTCAGCGCGCCCTCGGTACAGGCGCTGAGTTACCGCATGCACCCGAACCTGGCGCTGAACTTCGACCGCCTGCTGCTGCTGGCCACGCACCCGGCGCTGATCCAGGCCAGCCAGAGCGTGCTGCGCATGCTGCACGAGCACGAGGATGAAATCAGCCTCCTGCGGCGCGAGCGCCAGCTCGATCCGCACTACGCCGCCGACGTGGTCGACACCCGTTCGCTACTCAGCGGCCCGGCGCTGCTCGTGCGTCTGCTCCTGGGCACGCCCGAGTGCCTGCTCGGCGACCTGCCCGCGCTGGCACGCCGCGCCACCGAACTGGCGCAACACACCGAAGTCTGGCTCGCCCCCGGGCACCCGGGCGATCTGGCGCTGACCCTGGGACGGCTGGATCAGCCCGAGCTCTCCCCGTGGGTGCAGGGCTGCAGCCCGCGGCTGACGCAGATCATGTATCGCTATCCCGTGCTGTGCTGCAGGGCCGGACGCTTCGATCTGGTGTCACGCACCAATAAATGGAAAACCGCCGCCGCCAGCGTGATCGAAGCGGCAGCACAGGCCATCGCCGCCGACCAGCTGCACTCGCCAGCGATCCAGATCAGCTACGACGGCAGCCTGCGCGAACTGCGCGAATGGCCGGAAATGCAGCGCCTCAAACAACTCGCCGCCGAGCGCGCGGTCAAACTGCACGTCACGCACATGAGCCTGGGCGGGCGGGTCTGGGCGTCTGCCGGGTCGCTGTCGCTGGCGCTGCTGCGCAAGCGCGGCTGAAGCGTGGATCAGCCGCCGGCTGGCGGCGGGCCGGAGAACTGCGACTGGCGCACGCCTTCGTACAGACAAATCGCCGCGGACGCCGCGACGTTGAGCGATTCGACGCCGTCGGCCTGCGGAATCCGCACCAGCGCCGAGCATTTGGCGATCAGCGCATCCGAAATCCCCTGCCCCTCGTTGCCGAAAATCCAGGTGACCGGCTGTCTGAGGTCGAGCTCGTACAACACGGTGTCGGCCTGCAGATGGGTGGCGTAAATCGGCCGTGGCACGATGTTGAGCACCTGCTCCCACGGCGGGTCTTCGAACACCGGAAGAACGAAATGAGCGCCCATGGCCGCGCGCAGCACTTTGGGCGACCACAGCCCGGCGCAACCGCGCAGCAGATACACCGCGCCGCATCCGGCGGCCGCGGCGGTGCGCAGCATGGTGCCGACGTTGCCGGCGTCCTGCACCCGGTCGAGAATCAGCGCCGACCCCGGCTGCGGCCGGGGGGTTTTCGGCCGGGCGATGAGCATGCCCACCGGCGGGCCGTTTTCCACCGTCGAAATCCAGTTGAACAACGCCTGGTGCAGCACCACTGTCTGCGCCGTGCCCACGCGCTCGACCAGCGCGGCGATTTCCGGGTCGAGCAACCCGGTATCGGTGGTGACCAGCGGCTCGGCGGCGTGACCGGCTGACAGCGCCGCCTCGATGAGGTGGATGCCTTCGAGCCACACTTGACCGAGTTTGCGCACCGCCCCGGGCTCGGTGCCCAGGTGACGCAGGGTCTTGATCAACGGGTTCTCGGCCGAGGTGATGCGCTTCACGGCAACGCCATCCTTCAACGTGAGGCCGCGAGCAGGCGGCGGATCGGGGCGAAACTGCGGCGATGTGCCGCACAAGGCCCCAGTGTAAGCAAAGCCGCACGGTGCGCCGCGGTGCCGTAGCCGCTGTGGCGCTCAAAGCCGTAGCCGGGATATTGCCGCGCCAGGTCGGCCATCAGCCGGTCACGCCAGACTTTGGCCAGGATCGACGCCGCGCTGATCTGCGGGTGCAGCGCATCGCCGCCGACGACCGCCTGACACGGCATCGGCACCTGCGGCCGCTGGTTGCCGTCGACCAGCAGTAGGTCGACCGGGCAGCGCAGGCCGGCCACCGCGCGCTGCATCGCCAGCAGCGTGGCCTGCAGGATGTTGAGCCGGTCGATTTCTTCCACGCTGCTTTGCGCCACGCTCCAGCCCAGGCTGTTGGCGCGGATCTGTGCGGCGAGTTGCTCGCGGCGACGCGCGCTGAGCTGTTTGGAATCGGCCAGACCGGCGATCGGCCGCGCCGGGTCGAGCACGACGGCTGCGGCTACCACCGGCCCGGCCCAGGGGCCGCGCCCGGCCTCGTCGCAACCGGCCACATGCTGCGGCAAACCGGCGCCGTGCAGGACGAACAACGTCGCTTGCGTCATGCCCCAGCCATGTCGAGGATGACTTGCGACGCCAGCGCCGCGGTGTCGCGCCGCAGGCTCAGATGCAAGGCGGTGAAGCGCTCGTGCAAGTGTTGCTGCAGTGCGGCGTCATCGAGCAGCCGGCTGGCGGCAGCAGCCACGGTGTCGGCCGTGCAATCATGCTGCAGCAGTTCGGGAACCAGCCGCTGCCCGGCGAGAATGTTCGGCAGGCCGACGTCGGGCAGATAATTTTTGCCCTGCATCAGCCGCCAGGACAGCGGCGACATGCGGTAACCGATGACCATCGGCCGCTTGAACAAGGCGCATTCGAGCGTGGCCGTGCCGCTGGCGACCAGGGCCAGATCGCAGGCTGCGAGCACGGCGTGCGACTGGCCGTCGATCAGGGTCAACGGCAAATCGGGGAAGGCGGCTGCCGCCTGCTGCACCAGGGGTTTGAGCGTGTCGTGCGCCAGCGGGACGACCACCGCATCGACCTGCCGGCGACGCACCAGCTGCTGCGCCGCGCCGAGAAACGCTGCGGTCAGGTGGCGCACCTCCGCGCGCCGGCTGCCGGGCAACACCGCCAGCACCCGCCCCGGCTCCGCCAGTCCCAGCGCCCGGCGCGCCGCGGCGCGGTCGGGTTCGAGCGCGATCACCTCGGCCAGCGGGTGGCCGATATACGTCGCCTTCACCCCGGTGCCGGCGTACAGCGCGGGCTCGAACGGAAACACGCACAGCATGTGATCGACCGCCTGGCGGATGAGGTCGATGCGCTCGCGCCGCCACGCCCAGATCGACGGGCTGACCATGTGCGCCACCGCGATCCCCGCCTGTCGCAGGCGGCGTTCGAGCTGCAGGTTGAAGTCCGGCGCATCGACGCCGACGAACACCGCCGGCGGCTCGGCCAGCAGCCGTTGGCGTAGCCGGCGGCGGATCCACAGCAGTTCGGGCAGGCGGGCAAGCACGTCGGCGTAGCCGTTGACCGCCAGGCGCTCGCTCGGCCACCAGGCCTGCAAACCGGCAGCCTGCATCTGCGCCCCGCCGATGCCCGCCAGGCGCACGCCCGGGGCGCGCCCGCGGATGGCGCGCAGCACGTGCGCGGCCAGCACATCGCCCGATGCCTCCCCGGCGACAAAAGCCAGCAGCCGCGAAGTCATCGCCGCATCAAGGCCGCTTCATGGCCGCTTCATGGCCGCATCAGGGCCTGACCAGCCCGCGCCCGGGTGCGGCGACGAACCGCTGCAGCACGGCGAGCGCGTCTGCCGCCTCGGGTTTGTCCTCAGCCAGGTCTTGCAGCGCGCCGCGCGCCTGCTGCAGCGTCAGTCCCTGACGGTAGAGCAGCCGATACGCCGTGCGCAAGGCGTTGATCTGCCCGCCGCTGAACCCGCGCCGGCGCAGCCCCTCGGTGTTGATGCCATGCGGCCGCGCCGGGTTGCCGGCCACCAGGGTGTAGGGCGGGACGTCCTGCAAAATCACCGAGCTGATGCCGGTCATGACGTGCGCACCGATACGCACGAACTGATGCACGCCGGTATATCCGCCCAGCACCGCCCAGTCGCCGACGTGCACATGCCCGGCGAGCTGCGCGTTGTTGGCGAAAATGGTGTGGCTGCCCACCTGGCAGTCGTGCGCGATGTGCACATACGCCATGATCCAGTTGTCGTTGCCCACGCGGGTGACGCCGCCGTCCTGCACGGTGCCGATGTGCACGGTGCAGTATTCGCGGATGACGTTGCGGTCACCGATTTCCAACGCCGTGTCTTCGCCTTTGTACTTTTTGTCCTGCGGCTCGCCGCCGATGACACAAAACGGGTGCAGGCGGTTGTGCGCGCCCAGAGTGGTGCGCCCCTGGACGATGACATGCGCGCCGATGTGCGTGCCCGCTGCGATGCGCACGTGCGGGCCGATGAGCGCATACGGGCCGACTTCGACATCGGCGGCGAGTTCGGCGCGGGCGTCGACCTGCGCGGTGGGATGGATGTTGGCCATGCGGCTGTCAGGACACGCTGCGCTCGGTACACATCAGGTCGGCCTGCGCCACCACCCGGCCGTCGACCGAGGCTTCGGCGGTGAACTTGTAGATGCCGCGCAGGTTGCGCGTCATTTCGACGTACAGGTGCAGCTGATCGCCCGGCATGACCGGTTGTTTGAAACGCGCGTTGTCGATGCCCACGAGGTAATAGAGCGAGCCCTGGTCGGGCGTCTTGCCCACCGAGCCGAACGCCAGGATGCCCGATGCCTGCGCCAGCGCTTCGAGGATGAGCACGCCGGGCATGATCGGTTTTTGCGGAAAATGCCCGGTGAAAAACGGCTCGTTGACGGTGACGTTTTTGTACGCCTTGATGTATTTGCCATTGACCTGTTCGACCACGCGGTCGACCAGCAACATCGGGTAGCGGTGCGGCAGGAGCTGAAGAATCTGGGTGATGTCGTGCACGGGGGTCATGGCGATGGTGGAGTTTTCACAGAATCGAGTTGTCGTTCGAGCGCGCGCAGGCGTTCGCGCAGTTGGTAGAGCTGGCGCAGCGTGGCGGCGTTGCGCTCCCAGTTGGCATGGGTATCGAGCGGAAATGCGCCGGTGTACATCCCCGGCTGCAGCACCGAGCGCGACACCAGCGACATGCCGCCGATGACCACGCCGTCGGCGATGCGCAAATGCCCGGCAATGCCCACGCCGCCGCCGATGAAGCAATACGCGCCGATTTGCGCGCTGCCCGATACCCCGACGCACCCGGCCAGCGCGGTGTGCGCTCCGATGCGCACGTTGTGCGCGATTTGCACCAGGTTGTCGATTTTCACCCCGGTGCCGATCTCGGTGTTGTCCAACGCGCCGCGGTCGATGGTCGAATTCGCCCCAACCTCGACATCGTCGCCGAGCACGGCCACACCGACCTGGGCGATCTTCACCCCGGCGCCCGTGGCGTCGCGGGCGTAGCCGAAGCCATCGCTGCCAACCACCGCGCCCGGCTGCAACACGCAGCGCGCACCGAGTCGGCATCCCCAGCCGACGACGCTGCGCGGATGCAGCACGCTGTGCGCACCGATGACCGCGCCACGGCCGACATGGCAGCCCGCACCGATGTGCACACCCTCATTGATTTCCGCGCCCGCCTCGATCACTGCAAAGGCATCGATGCGCGCCTGCGCCGAAACCCGTGCCGCCGGGTCGATGTGCGCCAGCGGGTGGCGCCCCGGCTCGAACGGCGGCTGGCCAAGCTGCCACAGCCACTGCGACAGGCGGGCGTAGTACAGGTAGGGATCCGCGGTGTAAATCGCGTTGCCGGAAGCCGGCAGTTCGCCTTTGAGCGTCTCGGGCAGGATGACCGCGGCCGCGGCGGTACGCGCCAGTTGCGCGTGCAGGCGCGGCTGGCTGAGGAAGGTGATGTCGTCGCTGCCGGCCGAGGCGATCGGGCGGATGCGCGCCACCGCCGTCTGCGGATTGCCGACCAGTTCGCCTCCGAGCCGGCTGACGATCTGTTCGAGCGTCAGCTTGTGCACCACGGCGCCAGGCATGAAGTCAGGCGCAATCACTTACCCGTCTGGGCGTCGAGCGCTTTGAGCACCTTGTCGGTGATGTCGATGCGCGGGTTGACGTACACCGCATCCTGGAAAATGATGTCGTAGTGGTCTTTGAGCGCGATTTCACGCACCACTTTGTTCGCCTTGTCGAGCACCGTGGCCAGCGCCTCGTTGCGCCGGGCATTGAGGTCTTCGGAAAACTCGCGTTGTTTGCGCTGGAACTCACGGTTCATGTCGACCAGGTTCTGCTGCGCCTTGATGCGGTCGGCATCGGACATCACCGGGCCGTTCTTTTCCAGATTGTCGTTGGCCGCCTTGATTTTCGCCGCCATGTCCTGCAGCTCCTTGTCGCGCTTGGAAAACTCGGCTTCGAGCTTTTGCTGCGCGGCTTTGGCCAGCGCCGAATCCTTGAGCACGCGCTCGGTGTTGATGAAACCGATTTTCACCGGCGCGCTGGCGGCAACGGCGGACGCCGGGGCGACGGCCTGGGCCATGGCCGGAGCGCAGGCGAGCAAGGCCGTCGCGCACAGCGCGGCCAGAAGGGGACGAGACATGGTGTGAAGTTTCATGAAAAGACGCAGGAGTTTAGAACCCGGCTCCGACGGTGAACTGGAAGGTCTGAAGTTTATCCGTCGGCTGATGGCGGATCGGCTTGGCGATACTGAACTTCAACGGTCCGATGGGTGAAATCCAAGACACGCCGATACCGATCGACGAGCGGATGTCGCTCAGACTGATTTTCTGGTTTTCCCCCCAGACATACCCGTTGTCGTTGAACACCGACATGCGCAGCGAGCGGTCTGCCCCGGTGCCGGGGAAGGGGAACTGGTACTCGAAATCGGCCACCAGCAGCTTGCCGCCGCCCAGCGCGTTGCCCTGCGCATCCTGCGGGCCGAGCGAGCTTTGCTGGAAACCACGCACCGTGCCGATGCCGCCGGCGTACAGATTCTTGAAAATCGGCAGCGGCCTGCCGCCCAGGCCGTGGGCATAGCCGATCAGGCCGTTGAACGCCAGATTGGTCGTGCGCGTGAGTTCGAGGTATTGCTGCAGCTGATACGTCACCCGGTCGTAACGCAGCGTGTCGAATGGGCTGACCTCGAAACTCAGCCGCTGGTAGCGCCCGGAGGTGGGTACCAGCGCGCTGTTGCGGCTGTCGCGCTGCCAGCCGATGGTCAGCGGCACACCGCTGGAGGTTTTGCCGAACTGGTTGACGTAGGCGATGTACGAAGACGGCGCGCCGGGAGACAAGTCCAGGGTGTAGCGCTCGAACCCCGCACCGAAGAACACCCGGTCGACCTCGGTGAACGGCACGCCGAACTGCAGGTTGAAGCCCGGGGTGACGATTTTGTAATTGTTGCCCTGGCTGGTGTAGGGCTGGATGGTGCGGTAGTAGGCGTTGACCGTGCGGCTGATGCCGTCTTCGGTGAAATAGGGGTTGGTGCTGGAAATCGACAGGGTGCGGTAGTAGCTGGACGTGTTGAAGTCCAGCGCGAGGTTGTTGCCGCTGCCGAAAATATTGTCCTGGCTGATGCCGGCGTTGAACGACAGCTTGTCCGCGCTGGAAAAGCCCACGCCGAGCGACAGGCTGCCGGTGGGTTTTTCCTCGACGTTCATGTCGAGATCGACCTGGTCGTTCGTCCCTGGCACTTCGCGCGGCTGCAGCGTGACGTTTTTGAAATAGCCGAGGCGATCGACGCGGTCGCGCGACAGCTTGATGCGATCCGTGTCGTACCACGAGTCTTCGTACTGGCGGAACTCGCGGCGGATGACTTCGTCGCGGGTGCGGGTGTTGCCCGAGATGTCGATGCGGCGCACGTAAATCCGCTTGCCCGGATCGGCGGTGATGGTGAATGAAACCTGATCGGTCTGATGGTCGATCACCGGTTTGGCCTCGACCCGCGCAAAGGCATAGCCGTACACGCCGAACTGGTTGGCAATCGCCTTGACGCTGTCGTTGAGCGCCTGCGCGCTGTAGGTCTGCCCCGGCTTGAGCTTGACCAGGGCGCGGAATTCGTCGTCCTGCCCGAGGTAGTTGCCGGCGAGCTGGTAGCCCGAGACCGTGTACTTCGGTCCCTCGTGGATGTTCACCGTGATGTAGATGCCATCCTTGTCGGGCGACAGCGCCACCTGCGTGGACTCGATACGGAAATCGAGGTAGCCGCGATCCTGGTAATACGACCGCAGCGTCTCCAGATCGTTGTTGAGTTTGGCTTTGGAATACTGATCGTCCTTGGTGTACCAGCTCAGCCAGCCGGGCGTGCTCAGCGAAAACAGCCCGAGCAGCGTGCTTTCGCTGAACACCTTGTTGCCCACCACGCGGATCGAGCGGATTTTGGCAATCTGCCCTTCGACCACGGTGAACAGCACGTTGACGCGGTTGCGCGGCAGGGGGGTGGTGGTGACGTTGACCTGCGTGTCGTAAAAGCCTTTGGCCAGGTATTGCTGCTTGAGCTCCTGCACCGCCTGGTCGACCAGCGCCTGATCGTAGGGCCGGGCTTCGGCCAGGCCGACCGAGGCCAGCGCGGTGGTCAGGGCCTTCTTGTCGAACTCCTTGGTGCCGGAGAATTCGACACCGGCGATCGTCGGCCGCTCCTCGACCACGATGGTCACGACGTCGTTGTCGGTCTGGATGCGCACGTTTTTGAACAGCCCGGTGGCAAACAGGGCGCGGATGGCCGCGGCTCCACTCTCGGGCGTGTAACGCTCTCCGACGCGAAACGGCAGGTAGCTGAATACGGTACCGGGCTCGGTTCTCTGCAGCCCCTCGACGCGGATGTCTTTGATGGTGAACGACTCAGCCGCGTGCGCCTGCACGCCAGCGACCGCGATGACGAGCGCAGTCGCACCACGAAGTGCGGGAGAAAACCTCAAATTGACCTCGAGCTGGATTAGTGCATCTGCCCGAGCAAGCGGGCCAGATCGTTGTAGAGGGCGATGGCCATCATCATGGCGATGACCACCAGACCGCCTTGCTGCAGCCTTTGCTGCCAGCGCTGCGAGATGCTGCGCCGGGTCACCCCCTCCACTGCATAATACAGGAGATGCCCCCCGTCCAGAACGGGCAGCGGCAGCAGGTTGAGCACCCCCAGACTGACGCTGACCACGGCGAGAAAACTCACATACGCCGCCCAGCCGAGTTCGGCGCTCTTGCCCGCGTAATCGGCGATCGTCACCGGCCCGCTGAGGTTTTGCAGCGAGGCCTGGCCGATGACCATGCGGCCGAGCGTCTTGAGCGTCAGCAGCGACAAGTCCCAGGTGCGACGCACACCGTCAGCCAGCGCCTGCGGCACCGGGTGTTCGACCTTGACCATCGGCACCTCACCGCCGAGCAGCGCCTCGATGCGCCACACCGGCTTGCCGTCCACCTCGACCGCCTTGGGCTGCAATGTCACGTCGAGCAGACGGCCATCGCGTCGCACCTGCAGTTGCAGCGGCCTGCCGCCGGACTGGCCGATGGCGCGCATCAGGGCGTCGGCCGAGTCCACCAGCCGGCCGTCGACGGCGACGACGCGGTCACCGGCGCGCAGGCCGGCTCGCTGCGCCGGACCACCGGCGAGCACCTCGCGGATGTCCGCCGGCGGGCTTTGCAGGTGCAGGCCGAAGCGACTGAGAAAACCCGACTCCTCCGCAGCCGACGCGCTGGACGAAAAATCCAGCGCGATCTGCCGCTGCGGCGCATCCGGCGCGGTTTGCACACGAAGCACGACGCGCTGCCCGTCCATCGCCGCGTTGAGCAGCTTCCAGCGCAGGTCGGTCCAGCTTTGCACCGGCTGCGCACTGCCATCGTCCGCCTCGATGGCCAGCACTCGCTCGCCACCGCGCACCCCGGCGGCCGCCGCGGCGGACTGCGCCGGCGGCGCGCCCAAAATGGCGACCGGCTCGCGCACGCCGGCCCAGGACACCAGCGCGAACAGCAGCACGGCCAGGAACAGATTGGCGGCCGGCCCGGCGGCGACGATGGCCGCCCGTTTGGCCAGGCTCTGGCGGTTGAAAGCGCGTGGCAGTTCCGCCTCCGCCACCTCGCCTTCGCGCTCGTCGAGCATGCGCACGAAGCCGCCGAGCGGGACGGCTGCCAGGACGAACTCGGTGCCGTCCGGCCCATGCGTCCAGCGCAGCAGGGGCTTGCCGAACCCGATGGAAAACCGCAGCACCTTGACCCCGCAGGCCACGGCCACGCGGTAGTGCCCGTACTCATGGATGGTGATGAGCACGCCCAGGGCGAAAGCGAACGCCAGCAGGGTGATGAGCAGATTCATGGTGTCGGTTCCCACAAAAAATCGCGCCGCTGGCTCCCGCGCATCCGACCCAACCCGACGGCTGCCGCGGCACCCGCGGCTCAGACGGACAGCTGCGCCACGCGCTGCCGCGCCTGCTGCCGGGTCTGCCGGTCGAGCTCGACCAGCGCCTCCAGCGAACCGCATGCGCTGCATTGTGCACTGGCGAGCGAATCGGCGTTGATGCGGTGGATATCGGTGAAGCGGATGCGCCGCTGCAAAAACGCATCGACGGCGACCTCGTTGGCGGCGTTGAGCACGGCACAGGCCCCGGCGGGCATGCGCAGCGCATCGAACGCCAGGGCGAGCCCGGGAAAACGCTGCGCGTCGGGCTGCTCGAAATCCAGCCGGCCGACGCGCGCCAGGTCCAGCCAGGGCGCGCCCGAGGCGATGCGCTGCGGGTAAGCCAGCCCGTAGGCGATGGGGGTGCGCATATCCGGCTGGCCGAGCTGCGCCAGCACCGAGCCGTCGCGGTACGCCACCATGGAATGCACGATGCTTTGCGGGTGGATGAGCACCTCGATCTGCTCCGGGCGCATGCCAAACAGATAGTGCGCCTCGATGACTTCGAGCGCCTTGTTCATCATGGTGGCGGAGTCCACGGAAATTTTCGCCCCCATGCTCCAGTTCGGGTGGGCGCAGGCTTCCTGCGGCGTCACTGCGTGCAAGGTTTGCGCCGGGCGCTGGCGGAACGGCCCTCCTGAGGCGGTGAGCACGATGTTGCGCACATCGGCCTGCCAGCGGCTGCGGTCGGCGGGCAGGCTTTGCAGAATCGCGCTGTGCTCGCTGTCGATCGGGATGAGTTCGCCACCGCCGTGCTGCAGCGCCTGCAGCAGCAAATCGCCGGCGACGACCAGCGACTCCTTGTTCGCCAACAGCAGCCGCTTGCCCGCGCGCGCCGCGGCCAGGCTGGCAGCCAGACCTGCGGCGCCGACGATGGCCGCCATGACCAGATCGACCTGCGGCGCCGCCGCCACCTGCTCCAGCGCCTGCGCGCCGCTGAGCACTTCGGTGGCACACCCCGCAGCGCGCAGCCGCTGCTGCAGCGCCTGCGCCGCGACGGCATCGCCGAGCACGGCATAGGCCGGGGCAAACTCCACACATTGCTCGAACAGCTTGTCGGCGTTGCGGTGTGCCGCCAGCGCAAAGACCGTGAACCGTTCGCGGTGCAGCCGCAGCACCGCCAGGGTGTTGGTGCCGATCGACCCGGTCGAGCCGAGCACGGTGATGGTTTTCATAATGCCAGCAGAAACAGCGCCAGGGGCAGCACGGGAAGCAAGGCGTCGATGCGGTCGAGCACACCGCCGTGCCCGGGCAGCAGCGTGCCGCTGTCTTTCACCCCGGCAGCGCGCTTGAGCAACGATTCGAACAGGTCGCCGCAAATGGCAAATACCAGCAGGGCGACGACGCCGACGGCCAGGCCCGGCCAGCCGAACTGCCCCTGCAGGCGGGAAAAATAATTCGGTTTCCACGCCGGCAGCAAGGCGCACAGCGCGGCGTACAGCAAGGTCGCAGCCAGCGCAGCCCAGGCGCCGGCGCGGGTTTTTCCCGGGCTGATGCGCGGCGCGAGCTTGCTGCGCCCCCACGCCCGTCCGCCGAAGTACGCGGCGATGTCCGCGGCCCACACCAGGGCGAGCAGCGACAGCATGAACACCGCGCCCTGCACCCGCAGCGCCACCAGCGCCAGCCAGGCAGCGGCCATCAGCACCACGCCGAGCGCCGCCAGCGCCGGTGGCTGACGCAGCCATGGCGGCAATTGCGCCCGCGGCAGGCTCACGGCCAGCAACAGCAGCCACACCGCGCTGCCGGCGGCCCAAAAGCCCGGCATCGCCGCGGGCAACTGCCAGCCGTGCTGCTGCAGCCACCACAACGACATCACCGCGAGCGCGGCCCAGGCCATCGCCCAGAACCCGGCCATGCGCGGCTGCGCATACCCGGCCAGCCGCGCCCATTCGCCGACGCCGACGGCGCAAAACACCAGGGCGAGAGCGGAAAACGGCAGCGGGTCGGACCACAGCAGCGTGGGCAGCAGCAAAGCCAGCAGCACCACGGCGGTGAGGACGCGCTGTCTGAGCATGGCGACGGTGCAGACGCTGAATCAGGCCGTCAATCAGGCCGCCGCGCGGGTTTTGCCGTCAGGCACGCCGCCGAAACGGCGCTGACGCTGGGCAAAATCGGCCAGAGCGGCGTCGAACGCCTCGGCGTTGAAATCCGGCCAGAGCAGATCGGTGAAGTACAGCTCGGTGTAGGCCAGGTGCCACAGCAGGAAATTGCTGATGCGGTGCTCGCCGCCCGTGCGGATGAGCAGGTCGGGGTCGGGGCAGTGCGCCAGCGCCAGATGCTGCGCCAGCGTCTCGGTGGTGATCTCCTGGCCGCTGCCGGCCACCGCCTGCGCCGCCTGCACCACGTCCCAGCGGCCGCCGTAGTTGAGCGCGACGTTGAGCACCAGCCGGGTGTTGTCGCGGGTGAGCGCCTGCGCCTGCGCGATCAGCCCGCGCATCTCGGCGGAAAACGCCGTCAGATCACCCACGACGTGCAATTGCACCCCCTGCCGTGCCAGCTCCGGCGCTTCGCGCTCCAGGGCCTTGACGAACAAATCCATCAGCGTTTGCACCTCCTCGGCTGGGCGCGACCAGTTCTCCGAGGAAAACGCAAACACCGTGAGGTAGGGAACGCCGATCTCGGCGCAATGCCGCACCAGCCGCTTGAGCGCATCCACACCAAATTTGTGTCCGGAGGTGCGCGGCAGAAAACGCCGCTGCGCCCAGCGGCCGTTGCCGTCCATCACCACCGCGACGTGACGCGGGAGGGTCTGGGGCTGGCGACGATCGGCGGATTTTTTGCTCATGCCAAATGCATGCGAATGGGGGAGGAAGGGCTGCCCGCCTGCTGCAGCGCGCCGGGCCCGTTGGCCGGAAAGGCCAGCGCCGCGACCCGTTGCCGCACCGGCAGGCGCTGCAGCCGGCGGGCGATCAAACGGCCATGATCTCGGTTTCTTTCTGCGCCAGCAGTTTGTCGATTTCGGCGATGTAGCGGTCGGTCAGTTTCTGCACCTCGTCCTGCGCGCGCCGGTCTTCATCCTCGGAAATTTCCTTGGCTTTGAGCAAGTCCTTGAAACTTTGGTTCGCATCGCGGCGCAGATTGCGCACAGCCACCCGGGCCGTCTCGCCTTCCTGCTTGATGACTTTGACCAGCTCGCGCCGACGCTCCTCGGTCAGCGGCGGCATGGGCACGCGGATGATGTCACCCTGCGTTTGCGGGTTGAGCCCCAGGTCGGATTCGCGAATGGCCTTTTCCACCGCCTGCACCATTTTCTTTTCCCAAGGCTGCACGCTGATGGTACGGGAATCGAGCAGGTTCAGATTGGCCACCTGGTTGATCGGCATCATCGTGCCGTAGTAATCGACCATGACGTGATCGAGCAATCCGGTGTGCGCCCGGCCGGTACGCACCTTGGCCAGGTCGGACTTGAGCGCCTCGATCGACTTGTGCATTTTGTCTTCGGTGGTTTTCTTGATTTCGGCAATTCCCATGATGCACTCCACAAACGGATCTGGAACAAAACACCCGCCGCGCGCGCCGCAGCGGCTGCGCGGCGGAGATGCAAGCGCGGCGATGCGCTCAGACGAACACGTCCGTGCCTTCGTCCTCGCCCTGCACCACACGCATCAGCGCTCCGGGTTTGAAAATGCTGAAGACGCGAATGGGCATTTTCTGCTCGCGGCACAGGGCAAAGGCCGTGGCGTCCATGATCTGCAGGCGCTGGGCGATGGCGTCGTCGAAGCTGATGCGGGCGTAGCGCCGCGCGTGCGGGTCCTTGGCCGGATCCGCGGTGTAGATGCCGTCGACCTTGGTCGCCTTGAGCATGACCTCGGCGCCGATTTCCGCCGCACGCAGCGCCGCTGCGGTATCGGTGGTGAAAAACGGATTGCCGGTACCGCCGGCGAAAATCACCGACTTGCCTTCGTCCAGGTATTGCAGCGCCTTCGGCCGCACGTAGGACTCGACCACCTGATCGATGGCGATGGCCGACATCACCCGCGGCTGCAGCCCGGCGTGTTTCATCGCGTCGCCCAGGGCGAGCGAATTCATCACCGTGGCCAGCATGCCCATGTAGTCGGCCGTGGCCCGATCCATCCCCACGGCACCGCCGGCGACACCACGAAAAATATTGCCGCCGCCGATGACGATGGCCAGTTGCACACCGCTGTGCACCACCTCGGCGATGTCGCGCACCATCGCCTCGATGGTGGCGCGGTTGATGCCGTAGGCGTCGTCTCCCATCAGGGCTTCGCCAGAAAGCTTGAGCAGAACACGTTGATATCTGGACATGGACACCCCAGTGACGGGCAGAACATCCCACGACGCAGCGCCCGCCGGCGCGGCGCCGCGTCCGGCCGCCGCGGTCAGGCGGGCGACGGCGCTCAGCCTTGCTTGGCTGCAGCCATCTGCGCCGCCACTTCCTCGGCAAAATTCTCCGACTTTTTTTCGATGCCCTCGCCCACCACGTACATGGTGAAACCGTGCACCGTGGTGTTGGCCGCCTTGAGCATCTGGCCGACGGTGAGCTTGTCGTTTTTCACGAAGGCCTGGTCGAGCAGCGACACTTCCTTGAGATACTTCTGCACGGCGCCGTCGACCATTTTGGCCACGATATCGGCTGGTTTGCCCGACTCGGCGGCCTTTTGTGTGGCGATCGAACGCTCTTTTTCGATCAGCTCGGCAGGCACGTCGGCCGACGACAGGGCCACGGGCTTCATGGCCGCCACGTGCATCGCCACGTCCTTGGCGGCGACGTCATCGCCGCTGTATTCGACCACCACGCCGATGCGCGTGCCGTGCAGGTAGTGCATCAGCTTGTGTCCGGCGGCAAACCGTTTGAAGCGGCGGATGGTCATGTTTTCGCCGATTTTGCCGATCAGCCGGCTGCGCCGCGCCTCGACGGTTTCGCCGTCCTGGCTCAGCGCCGACAGCGCGGCCACGTCGGCCGGATCGTGTTGCGCGACGAGCTTGGCCAGATCATTGCCAAAATTGAGGAAATCGTCGTTCTTGGCGACGAAGTCGGTTTCGCAATTGAGTTCGACCAGCGCGCCGGTCGAGCCGTCGATGAACGCGGCGACGATGCCCTCGGCGGTCACGCGCGACGCCGCCTTGCTCGCCTTGCTGCCGAGCTTGACGCGCAGGATTTCCTCGGCACGGCCCATGTCACCGTCAGCCTCGGTCAGCGCTTTTTTGCACTCCATCATCGGTGCGTCGGTCTTGGCACGCAGTTCTGCCACCATGCTTGCGGTAATAGCCGCCATCATTGAACTCCTTGACTACGAAATTGCGAAATCGGGTTAAAACGAGCTGTAAAAAAGGGGCTGTGATGTGCAGCCCCCGTCTGGTTTCAGGCCGGCGAAACGGGCCATGGCGCCGATCGATGCCGTCCGCGATGCATGCACCCGGCGCCGATTGCCCTTGCGCGTCAAGCCGTGGGCGATTCTTCCTGCACCTCGACGAATTCCTCCTCGCCCTCGCTGACGGCCTGGACCACGTCGTTGACGGCGTCGGCCTTGCCTTCGAGGATGGCGTCGGCCATGCCCTGGGCGTACAGCGCCACGGCCTTGGCCGAGTCGTCATTGCCCGGGATGATGTGCGTCACGCCCAGCGGCGAGTGGTTGGTATCGACCACGCCGATCACCGGGATGCCCAGCGCCTGCGCTTCGGCAATGGCGATTTTGTGATAGCCAACGTCGATGACGAACAGCGCATCGGGCAGAGCCGCCATGTCCTGGATCCCGCCAATGGACTTTTCCAGCTTTTCCATTTCGCGGTGGAACGTCAGCGCCTCTTTTTTGCTCATGTGCTCGGTCACCCCTTCGGCCGCCTGCGCCTGCATGTCCTTGAGTTTTTTGATCGAGGTCTTGACGGTTTTGAAATTGGTCAGCATGCCGCCGAGCCAGCGCTGGTCCACATAGGGCATACCGCAGCGTTGCGCCTGCTCGCGGATGATCTCGCCGGCCTGGCGCTTGGTGCCGACGAACAGAATCGTGCCGCGCCGCTTGGCCAGCTCGCGCGCGAATTTCAGCGCCTCGAGGTACAGCGGCAGGGTTTTTTCCAGATTGATGATGTGGATCTTGTTGCGATGGCCGTAGATGTAGGGGGCCATGCGCGGGTTCCAGAAGCGGGTCTGGTGGCCGAAGTGCACCCCGGCTTCGAGCATTTGACGCATCGAGACAGTCATGATGTTTCCTATCCAAGTTGGGTCTGAAATCCGGCTCCGATCGGGCCGCCGCGAGCATCTGCAGCCTGTGCACCGCGCGGCGTCCGACACCTGGTCGAGCCGGTTTGCGATTTCGCCACTGCTGGCCCCGGACGGCAGGTTCATGCCGGGCCGGTACCATAGTGTGCCTTGCGCGCAACAGATCGACTTGCGTTCCGCATTGCACAAAACCTTTGCATCATACCAGTTCCGCGCCTCACCCGCGCCGTTCCGCCCATTCGCCCCACGCCCATGACCGATCATCCGCTGCGTCAGCAACTGCACAACGAAATCCACGCCCGGCCCTACGAGCGCATCGGCGCGCCGGCGCAGATCAGCCATCAGGTGATGCTGGTGACTGCGGAGGAATCGCAGCAGGCTTTCGTCCACCTCACCGAACTGCTGAGCAATCTGCACTTGCCCCTGCCGGCACCGCACAGCATGTTTCACACCGAGCAGATCGGCCCCGTGCGCCTGCGCTGGGAACGCCACGGCGAGTTCGTCAGCTACACCTTCATCACCCATGAACGGCCGGCGGCGGATCAGCCGCTGTTCGCCCACCCGGCGTGCGAGCGCGTGTCGGCCGACTGGCGCGCGCGCATCCCCGGACAGCGGCTGTGCGCCAATCAGGTGGCCGTGTTCGCCGAAGGCGAGTTGCCGGTTGAAACGCCGCCGGATTTTTCCGCGGTGCTCGACGCCGACGCGCTGGTGGGCGCCGAAGTGACCGACGCCAATGCCCAGGTGTATACCGATCTGCGCATCGGCCCGGACGGCTACACCCGCTTCATCGTGCTGAGCAAGCCGATGTCCGAACGCCGGCGTGGGCGTCTGGTGCAGCGTCTGCTGGAAATCGAAACCTACCGTCTGCTGGCGCTGCTGGCGCTGCCGCTGGCGCGCGAACTCACCCCGCAGCTCAACCGCTACGAGCAGGATCTGGTGGGCATCATGAACGCCATCGGCAGCAACGGCGCCGACGACGACGTGCAGCGCGACCACCAGACACTGGACCGGCTGACGCAACTGGCCTCGACCGTCGAAGGGGTTTACGCCGCCTCGCACGCCCGCTTCACCGCGGCTGCCGCGTACTACGACCTGGTCAACCGTCGCGTCGCCGATTTGCGCGAAGCGCCGATTTTCGGCCTGCAGACTCTCGGCCAGTTCCTCGAACGTCGCCTGGCGCCGGCGATGCAAACCTGCGCCTGGGCGGCACGCCGGCAGCAGGCGCTGTCCGAGCGTGTTTCACGCTGCAGCAACCTGCTGCGCACGCGGGTGGAAGTGGCGATACAACAGCAAAACCGCGGGCTGCTGGCGTCGATGAACCGCCGCCAGTCTCTGCAGTTGCGGCTGCAGCAGACGGTCGAAGGGCTGTCGGTGGCGGCGATCACCTATTACATGGCGTCGCTGGTCGGGCATTTGTTCGAAGCCGCCGAACACTGGCTGCACATCCAGCCCAAACTGGCCGAGGGCATCTCCATCCCCATCATCGCCCTGCTCGTGTGGCTCGGCCTGCAGCGCATGCATCACCGGCTGCAGCAGGCCAGTGAAGGACGGTGAGTCCGCCCGGCACGTTGCGACGCTCCGTCGCCGCCCCTCAGACGATGCGGCACGCCTGGTCGAACCGCAGCCGCGGGCCGCGCGGAAACAGCCCCTGCGGATCGCCGTAGCCGAGGTTGCACAAAAAATTGACCTGGACGGTCGAGTCGGCGAAAAACGCCGCGTTGACCGCGTCGGCGTCGAATCCGCTCATCGGCCCGCAGTCCAGACCCAGCGCTCGCGCGGCGAGGATGAAGTAGCCGCCCTGCAGGCTGCTGTTGCGCAGCGCGGTGCTGGCGATGACATCGGGCTTGCCGGCGAACCAGCCGCGCGCCTGCGGGTTGTGCGCAAACAGCTCGGGCAGCCGCTCGTCAAACGCCATGTCCATGCCGATGATCGCCGTCACCGGCGCCTGCAGCGTCTTGGCGCGGTTGCCTTCGCTCATGCACGGCGCCAGCCGCGCCTTGGCCGCTGGCGACTGGACGAAGACGATGCGCGCCGGCGAGCAGTTGGCCGATGTCGGCCCCCATTTCATGTGGTCGTAGAGCTGGTGCAGCAACACCTCGGGAACCGGCTTGTCCAGCCAGGCGTTGTGCGTGCGGGCGTCGTCGAACAGTTGGCGCAGGGCGCTGGAATCGAGCATCGGCATGGCGCAGTGTCCTTTCGCGTTGACAGGCTCCATGATCGCGCAAAACCGGCGCGCAGGGGATTGATGCCCCGGCGCCCGCGCATCTGCGGGACAATCACGCCACCATGTTCAACCCAAGCAAAGACGATGTCCGGCAGTTTTTCATTTCGGCGTGGCAGCGCCACTGCGCCGGCGGCGTCCTCACGCCGCTGGAGCTCATCGCCGTCGGCTGGATCGAACAGCATCCGGAGTATCACGACGAGCTGGCCGACGTGAGCAGCCGCGACCGCGATTACAGCGTCGAACAGGGGCGCAGCAATCCGTTTCTGCATCTGTCGATGCATTTGTCGATCAGCGAGCAGGTGTCGATCGATCAGCCTCCGGGAATTCGCCAGGCGTTCGAGCTGCTGCGCAGCCGGCGGGGCGAACACGCGGCGCACCACGCCATCATGGAGTGTCTGGGCGAGATGTTGTGGACGGCGCAGCGCACCGGTCTGCCGCCCGACGGCGCGGCTTACGTGGACTGTGTGCAGCGCGCGGCAACGCGACGCTGAGCGTCACCCCTCCACCGCTTCGAGCACGAGCTGCAGCTGCGTCACCCCCTGCCAGGTGTTGTTCTCCAGCCGGTAGGCAATGCGCGCCTCGTCGGGCAGGAATTCGGTGCGCCCCCAGGCGACGAGGTCGAACAACGTGTCGGTCGCGACGCCCTCGGCGTCGAGCAGCCGCACCCTGGACTTGAGGTGGCGCTCGCCGATCAGCCGCTGCTGCCGCACCTGCACACGGGCGCTGAACAGCGGCGCGGCAAATCCCTGGCCCCACACCTGCGCGCCCAGCAGCGCCGCCATCTCGGGCAGCAGCCACTGTGCCGGCAACGGCCCGTCGACCTCCAGCCGGCGCTGCAGCATCGCCGGCTCCAGCCATTCGGCGGCAAGCTGGGCGAAGGCGGCGCGAAACCGCTCGAAGCCGTCTGCCACCAGGGTGCAACCCGCGGCCATCGCATGGCCGCCAAAGCGCAACAGCAGGCCGGGCTCGCGCTTGGCGATGAGGTCCAGCGCGTCGCGCAGATGGAATCCGGCGATCGACCGTCCCGAGCCGCGCAGCGTGCCGTCTTCTGCCGGGGCGAAGACGAACGTGGGGCGATGCTCGCGGTCCTTGATCCGCCCGGCGACGATGCCGATCACCCCTTCATGCCAGTGCGGCGCGAACAGGCTGATGGCCGCGGTGCCGGTCTGCGCGCCGGCATCGAGCTGGTCGAGCATCTGCAGCGCCTCGGCTTTGATGCCGTCTTCGATGCCGCGGCGCTCACGGTTCAAGCCGTCGAGCTGCTGCGCCAGCTGCAGCGCCCGCGCCGGGTCGTCGGTGCTCAGACATTCGATGCCGACCGTCATGTCGGCCAGCCGGCCGGCGGCGTTGACCCGCGGCCCCAGGGCAAAGCCGAGATCTGCACTGCCCAGGCGCGCCGCCTCGCGCCCGGCGACCTGCAGCAGCGCGGCAATGCCGGGCTGCATGCGCCCGGCCCGGATGCGCTTGAGCCCCTGCGCCACCAGCAGGCGGTTGTTCGCGTCCAGCCGTACCACATCGGCCACGGTGCCCAGCGCGACCAGATCGAGCAGCGCGTCCAGCCGCGGCTGGCCGGCGGCGTCGAACACGCCGCGTCGGCGCAGCTCCGATCGCAGGGCCAGCAGCACGTAAAACATCACCCCGACCCCGGCGATCGACTTGCTCGGGAAATCGCAGCCGGGCTGGTTCGGGTTGACGATGACGTCGGCAGCGGGCAGGACCGGCCCCGGCAGATGATGGTCGGTGACGAGCACGCGCACGCCGTGCGTCCTGGCATGCGCCACGCCGTCGACGCTGGCGATGCCGTTGTCCACGGTGATGATCCAGTCGGGGCGTCCGGCCGGGTGCTGCAGGGCCAGATCGACCACCGCCGGCGACAGGCCGTACCCCGTGGTGAAGCGGTTGGGAACGAGGTAGGACACTTGCGCGCCCATCGCCCGCAGGCCGCGCAGGCCGACGGCACAGGCCGTGGCGCCGTCGCAGTCGTAGTCGGCGACGATGAGCAGGCGCTGTCCCCGGGCGATGGCGTCGGCCAGCGCGACGGCAGCCTGCTGCGCCCCTTTGAGCTGCGTCGGCGGCAGCAGATGCGGCAGGTCCAGTTCCAGTTCGCGCGCGTCCTGCACGCCGCGCGCGGCAAACAACTGCGCCAGCAGCGGATGGGTTCCCGCCTGCAGCAGGCGGTGCTGCGCACGCGGGTCGGGTTGGCGCACGACGAATTGCATACGACGCATCGAGGGAAAACTTCGTATTTGAACCGATCCGGCGGCTCTGGGGCTCAATCGGGGATCTGCGGCTTGCCCCAGTAGTAACCCTGTCCCCAATCGACGCCGATCTGGCGCATGGCGTCTGCCGTGGCGGCGTCTTCGATGCCTTCGGCGATGGTCAGGATGCCCAGGTCGTGCGCCATGCCGTTGATCGACCGCACCATGGTGCGCGCCCGCTCGCTGCCCGCGGCCTGACGCACGAGTTCGGCTTCGATTTTGATGTAACGCACCGGCAGCTTGAGCACATAGAGATACGAGGAATAGCCGCTGCCGAAGTCGTCCACGGCGAGCTGGAAGCCGAAGTCGATCAGCGGCTGCACCAGCTTGCGGACCGCCTCGGCGTCGCCGATGAGCTGGCGCTCGGTAATTTCGATCACCAGCGGCTTGTCCGTGCCGTTCAGACCGGCGGCGCAGGTCTGGCAGTAATGCTGCGCGCGACCGAGCAGGGTTTGCACGTCTTCGGCACGGCTGAGGAAGTCCGCCGAGCAGTTGATCATGTACTTCACCGGCTCGCCGGTCTGGTTCAGCCGCTGGCTGCAGTGCGCCATGACCTGCTTGGACACGCGCGCGTCGATATGGTGCTCCAGCCGCAGGCGGTTGGCCACGTCGATGAACTGCCCGGCGGCGATCACCTCGCCGTTTTCGCTCACCAGCCGCGCCAGCGCCTCGTAGCCGACGATCCGCCCGTCCGCCAGCGACACCAGCGGCTGGTACGCGGCGCGGATGCGGTCGTCCTCGATGGCGCGCTTGAGGGTGAAGCCGCGTAAATAGTCGTGCGCCGACTGCCCCTCGAACAGCGCCACGCGGTTGCGCCCGCCCGCCTTGGCGTTGTAGAGCGCCGAGTCGCATTGCCCGAGCAGCTCGGCGATGGTCGGCGTGCGCTGCGGCTCCCAGGCGGCCACGCCGAAGCTGGCCGTCAGGCGCAACTCGGCGCCACCGACCGACATGCGGGTGTGCGCGATGAGCTCGCGCAGTTTTTCCGCCGTGGTGCGCGCGGTCTCGGCCGTGGAGGCGGGAAGCAGCAGCAGGAATTCCTCCCCTCCCCACCGCGCCACCTGGTCTTCCCGGCGCACGCGGGTCTGCATCAAATGCGCCACCTGCTGCAGCACGGCGTCACCCGCCGCATGGCCGAAGCCGTCGTTGATCAGCTTGAAATGATCCAGGTCGAACAGCACCAGGGCGTAGCCCACGCCGGTTTCGCGCGCTAGCTCGTGCGCGCGCTGCAGATGCTCGCCCATGCCACGGCGGTTGAGCAGGCCGGTCAGACTGTCCTGGTTGGCCAGGCGGTACATGATGTCGGCGCGGTCGCTCAGTTGCGCCCGTTCGCGCTCGGCCTGCCGGCTGACCAGCCGGTAGGCGAGCCAGAGGATGGCCAGCCAGGCGGCCAGGATGGTCAGCGCCGGCCAGTACGCCCGCCAAAAGTCGCGCCACAGCAGCGCGCGCGGCACCGTCATATTGACCAGCACGCCGTCGTGCGGCAGCCGCACCCAGGCGCCCAGCCGCGGAATCTGGTCCGAGTCGACCCGGCCGCTGAATTCCCCGCTCATCGCCTGCGGCGCATCCTGCGCGGCGCGTGCCAGCGCGCCCTGCCGGCGTGTGCCGTAGAACTGCGCCAGATCCCCGGTCGTCGGCGCCGGCCAGCGCGCCAGCAGATAGCCGTCGGCGCGCATCAGCGCGATGGACATCCCGGGCATGGCGTACTGCGCTGCTGCGACCGAGCGTCGCCAGCGGTCGAGAAAATCGTTGAGTTCGACCGGGACGGCAATCAGCCACTGCGGTTGGCCGGCGGCGTTTTTGACCATCAGCCGCAGCGGAATCACCCAGCGGTGCAGCATGGGGCCGATCACCGCCCTGCCAACCTCCAGCCGCTGCGTCTGTTGCGCTTCGCGGATACCTTCCCAGATTTCGGGCATGGTGCTGAAGTTCGGCAGCGGTGTGTCTTCGGGCAGGGAAGTGGCGAATACCTGGCCGTCCGGGGTGGACAGATTGATCGCCAGCGCCTGATCCGCGCCGAGCAGTGCGCGATAACGCTGCAACACCGGGCGCAGCAGCCGCGGCTCGGCGAGCAACTGCGGGCGGGCCTGCAATTCGTCACCCAGCGCGGCCATGACCATTTCGTAGCGGTCGAGATAGGCCGACGTGGCATCGGCGAGAAACGCCGTCTCCACCCGCAGCGTGGTGCGCAGCATGTCGCTTTGGCGCTGCCAGTTGATCCACGCCAGCCAGGCGCCGAAGCCCAGCGTCAGCGCGATCAGCAGCCAGAAGCCCAGACGCAGCCGGCGCTGCATCGTCGACTGGCCGGGCGGCGAGGCGCTCGAAGACGAAACGGACAGGGGAAGTGAACCAGGCATGCAGGGCAGCAAGAGCGGGCGGCCGGGAGCTGGCGATTTGTCGCGCGGTCAGACGTCCGGCCGATGAAAACCCGACAGAGTGTATCGGGCGATGCGACGCACAGGCGGTGCCGGCTGGGCGGACGGCCCCCGCACCCCCGCGTTTGCGCGTGCCCGCCGCTGGCTACGCCGCGCCGCCGCGCCGCAGGAGTCACGCGGCGACGTCACATGCCGACGTAGTTCGGCCCACCGCCTCCCTCGGGCGCGACCCAGACGATGTTTTGCGTCGGATCCTTGACGTCGCAGGTTTTGCAGTGCACGCAATTCTGCGCATTGATCTGCAGCCGGTCGTTGCCATCGCTGCCTTTGACGAACTCGTACACCCCGGCCGGGCAGTAACGCTGCTCCGGCCCGGCGTAGGTCTTGAGGTTGATCTGCACCGGCACCGACACGTCTTTGAGCGTGAGATGCGGCGGCTGGTTTTCCTCGTGATTGGTGTTGCTCAGGTAGACCGAGCTGAGACGGTCGAAGGTGAGCACGCCGTCGGGCTTGGGGTAATCGATGCGCGGACACTGCGCCGCGGGTTTGAGCATGGCGTGATCCGGGGTCTGGTGGTGCAGCGTCCACGGCGGCGATTTCACTCCCAGCCGGGGCAGCAGCCAGCGTTCGATCCCCGTCATCAGCGTGCCCACCGCGCGCCCCTTTTTGAACCATTGCTTGAAATTGCGCGCCGTTTTCAGCTCGTCGTACAGCCACGACTGCTCGAATGCCGCCGGGTAGGCGCCGAGTTCGTCGAGCGCCCTGCCGTCGGCAAGCGCCTGGACGATGGCCTGCGCGGCGAGCATGCCGCTCTTGATCGCCGCATGGCTGCCCTTGATGCGCGAGGCGTTGAGAAACCCCGCCTCGCAACCGACCAGGCAGCCGCCGGGAAAGACCAGTTTGGGCAGCGACAGCAGCCCGCCTGCGGTGATGGTGCGCGCGCCGTAACCCAGGCGCTTGCCGCCGTCGAACACCCCGCGCAGCGCCGGGTGGGTTTTCAGGCGCTGAAATTCCTCGAACGGACTCAGCCAGGGATTGGTGTAATCCAGGCCGACGACGAAGCCGACGGCGACCTTGCGGTCTTCCAGGTGATAGACGAACCCGCCGCCATAGGTGCGGGCATCCAGCGGCCAGCCGGCGGTATGCACCACCAGCCCCGGCCGGTGTTGGTCCGCGCCGACTTCCCACAGCTCCTTGATGCCGATGCCGTAAGCCTGCGGATCGCGCCCGGCGTCGAGCTGGAACCGGGCCATGAGCTGGCGCCCGAGCTGACCACGCGAGCCCTCGGCGAACACGGTGTATTTGGCGCGTAGCTCCATGCCGAGCTGGAAATGGTCGGTCGGCTCGCCGTCCCGGCCCACACCCTGGTTGCCGGTGGCCACGCCGCACACCCGGCCTTGCGCGTCGTACAGCACTTCGGCGGCGGCAAATCCGGGGAAGATCTCGACGCCGAGCGCTTCGGCCTGCTGCGCCAGCCAGCGCACCACGTTGCCCAGGCTGATGACGTAATTGCCGTGGTTCCTGAAGCAATCCGGCAACAACGCCGTGGGCACCGCGCGCGCGCTGGCGGCGCCGAGAAACAAGAATTCGTCGGCGGTCACCGGCTGGTTCAGCGGCGCGCCCATCGCCTGCCAGTCGGGGAACAGCTCGGTCAGCGCCCGCGGATCCATGATCGCCCCCGACAGGATGTGCGCCCCGGCTTCAGAGCCTTTTTCCAGCACGCACACGGAAATCTCGCGGCCGGATTGCTGCGCCAGTTGTTTGAGGTGGATCGCCGTCGCCAGGCCGCCCGGGCCGGCGCCGACGACGACCACGTCGTAATCCATCGCTTCCCGCGGGCCGAAGCGTTCCAAGAGTTGATGCGGTGTCATCGCCGTCTCCATTGAGGTTTTTTCTATTCTATGCACGACCGGCGGAAAAATAGAACGATCGTTCGTTTTTGCCGGCACCCCGCCCGCTTGCGCAGGGCGCAGCAGCGGCAGAGCCAATTCCATGCCTGTGCAAACAATTCGTCGCCGGACTATTCTTGCGCCTGCGCAATTCTTCCTGATGCGCCCTCCCCGCAAACACCGACGACAAACCGTGAGTTCC
>Ga0067045_1002751_pt1 | contig 55889 bp, 56 predicted proteins | sample TerdegcTABiofilm_FD_59184 | JGI IMG/M metagenome (GOLD analysis project Ga0067045, IMG submission 59184) | Combined Assembly of (Gp0054472, Gp0054536) Wastewater bioreactor microbial communities from Singapore -Terephthalate degrading...
GGTGGGGTGTTTTAGCGGAAAAAGCAAAGGATATATACGACTCGGGGTTTGAAATGATATGGTTTCCTCCGGTTTCGATAGGAAGTTATTATCCGACAGAGTGGTATAATTTAAATTCTCAATGGGGTAAAGAGGAATATTTAAGGAAAGCGATAAAAGAAATGCATAAATACGGCATATACGTAATAGCGGATGTTGTTTTAAATCATAGGAACGGCAAGACCGATTGGTATGATTTTAAAAATCCGGACTGGCCATCTACCGTAATAGTTCAGGACGATGAGTGGCGAGGTTTTTCCGACCAGCCTTACAACGGAAAAAGCCCCAACTACGACGAAGGACAGGGGGATTGGGGTTGCAGAGATTTGGACCATAGAAGTCAACTGGTGCAGGAAGATACTAAAATTTTTATGAGATGGCTTAAAAACGATTTGGGTTTTGACGGATGGCGTTACGACATGGTTAAAGGATATTCCCCTTATTATGTAAAACTCTACAATTACGCTTCTTCTCCCGTTTTTACCGTAGGAGAATTTTACGACACTAACAGGCAGCTTATAGTCAATTGGATAGACGGAACCGACGATACCTCTGATAAAAAGAACGCTTCCAGCGCTTTCGATTTTACGACCAAATACAATCTTATAAACGCCGTAGAATCCGAAAGATACGAGGTTTTAAGCGACAACGGCAAGCCCTCCGGGTTAATCGGATGGTGGCCGGAGAAATCGGTTACTTTCGTCGAAAATCACGACACATCTCCCAGAGACCCAAATTTTATATCGAACGCATCCAAAGAATACAAAATACAAAGAATGATGGGCTACGCTTATATACTGACTCACCCGGGAGTCCCCTCCGTTTTCTGGCCTCATTTTTACGATTGGGGTCAGGATTATAAAAACGCGATAAAAAAATTAATTCAAATAAGAAAAAAAGCCGGCATTAATTCCAAGAGCCCGATAAAAATACTTGCCGCGCAAAACGAGTTATATGCGGCTCTTATAACCGGAGATAAATATTACGTAGTTTTAAAATTGGGAAAAAACTGGGGTTGGTATCCCGGAAACGAGTGGACTCTTGAGACGAGCGGCGAAAGATATGCCGTCTGGACATTGCCGATTAAATAACGAACTATAATAGATTTTCGTTTTTTATAAATTTTTCCTGAATTTTTGAAAGTAATATAGCCGCGATAGAACCGATTAGACAGTAAAACATATCCGATTGAGTATCCCATATATAACCCTGGGTTCCCAGGAAAGACTCGGCCGATTCTTTTTGAATAATCGCCGTTAACCATTCAAAAAGTTCGTACAAAGCGCTTATGCCTAAAGCCGTCAAAACGACAATCGGCTTTAACCATCCTTTTTTTATTATTTCTTTTCTCAAAAATAGTTCCATCATTATGAAAGACGGAACAAAACCCTGAAAAAAATGCCCCAATTTATCGTAATTATTTCGCGATTGGTTAAATATTTCTTTTATCGTATTAAAAAGCGGAACCTCGGCGTAAGTGTAATGACCTCCTATAAAAAGGATTATAGAGTGAATCAATATCAGCGTATATGTAAAATATGTAAATCTGAATTTTTTAAATGTAAATAACAAAACAATAAATCCCAAAAGCGCGGGAAAAACTTCCAAAAACCACGTAAACCTTTCTTTGGGATTTATTCCCGACCATATGAGAAAAACAAAATAAATCGAAATTAAATATATATATTTTTTTGTTTTCATTTTTTTAATATTCTTAGATATACTTTAAGCGTTTCTTCGGCCATTTTTTCCACCGTAAATTTTTCATCTACGGTTTTTAATGCTTTTTCGCAAAAAAAGTCTCTTAACTTTTCGTTTTTCATAAGTTCTTCGATTTTTTGGGAAAGTTCAGCGTAGTTTCCGGGAGAAAACAAAAAACCGTTTTCTCCGTTTTTGACTATTTCTCCGTTTCCGGATATGTCGCTTGCGACTACCGGGACCCCGCATGCCAAAGATTCTCTTATGCTTCCGCTTAAAGCCTCTCCTTTTACGCTTGAGTTTACGCTTATATCTGATATGTTTAGTATTTTTTCTACGTCGTTTCTGAGTCCCAGAAAAACGCAATAATTCGGCGGTATGTTTTCTTGTTCGGCTATTTTTTTTATTTCTTCTTTTTCAGTTCTCATTCCGGCAAATAGCAGTTTGAAACGATATCCTTTATCTATTAATATTTTCGCCGCTTTTAAAGTAAATATTTGTCCTTTTTCCGAACTAAAATTTCCTATCTGAGATATTACAAAATCGTTTTCATCCAATCCCAAACTTTTCTTAAAACCCAAATCTTTAGGCCTTTTATAAAATCTTTTTTTGTCAACTCCGCTGTATATGACATAAATCTTTTTTTCGTCTATGCCGTAGTCTAACAAAATCTTTTTTACATTTTCGCATACCGCGATATAGGCGTTAATATGTTTCGATTTGTATCTCGTTTTAACAAGAAAATTTTCGGGTATCGGATGGGATACCCTTCTTGAAACTACTATGAAAGGTTTGAATTTAGAAATCATTTTAGCCCAGAAAGAGTAATTATGGGCCTTTGGGTGATGAGCGTGTATTATATCGAATTTTTCTTCCTCAAATAACTTTTTCAAGCTTAATAAAGTCTTTAAGTCAAAGTTCCCATCCGGTTTAAAATCGAAAAATATAAATTCTTTTTGAGCTTTTTCTTTAAGTATGGAGTTTTGAGGGCACGCGAAGCGGTTTTCTATACCTTTTTCTTGTAATAGCCTCGCCAGATAAAGAGCTTGATTTACCCCGCCGGAAAAACCGTTAGATTCCGTTATATGAAGTACCTTCATTATACTCCCGCCGCCTTTTTAATCCTGTCCATTATGGCCGCCCCGAGTCCTTTTTCGGAGATTTTTTCGACGTATATTTTTTTGATTCCTTTTTCTTCGAATTGATGGAAAAAATCGAATAGATTGGAAGCCGCTTCTTTCAAATCTTTTTTAAAAGATAAAACTTTAACCATTTTAAATTTTTTCTTCGGTTTTTTACAAAAGGCTATATACCCCGCTTTTAAATCTTCTTTAATATTACTGTCGTCTTTTATAATAATCACTTTAGCCAATGGCGCATAGTGTTTTTTAAACTGACCCGGAGCGTCTATTTTTTTGCTTTTTTTATCTATAACTTTATCCTTAATTGCTTTTTCTATTTCTTCTTTGCTAATCGCGCCTTTTCTTAGAAGATAAAATCTGTTTTTTTCATATTTTATTATTGTAGATTCCACTCCGAAATCGGTTTTTCCTCCGTCCAATATGAAAGGGATTTCGTTTTCAAATTGTCTTGTTATATGAAAAGCGGTTGTTGGGCTTATCCTTGTAAATTTATTGGCGCTGGGGGCGGCTATCGGAGTTTTAGAGTATTTTATCAGTTTTAGAGCTATTTCGTTATTCGGCATTCTCACGGCTACGGTATTAAGAGCGGAGGTGACTATATCCGGCACGTTTTTTTTCTTTTCCATAACGAGAGTAAGAGGTCCGGGCCAGAATTTATCTATAAGAATATTAATTTTTGAAGGAATTTTTTTAACGAGTATTTTAAGTTGAGACCTGTCCGAAATATGTACTATAAGCGGGTCAAACTTAGGCCTTTTTTTTATCTCGAAAATCTTTGCTACCGATTCTTTATTAAAAACATCCGCCCCCAAACCGTAAACCGTTTCGGTCGGGAAGGCCACCACTTCCCCTTTTTTTATAGCCTTAGCGCATAATTTAATGTTTTTTTCGGTCGGTTTTAATATTCGCATTTTTATAAGTTTTCTATCGTATTTTTTATGTTATCGTTTTTAGACAATATTTTTTCCTTTAGCTTTTTTCTGTAATTTTTCAGTTTCTCTTTAAGTTCCGGATATTTTATCGAAAGTATTTCTATCGAAAGCAATGCGGCGTTTTTGGCCGAATCTATTCCGACGCAAGCCACGGGGATGTCCGGGGGCATATTGACTATGGAAAAAAGAGAATCCAGCCCTCCTAATTTTACATCGAAAGGTATTCCTATTACCGGCAGTGTGGTATGAGAAGCCACCACGCCCGGAAGATGAGCCGAAAGCCCCGCTCCGCATATAAAAACTTCCGTTCCTTTTTCTTCCGATTTTTTAACAAACTCGACGGTTTCCTCGGGGGTTCTATGAGCGGATAATATTTTAACTTCAAACTCTATTTCAAAATCTTTGAATAGCTTTATAGCGTCTTTTAATTTAGGTATATCGTTTTCGCTTCCGACTAATATGGCGGTTTTTGGCATAATTCCTCCTATTTTTTAAATATGAAGGTTAAGAATAAAATTATAATAACGATATTGGATAGTATTAATCCGTAAAGAAGGGTTTTTAAGTTTTCAATTTTCGTTTTTAGCTTTTCCACATCCTGGCTCATGGAAGCTAAAAGTCTCGACTGTTCTATCGCAAGCCTTTCTAACGCCGGTAATTTTTCGCTTTCCGTCTCTTTGTATGTTTTTTTAATTAAAATATCGGTTATTTTAGAGAATGCGAAAAAAGAAATATTTTCTAAAACTTTTCCAAGTATTTTCATAACTCCTCCATATAAAAATTTTACTAAATTTAAATATTAATCCCTTAAAGAATGAATTTTTCCTCTCATCATAGAAAAAAATATCCCGACAAAAGACATAATAAAAAAAATGATAAAAGCGGTTTTTATGCTTTTTATTAGCATTGAGGAATTTCCAGATAGCCCTGTGTTTTTCATATAAAAAGAGAGTATCAAAGTCGTAATTCCCATAGATAAACTCTGGCCTATTACTCTCATTGTCGAAAGGACCGAAGAAGCCATGGAATATTGCTTTTTTAATACGGAACTCATAATCGCGTTGGTGTTTGGCGAAGAGAAAAGCCCGAAACCTAAGCCGGCCGTAAACAATATAAATAATACCGCGGTTAAGGTCGATTTTTCGGTTAGAAAAATCGTCATAAATAGAGATAAAGCGGTTAAAAACATACCTATTGAAGCTATTATCTGAGGTTCTTTTTTATCCGATAATCTTCCGGCAAAAGGAGAGACTAAAGCCATTACCAGAGGCTGAATCAATAATATGGATCCAGTTTTTTGAGGAGAAAAATCAAATACTGACTGTAGATATATGTTTAAAAAGAAAGTTAGAGCGGTTGTGGCGGTATAGTTGATTAAAGCGGAAAGACCTGAGAAAGTAAAAACCGTATTTGTTTTAAATATTTCTATGTCCAGTAGTTTTTCTTTATGTCGATTTTGCAATAACGAAAAGACGATTATCGATAGGATGGAGGTAGCCAAGAAGATTATTCCGACCAATGAGTTTATTTTTGAAATTCCGTATATTAAAAATACTATGAAAAAAGAATAAAATATTGTTTGGGATATGTATATTTTCCCTTTTTCTTTCTCGTCGTGAAAATTAAGTTTATACAGAGAAATAATAAAAATTATCAAATTTATAATCCCGGTTATTAGAAATATAGCGTTCCAATTATATTTTGATATAATAATTCCGCCTAAAAAAGGTCCCAAACTGAGTCCGAGGTAAACGCAGGCTACGTTTATTCCTAAAACTTTACCTCTTTTTTCTTTTGGGAATATATGAGTTAAAATAGCGGTTCCGGTAGCCAAAAAAAAGCCTCCCCCCAATCCTTGAATTATTCTTGATATTATCATAAACGTAAAATTTTTGGAAAAAGCGCATAGAAAAGAGGAAATTGCAAAAATCAAAACGCCGATTATAAATACTTTTCTTTTTCCGTGTATTTCGGCAAGTTTTCCGGCCGGTATCAGACTTAATGCCGTAGATAGCATATAGGCGGTTATTATCCATGGCGTAAGCGTGGAAGTCGTTTGAAATGTCTTTTCTATTTGTATTATGGCTATGTTTATCGAAGAAATCATAAACGGATTTACAAATGCGGTTAAAGATATTACAAAAAATATCCAGTTCATAAATATATTTTATGAATTTTATAAAGACAATTCGATAATGATTAGTAATCGGTTACGCTGCCGTCAAATTTCTTCTCGTCCAGAACCGTAGGCGGTAGGTTTAAATTCCATGTCGGTTTAGGCATCTTCCAGATATTTGGAGAAAGCATCATTCCGGTATTTAAAAATCTCTGATCCTCGGAATAAATTACGTCGCAGTCTCTTTTAAAATCCATATCCGGACAACCGTATTTTGAAAAAATAGCGTTTCTATAATCCAACCCTCCTTTCCCCTCTTCTTTTAATCCTTGCGAAGAATAATACCTAAAACCTATAACCTTATTCGAATATTCGTTTAACAATTTTCCCGACTTGTCTATAAATCCGATAAAAAGAACCGCATGACCGGTTCCGTTGGTTCTGTTTATATTGACAAAACTTCCGGGTTTTAAATCTTCAAATTTTACTCTTTCTCCCATTCCGAAGTTTATTAAAGCGTCGGCGGTTCCGTATGAGTTAAAATCATGGTTTACCCATATGTGTCCTCTAATGTCCGACGATGTTAAATTTTCATAACTGGATTTAGGAAGATATGTATAAACCGAGTAATCTTTTGTTTCTTTGGCGTATATTTCATACGCCGTAAGTATTATTTCAAGTTGAGCGGCTACGCACATGGTATATGGAGGTTTTAAGGCTTTTATCTCTCCCTGGTCGTTATATTTTATGTTATGAGTCAAAGCCGCGTGAATATCGTAACCTTTAAGCGCGTATTTTTTATTTAATTCGGTTACCGCTTTTAAAAGATATTTATTAAAATATCTCGATTCGTCGAATTCGGTTGAAACTTTTATTTCAAATTTGGGAATATTATATAATTCGTTTGATATATTAAAATCGTTTGTAAAATTATAGGCATTAATCCTGATATCTTCTATTTCGGCTTTGAGAGGGACCAAAAAAGAAAAAAACAGCAATATGGTTTTGAGTAAAATCATAAAGATATTTTACATTTTTTAACGATAATTTCAAGTATGATAAGGGTATTTAAGAATAGGTCTTTTTTACTATATTTTGCGTTAAGCAAAAAGTTTAGAGGAGCACTCGACTTTGCGTGGGTNGTTGCTAATGGAGAGCCTCCGATTTTTGCGTTAAGCAAAAAGTTTAGAGGAGCACTCGACTTTGCGTGGGTAGTTGCTAATGGAGAGCCTCCGATTTTTGCGTTAAGCAAAAATCGGAGAGAGTGGGATTCGAACCCACGGTACGCCTTTTCAGACGTACAGCGGTTTAGCAAACCGCCGCCTTAAGCCACTCGGCCATCTCTCCATATACTTTTGCTAACAAAGTTTTATAAAAGAACTTATATATTCAAAAAATTTTAGTGTTTTTTGCCTCGTGTCTACGCCACGATGTCGCTCGATATAATCTCGCGCCATTGTCTCCGAGGCATATTTCGCAGCGTAGTCGACTGCGGCCATCTCTCCATATACTTTTGTTAACAAAGTTTTATAAAAGAACTTATATATTCAAAAAATTTTAGTGTTTTTTGCCTCGTGTCTACGCCACGATGTCGCTCGATATAATCTCGCGCCATTGTCTCCGAGGCATATTTCGCGGCGTAGTCGACTGCGGCCATCTCTCCATATATTTTTGCTAACAAAGTTTTATAAAAGAACTTATATATTTAAAAAATTTTAGTGTTTTTTGCCTCGTGTCTACGCCACGATGTCGCTCTAAAAGATCTTATATGCTAAAAATTTATTTTATAATATAACCTACATTTAATCTATTTTCTATTATACTAAATTTGAAAATGTAATTTTAAGTCCTTCCTCTATGCTCGTCCAATTTTTCATCCCCGTTTTTTCTTCCCATTTTTTTGGACTGGCTATCCAATGGTATGAGCAGGCCTCCCTTACCTTGTCCCTATTGAGCACTGGTTTTGTTTTCGCGATATATGAAAATATTTCATATGTAAGCGCGGTTAGATTTAACATGCTTTTGGGCATTTTAATCATTTTAGGTTTTTTGACTCCCATCATATTCGACATAATGGTTATAAATTCTTCCCAGGCGTAAATCTTATTTTCGCATACATAATACTTTTCATTTTTTATGTTATCGTCTTCCACGCATTTAACTATGCAGCGTGCTAAATCCTTTACAAATATAAAACTGAATCTTGCGTCGGAAGAAGACGGGGATATCATTATGCCTTTTCTGACCCATTCGGCTATGGTGGAAAATCCGTCGTCTTTGGGGCCGTAGACTATCGGAGGCCTTAATATGACCCAATCGGTTTTAAGTTTTTTAAGTTCTTCCTCGGCCATAAGCTTACTTATTCCGTAGTTGGATTGAGGGTTATCCGGAGTATCTTCCGTTCTGGGACGGCGAAAATCTTTGGAGGTTCCGCCCGCGGCAAGCGAAGAAATATATATAAATTTTTTAACTCCGTTAATATTGGATGCTTTAATCAAATTTCTTGTAGATATGACGTTTTCTTTTATAAATTCGTTTTTATTCCTTGCAAATAAAGTGGCCGCCAAATGAATTATTATCTCCGCTCCTTGAGTGGCTTTTATTACGGAATTTTCGTCGCGGTAGTTTGTGTTTATATATTTTATCAATCCGTCGGATTTGGTTTCTCCTCTCGTTAAAACTATTATTTGATTTTTTTGAGTATCTATCGTTTTTATCAGATTTGATCCTACAAACCCTTTTCCTCCGGTTATGGCTATTTTCATATGATTCCTCTAATCTTTAATTTTATCGAAAAATTTTTTCGTTTCTTTTTCCAATTGGTCCGCATTGATTTTGACCGGCTTTGCGAATAATCCGTTTATATATTTTATTTTGCCTCTGTTTATGGTTTGGGTGTCGGGAAATTCCTTTTTTATTAGTTTTGAAAATATCGTTTTACCGTCTTCTTGCGGAGTTATTAAAGATGTGATAAAAATCATAAATAAAAAGAATATCGTTTTAAGTATTATCGATATGGGAGGTATATTAAATATCTTTGAGTTTAGCGAAATATATATGTAGATAAAACTCCAAATCGCAATAGAGCCGTAAAAGTAATGTTTTCCGTATTCCCCTGTATCCGGATATAATACGAATATTATTATGTTTATAAAAATTATTAATATTATAAATATAAGCGTTTTTATCATTTTTTGCTCCCGAGTATCGATGGATAATCTATTCCCAAAGATTTAAGCCCTCTGTATATCGAAAATCTGTCAGGAAACTTACCTTCTATTATTTTTGAATAAACCGATAATCCGTCTTTTTGCGGATAAAACGACATTATAGATAGAAGCATTATTATATAAATGATTGTAAAAATTGTTATTTTAGTATCTCTGGAAAATCTTATAATCGCGGTTTTCATAAGATAAAAGAAAGAAGACCATAAAAGAAATGAAATAAAAAGATACATCGGTCCCATAAAAGTGGTATCGGGATAAGTTATTAGAAAAAGAATGTGAGTCGATATGTTGACGGTTATTATATAAAACATATATTAATCCGAAGTTTTAAATTCCACATATATAGTAAGAAAATCTTCTCTAAAATCCGATGGTAAAGGGTCGAATCTTTTTATTTCCGCAACTGTCGATATCACGGATTGATCGAATAACCTGTTTCCCGATGAGGATTCTATTCTTATGGAAGATATTTCCCCATCCGAAAAAATTTTAAATCTTACAATCGCTTTTAAGTTTTTTGAAGTTATGTCTCTCGATTGCCAGCTATCGTATAATTTTGTTCTCAATTTCGTTATATACCAGGGGTAAGGGAAATCGGAATCGGTTCGTATTCCCGATGAAGATTGGGTTGTATTTGGCTCGGAGTTGTTAAAATTTTTAGATTCCGATTTCATTATCTCCGATTCTTCCAACGCCATAGAAGGTTTAATGTTTTTAACGTTAGTGTATAAGTAGTCGGGATCATCTAGTTGTTTTGGCGTTTTTATATTGGGTTTTATTGGTATCTTTTCAGTTTTTTTCTCAATATCGGTTTTTGCCGTTTCTTTTGACTGATTTGTTTTAATTTCGGATTCGAGGCCCTGTGTGGTAACCTGGGTTTTACCTATGAAATCTATATAGTATTGTTTGGGTTTGGAATTGGAAAATGGTTTTTGAAAAATAAAAATTAGGCCGAACAACACTATATGAATCGAAAAAGAATAAAAAACCGAATGGTTCATCTTTCCGGCTTTACGCTTATCCCGACCTTTCCCGCTCCCAATTTTTTAGATATATCAAGCGCGGTTACGACCTCCTGTATCGGGGTAGTTTTCTCCGCCTCTACAAGAACCGTTTTCTGTTGAGCTTTTGAAAGAAGAAGCGAAAGCTCTTTTTCCAGATTAGCGGTTTTTTTGGAGTTTACATAAATTTGATTTTCTTTGGTTATCGAGATTTTTATTATATTGTCGTCGTTTGAAGATATCGTTTCCGGAGTAGAGGATGTTTTTGGAAGATTGACTTTGATATGAGAATTAATGAAAAAAGGCGTTATTATCATAAATATTATGAGTATTATCAACATAACGTCTATTAACGGTATCATATTGATTTCGGATATTACGCCTTTGGATGTGTTATGTATTTTCATTTTTATAGTACCTGTCTATTATCTGTTCTATTATCCAGTTTAATTCGGAATTAAATCTGTTTATATGGGAAACGAAGTAATTATATGCGACTACCGCAGGTATGGCCACAAAGAGTCCCATGGCCGTATTTACCAGAGCTTCCGATATGCCTTGGGCTATAACCGAAGGTCCGGCGCTTTGGAAGGCCGCCATGTCCTTAAAAGCTCTTATTACTCCTATAACCGTGCCGAATAATCCTATAAAAGGAGCGGTAGATCCTATGGTGGCCAGCGCATTTAATTTTTTTGTAAGAATGGAATTGTGATACTCCATCATCGAAGCTAAATATTCTCTTTTTTCCCTTATTGTGCCTCTATGATTTATAAGATTTATTATTATTTCCGATATCATATTCTTTTGCGATATGGCGTTTTTTATAAAATCTTCGGTTTTTGAATTTTTAAGCAACGAAAGATATTTTGAAATTATAACCGAGTTTTTCGATACTATTTTCTTAAACTCTTTGTATTTTTCTATTATTATGGCCAGCGAATATATAGACAATAATATTAAAAAAATAAATATCGGGCCGCCGGCTTTTAATATTTCTTTTAAAGTAAATTCCATAAAAACACCTCTTAATATTATTTTAGCAAAAAGATAATGGTAGTCTATGCGGTTAGTTTTTGTATGTATCTTTTAAGAAGGGATATTTTTTCGCTAAGCTTTTCTTTTATTTCCGTTTCTTTTTTGTTTTTTAAATGATTTATGTTTTCTATTTCTTTTATTTTCGATAAAGCCGTTTCTAACTTTTTTTCAAGATCTTCTTTTTTCTTTTTTTCTTCTTCGAATTTTGTTTTAAATTCCGCTATTTCTTCGCAGAATTTTTTGACCTGATCCGATTTTTCGATTTCGTTTTGAAGTATTATTTTTTTTAAATCGTTTATTTTGTTGTTTAGTATGTCGTTTGTTGTTTTATGTTCGCTTAATTTTACCAGCATTTCGTAATTTTCGTTTTTTAACTCGGATATTTTATTTTTCAAATTTCTAATTTCTTCTTCTTTAGATAATATTAACTCTTTTTTTTCCAACTCATATTTTTTTATTAACTCTTTTTTTTCTGTTATCTGTTTTTTAATTTCTTCGTTTTTTTCGGATATCTGGTATTCGAGCTTGGTTGTTTTTTCCGTCAATTTTTTCTTTGTTTCAAGATATAGCTTTTCCCATCCGTCTACTTCTTTAAGTTTATTTATCGCATTTTCCAATTCTTTTATTTTTGTTTTTAAAAATACGATTTGTTCTTCTTTTTTTTCTAAAATTTCCTTGAACTCTCGATCTTTTGATTTTAAAGCTTGTTCTTTTTGAAAATTTTTTTCTTTCAATTTAAGATTTTCTATTATCGTTTTTTCAAGTAAGCTGTTTAATAACTGCCTATCCGGTTCTTTGGGAGTTTCAAAAGAAGAATAATGGTTTTTTTCAAAATTAAATTCCTTAAATTTTTCGGCTTCTTTCCACCAACCTAACTCGTCTTCCCTGCAGATAAGACAATCTTTTCCGAAATCGGAAAGGTTTTCCAACTCGGATTTGGTATAAGGGCCTTTTATCGTATGGTTTGTAAAAATCCAGAACCTGTTCATAATTATATTTTATATGTCGATTATTACAAAAAAATTACGGCGGTATTAATACCTTAAATGTTTTTTTATTTTTTCAAAATTCGGATTTTTTACCGTCCCTTTTTCGGTTATTATCGCGGTTATCAAATCGGCAGGGACGACATCGAATGCCGGATGATACGCTTTTACTTTCGGATGAGTTATATAAATCCCTTTAATTTTAACGACCTCTTCCGACTTTCTTTCTTCTATTTTTATTTCTTTTCCAGATTTTGTTTTTATATCTATCGTTTCGGTCGGAGCCGCGACATAGAAAGGTATTTTATGGAATTTTGCAAGTATTGCGAGAGTGTAACTTCCTATTTTGTTGGCGGTATCCCCGTTTGCGGCTATTCTGTCAGCTCCTATTATTACTGCGTCTATCTTTTGCGTTTTCATTATCCATCCCGCCATGTTATCGCATATTAGATTGGACGGTATCTTGTTTTTTAATAGTTCCCATGCGGTAAGCCTTGCTCCTTGAAGATAGGGTCTCGTTTCGCAGGCGTAGACAAACTTTATTTTTCCTTTCAAGTATCCTTCGGTTATTATTCCTAAAGCGGTTCCTATTCCGTATGTGGCTAAAGCGCCGGTATTGCAATAGGTTATTATCGCCGAGTCTTTTTTTAAAAGTTTTATTCCGTTTTTAGCTATGTTTAATGTTGAATTTTTGTCTTCTTTCAGTATTTCGTAAGCGCATCTAAGCGATTGGTTTCGTAACTCTTCCAAATTGTTATGGGATATTTTTTGAGGCATAGAAGAAATTAGCTTAAGCGCGGTGGAATGAACTCGGTCTATCGCTTTAAAAAGCGAAACCGCGGTGGGTCTTGAGCTTTTTAATTTAATGGCATTTGAGTTTAATATTTTTATTATTTTAGATTTGTCTCTGATATCTTTTTTAATTATATTATCTATTCCCAAAACATAGCCCATCGCCGCCGTGTCGCCTATTAACGGAGCGCCTCTGACCATCATTTCTTTTATGGACTTTGCGGCGTCTTCGGCGGTTTTAGCCTTAAAATACTTTATTCCGTAGGGAATTTCTCTCTGGTCTAAAACAAACAAAGCGTTTTTTTGGTATTTTAGTCTTTTAGGAATCATTTAGGGTATCGTGTTTATGATATCTTCCAATTCGCTTTCGGATTTTCCGGTTATTTCTATCGTTTTTTCTTTTCCTCTAAGCCCTCTTACTATGTTTATGCATTTTTCTCTTACTTCGAAAAACTGAGCCAGATACTGCCTTAATATTACGTTTATTTCGTTGTCGTCTTTTGAAGCGCATACTCTCACTCTTAAGACCTTTCCTATTCTGGATATCACTTCGTTATCGTCGCAGTTAGGTATCACTCTGACTTTGACTATCATTGTTTGCCCCCTTGATGTTGGAATAGATATGATCCTATTCTTATGAGATTTGAGCCCTCAGTTACCGCTATTTTCCAGTCCGAGCTCATCCCCATAGAAAGGATATTTTTAAATCCGTCCGGGTTGGTTTCGGTTTTAAAATAATCGTCGTAAAGCTTTTTCGCTTTCTTAAAAGCCTCGGAAATTTCCTTTTCGCTATCCGTGATCGGACCTATGGCCATTATTCCTCTCAAGGATAAATTTTTAAGTTTGGATATGTGTTTAAATAAACCGTCAAAGTCTTTTACCGCTACCCCCCCCTGGTTCTCTCTGTCGTTTATCTTAACTTGAATGCATACCGGCATTTTTTTATTGATTTTTGCCGTTCTTAAGTTTATCTCTTTGGCCAGATCCGCAGAATCCACGGAGTCTATCGAATCGAAAAGTTTTACTGCATATTTTACTTTGTTAGACTGCAGCCTGCCTATGAAATGAAGATTTATTTTATTTCTTAATTTCTTTAATTCCTCGTCTTTTTCCCATCTAAAAACGGCATCCTGGATTTTGTTTTCTCCAAGTATTTTTATCCTTCCGTCTTTTATCGTATTTATTATTTCATCTCGAGACGCGTATTTGATTACCGCCATTATTTCGCACTTTTTGTCGGAGAGATGCGACAGGATTTCCGTTATTTTGTTCGATATGTAGGAGGTATTTTCTATGGCCCAATGCATCATATATATTTTAGCAAATTTGGAAGGGTTTTTATTATAAAAATAGTAAAATTTAGTTATGAAACTTTCTTCTAAATTTTGGATTATAGTATTTGCGGAAGGTATTATGGTTTGCGGCTACTCCATGGCTTTTCCGTTTCTCGCTCTTTATTTAACCCAAAATCGCGGGTTTAATATGAGTATCGTAGGCGTCTATTTTTCGATTGTTATGATTATTTCTTCTTTTTCTTCGACTATAGGAGGCAGCGTTTCCGATTATGTGGGAAGGAAAAAAATAATGTTTTTTTCGTTGTTAATAAGAGGGATTTTTGTGGCTTTAATAACGATTTCAATTAAATTTAATTTTAATCCTTTATGGATTTTGTTTTTTAATTTTGTCGCTTCCGTCGGGGGCCTCGGATTTCATTCGGTGGCTCTGGCTTATATATCGGACATAGTTTGCGAAAAAAACAGAATTAAGGCCTATAGCATACTTAGAGTGTCTACAAACGCCGGTTGGGCGGCGGGGCCGGCAATAGGAGGTTTTCTTTCAAATATATCATACTCTTTGGCTTTCGGCGTTTCTTCTTTGGTATTTCTTTTCGCCGCTTTTTTGGTGCTTATTAAAGCGGAGGATATAAAAAAAAATTTTCAATCTTCCCCGAAAAAATTTTATTTTTTTTACGATTTTAATAGAGATTTTAAAAAAATTCTTTTTTATAGTTTTTTAATGACTGCCGTAATGTCTCAGCTTGTAATCCCTTTGTCCATTTATTCTAAAAAATATCTGAATTTCTCCGAAAAACAAATAGGCTTTTTATTTACCTTAAACGGTCTAATAGTCGTTGTTATACAGTATTTTATAGGATCTAAAATAAAAGATTCCAAAACGGTAAACGCCATAGCGTTGTCTTGTTTGTTTTACGCTTTAGGTTATCTGATATTCGGTTATTCCCCCAATTATACCGTAGCCATGTTATCGATAGCCGTTGTAACCTTAGGAGAGGTCGTTTTTTCCCCGTCTCTTTCTTCGCTTGTGTCGAGCGTTTCTCCGGAATCTAAAAGAGGAGCCTATATGGGAATTCATTCCATGATTAGCGATCTGGGAAGATCCTTCGGGGTTTTCGCCGGAACTTTTCTTATCGACAAAGTCTCCGGAGTTTTTAGAGAGGTTTCCTGGTACTTTGTTTTCGGTTTGTCCATATTTTCTTTCTTCGGTTTTCTAAGTCTTAAAAAAAATAGCAAGGAAGAAATTTCCGAGTTGACAATAAAGAAAGAGATGGATATGGAAAGACCGAACTAAAATGGTTATAAATAAAAAACCCCCTTCTTTCGAAGGGGGTTTTTGTTTTATTTTAGAGCATTTTCAATTAATACATGTCGGCGCCTTGAGGCATAGCCGGCATTTTCTCTTTCTTTTCCGGAAGCTCCGCGACGAAAGCTCCGCTTGTAAGAAGCGTAGAAGCTATCGATGCCGCATTTTCAAGAGCGGTTCTTGTGACCTTGCAAGGATCGACTATTCCGGATTTTATTACGTCTACATACTCTAATTTATCCGCGTCAAACCCTATTTCCGAAGAAGAGTTCTTTATTTTTTCTATTACTATGGAAGGATCAACTCCGGCGTTTTCGGCAAGAGTTTTAAGCGGAGCGTAAACCGCTTTTCTTACTATGTTTATTCCTATCTTTTCGTCTTCGTCGTTTACTTTTATGTTATCGAGCACTTTAGAAGCTCTTACCAACGCAACGCCTCCTCCGGGCAAAAGTCCTTCCTGAACTCCGGCTTTGGTAGCGTTTTTGGCGTCTTCCACTTTGGATTTCTTGGCTTTCATTTCGGTTTCGGTGGCAGCGCCGACTCTTATTACGGCTACTCCGCCGCTTAATTTCGCAAGCCTTTCCTCAAGCTTTTCTCTGTCGTAGTCGGATGTGGTTTCTTCTATTTGTTTTCTTATTTGATTGGCTCTATCTTTTATTTTCTTTTTATCTCCTTCTCCGTCGACTATAGTGGTGTTTTCTTTGTCTACGACCACCCTCTTAGCTTTTCCAAGCTGGTCGAGGTTCGTTTTTTCGATCTTCATTCCTCTTTCTTCGCTTATGACCTCTCCGCCGGTAAGAATAGCTATGTCTTCAAGCATTTCTTTCCTTCTATCTCCAAATCCGGGGGCCTTTACGGCGCATCCTTTAAGGGTTCCTCTTAATTTGTTAACTACCAATGTCGCAAGGGCTTCCCCTTCTATATCTTCGGCTATGATTAAGAAAGGTCTTCCGGTTTGGACTATTTTTTCAAGCACCGGGAGAAGATCGTTCATGGAAGATAATTTTTTATCGGTTATCAATATTAAAGGATCTTCCAGAACGCATTCCATTCTTTCCGCATCGGTTATGAAATAAGGAGAAATATAGCCTCTGTCGAACTGCATTCCTTCCACTACATCGAGCTCTGTCTCGGAAGATTTTCCTTCTTCCACGGTTATAACGCCCTCATGTCCGACTTTTTCCATAGCTTCCGCTATTAAATCTCCTATTACCCTGTCATTTGCGGATATGGTGGCTATCTGAGCTTTTTCTTCTTTTGTTTTGACCGGTTTGGCCATTTTCTTTAATTCTTCCACTATCGCGCTAACCGCTTTTTCTATACCTCTTTTAAGATAAACAGGATTCGCTCCAGCGGTTATATTTTTAATCCCTTCGTTAAATATCGCCTGAGTAAGAACGGTGGCGGTAGTCGTTCCGTCTCCGGCCACATCGTTGGTTTTGGACGCCGCTTCTCTTACGAGTTGCGCTCCCATATCCTCGAAATGATCTTCAAGTTCCACTTCTTTGGCTATAGTGACGCCGTCGTCTATTATTGTCGGAGAGCCGAATTTCTTGGCTAAAACTACGGCTCTTCCTTTGGGGCCTAAAGTTACTTTTACCGTATTTGCCAATTTATCGACCCCTTGTTTTATTTTTAATATTCCGTCGTGTGTAAAAAGTATTTCTTTCGCCATATTCGCCTCCTTATTGATTTATTATAGCGAGAACATCTTCTTCTCTCATTATCAGATATTCTTCGTCGTTTATTTTTATTTCCGTTCCCGAATATTTTCCGTACAATATTTTATCTCCCAATTTCACTTCCATAGGTATAAGTTTGCCGTCTTCGGTTTTGCCTTTGCCTACGGCCACAACCTCTCCTTCCTGCGGTTTTTCTTTAGCGGTATCCGGTATTATTATGCCGCCCTTTTTTACTTCCTTGGGCTCCAGCGGTTTTACTATTATTCTGTCCGCAAGCGGGATTATGTTGAGTTTTGTTTTCGTATCTCCCATATTGACCTCCTTTATTTTTAGCAATTTTTATATCTAATTGCTAATTTACAAAATTTTAAAGCTTTTGTCAATAGCAGTGTTGTTTAATGATTGCTAATTTTGATTAATCGATATATTTAAATAAAAATTTTGTAATTCCGACTTCCATTATGTCGTCGTTTTTTAGTTCCGTAGGTTTTGTTAAAAGATTTGAGTTTAACTTGACGTCCGGATTTATAGGAGAGATGAAATATTTCTCTTCTTTAAGAGTTATCGCCAGTGAAAAATCCGATATGGGGTAGAATATGTTTTTGGGTTTTGCCGGTATGTCCGACTTGTTTGGGGTTCCTATAAATAGCAACGGTTTGCTTATTATAAATTTTTTCCTTTCATCGACCGGATTTTCTATTATCTGAATTTCGGCTTTGGGTATTTTAAGTTTGATTATTTTGAAAATCATGGAATATATTGAAACCGAAACCATGTCTCCCGTTTTTATTTTCGCTCTGGTTATCTGAGTTCCGTTTAAAAAAGTTCCGTTTGTGGAATTTTGGTCTTCTATGTAATAGTCCTCGTTTTCTCTTATTATTTTAAAATGATGAGAAGAAACCGTCGGGTTTTTGAGGATTATATCGTTTGTCTCTTTTCTGCCTACGAGTATCGCGTCTTTATTTGAAAACGCGTATTCTTTTTCGCTAACTTCTTCGCCTTTTAATGTGATTATTATGGTCATTATATTAAATTCTTAATCTTTTCGATAAAACTTTGAGATTCTATTCTGGCTATTATAACGGTTATGTTGTCTTCACCGCCCTTTTCGTTTGCTTTATTTATAAGTTCTTCGGAAATCATACATAGATTTTCCGATTTTTTGGCGATTCTCGATATCTCGTCGTCTTCCAACATTTTGGTAAGTCCGTCGGTGGCCAGAATGAGTATGTCGTTCGGTTTTAAATTAGATTCGTATACGAAATAATCGTTATGAGGTTTTACTCCCAAAGCTTTTGTCAAAACGTTTCTATATGAAGATTTTTTCGCTTCTTCCAGAGTAATATTGCCTTTTTTGTACTGGTCCATTACGAAAGAATCGTCTTCGGATATTTGTATCATCTTCCCTTCTCTTAAAATATAAGCTCGAGAGTCTCCTATATGAACAAGAGAAATCTTTAAGTCGCTAAAAACGCAGGCCGTGAGTGTCGTTCCCATTCCTTTATTTTTTTCGTTATTTAAAGATTCTTCGAATATTTTAGAGTTGGCGTAATCGAATGCGTTGATAAGCCTGTTTGCGGCCAAAGAATAGTCTTTGTTTATTACTTCCGGTTTTTCGTTTTTTATCGTCAATTCTTTAAATTTTTCGTAGGTAAGTTCCGTGGCCATTTTACTCGCCAATTCCCCGTTGTTATGTCCCCCCATTCCGTCGGCAACGGCCATAAATCCTATCGTTTCGTCGAATTTAAGATTGTCTTCGTTTCTTTGTCTGACTTTGCCTTTATCGGTTTTTCCCCAAAGAGAAATCTTATATTTCATAATCTTCTTTCCTGAAAATATCCGAGATAAAAACTGTATTTAAAATAATCCATAAAACAAGAGCGGATAAAACGAAATTTTCGAGATACTTAGAATATAGCTTTTGAGTCATATTTTTAAAATATTCTTTTTCAAGCTCCAATTTTATGGATTCCATAGTCGGTTCTTTAAGAGTTAAAAGATTTTGTTTAATTTCTTGTTTTGCTTTTTCTTCTATGTCGGAAAAAACGGAAGAAGACTCCAGGTTTTCAAGATTCGAGTAAAATTTTTCTCTTGTTTTGATTATTATTTCCTCTCGAGCTTTTTTGTATTTTGAAACTTCGGTTTGATATTTGGATTCCGCGAAATTATCGACGAAATCTTTTCTCGCAAAATATATTTGAGATGAAAATATTATCAAAAAAAATATGAATATTAAATTTTTCTTAAAATAAAAAATTTGAGCTATCGAAATAAAAAAAGCAAATGCGACAAACGCATAGACCGCTTGAGTTTCGGAGTTTTCTCCCGCCAGATACGTTATGGATAGGCCGGCTAAATAAACCGAGATCAAGAAAAAAAACAGAGAAATTATTTTACTTTTGATGGATTTGAAAGAATTAAAGAATATTTGAGAAATAATAACGGATCCCAAGGATATTATAAAGAGATTCGATTTGTCTACGAAAATCGATTTTAAGAGATAAATTATTTTTTCCGAGACGTAATCCGTTTGGAGATTTTTTTGAGAATGTCCCAGAATCGCCGTCAGGATGATCGATATCGCTATAATAAAATAGGAAAAAGGGGATTTAATCTTAGATGTTTTTGCGGATAACCATAAAAAAACGAGTCCCGATATTAAAAATAGCAAAGAAAACGGCTTGGATATCGCGGATTTGACGAAATTGGTCCCGTCGATTATGTATGTGGAGAATAATAAAAAAGAAGATAAAGATACGAAGCTGTAAAATATATGATACACGCTTTTTGTGATCGAAAATAGTATTGTGGATTGCAGTTTGTTTTTAGGAGCCGGAGGCCGGTTGTCATCTTTTTGGTCTTTTTCCGTAATATTTTTGTTTTCGGTTTTCGGTTTTATTTCTATTCCTTCTATGGTTTTATCTTTATCCTGAGGTTTTATTCTTATGGTGGCGGAAAGCATTTCCTGATTTTTTTTGAGTTCGTCGAGATTTATCTCCGTTTCGTTAGACAATATTATATTTTCATAGTTTTTTTGTTTATATTTTGCCAGCTCATCGGCGACTTCTTTTGCGCTTTGATATCTTTCGTCCGGATTTTTTTTCATCAGTTTTTCTATTATCTTAACGGTCCATATCGGAAGTTCCGGTTTTAATACGTAAAGATTGGGTATCGATTCGTTTATATGTTTATTTATTACCTCTATCGCGCTTTTGCCCTCGAAAGGATATTTACCGGTTAGAAGATAAAAATATGTGGCTCCCGCCGCATAAAGATCCGCTCTATGATCTACCTTTTTCCCAAGTCCCTGCTCCGGAGACATGAAATAAGCCGTTCCTATCATCTCTCCGGTAATGGTAAGCTGTTTTTCTTCGACGACTCTTCTGGCTAGTCCAAAGTCTATTATCCTCGGAATTTTTTGAGAAGTTAGTATTATATTTGAAGGTTTTATGTCCCTATGTATGATGTTTTTGGAATGCGCGTGATTAAGTCCTTCGAATACTCCTATCATTATATCCGAAGCTTCTTGAACGCTTAAAAATTTTTTCTCTTTGATTATTTCTTCCAAACTTTTCCCATCTACATAAGACATGACTATATAATAGTTGTCTTTTTCCTTTCCAAAGTCGTAAACGTGAACGGTATTGGGATGATCCAGTTGTTTGGATATCTCGGCTTCTCTTAGAAAAAAATCTATGTTTCTGGGGTCGGCTTCCAGCTCTTTGGCTAAAATTTTAACGCATACCACTTTATTTAACGAGATATGGTGAGCTTTATAAACTATTCCCATCCCCCCCTGACCGATCTTCTCGAGAATTAAACAGTTGGCGAAATTTTTTCTAATCAAACTGTCATTCATTTACTCTTCTGTCCTTGTGGAATATGCTTTTGTTTTTAGTGGGTCTCGATTTTAAAAATCTTTTTATTTCAAAAGCCTTTTCTATTATTTTCGCGTAATGTGTATTTTTTAAAACGGCAACGACCGCTATGGAAAGAGTCATTAAAGGAAAAGTTTTTACGTTATTCATCCTGTCGGTGGTCGTTATAAACCCGGATTTCCTGTGCTCTTCGCTATAGTAATCCGGTATTATTTTGTCGAAGTTTTTGGTTATTTCTTCGCATACGGACGTCATTTTGTCCATCGGAGTTATTATGACAAAATCGTCTCCGCCTATATGTCCTATGAAATAGTCGTCGTTTGAAAATTTTTTAAGGGAATCTATTAAAAGTTTGGATAGCAACTTTATTATTACGTCTCCTTTCGTATAACCGTATACGTCGTTGTACGCTTTGAAGTTATCTATGTCTATATAGGCGTATGAAAAGTGCGGATTTGTTTCGAGCCTTTTCTTTACATATTCTTCTATTAAAGGTCCGCCCGGAAGTTTTGTCAAAGGATTAAGCGACGAGTCGTTTTCTTTTCTCTTAAGTATTCTGTTTATCCTTACCTTTAGTTCTCTTACGTCGAAAGGTTTGTTTATATAATCGTCCGCGCCTATTTCTATAGTTTTTATTTTTGCGTCGACTTCGGAAACACCGGTCAATATTATTATCGGGATATCCGACATGAAATGATTTTCTCTTATTTTTTTACAAAGTTCGTATCCGTCTATATCCGGAAGTTTCAAATCTAAAAGTATTAAAGAGGGTTTAGGGTTTTTTATTAAAAACGAAAGAAGTTCTTTTCCGGTTGTGAGGGTAATTATTTCGTAGTTGAGACTTTTTAGTATTACAGATACCAAAAGTCCGACGTTAGTGTCGTCGTCTACCACAACTATGCTTTTTTTTTCGTCGCTCAAATCTTCCCCCTCTCTAAAATATAATCTTTCATATGTATAACAAAAAAACTTAACTCGATCTTACAATATTTATTATATAAAAAATATAAGCTAAAAAATCAAATAATTTTTTTTGTTTTTATTTTAAATTTTAAGGATGAAAAAAAAGAAGGTAGGGCTGCCTTTTGGGGGGTAGGTGAGGGAGGCAGCCCTGCAATCTTAACTTTATTTTAGCACGATATTTGACTTCTGTCAAGGGCCTTAAGTAACATTTGTTACACATTATTATATTTAAAATTCTTTTGATATAAATCATTTATAAACAATTGACATTTTTCATTTTTTTCTTTGTATATTATTGATATAATTATTTTATGAAATTGATTTTGGTCATATTTTTGTTTGTTATCGTATTTTTTTCTTATTATTTTTTTTCGAAAGTATTTTTTGATTTCGACGATATAGAAATCGCTAAAATAGAAAATATGATTGAGAAAAAGGAGTATGATCTTTTGAGCGAATATTTGAGTTTAAAGCTTCAAAAACATCGCGATAACGGAGCTATTTACTATTATATGGGTAAAGTTTTTTATCTAAAAAAGGATTACCGACCCGCGCTTAAATATCTGGATATTTCCATAGACTTAGGTTTTCCTCTTATTCAATCCTATAACCTTAAAGCGGTTATTTACGGAGACGTTTATGCCGATTATATTAAGCAAAAGGAGTTCGCTCAAAAATCCATAGAATTGGACCCTACGGATTTTGAGGGCTACCTTATAAGGGGAAGGGCATGGTTTAAATTGGGAGACTACGATCTTGCCTTAAGAGACTTTCAAACAGCGTTCGATATCGAAAAAGACGATGATATACTTTTGGAGAAAGCGGTAACGTTGTTAAAGCTTGGTCGATTTAAAGAGGCGATTTTTGTTTTATACGATTTAAATAATAAATATAAAAACAACGAGACGGTTATGTTTTATCTTTTTTCGGCTTATAAAGGAGAGGGATATTACAATAACGCATATTATTTAATTTCAAAGTTGTACAATACATATAAAAAAAATAGCTATTTAAAAGAAAAAGCGATGCTTCTTTTCGATATGGGAGATTACGAATATTCATTTTCGGAGTTCGATAAGTATTTGAAACTGACTAAACCTGACGAGTCCGATATTCGGTTTTATTCCGCTGTAAGTTCTAAGATTAAAAAAATCGATAATAAATAGTTTCCGATGATAAAATTTTATTTTAAATTTGAAATTAGTTTTAAATATTTTGCGGCGTCGGGGTTATACGGATTTATTCCTACCGCTTTTTTAAATTCTTCTTCGGCTTTTTTTATGTCTTTATTCCAGTAGTATGCGGCAAGATTGTAATGGGCGTGAAATGAGTTCGGGTCGGTTTCGACGGCTTTTAAATAATAATCTCCCGCGATATCCCTTTTCCCCATTTTTTCCATGCAAACCCCGATGTTTAGTATGGCATATGAAAGTTGGTTTTTTAGATATTTTATGTTTTCTTCTCCGGTTTTGTACTTTTTTTCGAGAATGATCATAGATTCTATAGTGCTTTTCGCTTTTTCAAATTCTCTAAGCGCCTTTTCCCATTGTTTGTGCAGAGAGTGTATTAATCCGTTATTAAAATAAGCCTTATAATTAAACTCGTCAAGAATCAAAGCTTTTGAGTTAAATTCGAGCAGATGCTCGCTTATCAAATCGTATCCTATTAAATTTGAAACATATTCCGTTATCGAAAAAGAATAATCCTTTGCCATATCTTTTACAAAAAAATCGTTATACGGTTTTTTAATGTCTATATTGGCTATTTTAATAAGATTTTTTATGTCCAATGAATTATCCGACGGTTCTATTTCAAAGGTTAATCCGTTCGGTTTTGTCTTTATCCCGGGCGGCAATTGGACGTCGTATGTGGCGAATACTCTTCTTTCGTTTATTTTTTTAAACAATATCCAATTTTCCTTTTCCTCGTTTAGTTTAATAATTTTTATGTTTTTGTTGATTTTTGAATCTCTGTACCATTTGGATCCGGTTAATCCTTGAGCGACTATTTCTATATCTGGCCGTTTGTTTTTTACATATCGGTTGTACCAAAGAGTAAAAAGAGGAACGTCTTTTTTAGATATTACTATCGAGTTTTCGGGTATGGAATCGAGTATGTCGTTTGCGTATAAATCGGTTATGTTTAAACTATGTCTGTCCAAGTAAGGATAATTGGAATAAAGGGATATGATAATGGCAAGAGAAGAAATTCTCAAAGACATTTTAAAATTGGATAGCCCGATAATTGAAAAAAACAAAACGGAAATATCCGGTATTACGTAATAGGGTTCCACTATCGCCATCGAGTGAGGATTGGGAGGCATGTTGGCTATAAATAAAAACAAAGGACCCGCAAAGAAAAAGATTAAAATAAAAAGATAAAAAATTTCTTTTTTTAATTTAAATGAAATATAAATTCCGTAGAAAAAGAAAAACAGTAAAAAGTTAAAATTTTTTATTAGGTGTTTTAAGTATTCGCTCATATTGACGATTAGATTTTCTCCCATTTTATAGTTTAAGGAAATCAAATCGAGAGTGGAACCGTAATTTTTTCTCGTTATCATAGCCATTAGACTCGACAGATCGCAGGGATTCGACCAGTTAATTAAAGGAGAAGATTTCGATAGGAAATAAACATATAGGCAAAGCGAAAAACCGGCTAAAAACATAAAAAACGATTTTATAACCGTTTTAAAATTCAGGTATTTGTCAAGATATTTAACGGCTACGTAGATAAATCCCGGATATGTTAAAATTATATCGGTTCTATTGGTGGCGAAAAGTCCGGCAAGATAAGAAAAAAGAAGTATTTTAGAGTCGTTTGGCTCGGAATATATAAAATTTTTTAAAAAGAAATATATTAAAAAAGAAGCCAGCAGCAGATTCAAAGAATACATTTCGGATACCGAGGATATCGTAATTACGGTAAAATTAACCGCAAATAATAAAGAAACAAAAATAGATAATAAGGTTTGTTGAGTTATCATTCTTAGCGATTTGTTTATGAAAAATATGGCGATCGAGCCGAATATCGCCGAAAGAATGTTTAATCCGTGGGCGGGTTCTCCTTTCCATAAAAAAGAAAAAAGTACTCCCACAAGATTGTATAAAGAATATCCGGGTTGGTGGGATATGGATATGGTAAAGATGTCCAGAGCCATCTCTCCGGCGTCCCTGTAGGGAGAGAGAGTTCTGGGCATGATTAAAATGTAAAAAACAAGTACCGTTATCAAAATCGCAAAATCGACTAAATTTTCCCTTCCCCCCGATTTCGCCATATTATTTTACTTTTTTACCCTTGGAAAGAAAGAATACCTAAAATTAAAGGTTCCGAGATACTCATACCCCCCCTTATACGTAAGGTAAGAAATTTGGAAATTTAGTTTTAAAAGGCTTCCTAACTGTAAGTTTATGAGTTTGGGGCTTAAAGTGGAGCCTTGAGGAATTATTATTTCAAAACCCAACGGCATTTTTTCTTTTGCTATGTAAATCATTCCCGCAAATAGCGCGGATTTGGATATGTATGGAGTTTTTCCGGTAGTAGTCTTTATCGCGTCTTCGGATAAAAATTCCGAAGTTTGATATATAAATTTAGAAAAATCTCCGTCTGAGTATCCGCCGTTTATTACAAATTTTTTTGATATATGTTTGGATAAGACAAAATATATGGAGGCGTATGTGTTTGTGTTTTTGTTATTGACTTTAAACGAGGTTCCAGGCGTGTTTAAAGTGGGTTGAGGAGAGTCTCTAAAAGTAAATATCCCTTTAAACCCGCTTGAAAAAGACGGTATCGTTTTGGTTTCTCTCTGTATTAGCAATTTCCCGTCGGTTTCAAAATACCATATTCCTATTCTGTCCAGATAGTTTTTTTTATCTCTGGTCCAGTCGAATGTGTTTTTGCCGTAAAGTCTTCCTATGTAATAAGCCGCGTTAAAATCAAGCGATGGCCCTATCTCGTTTATTCCGTTTGAACGATATGCGGTCGGAGTTAAAACTATTCCGCTTATAGAAACTTTTTTGGGAGAAAGTTCCCATGTTTTAGATTCTTTTGTCGGTTCTTCCGTATTGTTTTGTGTTTGGGCCGTTAAATTTACGCTAAAAAATAGAATTGCAAAGCCGAGTATTTTTTTCATAATAAAATTATACCAAAAATATGGTCTTATTAATTATAAAAGTTAGTATGGAAGAATAGATTCCGGCGATTATATCGTCGATAACTATCGCGGCTCCCCTCAAGGAAATAGATTCCGCTTTTTTGATCGGCCAAGGTTTTATGGTATCGAAAATTCTAAATAAAACCAATAATATCAAAGCGTTTTTAAAATCGAGGGGAACAATTAAAAAACCCCAAAAATACCCGCATATTTCGTCTATTACTATAAGCGGGTTATCTTTTTCGGTAGGTTCAAAAGCGTTGTGAGCTATGTATATGCTAAAAAACGAAAAAAGTATTAAAAATATTATAAATAAAATGTAATTTTGAGGGAGTATGTAGAAAAACGGAAAAGCCAAGAGGGTTCCGAACAATCCGCATCCTCTAAATTTCCCTTTTCTTTGAAAAAACCTGTCGGGTATATGGCTTATATAAAAACCGCTTGCTATAAGATTTATTATTGTTTTCCCCATTGTTTCTCTATCATTTTATAGTGGTTTGCAAGATATAAAATTCCGCTTACTAAAGTAACCACGGATGTTATTATTATAAGATAAGAAGGCAAAAAACTAAACCTTTTAACTATCGGAATAAAAGATTGATTGTCGGCGGAAAGATTTTTTATTATAAGGTATATCAATATCAAATATATCGAAATAAACTGCAGTAGCGTTTTGAATTTTCCGGACGGCTCAGCCTTTAAAACATAATTATCCAAAGCGGCCAATACTCTTAAAGAGGCTACCGTTAATTCTCTTATGATTATTAGAAATATCGCAAATACCGGAATGGAAAGTTCTTTTATGTCTAAAAAAGCCAAATAACAAGAAAATACCACTATCTTATCCGCATACGGGTCTACTATAGCTCCGAATTTGGTTATGGTGTTGGTATCTCTTGCTATCTTACCGTCTATAAAGTCCGATACCGAAGAGATTATCAAAAGCAAAAGAGAAAAACCCAGAAGAGTGATATTGTCGTGTTTTATAAAAAAAAACAATATAATTCCCAAAAAAGTTCTCGTTAATGTTATTTTGTTTGCCAGCGTCATAGTTTTAAAACTTCGTATTTTTCTTTGTTTTTATACTCAAACTCGTCTTTTTCTATCTTTGAATCTATGTTTATGTCTTTAAGATAAGTTTTTATTACCGTATCTTTTAAGTCGAGTTCGCACTCTATCGGAAAATATTTTTCGTTTAACTTTAAAGTAAGAATATAAGACGAATCCTTCGGCGTTATTTTTATGGTAAAAGAATCGGGAAATTCTATTTTCGAGTTTTTCCCTAAAGAAGAATAATTTCCCAAATCGAATAACCCTTTGAGTTTGGGTTCAAGATTGGCCTTCCACTTTTCCCATGAGGATTTTATTATCTGACGGTCCTGAGGTTTTATTATTGTGATGTCTTTTTGAGAATTTATTATTATGATTTGTTTTTGAGGTTTTGCGTGAGTAATTTTGATGTTATCCGGTTTTTCAAATACTATATTCCCTTCCACCGACTGTTTCATTTCGGCCACTTTAAAAATAACCTCTTGATTAAAATTCGCTTTAAGAGATTTGAGTTTGTTGTCCCATTCGATCATTTTATCGAAAATGTTTGGAGTTTGTTCGGTTTCTTTTTTTTCTTGCGAATTTGACGATAGCGAAATCGAAAGAAAAAAAGCCGACAATAATAATTTAATCATTTTCCCTCCCTATTGTTTAGACCCTTCCGCGGCGTTTAAAAAGGCTTCTATTTTATCGAAATATATCTGCCATTTGTTTGTGCCTTCCGGCTTATATATAAAACCTTTTACTTCGAGTAAACTTAACAAGTTTGTCGCTCTGGCCGAAGAGCCGAAGTGGGCTTTTAATAGATCTTGAGAAACTCTTCTTCTTTCGAGTATTAGCCTTAACGCGACATTAAGCTCTTCGTTGCTTGCTCCTTTGCCTTCGAAAGAAACCTCTTCTTCTATGTAGGAAGGGTAACTCGGTCCGCCCTGTTCTTTTAGAAAGCTTACGACCTTTTCGATTTCTTCTTCTTTTACATAACATCCCTGTATTCTGTCAGGCTTTGATTTATTGGGTCCCAAAAATAACATATCTCCCTTTCCTATCAACGACTCGGCCCCGGGAGAGTCTATTATGACCCTCGAATCTATTTTGGAACTTACTTGAAGAGCGACTCTGCAGGGAAGATTGGCTTTGATCACTCCGGTTATTACGTCTACCGACGGTCTTTGAGTGGCTAAAACGACATGTATCCCGACCGCTCTCGCCATCTGAGTAAGCCTTTGTATGGATTCTTCCACAACGTTTTTGGCTTGAAGCATAAGATCGGCGAGTTCGTCTATCACTACTACTATATAAAATTCCGTAGGTTGATTATTGGATAGGGCCCACTTGTTGTACGATTGAATGTTTTTGACTCTCGCTTTTTCAAATTTTTTGTACCTTTTTTCCATTACCCTCGTAAGAGCCACCAGAGATTTTGCCGCTTCCTTCGGATCGGTTATTACTCTGACTTTGTCGGGCGTGGTTCGAGGGTCGTAGAGATAAGGGATTTGCTCGTATGATGTAAGTTCAAGTCTTTTCGGGTCTATGAATAAAAATTTTACATCGTCGGGAGTGTTTTTATACATTATCGACAATATCATAGATTGAAGAAATACGCTTTTTCCGCTTCCGGTAGCTCCGGCTACCAAAAGATGAGGCATGTCTTCCAGATTGGCTACGGCTACGCTTCCCTCGCTATATCTTCCTAAAGCGAATGTCAGATTTCCTTTCGAAGAATTAAATTCGGGACTTTCTATTATCTCTCTTAAAGTTACCATGCTTCTTTTGGAATTTGGTATTTCAAATCCTATAGCCGATTTTCCGGGTATCGGCGCTATAACTCTTATTGAACCTATGGATCGCATGGCAAGAGCTATGTCGTTCGATAAAGATACTATGGAGCTTATTTTCACTCCGGGAGACGGAGTTATTTCGTATCTTGTTATTACCGGACCAGGGTATATTCCCGATATGTAAGCCGATATCTCGAAGTTTTTAAGAGTTTCTTCCAATTTGATTTTAGCCGATTGTATCTCGGAGTTATCCGGCAGATAAACGTTGGATTTCGTGTTTTTTTCCAAAAGATTTATGTCGGGAAGCTTGAAGTTTTTAAAATCTAAAAAATCTTTGTTTTTAATTTGGGCTTTGGATTCGTTTTTTTCAATTTGTTTTTTATCTTTTTTTGTTTCTTCGGTTTTAACCAAATCCGAGACTTGTGGTTGCTCGGGCGGTTTAATCTCTTTTTCTTCCTTTTTAACGATAACCTCGTTTGCCGGTTTTACCGATAAAACTTTTTCTCCGCTTTTTTTCTTTTCTTCTATTATTTTTATTTTGTTGTTAAGTTCCGCTCTCGCTTTTTTCCACTCCTCCCAATCTCTTTGAATGGTATTTTTTAATTTTTCGAATACTTTCCCCCATTTTACTTCGAATATTATATTTATGCCTATCAGTATAAAACCTAAGGAGAATATTACGCTTCCTATGTTTCCGAATAGTTTTATCATCAGGCTGTCTATAAAATATCCCGCCCATCCTCCCGAAAAATGGGATCTTTCCATTATCGCCGAAATAAAAGATAAAATCAATATCGTTCCGAAAAGCATGCTTATTATGCCTTTGTTGGGTTTGCCCAATTTAAAAAGAATTCTCATAAGACCGTAAAAAAATAAAAAAGGGAAGAAATATACGCTATTTCCAAAAAAAGAATAAAGATTTGAAAAAACGAAGTTTCCGATTAAACCTTTTTGGGAGGGATTTATTATGATCCAGAATAACCAGATTGAAAATATGACCGATATAGTCCAGTAAATTATATCCATAAAGCCTGAAGATTTGGTCGATTTTTTTGAATAAAGCCTATAATTCATTTTGTGTTATTGGATTTCGGGATTTTCCGATAACTCGACGATATAAATAAGGTCTTTTAAATATACGGATATTTTTTTTTCCGCTATCAAATGTCCCAAAGCCATATATAACATGGAGCTTGTAAGACCCAGTTTGATTTTTATCTCCCAGGATGAAGTTTTTTTCAGTTCTTTTAAAAGACCTATTATCTTTTCGGAATTCGATTTTATATCGTTATTTAAAACCTCTTCGTTCATATTTTTTCAACTAAAAACAGGTTGTCTCCTTCGTTTACGAATTTTCCGTTTTCGGCTATGCACTTTATTATCTTGCATTTAAAATCCGATTTTATTTCGTTAAAAACCTTCATCGCTTCTATAAGACATACTACGCTTCCAGCTTCGGCCGTGTCGCCTTCTCTGACATAAGGAGGGCTTGAAGGCGTGGAGGCTCTGTAAAATATTCCGGACATCGGGGCTTTTATCGTAAGTCCTTCCACGGTTTGTTGTTGGGGAGTCTGAGGTTTTGCGGAAGAAACGGCGGGTGAGCCGGCCGCTACCGTAGGAAGTATCTGTATGTTTTCCGCTTTGGCCGATTTTCTGACAAGCTTTATGTGTTCGTCTCCGTTTGAAAACTCTATTACATCCAGATTGTTTTTTATCATAAAATCATAGGCTTGTTTTATTTCGTCTAAGTAATTGGAATTTTCTTTTTTGGTTTTTTCCATTTTTTCCTCCGCAAATTAATTTATTTCGGCAAAAGCACTTTTCTTGAAAGTTTGGGTCTTCCCATTTCGTCTATGTCTATTACTTTTACCTCTACGGTATCTCCCACTTTCAAAACATCCTCCACTTTCCTTATTCTCTTGTGTTCTATTTCGGATATATGCAACAGTCCCACTTTTCCGGGTATAACTTCGACAAGAGCTCCGAAGTCTCTTATCTCCACGACTTTCGCCTTATAAATTTTGCCTTTTTCGACCTCTTCCACTATCGCTTCGACCATGTTTCTGGCAAGATCTATGGCTTTTTGGTCGGAACTGGATATAAAGACATATCCGTCGTCGTTTATTTCTACGTTTGCGCCGGATTGTTCTATTATGCCTTTTATCGTTTTTCCCCCGCTTCCTATAACAAGCCCTATCTTATCTTTCGATATCGGGATTTTGATCATTTTCGGGGCATAGACCGATACGGTTTCTCTGGGCTTTGAAATTTCTTTTTCCATAAGATCCAGTATGTGATTTATTCCTCTTATGGCTTGTTCTATGGCCTGACTTAGTATATTTATAGGTATTCCGGTTTGAAGCTTAACATCCATCTGGAAAGCGTTTATTCCTTTTCTTGTTCCGGCAAGTTTAAAGTCCATATCGCCGAAGTGGTCCTCAAGTCCCGCTATGTCGGAAAGAACGGCGTATCTGTCTTTATCCGTTATAAGCCCCATGGCTATTCCGGCGCAAGCCGCTTTCATCGGAACGCCCGCGTCGAACAAAGAAAGCGATCCTCCGCATACGGTCGCCATGGAAGAAGAACCGTTAGACTCCAATATGTCGGATACCACTCTTATTGTGTATGGAAATTCGTCTTCAGAAGGTATTAGAGGCAACAACGCCCTTTTGGCCAGATTTCCGTGCCCTATTTCTCTTCTTGAAGGTCCTCTATCGGGTTTTACTTCTCCTGTAGAAAATCCGGGGAAGTTGTAATGCAGCATAAATCTGTCCAACGTTTTTCCTTCAAGCTCGTCCAATATTTGCTGATCTTCCTGAGTTCCCAATGTCGTGGTCGCAAGAGTCTGCGTTTCGCCTCTGGTAAAAAGAGCGGAACCGTGGGCTCTCGGAAGATATCCAGCTTTCATCGTAATTTTTCTTATTTCGTCGTATTTTCTTCCGTCTATCCTTGTTTTTCTTGTTAAAACTATGTCTCTTGAAACTTTATAAACAAGATCGTCTATCAAGGTTTTAACCTGATATCCTATCGTTTGGTCTTCAGGGAAGTGTTTGGAAAACTTTTCTATCAAAGAATCTTTTAAGTCGGATAATTTTTCGCTTATCGCTTTTTTGGTCGGATAGCTTTCTAAGAAATCTCTTATCTCTTTTTCTATCTCGTTTACTTCTTTTTTTATTTCATCTCTTATCACGGGCGGAGTGACTTCGAATTTGGGTTTTGATTTTTTCTTCGCAAATTCGACCTGAAGTTCGCATAATTTTTTAATCTCTTCTTTCGCTACGCTCATCGCCTTAAGTATCTCGTTATGGTCTACTTGATTGGATCCTCCTTCCACCATAAGTATGTTTTCGCTGGTACCTGCGACAACAAGTTCTAGCGACGCGTTTTTCCTTTCTTCAAAACTCGGATTTATTATAAAATCGTTTTCCACCTTGGCTATTCTGACGGCTCCGACCGGACCGTTAAAAGGTATGTCGGAGGTCATCAAGGCCAAAGACGCGGAATTGATGGACAAAACGTCGGGGTCTTTTTCTCCGTCGGATGAAAGGACCATGGATATAACCTGCGTTTCGGTGTTATAGTAATCCGGAAAAAGAGGTCTTATGGCTCTATCCGTCAACCTGCCCGACAAAATTTCTTTTTCTCTGGGCTTGCCTTCTCTTTTGAAAAAACCGCCCGGAATTTTACCGGCGGCATATGTTCTTTCTTTGTATTCTACCGTCAAAGGTACGAACTCGGGCGGCTCGGTTCTGGGTGTTTTGGACGCCACCGCTGTGCTTAAAACCATATTGTCGCCCAATTTTATTACCACTGAGCCGTTTGCCTGTTTTGCAATGAGCCCGGACTCAAAAGATATGTGATCTCTTCCTACTTTTCCTTCTATTTTTATAATTTCGCTTTCCATTATTATTTCCTCAAACCTAATTGTTCTATTATCTTGGAATAAGACTCTTTGGAGGTCTTTTCAAGATAAGAAAGAAGCCCTTTTCTTCTGGATATTAGAAGAGAAAGAGTTCTTCTGGAACTGAAATCTTTGGGATTTTCGGTAAGATGTTTGGACAGATAGTTTATCCTTTCGGTTAGAAGGGCTATCTGAACCTCCGACGTTCCGCTATCTTTTGGATTTTTTCCGTATTTTTCTATTATTTTCGCTTTTTCGTTTTTTGTTATTGACATAATTTACCTCTTTTTTATTATTTAATAAATCTAAAAACACTTTTTAAAAGTGCTTATAAATTTATTATAACAAAAAAAAACGCGGTTACAAAGCTAATTTGCAATTATCTCGACAATTTTGTATATTTATTATGGAGGATTTATGAAAAAAATAATCGCTTTTTTTATGTTTTCCATGTCGGTTCTTTCCTTTAATGCGATCGCCGACGGAGAAGTTTCGTCAAAATCGGTTAATCTTACCGGTTATCTTAACCTATCCGGTTCGGTTTATGTTCCCAATCAAAACTCATACGCTTCCGGTTATGTCGGCGGTTGGCTTTCTCTTAAAGATTCCACCGGCAAATATTATACCAATAACACATATATAAATGTAAACGTAAATTTTTACGTAAACGGAAGTTATGTATATGTGACAGTTTATCCCAATCAGTATTTGAGCGTATACAAAGAAGGCAAGTATGTCGGTTCGGTTTATATTAATCAAAGCGTAAGCTTAAGCGGCTGGGTAAGCGGTAACTACGTTAATCTTAACGGCTCTTCTTATATAAGCCAGTTTGTTTATGTAAGCGACGAAGATTAAACGGATTAAAATCGAGTTTTAACTTCTTTTCTTTATAAAATATTCATAACCTCGATATAATTTTGTATATTATATTTTTGATTTTATTATTTTATAAGGAGCGGTTATGAATAAAATTCTTAATAAAGAAAGAAAAGATTTTACCAAAAAGGACATAATAAAGATAATTAAATCCAAGGGAATAAGAGCCATAAATTTCAGATATGTGGCCGGAGACGGAAGATTGAAAACGCTAAATTTGCCCGCTTGCGATATGAAATATGTCGATAGGATACTTTCTTGCGGAGAAAGGGTCGACGGTTCAAGCCTTTTTAAATCCATAGACACATCTTCCAGCGATCTGTATGTCATTCCGAGATATTCCACCGTTTTCGAAAATCCTTTTTCATCGGTGCCTTCGATCGATATAATATGCAATTTTTTTACCAAAGACGGAAATCCCTTCGATTTGGCTTACGATTATACGCTTTTAAAAGCCGAAAAAAAATTCAAGGAAATGACCGGTTATGAAATTATGACATTCGGAGAATTGGAATATTACGTCATATCTTCTAAAAACGATCTTTATCCGATGAGCGCTCAGAAAGGGTATCATGAAAGCTATCCCTTCAATAAATGGGAGATGTTGAGAGTCGAAGCTATGGATTTGATATCCGGAGTCGGCGGAAAAGTCAAATACGCCCATAGCGAAGTCGGTTTTATAAGAACCGAGGATAAAGAGATGAGTCAAAACGAAATAGAGTTTCTCCCATCCTCTCCTTTAGATAGCGCGTATCAGCTTCTCGTTTCCAAGTGGATACTTCATTCTTTGGGTCTTAAATACGGCGTAATAATAACGTTCGCTCCCAAAATATCGGTCGGCCATGCGGGTTCGGGATTACATATACACAGCTGTATAACCAAAAACGGCAAGAATGTTATGATAAAAGATTCCTCTCTTTCGGCGGAAGCGAAAAAGCTTATAGCGGGTTTTTTAACCGTTTCCAAATCCGCGACGGCTTTCGGAAATACTCTTCCCACATCCTATCTCAGGCTCGTCCCTCACCAGGAAGCGCCGGTCAGGGTTTGCTGGGGTTATAGAAACAGAAGCGCTCTTATAAGGGTTCCTTTAGGCTGGACGATAGACAAAAATATGTCGGATCAGATAAATCCAAGCTCTGGCCCTAAAACTTCGTATCCTCATTCGCAAACCGTTGAGTTTAGAGCCGGAGACGGTTCCGCCAATATACCGCTTTACATAGCTTCCTTAGTATGCGGGGCGTTAAACGGTTTTGAAATGAAGGATTACCAGAACTTTACCGACAGGCATTTCCTGGACAAAAATTTATTTCATCAGGAGCACAAAAGCATAAGGGATAAATTCGAATCTCTTCCGAGTTCCTGTTACGAGTCTTCTTTGGAACTCATAAAGTCCAGAGAAATATACGAAAGACATAAAATTTTTTCTCCCGTTTTGATAGATTCCTTCGTTAAAAAATTACAATCTTACAACGATAAGAATTTAAGCGAAAGATTATACGGAAAAGAAGAAGAAATAAAAAGGATAGTGGAAGAATATCTTTACTGTTAGGAGAAAAATTGTTAAACAATCGCCACCCAAAAATACTCGTCGTTTTCTCCGTTTTTGTTTTTTCGCTATTCTCGCTTACCATATTGTATTTTAAAAATAAAAAGATAGAGGTTGAAGTTTCAGACAAAAAATTCGCTTATTTTGAGGGTAATTTTAAGACGACTCTGGAAAAAGAGTTAAGGGATAAAAAAATATCCGAATACGATATTAGGAAAATAATAAACGCATACTCGAAGCTTAAAATAGATTTTAGAAAACTTTCCGAAAAAGACGATTATTCTATAACGCTTTCCTCTTCCGGAGATTTTATATCTATGCATATAGACAGAGGGGATTTGTCTTACTCGGTTTGGAAGTCCTCTTCGGAATTTTTATCCGAGAAAAGCATAAACTCCGTTAAAATTTCCACTTATGCCGCCGAAGGAGAGATAAAAAATATATTGTGGACTTCGATGACCGACAAAAACATTCCTCCCGATATAATACTTAACTTCGCGGATATGTTCGGATGGGAGATCGATTTCTTGACCGAGGTTAGAGACGGGGATAAATTTAAAGTGATTTATTCGGTTAAAGAAAACCTTAAAGGTAAAATAATAGAAAGAAAAATTCTTTTCGGGGTCTATGACGGAAAAGAAACCGGCAAAAAAATAATGGCGTATTTCGACGGAGATTATTATAACGAAAAGGGAGAAGGAGCCCGGTCCATGTTTTTAAAAGCTCCTTTGCAGTATAGAAGGATATCTTCTTATTTCACATACAAAAGGTTTCATCCGGTTTTAAGATACGTAAGACCGCATTTGGGGATAGATTATGCCGCTCCATCGGGCACCCCGATTTCTTCCGTAGCCGACGGGGTAGTGGTTTATAAAGGCTGGAAAGGAGGATACGGCAATTATGTAGAAATAAAACATCAGATGGGTTATGTAAGCTCGTACGGGCATCTATCGAGGTTTGCTTCCATATATGTAGGAAAAAGGGTAAAACAGGGAGATTTGATTGGATATGTCGGAGCCACCGGAATAGCGACCGGTCCGCATTTGGATTTTAGGATAAAACAGGACGGGAAATTTATAAATTATCTTAAAATAAAAAGAACATCGAATAAGAAACTTGCTACGGACAAAATCCCATTATTAAAAGAAAAAATTAACTTTTATCTTAATAACTGATTTAAAAATCAAAATAACATCGGAATTATTTCTATGGCTATGAGAAGTATTATTATTATTTCGAGTATATGTCCTCTGATGGCGTTTAATTCGGCTTGAATTACCTGAGTTATTTGAAAAAGGGTATTCATTTTTCTTGTTATGGAATTGTGCCAGTCGTCGAACCTGAACTGCTCGGCGCAGGTTCTAAATACGGTCGCTATATATGGATCTCCGACCGTTTTAAAAGAATTTTCTATTTTACCCAATAAATCCGAAAATTCTATGTAGTTTTTTGTAGCCTCTTCGGATATTTTGGAATAATTAAACTTAAATATTTTGGTAAATTTTTTGTTTTCGTTTTCGAGCGAATCGTATAATATGTCGAGTTTTTTATCTATCAGATAATCGTAATATCTAAGTTCCAAAAGATGGGTTAAAGAAAATTCTATTCCGTCGGGTATATCTCTGCTTCCGTTAGGCTCTATTACGATGGCCGCATCCCAGTCTATTATCGCCATGTCGTTTTCGTAATATTGTATGTAATTTTCGGTTATGGGGACGGATGCTATGGATGATAATTTCGCGTCCGATTCCCCCAATATTAAAGAGGCGACGTCGACCTTATCGAATATTTCTCTGGGATTTTTAAGTCCTTCTACGGATTCGAAAAAATAGGTTATGTAATCTTCAAACTGTTCCCATTCCTGCGGAAGTTTTATCGAGTCTATTATTATGTTTTTAATTTCGTCTTTTATTTTTTTTGCCAATAACTCTATATCCTGGGTTTCTTCCAGATATTTTCCCAGAGATACAATCTCTTTCCAATCGGTATTTTCGCTTAGAACTATTTCCGAGGTTATGCTTATGGCTCCGTAGTCCCATATTTTGGCGTGAAGTTTTAAGTCGTAATTTTTTTCGTTTATCTTTATCGTTTCGTTCCCCACGTTAATTTCCAGAGGGGCTTCTTTTATTATTATGGCTTTTCTCGGGTCTTTTGAAAATTTAAATCTTAAGCTGTTTTTTTGTTTTGAAAAAAACAAAGCTTCCGCTCTGGATAGATTTATTTCCCATCCGACGTCGAAAACGTTATGTATAAGTATGGAGCCTTTTTTAATCGATATCGACATTAGAGTTCTAAAACTTTCGATGCGGACTGGTCTATCTCGGACTCGTAGCTTTTATCGTAACCCGCCCAGAATTTGTAAAGGTTATGTTTTTTGTCGAGTATGTATACGTAGGGTACGCCGGCTATTCCGTAATTTCTGGCTATATCCACTCCCTTATAGGCAAGCTGAAATTTTACTCCGGTTTTTTTCTCAAATTCTATGGCGCTTTCTATATTCTCCCTTGTGGATATGCCTATTACTTCAAGGCCTTTGGGTCCGTATTTTTGGTATATTGTTTCTATAAATCCGGAAGCTCTTAAGCAGTAAGGGCAGTTTTCGGTAAAAAACATTACCATAACCGGTTTTCCTTTGTAATTTGAAAGGTCTATCTCCCCTCCGTTTTTAGAAGGCAGTTTAAAATAAAAATCGGTTTTTGAATAATCTCCGGATACCGTTTGGGTTTCTTGATTTTGAGATGCCGATTTTTCTTCGTTTTTAGAGCATCCTAAGACGAAAAAAAACAAGGCCGCTAATATTCCTATTTTTTTCATGTCTCCTCCTGAAAATTATTTTATCATTTTATAAAGCAAAAACATAGCAGTATTGGCCGCGGCTTCTTTTATGTAAGATCTATCTTTTTTTAAAAAGATCCTTTTTTCGGTTAAAGTTTTTTCTTTGCCCGATATCCCAAACCACACAAGTCCCACCGGTTTATCTTCCGTTCCGCCCTCCGGGCCGGCTATTCCGGTTACGGATACTGAGTAATCCGAGTCGAATATTTTTCTCGATTTTAACGCCATTTCGTAAGCGGTTTGCTCGGATACCGCTCCGTATTTTTTTATCGTTTTCTTGTTAACCTTAATCATCTTTGTCTTAATTTCGTTTGAATATGCGTTAATTCCCCCCAGGTAATAAGCTGAACTTCCGGGTATGTCGGTTATTCTGCTGGATACAAGTCCCCCGGTACAGGATTCGGCTATAGAAAGAGTTTTTCCTTTTTGTTTTAAAAGCTCTCCCAATTTTTTTTCTATCGTATCTTCCTCGTATCCGTATATATTCGGGCCTATTATTTTTTCTACTTTTATTTTAAGTTTTTCTATTTTTCTTTTATCGTATCCTCTCAATATGAATTCGCAGATATTTGGACCGGAAAGTATTGTAAAATCTTTTTTTGTTATCGGTTTTAAAGCTTTTTCAAGCTCGGATTCTTTTAAGTCCGCGATTTTAAATCTTACCGAATATATTCTTTTTTTTGAGTTCAACTTTTTCGATAAAAAATCTTTAATCTTATCCCACATGCTTAGCCACTCGTTTAAAGGTCCGGGGATAAGTATTATGATTTTTCCGTTAAATTCTATTATTTCCCCAAAGGCGGTCCCGTTTGGGTTTTCGAGCAGCATGGCATTTTCCACCGCCATGCATTGATTTTTTAAATTTTTCTTTAATTTTTTAAATCGGTATTTTTGTTTTAAAAAATCGTATATGTAGTTGGAAAATATCAATTTCCTTTTTGTTAATATCGAAACGGCTTTTCTCGTTAAATCGTCGAAAGTGGGGCCTAACCCTCCGCAGATTATTATAAGTTCCGAGCGGGATAAAGCGTATTTCGTAGCGGATAATATTTCGTCAAAATCGTCCTCGACAGTCGCCTCATGATTAAGCTTTATTCCCATTTCTCCCAACTTGTTCGAAAGGATTTGAGTATAGGTATTTAATTTAAAATCTAAAAGTTCCGAGCCTACGGCTATAAAAAAAGCTTTCATATTAAAATTATACAGATTAGCAAAATAACTTGCAAACCGAAAAATTATTTATTTAAACTCAAATAATGTAAAATTTCTAAAAGAGGTTTTATGTTTAAGTTTTTTTTGTTTTTTGTTTTCGCGTTTTGTTCGAATTTCTTAAAAGGAGAAGATATGAAACCGCCTAAAGCTAAAAAAATGGAATATATTATCGAAAAACATAACGATAAAAGAATAGATTATTATTACTGGCTTAAAGAAAGAGACTCGAAAGATGTTTTAGATTACTTAAAAAAAGAAAACGAATACGCCGAATATGTCTTGAAAGACTCTCAAAAAACGAGAAATAAAATTTATAAAGAACTTAGAAGCAAAATAAAAGAATCTTATTCCACAGCTTTGACAAAATATAAAGATTATTTCTATTACGCCGAGTATTTAAAGGGAAAAGAGCACCCCGTTTATTACCGGAAAAACGTTAAAAGCGGTAAAACCGAAAAAATTCTGGATGTTAATTTTATAGCTAGAAAAAAAGAGTTTTGTCACGTCACTTCTTTAAAAGTAAGCCCGGATCAAAATCTTTTGGCCTATGCCGCCGATTTTGTCGGAAGAAGGTTTTATACTATCTATTTAAAAGATTTAAAAACCGGAAAAACGATGGAAGAAAAAATAGAGAACGTGACTCATAATTTCGTCTGGGGAGCCGATTCGAAAACTATTTATTACGTTAAACAGGACTTGGAAACACTGAGATGGGACAGTTTGTTTTCTTACGAGATAGGGAACAAAAACGCTAAGGAGATATACCGGGAAAAAGACGAGACTTTTTCCGTTGAAATTTCGAAATCCAACACAGAAAGATATTTGTTTTTAAATATAGCCTCGACCCTGCATAACGAAGTTAGATATTTAGATTTGTTCCAAAAAGAAGTGGAATTTAAGATTTTTAAACCGAGAGAAACCGAATTGGAATATTCGGTGGAGGACGGAGAATATGTTTTTTATGTATTACACAACAAAAACGCGAAGAATTTCAAGTTGTCTTATGTGGCCAAGAATTTAGATTTTTCCAAAATTGAAAATTGGAAAGATCTGATAGGACATAAAGACGATGTTTTGATTGAAAATTTCGAGGTATTTAAAAATAGATTGGTTGTACAGGAGAGAAAAAACGGAGTCGTGATGTTTAAGGTTTTAAATAGAGATAACGGGGATATTAAATATATAGATTTTAAAGACGAAGCTTACTCGGCGTATTTCGGCGAAAATCTGGAATATGAAACCGATTATTTTAGGTACTACTACGAATCTATGGTTATCCCTCCCACCGTATACGATTATTCTTTTAAAACGGGAGATTCTTTGTTGGTAAAACGAAAAGAGGTCCCCAATTACGACCCTTCTTTATACGAAACGAAAAGGTTGTGGGTGGATTCGAGAGACGGGACGAAAATTCCCGTAAGCGTAGTTTATAAGAAAGATAAAAAAGATAAGGTTTACGTTTACGGTTACGGTTCTTACGGCTATCCTTTAGACGCGGATTTTAATTCCTCAATCTTTCCTCTGGTCGACAGAGGATTTGTTTATGCCGTAGCGCATGTAAGAGGCGGAAGCGAGTTGGGAAGGAAATGGTATGAGGACGGAAGGCAACTTAAGAAAAAAAATACTTTTTACGATTTTATAGACGTATCGGAAAGTTTAAAAAAAACGTACTCTACAACAGGTATCGTTGTCGCGGAAGGGGGTTCGGCCGGAGGGCTTTTAATGGGGGCGATAGCCAATATGAGCGAAGATTTATATACCGCCATAATAGCGGAGGTTCCTTTTGTGGATTGCCTTACTACGATGCTCGACCCTACGATTCCTTTGACCACTTCCGAATATGACGAATGGGGCAATCCTGATATAAAAGAATACTACGATTATATAAAATCTTATTCCCCTTACGATAACGTTGAAAAAAAGTGCTATCCAAATATGCTGGTTACCTCGGGGTATTATGATTCTCAGGTTCAGTACTGGGAGCCGGCAAAATGGGTAGCAAAATTAAGGGAGTATAATACTTGCCGGGACAGGTTGATAATACTTAAAACCGATATGAGAAGCGGTCACGGCGGAAAAACCGGAAGGTACGAGTATTTAAAAGAGTTGGCTTTTAAGTATTCCTTCGTATTAAAAGTTGCCGACATAAAAGATTAGAAAAATATTTTTCTATTTATAATCCGAAATGCGAAACGTCCAACATATTCGCTTTTTTGGTATAATATTATATATATGGCTTTTCTCTTGATACTTTCCGAAAAAGTCGATTAATATTTTAATATGTCGGTTTTAAATTAAGGAGGAATTGAATGAAAACTCAGTTAAAATCAAAAAAAACAGCAAAAGAAACCAAACTCCCGAAAAAATTAGTTTATTTTTTCGGCGGCGGTAAAGCCGAAGGCAACGAATCTATGAAAAATACTCTGGGAGGTAAAGGAGCAAACTTAGCCGAAATGGCCGGTCATCCAGCTTTAAAACTTCCGGTTCCTCCGGGGTTTACGATTACCACGGATGTTTGCACTTATTACTGGGCAAATAACAGGAAATATCCCGCGCAATTAAAATCGGAGGTTGAAAAAAATTTAAAAAGAGTCGAAGAGCTTACCGGTAAAAAATTCGGAGATCCCAAAAATCCTCTTCTCGTATCTGTAAGATCCGGAGCCAGAAAATCAATGCCTGGCATGATGGAAACGATTTTAAATGTCGGTCTTACCACAAAAACTATACCGGGTTTTATAGAGCTTACTCAAAATCCGAGGTTTGTGTGGGACTCTTATAGAAGGCTTATAATGATGTATGCCGATGTCGTTATGGAAAAAGCCGCGGGGATAGAACCCGAAGACGATATGGGAATAAGAAAACAATTGGATAGAATGATGGAAGAAAAAAAGAAAGAAAAAGGCGTTCATAACGATACCGAGCTTGATGCCGAAGATCTAAAAGAACTTTCCGAAAAATTTAAAATTAGAATAAAAGAAGTACTCGGAAAAGAATTTCCCGATAACCCGATGGATCAGTTATGGGGAGCGATAGGTGCGGTTTTCGCTTCATGGAACGGAAAAAGAGCCGTTTCTTACAGAAGAATAGAAGGAATCCCTGACGAGTGGGGTACCGCCGTAAACGTTCAAACTATGGTTTTTGGAAATATGGGTAACGATTCGGCGACCGGAGTCGCTTTTACAAGAAACCCGGCGACCGGAGATAATAAGTTTTACGGCGAGTTTTTGATTAACGCTCAGGGAGAAGACGTGGTAGCCGGAATTAGAACTCCAAATCCGATAAACCAGGACAGCAAAAACGAGCATTCGAAAGATTTGCCTACTCTTCAGGAACTTATGCCTTCCGTTTATAAACAATTGGACGAAATAAGAAAAAAACTTGAGAAACATTACAGAGATATGCTCGATATAGAGTTTACGATAGAAAAGGGTAAGCTTTATATGCTTCAGTGCAGAGTAGGAAAGAGAAACGGTTTTGCCGCGGTTAAAATGGCCATGGATATGCTTAAGGAGAAGTTAATAAAAAAAGAGGAAGCGGTAATGAGAGTTTCCCCCGCTCAGCTTGACGAGCTTCTACACCCGATATTGGATCCCAAAGACGAAGCTACCAAGAAACCCATAGCTAAAGGTCTTCCCGCCGGTCCCGGAGGAGCGGTAGGCAGGATAGTTCTTACCGCTAACGACGCGGTAGAATGGGTAAAAAAAGGCGAGAAGGTGGTTCTGGTTAGAGAAGAAACCAACCCGGAAGATATAGAAGGGATGAGAGCCGCAGAAGGAATACTTACCGCAAGAGGAGGCATGACATCTCACGCCGCATTGGTTGCAAGAGGCTGGGGTAAGTGCTGTATAGTCGGAGCCTCCGCCGTTAGCATAGATATTAAGAACAAAACCGTCAAAATAGCGGACAAAGAGTTTAAGGAAGGAGATTGGATTACTTTAAACGGAACCAAAGGAAACGTTTACGAAGGCAAAATCAATATGCTCGACGCCGGAGAAAACAAGCTATTGAAGGATTTTTTGAATGTCTGCAATAGCATAAGAAAATTGGGCGTAAGAACAAACGCCGATACCCCGGACGATTCCGCCAAAGCCAGAGACTTCGGAGCCGAAGGAATAGGGTTGTTTAGAATAGAGCATATGTTCTATGGGAAAAATTCCGACGAGCCTTTGTTTAAATTGAGGAAGATGATAGTTTCTAAAACTCAGGAAGAGAGAGTAAAAGCCTTAAACGAATTGTTCCCTTATATGAAAAAGGACATAAAAGAAACGTTGAAGGTTATGAAAGGTCTTCCCGTAACGATAAGGCTTATAGATCCTCCGCTTCACGAGTTTGTTCCTCATAACGAAGAAAAGTTGAGAGCTTTAGCTAACGATTTGGGCATTTCATACGAGGAATTGAACCAGAGAGCCGAATCTTTGAGAGAGTCCAACCCGATGATGGGTCATAGAGGAGTAAGGTTAGGTATTACATATCCGGAAGTAACCGAAATGCAGGCAAGAGCCATACTCGAGGCCTCCGCCGAGCTTATAAAAGAAGGGGTTAAGGTTTATCCGGAGATAATGATACCCGTCGTTTCTCATGAAAAGGAAGTGGAGTTTATAACTCCGATAATAAGAAAAGTTTACGAAGAGGTCGTTAAAAAAACCGGGGTTAAAAAAATAGAATATAAGATAGGTACCATGATAGAAATCCCGAGAGCGTGTCTGGTAGCCAACAAATTGGCCGAGACAATGGAGTTTTTCTCGTTTGGAACCAACGACCTTACCCAGATGGGGTTCGGATACTCAAGAGACGATTCCGGAGTATTTTTGAAAGAATATGTCGAAAAGAAAATACTGCCCTCCGATCCTTTCCAGACCATAGACCAGGAAGGCATAGGAGAGTTTATTAAAATGACGGTATCGCGAGGAAGAAGCGTAAGAAAGGATCTTAAGATAGGAATATGCGGAGAACAGGGCGGAGATCCTGCTTCCGTTGAGTTCTGTCATAATGCGGGGTTAAATTATGTTTCCTGCTCCCCGTTTAGAGTTCCGATAGCGATACTCGCTTCGGCTCAGGCTCAGGTAAAGTCCGGTAAGAAAAATTAAATATTAGATAAGCTCTCCCCGGGAAGAACCCGGGGAGAGTTTTATGATTATGCGATATAAACCTTTCCCCGTTATACTATCTTCGCCGAGCGGCGGAGGTAAAACGACTATAAAAAAAGAGATAATCTCTAAAAGCGATTTGTTCGATTTTAGCATAACCTGCACCACAAGACCCAAAAGAAAAGAAGAAATAGACGGCAAGGATTATTACTTCGTTTCCGATAAAGATTTCGAAAGAATGATAAAAAACGACGAGCTTATCGAATGGGCTTACGTCCATAATCATAGATACGGTACGCCCAAATCTTCCGTAATGAAGATTGTAGATAACGGCAAATTTCCGATTATGACGATAGACGTGGTCGGCGCTATGAACGTAAAAAAAATAATGCCTAATTCCGTTTTAATATTCGTCATTCCCCCCGATTTTAATATGCTCGTCGAAAGGTTAAAAAATAGAGGAGATTTGATATCGGATATAAACATAAGAATGAATACCGCGTTAAAAGAAATGGATTTTGCAGAAAAATTCGATTATCTCGTTTTAAACGAAAAATTGGAAGATACGGTTAACTCCGTAATCAATATAGTCTTATCTGAAACTCAAAGAGTTTTTAGGAATCAAAATATTTTAAAAGATTTTAAATTTCAGATTAAGAAAACGATAGAAAGTGGAGGAGTAAAATGACAAAACAAAAAACAAAAGAGAAAAATGTCAATGAAAATGCGGAGGTTAATCTCGACGAGCTTATAATGAACGCTGGTACCGAAAAATATACGGCGCTTGTTCTTGCGATGAAATGGGTTTATCACTTAAAAAATACCGAGGAATATAAAGATAAAACCACGGCCGAGATAATAGAAAAAGCTTTAAAAGACGTTCTTACCGGTAGTGTAAAACCCGAAGAGATAGCCAAAGCTATGGAAAAAGACGAAGAAATAAGACTTGAAAAAATAGCCGAAAGAAAAAGAGAAAAAGCGGCCAAGAAAGCGGCTAATGATAAATAAAAAGATAATAAAATATATAAAAGAAGAAATAATCGACGAGGAGGATTACATTCCTCCTCGCTATTTTTTAAAAACGAAATGGGAGTCCGATTCTTCGAATTTTAAAATAGAAGAGAAGGTTTTAAAAAAGGAAGTCCCCAAAGAAATAAGCGAGGAAATTACGAAAAAAATAGATTCAAAAGAAGAAAGCCTTGAAATACTTAGAAAGAAGGTATCCGATTGTAAAAAATGCAAATTGGGATTTTCAAGGAATAACGCGGTTTTCGGCGTAGGAAATCCCTATTCTTCGGTTATGTTCGTCGGCGAGGGGCCGGGTTGGGATGAGGACCACAAAGGAGAACCTTTTGTGGGAAGAGCGGGTCAGCTTTTAGATAAAATACTCCTATCGATAGAACTCGACAGAACTAAGGTTTACATAGCTAACATAGTCAAATGTCATCCTATGATAAACCCCGAAACTCCGGAAGCGCGTGGAAACGATAGGCCTCCGACCGAAGAAGAGATTTCGGCATGCAGATTTTACATAGAAGAGCAGATAAGAATAATAAAACCCAAATGCATAGTTACACTCGGAAACACCGCCACAAGATTCATACTTAACGAAAAAACTGGCGTATCTAAACTCAGAGGCAAATTTTACGACATACCTCAGAATTTTTTCTTCGATTTTGAGATAAAGGTCCTTCCCACATACCACCCGGCGGCGTTACTTAGAAATCCTTCTTTAAAGAAGGAAACATGGGAAGACATGAAAATGCTTAGAGATTGGCTTAAATCCCAATGATAGCCGAAGTCCTTTTTCCGGTAGCTTTGGATAAAACTTTTTATTATAAGGTCCCCGAAGATTTAAAATCTAAAATAAAAAAAGGATTAAGGATATATTCTTCTTTTGCCAACAGGGAAAAGGTTTTGGGATATGTTATAGATTTAAAAGAAGAAGATGGTTTTGAAAATCGATTCGAGCTTAAAGAAATAGAAGAAATAATAGACGAAAATCCCATATTTATCGTCGAGAAATTCATGGAGCTTAGCGAATTTATGTCCCAAAGATGGGTTTCTCCCTTAGGTATGGTTTTGGGCGAGTTTTTAAGATTTATTCCTAAAAAAATAGAATCCTACAAACTATTCGATAATTCCGATTTAAAGATTTGGAAAAACGAAAGAAAAATAATAGTATCTTCGGATCCAAACGCGTTAGTTAAAAAAATTAAAGATTTGGGTAATAGTTGCGTCGTAGTTTTTTTCCCGAATATATTGTCGCTTGAAATCTTTTCAAAAAAATTAGAGTCGCTTAAAATGCCTTTTTTGAAATACTCTTCCGAAGAAAAAATATCTGAAAGAAAAAAAATTTCAAGCCTTTTATTGGCAAATAAAGTCGGTTTGGTTTTAACGACCAAGGCCGGAGTATTTCTTCCTTTTCCCGCCGATTCTTTTTTTATCGTTACGGATCCTTTAAATCCCATGTATAGACAGTTTGATAGACACCCTTATTATTCCACGGTTGAAGTCCTTGAAAAAATATCCGAAATATTTTCTTATTCTTTATGCCATTTTTCCGCTTCCCTTTCTCCCAATTTATTAATAAAAAAAGAAAAAGGATGGGATACGGAGACTTTGAATGAACCAAAAACGGGTTTTGAATTAAGAGATATAAAAAAAGACGGTTTTGATTCGGATGCTTTTTTAAAAGAAATACAAAATCTTTTGATTCAAAATAAAAAGATACTTATAATGAGTTATTCCAAATATATGGCGAGTATGGTTTATTGTCCCAAATGCGGATGGATTAAAAGATGCGATAAATGCAGGACGGCGATGAAGGTCGAGATTTTCGATTTTCACAAAAAATATTTATGTTCTTACTGCGGTCGTAAAGAAGAATATTCGAATATCTGTCCGCAATGCAAAACAGTAATGAGCGAAAAGGGAAGCGGGACTCAAAAAATATACGACATATTGGTATCCAATTTCCCCGATAAAAAGATAAATGAAATAGACGGAAGATGTCTTTATTCTAAAAAAGTTTTTAATCAAACAATAGAGGTTTTATCTAAAGAAGACTACGATGTTTTGATATCCACCGACATTATAGCATCGACGGCCATAGATATAAAATTCGATAATATTTATTTGGCGGTATATGAAAATCATAACGACTACGATTATTCTTATTCGGAGAGATTCGCCGACAAAATCGCCGTATTGTCATCAAAGCTGAAAGAGGACGGTAAATTGACAATATACGCTTATAATCCCGAAAGCTATGTTTTTTCGGCTTTAAAATCCAAAGATTATTTGACGCAAGAAGCGGCTTTGAGAAAAGCGTTTAATTACCCCCCTTACGCCTATCTTTATAAATTTGAAATAATCGGAAAAGACAAAAAAATATTAAAAGAAAAGATAAAAGATTTTATTAAATCGGTTGAGGATAAAAAAAACGATTTGGGAGTAATAGATTATATTCCCGGACTTAAAATTAAAAAAATAAGAGGAGAAGAATTTTATTCGCATTCTTCCTGGGTGAAACTCTCAAATTACAAGCAATTTTTCGATTTTCTAAAAAAATATTGCAAAGAAAATAAATTTAAATTTAACGCGATAGAAAAATAATCTTCAATGTATTCCGTGCATCCATTTCCTTAACTTCGGAGTTATTATTATTAGAAGTATCGCGGATAAAAACGCCGTAGTCGTAGGTATTAGGAAAAACTTTGAATGGTCCATCGCGTCGTAATTTCCGGCAAAATATCCTCCCACAAAGTTTGCGGCAAAAGACGATAAGAACCAAACCCCCATCATTAGAGAGGCAAATTGGGCCGGGGCCAGTTTTGTTACAAGCGATAGCCCCACCGGCGAAAGACATAATTCTCCGAGAGTGTGGAAAAAATATGCTCCGCAAAGCCATAAAATGCTTACGGGTCCCGAGGCTTGATATACCTTTGCGGCTATAATCATTATGACAAACCCTACTCCGAGTAACGCAAGCCCCATCGAAAATTTGGCCGGAGAAGATGGTTCTTTTCCCATTTCGCCCAATTTTACCCAAAGTTTCGAGAAAAAGGGCGCCAGTATGAATATAAGAAGGGGATTTAACGATTGGAAGTATCCCGCCGGCATTTCCCATGAGAAACCGAAAATGTTTATTATTCTGTTGGTTTCTCTATCGGCAAAAAGAGTCAAAGAGCTTCCGGCCTGTTCAAACGCCGCCCAGAAGAATATTGAAAAGAAAACCATTATGAATATTACGGCTATTCTTTGTTTTTCTATTTTTGTTAAGGTAGAGTTTTTGGAGTTTGAAAGGTATGCGTATATAAGCCCGAATAATACTATTATCGCGATTATCCAGTAAACGTAATTGGGAATCGATTCTTTTATTTTATAACCGGAAAACTGGAAAGCGCTTAATACCAAAAAAGTAATTATGACCGAAAGGATTATGATTGGCGGATAATAGTTTTTGCTCGGGTTTGAGGGTTTTATGCATTTGTCTCCAAGAAAAGTTTTATTTCCCCAAAGATACATACTAAGCCCTATTACCATCCCTATTCCCGCCGCTCCAAATCCCCAGTGCCAGCCCACTTTTTCCCCCAGGGTTGAGCAAACAAGAGGCGAAAAGAATGCCCCTAAATTTATTCCCATATAAAATATGGTAAAACCTGCGTCTCGTCTGGGATCGTTTTGTTCGTATAAAGAACCGACTACCGTGGATATGTTCGGTTTAAAAAAACCGTTCCCTAAGATTAATAGTATTAAAGCCGAAAAGAAAAACGGAAGAGCCGGGAAAGCCATGGTAAAGTGTCCTAAAGCCATAAGTATTCCGCCTATGACTATCGCTTTTCTTTGGCCTAAGTACCTGTCGGCTATATATCCGCCTATTAAAGGGGTCAAATAAACCATCCCGGTATACCACCCGTATATCTGGCCCGATTTCTCGGTTGAGAATTGTAAAAATTTTATCATATATAAAACCAAAAGAGCTCTCATACCGTAATATGAAAATCTTTCCCACATCTCCACAAAAAACAATAAGAATAATCCTTTGGGTTGATTTTTGTGTATGCTCATAAACTCTCCTTATTTAATTTTTTCACCTTATTAAATTATATATTTTTTTAAAAAAATTTTATATAATAAAAAAACTGAGGGTGGTTTTATGAAAAAAGACATAAACAAAGAAAAAAAACTTTACGATTTTTTACGCTTTCTCGATTCCGAACAATTCGAGAAAGCCGAAGAGTTGCTGGACAATGTAAAAGATCCGAAGATGCTTTTGTGTTTCGCCATAAAAACACAAAAGAGGCTTCCATGGGACAAAGAGGCTATAATCGTAAAAAATCCCGTTGCGGCTTTGATATATGTAAAAGATATTTTGAAGAAAAGATGGGAAGAGGCCGAAAAAGAGATATTTAAGCATGAGGAGTTGAAATTTGAATATTACAGAGACATTTTGAAAATGTCGGAGGTTGAAACTGCTGCCGCTATGAGAAGAGAAGAAATAGATAAGGCAAAAACGCTTATAAAAAAAGAAATACTCAAAACCGCGCGAGAATTAAACCGTAAAAAGTTTTCGGCTAAGATAGTAAAAGAGAGGTTTGAAAATTCGGATGTTAAGGTAAAAGAAATAACTTTAAAATATAAGATAGACAACGAAACTTTAAAAAGCATTCTAAAAGATATAGCCGAAGGCAGATAGGTATTTTATTTGTTTGATTGGTTGGAGTAATACTGCCCGGTTCCCAAAGCCGATTTTACCGTTATTAAAGCGAATTCTTTTCCGTATTGTTTTACCACGCTTACGTTTTGAACCTCAAGTCCGTCTCCGAAAAAATGTTTGACCCATTTGGAGGCCTCGGAAGTAGTCGCGCTTTTTATAAATTTGTCGGCGAAAACCCCCGCGACGTTGTCCGATTTTATTATCGGGACCTTCATAACAAGTTTAGTAGCCGCGCTTAATCCGCCTTTAATCAATATGTTTCTAACGCTTATGTTGCACTGAAAAGTTTCTTCTCCTATGGGAAGACCGGTCAAAACCACAAAACCGGCGGGTCCGCTTAAAGCTATCAAAGGAGAAAAATATTCGAAATTTGAAAACATAAACTCTCCAACCGCGTTTATTACGACGTTAACGTTATAAACTCCGTATTTTTCGCTTAAAAGTTTCGCAAGTTCCTTTCTCATCTCATACATATCTCCCCAGCTTAGCCTTACCTGCTCGAATGGATTATCGGCCAATTTCTTAGCGACCTTTTTAGATACTATTTCCTCGGCCGCCGCCATGGCTTTCTCTCTTACTTTTTTTACGTGTTCCAAGGCTTTTTGGTCTCTTTCTTTGATCATGCGGGAGTATATTTGAGCAAGTTTATATCTATCCGTTTCTATCGCGCAGTTTGATTCGGAGTATCCTTCATAGCCGTTAGAGCATTCTCCCCCAAGCCTATAACATACCAGATCCGGCGAACCCGGATTTTTAATTTGAGCGGGAATATATTTAAACGGACCGCAGTCTTCTTTTACTTTTGAGGCGTAATGCTCCAAAAGTCCGGAATCGGAAAATCCCAGGGTATTGCTGTTTGAAAGCCTTAAAAGTTTATCGGCGGCTTGTTCTACGGAACAAAATCCTCTTGCCGACTGTTCGGTTTGTTTCTGAGAAGATTCTACTACGGTCGGAGCTTTCACCGAGGGAACCGAAACCCTTGTGGCGTCCTGCCTTACCGTATTAAAATCGTATAAATCTTGAGAAAAAATATAAATCGGGGTCATTAAAAATAAGATTAGGGATATTTTTATCATAATTTCTCCTAATATAGTTTTAATATAGCCATATTGACTTGTCAAGGGCCATTCAGGCATAATTTTAAATAGTTGGAGAAAATTAGATGTATAGAAGCATAGATGTATGGATGTATAGAGAAAACTTTAGACATTTGGTTCCGCTCGTTCAACATTAAACTTTGAACATTTAACTTTAAACTTACGACATTTTGTTCTTGTCGTGCAACTTTCAACTTTAAACATGCAACTTATGGTCTCTATCCCCTATTCTCTCCTCTCTATTCTCTGACATATGACATTAAACATTGAACTTTGAACATTAAACTTTAGACTTTAAACTAATAGGTCGTCTTTCATTAAATATATATAAAAATTGTAAAATATTGTTTTGAGGTTATTATGGAAAAACAAATTGAAATAATAAAAAGAGGAACGGTAGACATAGTAAGCGAAAGCGAATTGATAGAAAAACTTAAAGAAAAAAGACCCCTTATAGTTAAGTTGGGAGTAGATCCCACAAGCCCCGATTTGCATTTAGGACATAGCGTGGTTTTAAATAAATTGAGAGCTTTTCAAGATTTGGGTCATAAAGCCGTTTTAATAATAGGCGATTTTACTTCTCAGGTAGGGGATCCGAGCGGCAGAGACACTACAAGACCGGTTTTGCCTCTTGAAAAAATAATGGAAAACGCGAAAACTTATACCGATCAGGCTTTTAAAATATTGGATAAAAATAAAACGGAAGTCAGATTTAATTCCGAATGGCTTAAAAAATTCGTAAGTTACGACTCGGATAAAATAGAGCTTTTCGGCGTAGCCAAAAACATAACTATTTCCAGGTTGCTCGAAAGAGAAGACTTTAAAAATAGGATGAAAAACGAAAATCCGATAAGCTTGCTGGAAATACTTTATCCCATTTTTCAGGGTTACGATTCGGTCGCGGTAAAAGCGGATGTGGAGCTCGGAGGGCAGGACCAGATTTTTAATTTGCTTGTGGGAAGAGATTTGCAAAAAATGTACGGTATGAAACCTCAGATATGCATAACCGTCCCCCTTTTGATAGGAACGGACGGAGCCAAAAAAATGTCCAAATCTTATAAAAACTATATCGCTTTCAACGACACTCCCGCGGATATATTCGGGAAAATCATGTCTATTCCCGACGAGCTTATGTACGATTATTACGAGCTTCTGACAGACGCGGATATGAAAGAAGTAAAAAACAAACATCCTATGGAGGCAAAAAAGGAATTGGCTTTTATTATGGTGGAAAGGTTTTACGATAAGGAAAACGCGTTAAAGGCCAAAGAAAACTTTGAAAAAGTTTTTTCCGCAAATAAAATCCCGGACGATATTCTCGAATTTAAGTTGAACACTCCTTCCAAGCTTTCTCAGCTTATAGTATTTAGCGGAGGAGCAAAAAGCAATAACGAAGCGAGAAGGCTTATCTCAAGCGGAGCAGTAAGAATAGACGGAGAAAAAGTATTGGAAGACAAGTTAATAGATAAAGGCGGGTTTGTACTTCAATGCGGGAAAAGGCATTTTAGAAAAATAGTTTAAGGGGGCGTATGAAAACCTTATTAATTTTATTCGTTTTTTGTTTTCCGGTTTTCGGCCAAAACGATATCAATCAGTATAAAAAAATGCTCGACCAGGCCCTTAAAATGCAGGAGTCTCAAAACGCTTCATCGGGAGCTATGGATATAAGGATAGAAAGAATAGGCGGAAACGTAAAAGTAATAACTTCATACGAAGAAGAAGCGGATTTGACGGATAATTACCAGTATCCTTTGGAGGCCGGGGATACGATAAAAACCGGATACGACGGTTACGCCAACATATACATAAACAATATAGGCGTTATAAGATTGGAAAGAAATACGGAGCTGGAAATAACGGAACCTTCAAACGATATGGTGTTTAGTTTGTCTTTAGGCTCCGTAGTCTCAAAAATGGAAAGTTTGAATAAAAGTAAAATGTCTTTAAAAATAAAAACCCCTTCGGCTCTCGTTGCGGTCAGAGGGACGGAGTTTGCCGCGGAATATTCAAAGTTTCAGGATGAAACATCCGCCGCGGTGTTCGACGAAGGCGAGGTTTTTTTATATCCGGGAGAAAACGAGGATGAAACCAAAGCGATTAAAATAACCAAAAACTCCGAAACTTCGTTAACTTCTTCTTCCAAAAGAGTAAAAGTAACCAAACTTTCCAGGTTTTTAAAATACAAAAGAAGCTTAACCGAGACCAAAAAAAACCTTATAGCTCATAAGAAGAAATGGAAGAAATTCGATAACGAGCATAGACAAAAATTTAGGGAAGCTCTTTTTAAAAAAAATGTCGGTCAAACAAAACAAAAGAAACAAAATATTAAAAATACCGGCACTCTTAAAAAATGAGATTTTTTATAGCTTCAAAGATAAACGATGAATATATAGATGTTTTGTTAAAATTCAACTCTTTCGTTAAAAATTCTAAATTTGAAGTTTATAATAAATTAAAGTTTGTGGAAAAGGAAAATATTCATTTGACCTATTTTTTTTTAGGAGACATAATAGACGACGAACATAAATATAATTTGATGAAATCTTTTGAAATTTTTAAAAACCTAAACAAAATTAAATTTTTTTCAACTCGATTGGGGTATTTTCCCGATAAAGAAAAAATTAAAGTAATATGGGCCGATGTGGATAAAGAAGCTTCCGAAATGCTTAACGATATCCATTTGAAAATAAAGGATATTCTTAATCGAAATAAAATTTATACCAACGAGAATTTCGTTCCTCATATAACTCTGGCGAGAGTCAAATCGTTGCTTTTTAAAGACGAAGTATCGCATATATCGCAATTTCAATTCGACAAAGCTTTCGGTTTTTTTGAAAACATAGCTTTAATGAATTCCGTATTGAGTTCAAGGGGTCCGAAATACGAAACCGTTTTTGAGGTAAAACTTTTATGAAAAAAATTATTTTAGCTATTTTTATTTCGGTCTTTATTATGGCGGCTTTAATCTGGATTTATGTTTATATGCCGAGAGAAACCGTTAAGATATTCATACCTGAAGGGTCGAATGCCATAGAAATATCGAAAATACTTAAACGAAATAATATAATAATTTCATCTTTTTATTTTAAAGCCCTTGTAAAGCTGACAAAAACGGATAAAAAAATAAATCCGGGCGAATATGTTTTTATGAAATATACTCCGCATGAAATAGTTTTATATAAAATGATAAATCAAAAATATTTAAACTCGATAAAAGTCTCTATACCCGAAGGATGGAGGGCCGAACAAATAGCCGAAAGACTATATAAAAACGGGGTTATTAGAAGCGAAAAAAAGTTTATGGAAATAGTAAAAAAAGAATCTCTGGAAGGATATCTTTTCCCCTCCACTTATTATTTTAATAAAAATATGAGCGAAGAAGAGGTGATAAAAGTCTTTAAAGATACCTTTGATAAAAACATAAGGCCTTTGTTTTCCGTTTATAAAATACCGGATTGGCTTGACGAGTATAAAGTAATGATAATAGCCTCGATAGTTGAAAGAGAAGCGGTTTTCGACGAGGAAAGAGGTCTTATAGCCGCGGTATATTTAAACAGGCTTAAGAAAAAAATGCCTTTGGAAGCGGATCCTACCGTTCAGTACGCTTTAGGATATTGGAAAAAAGGGCTTACATATAAAGATCTCGAAATACCTTCCCCTTATAATACTTATTATGTCGGAGGGCTTCCTCCTACCCCGATATGCTCTCCCGGGAAAAAATCGGTAGAAGCCGTTTTAAACCCGGCTCAGATAGACGCCATATACTTTGTTGCGGATAATACCGGCAAACACGTTTTCAACGTCAAATACGAAGAACACTTAAAAGCCAAAGAAAAAGCCAAAAGGGAAAGAATGGGAAGATAAAATTATCTTTTGCTTCTTAATTTGATTATATGCAAAGTTACCGCAATAGCTATAAATAAAAGCAATATTTTTAGATAATATTTATTTATAGATGCCGCGGATATTATTATCGTTATCCATAGAATAGATATGCTCGATATTTTTACTTTTATGGGTATTTCTTTTTTCTCAACATAGTCTTTTATATATTTGCCTAAATATCTGCTATTGATAAGCCGGTCGTAATGTTTTTGAGAGCTTTTTAGATAGCAATAAGACGCTATTAGAAGGAAAGGGGTTGTAGGAAGCAAAGGCAAAAAAATCCCTATTACGCCTATAACTACAAATAAGCTTCCTAAAAATACCAAAAAATATTTTTTAATATCCTTCATAACTAAATATATTTTAATAATTATAGATTTAAATTTTTAAGCCGAAAAATAAAAAGTTCATTAATCCAGATTATTTAAATCTTTAATTCGAAATATCGTTCTATTATTTTTCAATGCTTAGCGTAGTAGAATGGACGAGATGGGGAGCAAACCCTCTGACCTCCTCGTTGCTCACTCGGGTTCGGTGACTTAGCAAATCAAGAAGCAAAAATGGCGTCACAGCGCCTCGTTCTTAAAATACTTATGATTATTCTACGAAGCTTTAGTGTAGTAGAATGGACGTGATGGGGATCGAACCCACG
>Ga0067045_1027841_pt1 | contig 55795 bp, 45 predicted proteins | sample TerdegcTABiofilm_FD_59184 | JGI IMG/M metagenome (GOLD analysis project Ga0067045, IMG submission 59184) | Combined Assembly of (Gp0054472, Gp0054536) Wastewater bioreactor microbial communities from Singapore -Terephthalate degrading...
ACGACTGTATGGGGCGCACGGTAAAGACAATCTATCCTGATGGAGGAGTGGTAACAGCAGGCTATGGGGTACGGGAGGGCAGGTTGGCCGAATGCATAACCGACCAGGAAGGGGGGAGTAAGCTCATATACCGGGATGTGCGGGGCAATATTGGTGCGGTAACAGAGTATACTAACAGCCAGCCCATCACCACACGGTATGCGTATGATATACTCAATGAGCTGGTAGCAGTAACGGATGCACAAGGTAACACAACAACAGTAACCTACGACGACTACGGCAGACGGGTGGCAATAGATAATCCTGATACCGGAAAGACGCAGTGGTGGTACGATGATGCAGGCAATATGATAGCCAAGCAGACAGCCAATTTGCACAAGAAGAATCAGTACATCCGCTACAGTTACCGGTATCATCAGCTAATAAAAGTTGACAATCCTGAAAGCGATGATGTAGAATACACCTACGGAACGCCGGGCGATGGCAAAAACGGAGCAGGCCGGCTGGTGCAAGAGCAAACAGGGAAATTAATTGACAGCTACAGTTACGACGGTTTAGGCCAGCTCATCCAAAAGAAGCGCAGCATAGAAGGCAAAGCATACAGCGTAACATACCGCTGGGACAATTTTGGCCGCCAGCGCAGCGTGGCATACAGCAATGGCTTCAGCGTGTACTACAGTTACGACAGCGGCGGGCAGGTGAAGGCAGTAACCGGCTTTGTTGGGGGAAAGCTTGTGAACTACGTCACATCAGTGCACTATGACCAGTACGGCAGCCGCACACGGGTGGAGTACGGCAACGGCGTTGTGACCACTTACACCTATGATGAGGCAATGCACCGGTTAATACAGTTACAAACAAAGCAGGGCGATAGTAGCTATCAAAATACCCATTACACATATGACAAAGTGGGAAATATATTGACACGCACGGAAAACGGCGTAGTAATGAGCGATAGTAACCCAAAAACAATAACACACTGTTATAGCTATGACAAACTTTACCGGCTTACTCAGGCACAGGGAAGCATAAAGGAAGAAGGAAACACAGTGCACAGCTACACCAATACATTTACCTACAGTGCCATAGGCAATATCATGAGTAAGCTACAGACGGTGAAGGTAAAAGGTGAACAGGACCCTAACCTGAGTTACAACTACACCTATACATACGCAAGCACCAAGCCGCATGCGGTAACAAACATAAATGACAACCTGACTTACAGATACGATGCCAATGGCAACATGACAGCCTTCTATGACACCGCAAAAAATTATAACAGAATACTACAGTGGGATGAAGAAAACAGGCTCATTAAGACAGTGGACACCACCAGTGGCAACAGTGTCACCACCAGTTATACCTACGATGCAAAAGGTATGCGCATCATAAAAGACGGCCCGTATGGCAAGTCAGTATACATAGACACGGGGTATGTGGAAACAAATGAAGCAATGGTAAGCAATCATGTGTTTATGGGTAACACTCGCGTGGCAAGTATCGTGAAGCATAAAGATGAACCGCAACCAGCAACCTATTACTATGCCACTGATCACCTGGGTTCATCGTCAGTGCTAACAAATAACGATGGATCTTATCACGAGCGCATAGAGTACCTGCCGTATGGTGAGGTATGGGTGGAAGATGCAGCAAATAACAGTAACTATCGCACACCGTATAAGTTTACAGGCAAGGAATTGGATAAGGAAACAGGGCTGTATTACTTTGGTGCACGATACTATGATGCAAGGATAAGCAGGTGGATAAGCACAGACCCGGCACTTGCCGAAGGGAAATACTTCCCCAAGCCTAATGACTATGACACTGAGCATGATTTTTACTGGTACCTGCAACAAGATGGAAGCAAGAAACTGCCGGGTATAGGTGGAGTATTTAATGCTGTGAATATGGATGTGTATCACTATGCGGGGAATAATCCCGTTAAATTGGTGGATCCGGATGGATTGTATACATTAATATTTGTGGTTAATGAAGATAGAAATAAAACAGGTAAATTATATTTTTATGATGACGAGGGTAATTTATTAGCATCATACAATGCCTTAGGTATGGGTAAATATAGAGACCGTTTAAAAGCATATGGGGATACACCATTAGGATTATATGCGATTACATATAAAAAGGAGAATGATGAGAAAAGTAGTAGATATAAAACTTTTGGGCCATTAGAGTTGGTATTGGTAGGGAAGAGTAATGAAGGCACTTATGGGATAAGTAATGAAGCAAAAGAAGCGTATGATAGGGGAAGAAGTGGAATAGAGGTGCATGGAGGTGATTTACTTCCAAAACCAAGAAAATATACAACCGAAGATGATGAGGGGAAATACTTGAATATAACGTGGGGATGTATACGGATTAGCAACGAGGATGCAAAGGATTTAGCGAGTAAGATTAAGGATATAGAGACCAAGAGGAATAAGGTAACAGGAGCAGCAGGAACTGATGATAAAGTAATGGTAGTACAATCAGAATGAAAAGATGTAATAGAAAATTATTAAAATCAAGGAGGAAAAATGAACACTAAAAAAGTATACCTAATTTATGTTAGTATTATTTTTGTTTTGATAAGTTCTATGACGTGCAAAAGTAAAGATTGTAGTAAGTTAAGCAATTGTAATAGTAAAATATATGAAGTACCGGAAAAGAAACCGTTGGAGATTTTATCAGATTTAAATGGTGATGGTGTAAATGAGAGAATAGTATTTGAGTTGGGTTGGGAAGATGAGAGAATACATTCGATGAGTATATTGAAGATAAAAGTATTTAACAAAGGGAAGTTAGTATACAATCAAAATTTATTATCAAAATATGGAGATTATCATGGTGATTATTTTATTCAGACATTTAGATATATATCAAGTGTAACAAAGGACACATATAAAGATTTTATTTTCATCTATGCAGGATGTTGCCCACCGGAATTATATATATTATATTGCCAGCCTAGGCAATATACAGAAGGGCATGAGATGATAGAGGATGAAAAATATAATGTATTAGATACAAGGATACAACTTGAAGAATTTCAAGGGTAGCGTATTATAAATCATTAAAAAGAGGAGAGAATTAAAAAGTAGCGCAGGAAAATAAGGATGTTGTGGAAAAATATAAGGAGTGATTTCCTTGTAGTTAAAAGTAAAATAGTGGATGAAAAAAATAAATTACGGAAAAGTAAATTGCAAAGTAATAGGAGGCAAATATAGTTTTGGCAGGTGATACAGGGTGCTTAGGATGTGGGCAAAGTAAGACTTATCATAATCCGGTAGTTACACTACCCCCTACAAATTCACCGGCAAGGAATTGGATGCAGAGACGGGGTTGTATTATTTTGGGGCGAGGTATTATGATGCGAGGTTATCACGGTGGGTGAGTGCGGATCCAATATTTGAAGAATATTTAAATGGCAAAAGAGGAAGAGGTGGAGTTTACAATAGTATAAACATGAATGTATATAATTATGCAGAAAATAATCCAATAACACTATTTGATCCAGATGGTAATGAAAATCAACGAGAAGAGAATTTGAAAAATGCTTTGGATAGGATATTTACAGGGTTAGAATATAAGCAGGAAATATTGAAGAATCTAAAAGAAAATGACGATGGAACATATTCATCAAAATTAAATGGGAAAGATATTACATTTACGAATGTAGAAAGTAAGGAACGATTGATGAAGGGCATAATGCTAACAGATGGGAAGACGTATGAAGTATTAAAAGATATGATGTCAGAAAATGATTTAAGTGGGGTAACGGTATCAAGCTTATACAGGCCAGGAGGTGATGATTCACATGGGGCAGGGTTAGGCGTGGATATAACGGAAGTTGTGGACAGTAAGGGGAACAGGCACAATCTACAGGATATAGGTGAGACACAGAGGGCAGAACCAGAGATGGCAAAGAAATTAACAGAATGGCTTGTGAATGATAAGAGGGTAACGCAAGTGCTTACACCATGGAGGAATGATGGGAAGCTATGGGATCCAACTGACTGGCGAGATAAAGATAGACTCCCATTACATTATCAGCACAGAAATCACATACATTTTAAGATCAAAAAATAATGAGGGGTGATTATGAGAAATATAATAGTTGTTATAATAATTTTATTACATACTTATTTAGTATATGGAAAAAATAGATTTTTGCCAGAAAATGTATATTTAGTGTCAGATAATAATGTAAATGTGATGGAAAAACCGGATATAAAATCTAGAATAATAACTAAATTAAACATAGCAGATAGAGTTAAATTAATAAGCAAATCCGGGAAGAAATATGAGAGTAATAACATTAAAGGTGAGTGGGTATACATTGATACAAAGAAGAATAAAAATTATAAAGATGATGAAACATATAAAGGATGGATTATAGATATTTATTTGGTAGGTGATGAACAATTTAAAATTGTTAATAAATTTTACAAATTGAAATTAGAGGGATATTATGGTGATTACTATATTTACTATGAAATTAATAAAGATGGTTCATATTTACAGAAATATTATGATATGTATTTAGATAAAGAAAAAAAATCTATGAAGTTTTATTCAGGCCATTTATATCAATATAGAAATATTTATATTACGAGGTCAATTTTAGGTGTGGAGGTATTATATGTATTAAATGATAAATTGTGTATAGCATATACTAATGTATGTACTAGAATAGAATAAAATATGAAATTATTTAATCAGGATTTTTAAGAAAAAATAATACGTTTTTTGACGATAACAATAGGGTTCCGTCCCATACAGTGTTAAAAAGATGCTTGAAAATAGCATTGTACTACTGCAAGATAATAAAGACTATACAAAAAAATATTTATTACAGGAGGAGCACAATGCTTCAATCAGAATATAAATATCCAGAAAATAATTGCAAGAACGATTTGCAAATAAATTGCTATAAAGAAATTGTACAGCAGAACACATAAAGTTTCATGGGAAAAAGAGAATTTGTATGAGAAAAAGAAAGAGAGGTGAAATAGCAATTTAGCAATTGTGATATAACAAACATGTGCAAAGGAATAAAAAGAAAGAATTTGTCATACCACATGCCAGCAAAAACTTATCCTATGAGCTGTTCTTTGAAAGCCGGGGGTAAGGGGATACAAAGGGCAGCGGTGCTGGCCGGTCACCGAGCCCGTCGACGGGAAGACACCGTTCCCCTTTGAGAAAATAAATTTACTTCGGCGCCCACTACTACGATGCAAGGATATCACGATGGATATCAACGGATCCGGCGCTGCAGGAAGGGAAATATTTTCCAAATCCAAATGACTATGATACCGAACACGATTTTTACTGGTATATCTTAAATGATGCAAGTGGCAAGTTACCGGGGATGGGAGGTGTGTTTAATACAGTAAACTTAGATGTATATTGTTATTCAATAAATAATCCCATAAAATATTTAGATCCGGATGGGAATGTTACAAAATTAAATATAGGTGAAGAATCAGTAATGCAGTTAGCAAAAGCTGGTGCACGAATAATAGAAGATCCGGAATACAGAGAGGGAGCAGGAGGGCACAGGAATGCAGCATTTCCAGGGAGGACATGGTGTAATCAGGCACTCTTTGATATAATAGAAGCAGTTGGATTGGATATAAGAAAATTTACACTAAAAGGTGGGAGAAATGAAACAAGAGCAAATGATGTTGTAGTAAGGATGATAAGTGAGTCAATAAAAGGGAATTTAAAGATGGTAGATGCAAAGACAGCACAGGAATTGGCAAATAAAGGGTACTTAGTTGTAGCAGGAGCGATGGGTAAAAGAACGAATGAGAATGGGATTTTAGAAAGTGGACACGTAGCGGCGGTAGCACCTTCGGATATACGGGAATTTGATGAAAAAAAAGGACCAATGGTATACCATGTTGGTGCTAAAACGAATAAAATAATGTCTGCGAAGGACGCATTTAAATCATTCTTTCAAGATGTAAAATATTTTTACGATCCAAGTCAAAAAATTAAATAATAAGATGGGAGGTACTATGAAAAATATATTCAATATTATAATGATATTTATTTGGATAGCTATAACCCCTGCATATGCTAATGAATCTATAATTCCAAAAAAAATCTATGATGATGATATTGCTTATGGGATAAATTACGGCAAAGAACATTTTATATTAGTAACGGCAATAAAAGGTAATTTTATAAGTTCAATGAATGAAGAATATATTGCGTTTTATAAAATCGATAATAGAGAAAATCTTTACAATACAGTAAGAATATATATAATAAAGAAAAATAAAATAATTAAAGTTTATCGTATTAACCATGTATCATATATGGATTATAATGATGTAGCTGATGGAAACGATTTTTATATCAAACAGATAAAAGCATTAGAGCAATATTTTGGACCCTGGAATGGATATTTTTATACTTATGATTTAAATGGGAATGGAGTACCGGAAATATTTTTATATGATCTTGGTGGTATTGGAGGTTCATGGGGTATATATGAGTATAATAAGGAAAAGGATGCGTTTGAAACAATAATTGATGCTGGACAATTATATAATTATGGGAAAGTAATAATAGATAAACAAAATAAGGCAATAATCATATATGCACATTATGAGCCAAAGGGGAATTATCCTGCGTATGTGCTGCATTATAGGGAGATAGAGTATAAATGGAATGAAAAGAGCAAACGGTATGAAAAAAAGGTATTACGGAAAGGGTTAACGTATGAGGATCTTGAGAAGATAAAAAATTAGAGTCGAGTGCCTATATAAGCAGAAAATCAATATCTAAAGTGGAATATGTAATATATAATATAATGAATAAAAGAGAGTGTTATTTTTAAATGAAACATTTTATGTATATACAATTGTAGTTTGTATCATATTGGATTCCCAGGATAGAGTATACGGAGGAATGAAAGGGAATCAAGTCGTGTGACACGGTACTATAAAGACAACCTGATTGCCATAAATAAAGCAGCAGTGACCATACATAAAAGTACGGTGTCATGTGTGTAGCGTGAACCCTTTCTACAATCTCAGGGCAGGTGACCTGAAGGGATGCTATTTTGCACTATGCAGGTGGAAAGATTTATATACAGTAACTATCGCCAGGCATGGAGATAAGAAGTTCCCCATTAAGTAGCTTCATTGTAAGATATTACAAACTAGCTAGTTAAAAAGCTGATATAAAAAATCTTTATATGTATTTATTCCCTCTTCCAATTTTTTCACCAGAGCTGTCCCCATAATAAATCCATCAGCATACTTCAGTGCCTGAGTAATGTCTTCTTTATTCTGAATGCCAAAGCCCAGGAGAACAGGAATCTTTGCAAAATGTTTTGCCGTGGTAAGAATATGTTTAATCTCGTCACTGATAATCAGAGTACTGCCAGTGGTCCCACGAAGTGAAACAGTGTAAAGAAAGCCCGTTGCCTGTGAACAAATATTTTGAATTTGCTCTACTGTTGATTCAGGTGTAATGAAATGAATGTAGTCTAAATTGTATGCTTGTGCGTGTTCAGCAAATCGGCGAGACTCAATATACGGCACGTCAGCCAGTATGATCCCTTTCACACCATGTAAGGCAAAATTTTGAAAAGCAGTATCAATGCCGCTATGAAAAACCTTATTGGCATACGTCATGATATATATTTTTTTTGCTTTGTTGTGATTAGTAATATATTCGTTCAATACACTACAGCTTTGTAAAACAGCTTCCGTTGATACACCAGCTTCAAGTGCTTTGTGTGATGCTGATGCAAGTACCGGTCCATCGGCTACCGGGTCGCTGAATGGAAGCCCTATCTCAATAAAATCAAAATAGTGCAGTCCTTCTATGGCTGCCTGCAAAAATGTTTCCGGGTCAGGATAATTGCCAACTAAATAAAATCCATTGTATTTCATATATCCACTTCCTCCAATATAGTGTCTAAGTCTTTATCACCACGACCAGATAGATTAATGATAACCGATGTACCGGTAAAATTGTCTCTGTTTTCAAGTACATAGCCCAATGCGTGGCTGCTTTCAAGCGCCGGGATAATACCTTCAGTACGTGTAAGTGTGATACACGCTTCCAGAGCTTGTTTGTCGGAACATGTGGCGTATGTAACCTTATTGCTGTCTTTCCAGAAGCTGTGCTCGGGGCCAACTGCTGGATAGTCAAGCCCTGCAGAAATGGAATGCACATCCATAACCTGTCCGTCATCATCTTGTAACAGATAACTAAGCGCACCATGTAGTATACCAGGTCTGCCTAAGGTAAGTGATGCACAGTGACCTCCGGGACAAAGCCCCTTGCCGCCAGCCTCAACTCCTATGCAGTAACTATCGCCCCCAATAAAAGGGAAAAAGAACCCGGCTGCATTGCTGCCGCCGCCAACGCAGGCAACACAAAAGTCAGGCGTTGTGCCAGTGATTGTAGAAAATTGCTGCAATGCTTCCGTGCCAATGACCTTTTGAAAATCCCTTACAATTTTTGGGAATGGATGTGGGCCGCTTACCGATCCTAAAAGATAATGCGTTGTGCGTACATTGCGCACCCAATCGCGCAGGGCTTCATTGATGGCATCTTTTAACGTTTGACTTCCCGATGTTACGGGAATAACCTCTGCACCCAAAAGCTTCATGCGTTTTACATTGGGCATCTGCCGCTGTATGTCAACAGCACCCATATAGATGGTGCATTCAAGCCCCAGCAGCGCAGCTACTGTAGCGGTGGCAACACCGTGCTGGCCTGCACCGGTTTCGGCTATGATGCGTTTTTTGCCCATGAAACGAGTCAGCAATCCCTGCCCCAAAGTATTGTTTAACTTATGTGCTCCGGTATGCAGAAGGTCTTCACGTTTAAGATATATGTTAATCCCGGTTTGATTGGAAAGACGTTTGGCAAAATACAGCGGCGTTGGTCGTCCAGCATAGTTATGTAGCAGAGCATGTAATTCGTTCTGCATGGTGGTATCATGCTGAAAATGTGAATATGCTTCATCAAGTTCACCAAGCGCATTAACAAGTGTTTCGGGAACAAACCTGCCTCCGTAAGCGCCAAAATATCCATTGTTATCGGGATATGTCATAACCTAACTCCTTGATTGTTTCTATCAGTTGTTTCATTTTGGAAATATTTTTTATTCCGGGTGCATCTTCTATACCGCTTGCAACGTCAATGCCACATGGCTGTAATGCAGCACATAATTTTTGTATATTATCAGCATTTATTCCCCCGGAAATTATTGTTCTATTGATGTGGGGAAATGATGAAACAGTTTTCCAGTCAAATTGTTTTCCTGTGCCTCCATATTGTGATGTATCAAACGTATCAAAAAGATACAAATCTTTAGAGTTAATAATTGGAATTACGTGTGTGGAAAAATTTTTACTTACCCGTATTCCAAAAAATATTGTGTAGTGTGGCGATAGCTCCACGTAAGCGTTCTCTGAATATACCTGCAGTGCGTCAAGTCCCAATGTGCAGGCAATTGATGCAATGCTATTGGGGCTGTTGTCCACAAAAACACCAACGCTCATCACACCGTATTGTTTGCAGATAGCAATGCAGTCTCTGGCTGTAGTAAAGTTGCAGAAGCGTGGAGATCCTGTAAAAAAAATAAAACCGCAGGCACTGACACCTAAACTGCACGCTGCCTCAACATCCTGAGGACGTGTAAATCCGCAATACTTAACAAACATTGTTTAACTCCTCTAAAAGTTTAGCTGGGTTTTCTGATTGCATAAGTGCTGTTCCCACCAGGAAAATCTTAGTACCGGTTTTTTCTTTTATTTGGCGTAACGTTGTGGGGCTGTCGATGCTGCTTGCACATACTTTTGTAATACCCTGTGGAATAGCCTGCAAAGTTTCAATGCCGGTTTTGTGGTCAATTTTTAATGTATTAAGATTTCGCATATTTACCATAATAATGGATGGGTTAAGTGTTAAGACTTTTTCAAGCTCTGAAGGTGTATGAACTTCAGCAAGTGGCGTTAGCCCTTTCTGTATTGTATAGTGATACAGAGTGTTTAGTTCTTCTGGTGTAAGCATGGCAGCTATCAAAAGAATAATGTCAGCCCCAAGTACATACGCTGCATCAATTTGCTCTTTGTAGCAGATGAACTCTTTGCACAAAACGGGAATGTTGACTGCATTGGTAACACGGTGCAAATCTTCAAAGCTTCCGCCAAAGTAGTGGTTGTCGGTCAACACGCTTATGGCATTAGCTCCTGCTTGCTGGTAAAGAGTAGCCTGCTGTAGCGGATCAACTGTTTTTATCAAACCTTTTGATGGCGAAGCTTTTTTGATTTCGGCAATGATTGCCACAGAGCCATTGCAGGTGAGTGTGTAAATGGGCCTGCTTCTTTCTTTATAACAGGCTACTGTTTCAGTAACTATCGCCCTATCCTCATATTTTTTTTGTTTTATGTGCTCCAGTGAAAACATGGTGCTTACGCCTCCTGAAGTTTCAGCAAAGTTTGTGCAACGGTGCCGCTGTGTATGCATTCAAGCGCTGATGCAAAATTGTTTTCCATTGAAGGGGAATAATCAAGAACATACAGTGCCAGTGCAGCATTAAGCGCCAGAAGCTTGCCAAGCGGTGTGGGAGTTGTGCTTTGTATTGTTTGGGTAAACACCTGTGCATTTTCCTGTGGCGTTAGATTGTGTGGCAGTAGTTGAGATTCGTCTTTGGTTATAAATGTTTCAGGATTAATGGTAAAGCTGTTAATAGCAGTACCTGTTATTTCGGTTATGGTAGTTGGGTGTAGCGGCGAAACCTCATCCATGCCATTTGCAGATGAATACAAAACAAGTCGCTCATATCCAAGCGGGAGTGCAGCCTGTGCATATACCTCTAAAAACGAAGGGTGGAAAACACCAATCATTTGGCGCTTTGGATTAAGCGGATTGGTAAGCGGACCCAGGAAATTGAATATGGTACGCACACCTAACTGCTTACGTACCGGTGCTGCATGCTTCATTGCGGGGTGATAGTTTGGTGCAAACAGAAAGATGAATTTGTTCTTGTTGAAATAACGCACCGCATCCTGGCCCGAGAGGTTTACCGGTATATTCAGTGCTTCGTAAAAATCTGCAGAACCACTTTTGCTTGTTACGGATCTGTTGCCGTGCTTTGCAATTGAATATCCCATTGCATTGAGGATAATGGCAACAGCGCTTGATATGTTGAATGAATGTGAGTGGTCTCCGCCGGTGCCGCAGGTATCAAAGACACTTTCCGTAATGGGGAGGCTTACTGCAAATTTACGCATGGACTTAATGGCACCACTAATTTCCTGTGGCCTTTCCTTGCGAACCTTCATTGCAGCAAGTACTGCAGCTAATTCAACCTCTGAAATTTTACCATCAAAGATTGAATCAAATAAAATTTCAGATTGTGCCATTGACAGTTCATTGCCTTCAATTGTTTGTGTTACAAGACTTGCGGTATTCATATGATCCTCCTATAAAATTTTTCAATATTTGCATCCCATACTCGGAAGCATAGGATTCGGGGTGAAACTGCACGCCCCATATAAATCTATCTTTGTGCGATAGCGCCATAATCTCGCCATCGCTGCTTTGTGCTTCTATTTGCAAACATGCAGGGAAATTGTGCTGGCTTACTGCAAGGGAGTGGTAGCGTACTGCAGTAAAGCGTTGTGGTACGTATTCAAAAATTTTACCGCCAAAGTGTTCAATTGTATCGGTTTTGCCATGCATGATTTTTTTTGCATGAACTATCGCCCCACCAAACACATACCCGATTGCCTGCATGCCAAGGCACACGCCAAAAATTGGCGTATGAATGGCTTCTTCAATGATTGACAGTGTAATTCCTGAATGTTGCGGTGTTGATGGCCCGGGGGAAAGGATGATGCCGGTGTAGCGGTTGTAGTCAATGTTTTTCAAAGGTACGTCATTGGTAAACACTGTAACATCCTGGCCAAGGATACGCATGTATTCAACAAGGTTGTAGGTGAATGAATCGTAGTTGTCTATGATGCAAAACATTATGCCAACTCCTTTACTATGGAATTAGTTTTTGCAAACGGCAGGCTTACTGAAAGAGCCTTTAATTTATGAACTATTTCATGGTATTCGTTTTCAGGAATGCTATCGTATACAATGCCTGCACCAGCCTGTACATACGAGCATTGCGGCGAAAAGACAGCCGTGCGAATGGTAATGCAGGTGTCCATGGTGTTGTTAAACCCAATGTAGCCAACACATCCAGCATAAATACCTCGGGGATGCGGCTCAAGCTGATCAATAATTTCAATGGCGCGCACTTTGGGCGCACCGCTTACCGTGCCGGCAGGGAAGGTGTGTCGCAGTACATCGGTTAAGGGTTTTTTGTCATTAAGTGCGGCAGTAACGTTTGACACTAAATGAATCACGTGCGAGTAATCCTCAGGCTGCATAAATTGAGTTACACGCACGCTTCCAGGCTTAGCAATGATGCTTACATCGTTACGCGCCAGGTCAACAAGCATAAGATGCTCTGCGCGTTCCTTTTCATTGGCAAGCAAAAGTTCTTTGTTTATAGTATTTTGCCTTTTTGTTTTTCCGCGGGCGATAGTTCCTGCAATTGGACGCAATGTGGCTATGTTGTTTTCTACCTTGACATGAATCTCTGGTGAGCTTCCGGCAATAGTTATATCACCGTGTTTCATGTAAAACATGTACGGTGATGGATTGACCTGCCGAAGTTTAAGGTAAAATAGGTATGGGTCAACAGGTTCGTTGATGTGCGCACGCATGCTGAGCACAATCTGCAATGCTTCGCCGTCCTCAATCATAGTTTTGGCTTGGGAAACTTGTTGCATGAACTGGTGTGGTGTTTGTACAAACTCTATGCCAAATTCTTCAGTATATGCTGGCAAATATGGCAATGCGGTGCTTGAAATTGTCTTTATAATTTCTTCTTCCAGTATATGAAGTTTATCAATGGCATTATAATATTCTGTTTCAATATTGCCTTTATCAGTGTACAGACAGGTTGCAATGTAGTACGTGTTATACTTGTTGTCATAACAAATAAAGTCATCAATATGGTGGAGCACCATTAACGGATGCAGTGTGTCTTCCTGTATGAGATGCCGCAAATGCCCGGTATAGTTAACTAAGTCATACGAAAAGTAACCGGACAATCCGCCGTTATATAATCCAAACTGCGGATATGATGGTGATGAATATTGTTTGATATATTCGTTAACATAGTCAAAAGGATTTATGTTATTTATGTGTTGTATGTCTAAACCGGTTTTTATAACAACCGTTTCATTTTGAAAATACATAGTGGCAACGGGATTAAAACCCAGAAAAGAAAACCTGCTTTGCTTCTTATTTTGTTTTGCGCTTTCAAGGAAAATAACATTGCCGTTATTAATAAATGATTTTAACAAAAGCAGAAGGCCGGGCTCAGAAATATTAAGCTGCTTATACACCGGTATACGGTTGTAGGTATGGCTTGGTTTTTTACACTGCTGTAATGATGGATACATGATACAACTCCTTTATGCCGCAAAATAAAAAAGCCGTGGATTTTTAACTAAACCCACGGCTTGTATATGCAAAAGCCAATAAAAAAGCCGTGGGTTTGATGCCCACCCACGGCTTCTGCAATTTTCATTTAGACAATAACAGCCCTTCAGGTGGACATCTTCTTTGTCCACCACCACCAGCTATTATTTGTTGTTAATGTTATTAATAACATCTGCATTGCTCTACATTTCATCACGTTAAAATTATATCGCATAAAGACACAAATAAAATAAATAAAAAATGTCAACATTTTTTTATTTATTTCTTAAAATTAAATTCATATAACAACAATATACACCTCCGCTGCCAAAGGCGGCAGAGGTGTATATAGAATTGCATTTAGGAATTAGCAGTTATCATTCTTCATTATTTGCTTACAACTTGTTTAAATCATTTGTATTGCTATGTTGATCTTTATCGGTGCTCTGTTCCACAGGGCACGATTGCGATAGTCAGGTGCGTATGCCAAGTTTTGGGAATACATATATGTTCAATGCAAACCATAGTGCCATGAGAATCAAAAACCAGATTGCTTCTTTCATAGTATTACCTTTAACGTAATTTAATTAATAAGAACTACACGATGAACCTGTATCAACCATAAAGCCTGCACCATACGGTGTTTCAACAAAATCAATCTTAATGGTTTTGTCAGCATCCATAAACCGTGCAATATCGCTGTCATAGATAACCGGAATTTCGTTAATCATCACAACGGTATCTTTTGTGTTATCTGACTCATCCAGAGCCAGTCCCAAACGGGGACCACCTCAACCAATGCCGGAAAAGACCAGTCGTAATCCCGGATGCTTAAAATCAACATCCTTTGCTGCTTCAATAATTTTTTGTTTTGCTGAATCAGTTATTGTAATATTCATAGCATCCCATAATTAACAATATTGTATAATACTAAAATACTATAATATTTGTAATTTTCAATATAATTTTGTAATTTTTTTAGATAATGACAATTGGCGCTTGTTTTGTTAGTTTGTCTGTCTATTAGCAGTATATATTTTATTCTCATTTGTTAGAGCAGTTTATTATTGACAGCCATTTGATTTAGTTGTATTTTTCTTTAAGCGATAGTTATTGGTAATTAATATTATGGCACATAGTATCATTATATGTTAGCAATTGAACTACAGGCATTGAAGGCTATAAGCAAACAGTTGCAGCAGAAGTTTGGCGATCGAATTGTGTGCATATATGCGTTTGGATCACGTGTGCGTGGGGATTTTAGCGCTTCGTCAGATTTTGATGTGCTTATTGTTGTAAAGGACAAAAATCCAAAAATAGAATATGCGATAGTTTCTGAAATAGTAGATATTGAGATGCAATATAATCTTTCTTTTACACCGCTTATAAAAGATGAAAAAGCTTTTGCATTAGAAAAAAAGTACAACACCCCATTCTACACCAATATTATACAAGAAGGAATACAACTATGACATTATCTGCTGAGGATAAAAAAGCGCTTAGCCATTACAGGTTGCAAAAGGCAAAAGAATTCTTGGATGATGCAAAGAAAAATTTTGATGAAGGTCGCTACAGAACCTCATTAAACAGAAGTTATTATGCTGCATTACATGCTGCACGTGCATTGTTAATTCTTGAAGGGGCAAATCCAGTAACCCATGATGGCATCGTCACAATGCTAAGCCTTAAATTTGTAAAAACAGGTCAGCTATCTCCAAATTACATTAAAATATTCAAAACATTACTATCACGTCGTACAGATGTAGATTATGGAGATTTTGATACCATCGATAAAGATGAAACTTTTGAATCGTATACAAATGCTGCTGAATTTATCAGTACTGTTGAAAAATTGCAAAAGTCAATAATATTATAACTAGCTTTTGCATAGCAAACGTCAATCATCAGTTACTATCGCACATAATATATTTTTAATATACTATATCAAGCACCTCTTCAAAATAGCTTATAAAGCGCGCATCAATGCCTTTTTTGATGTGTTCCGGCAACTCATCAAAGTCTTTTTTATTCTCAGCAGGGTAGATGATGGTTTTAACCTTTGCACGTTTTGCTGCAAGGGTTTTTTCCTTTACCCCGCCAATAGGAAGCACTCTTCCTGTTATGGTAAGCTCACCGGTCATTGCCACGCTCTTTTTAACAGGCTTATTTTTTGCAAGTGAATACAGTGCTGTTGCCATGGTAATACCTGCTGAAGGTCCATCCTTTGGTGTGGCACCTGCCGGAACATGCAGGTGTATAAAATGATTTTCAAAGAAATCAGGGTCAATGCCAAACTGCTTAACTTTGGACCGTATATATGAATAGGCAATCTCGGTAGATTCTTTCATAACATTGCCAAGCTGACCGGTTTGTGCAAAGCCTTTAGTTTTTGATGGTATGGCGGTTGCTTCAATATACAGCGTTGCCCCTCCAAGACTTGTCCAGGCAAGTCCCATCACAACGCCGGGAATTGGCTTTTTATACAGTGATTCATCGGTAAAGCGGGGTTTACCCAAAAACTCTTCCAGATTTTGTGTTGTAACAGTAACTGTTGATGTTGTCCCTTCAATAATCTGTCGCGTAGCTTTTCGCATAATCTTTTTTATGTTGTTCTCTAAACTACGTACACCTGCTTCCCGTGCATAGCCATCAATAATATTTTTCAAAGCAGCCGTGTCTATCTTAACTTCATCTTTTTTAAGTCCGTGTTCTTTTAGTTGCTTGGGGATAAGGTATCGCTTTGCTATCTCCAGCTTTTCTTCCAGAATGTAGCCTGACAGGTGCATAATTTCCATCCTGTCCATAAGAGGTAGCGGTATGGTGTCTAACTGGTTGGCTGTTGCAATGAAAAGAATGTTGGATAAATCATAGCGTACATCCAGGTAGTGGTCAAGGAACTGTGAGTTTTGTTCAGGGTCAAGCACTTCTAACAATGCCGATGCCGGATCGCCCTGAAAGCTTGCGCCAATCTTGTCAATTTCATCAAGCATGATGACAGGATTGGATGTTTCAACAACCTTAAGGCTTTGAATAATTTTTCCCGGCATTGCGCCAATGTATGTACGCCGGTGTCCTTTTATTTCAGCTTCATCGCGCATGCCACCAAGTGAAAAGCGGTAAAATTTACGGTTGAGCGCTGCTGCTACCGATTTGCCGATGGATGTTTTACCAACACCCGGAGGGCCAACAAAGCAAATAATTGAACCGGTAATGCTGCCCTTCTTTTTGCCGGCACTGATAAATTCCAAAATACGGTCTTTGATATCCTGCAGCCCGTAGTGATCCCTGTCTAAAATCTTTTTAGCTTTATGAATATCATAATTGTCTTCTGAATAGATGCCCCATGGCAATGAGGTAAGCCAGTCTAAATAGTTCCGTGTTACGCCGTATTCTGCTGAATGTGGTTCAAGTACTTTTAATTTTTCTATTTCTTCGTTAAAGCGCTTTGTTGCTTCTTCGCTTAACTTAAGTTTTTTTGCACGCTCTTCAAATTTTTCAATTTCAGAAGTCTTTTCGTCTTTTTCAAGGCCTAATTCCTTTTTGATTTCCTTAAGCTGCTCGCGTAAAAAGAATTCCTTCTGGTTTTTGGCAATGCGTTCTTCTATCTGCTGTGAAATTTTTTTCTGCAGCTTTGATAGTTCAAGTTCCTTTTTTAATAGCAGGAGTACCTTTTCAACACGCGCCTTAATTTCGAATGTTTCAAGGATATCCTGCACCTCAGCAGGTTCCGCTGATGTAAGGGAGGCAACAAAATCAGCCAGTTTACCGGGGTCTTCCAGGCTAAAGCGGTTAAGGAAAAGTTTAAGCTCTTCCTGAAACAGGGAATTGGATTTAATTAATTCTTTTACTGAAGATAGAATTGCAGCTGAATATGCTTTCATCTCTTCGGTTGGTTCAAGTTGTGGTTCATAGTAGTGGTCCACCTTCCAGCGTATAATCGGGTGTTCGGTTATTACCTGCTGCAGTGTAAAGCGTTTGAGTGCATTTACCATTACCTGAATTGTGTTTTCATCGATAGGTGCTATCTTCAATACCTTGATGGTAACCCCTACTTTATAAAGGTCCTCGGATGTTACCATGCCTTCGCGCTGATTCTGGATTAACACCACGCCCCCAATCTTGTGGTCAGATTCGGCAATGGCTCGTGCAGTGTTAAGCATGGTATCACCGGTAAGCACAAGCGGCACCATCATGCCAGGGAATATTGGCCTGTGCGATATGGGTATAATGGGTATAATTTCGGGCAAAATTTCAGAAGGCAGTATAAGATGTTTTGATTCAACAACATGGTTTGAATCATCGGGCATAAGGAATCACCTCTTGTTATTTATTTTTTACCTATAATGTAGCATTGCGGGTTTAAAAATCAAGATAATTTATGTGATGGTAATGACTTATTCTATTAACCCAAGACTTTTTAAGTAGGTGTGTACTAAAAAAATGCGAAAAAAAGCTTTACATACTCATTATTAAATTTTAAATATAATATACTGTATTTTAATAATTCATATTGTGATATACAAAGCTATCCTGACAATCACTAATGGGAGGTATCTATGAAACGTGGATTGATAATTATAGCACTACTGATAAGCGCTTGTGCATTTTCATTCTTTTCGTGTAAACCTCTTCAAAAAAACATAACGGCTCAACTGATTTTTACACAGGGTGATGTGACCATTATTCAAAATGACGTCAATAAACCAGCAGTGTTAGGTACAGCTGTAGAACCGGATGATACAATAGCAACGGGGAGCCAGTCAGTAGCAGTGCTGCAGATTGGCAGCAGTGCAATTGCACATATCGGCAGTAACAGCAGGGTTGTAGTAAAGTCGCTTTTAGACACATCAGTTAACCTGTATTTAGAAAAAGGTGAGGTGATATCCAAGGTAGAGCGTCTGAAGAAAGGGCAGGAGTATATGATAAAGACACGATCTGTGGTTGCAAGTGTACGTGGTACGCAGTTTCTAGTCAAGGCTGATGAAACGGTTGGAAAGGTTGCGGTACATACAGGCAGTGTCAGTGTAAAGCCAGTTATTGCTGAAAAAGAAGAAGAAATTGTAGCTCAGGAAACAATAGTAGAGCAAGGGAAGGCGGCGATAGTAACTGTTGAGGAAACCAAAGAGATAAAACAGCCACCAGTTGAAATTCAGGAGATATCCATAAAAGACAAGGTAAAGATAGAGACTGTTGCCAAGGTTGAGGTTGTACCAATTGAAGAGGTGAAAAAACCGGAAGCGCTGGAAAAGATACAGGAAACAATCAAGCAGAATGTTGAGAAGATAGAGAAAATAGAAGCAATGACCGATGAAGAGGTTAAAAAGCAGATAAAGAAGGAGCGCATAGAGCGATTAATGCAGCAAAAAACACGAACATTGGAAGAAATAAAAGAAGCGTGTGAGCGCATCGATGTAGTAAAACTGTATTCAGGCAAAGAAATACAGGGTGCAATAATAAGCCGTGAAAATAATTACAAGATATTAACCACGACAGGTGTTGTAGAAGTAGACAAAAAACAGGTACGCTCTGTGAGTGTAATGAGATAGTCCTGATAAGATTTGAACTTGTTTGGCAAGGAGGGTGTTAGGCACATACGAGTTGTGAATCAATAGTATAGAGGGGGTGAGTCAAAATGCATACAACCCGAGTGTTTACTGTATCAAATATCATAGTGATGCTAGCTATATGTATGTTTTTTCTTGGTATAGCCTATGGTGAGTCAATATTTTTAACGGATGGTAGGATTATAGAAGGTGATATCATAAAAGAAAATGATAAAGTAATGGAGGTGAAGCTGTCAGACGGGAAGAAGATAACAATTCCGCGCAAGGATATTAAGCGCACATTGGTGCAGGATAGCTACAAAACCAAAATGTACATAATGAAAACAGACAGAACAGTGTTGCCGGTTTACATAGTAGAAGAGGATAACGAAAGCTATACCTGTCGTATTGAGCTGCAAAGTAGAGAGGAATTCCATGTTAAAAAATCAGAAGTTTTATCTGTATCAAAAGTACCGCCGCAGGAGCTTATAGAAGAGGAAACAAAGAATCTTTCTGGTACAAAAAAGAAAAAAGAATATACGTGGGAGCAACTGTTAACATGGCGCGCACCACTGTTGAGATTAGGATTAGGTGCAGATAGCAATTATGATAGCCAGTTAGAGTATTTATTCCCTGAAGATGAGCCAAATATTTTATTAGATTTTTTCCCCTGGCGTTTTAGAAATGAAAATGGTAATGGATTGGATTTGATAGTTAGGTTTCGACATTTTGAATTTGGTACTGGTCAGATATCTGCTACAGATGAGCGAGGACCAGTTTTTGAACAGTTATTTAATGTAACTATTGCACCTGCATCAACCTTCTATTCTGACTACCGTCATACTGAAATAGCTGCCGGAATTCGATATGCATATAGTTTATATGTTGGAATAACCATACAACCTTATGTTTTTGTGTTAGGACAATGGGTAAGATTTGAATATCTTATAGGTTATCATGATGGTACAAATCACCATGATAAAGATTACACATCTACATCCTTTGGCTATCAATTTGGCGCAGGAATTGATTTTGGACTCTGGTCATACGTGGGCGTCTTTGTTGAGTACGCATATGGCTATGCCACATTGGAATTCCCCAATGGGAAAAAATACAATGGTGATGGACAATTTGTGTATATAGGCGCTTCATACCGCACATCGTATGGGTTGATTGAGTAATACACTTTGTTTCTTGACAAAATTCATTCAAAATAATTTATTTTCAATACAAACATTGCTTTATGTATACCATGCCTTGGTTTTATACGCTTGCTACCGCCCCTTCCAGGTTGGCGATACCGGGCCTGCCGGCGGCATTGTTTTTTTCATTAAAGACAATTATAGCGATAGCTGGCGATATTTAGAAGCTATTCGTGAAGATGTTCTTCAAACCGGGATTGTATGGGAAGAACAGATTGTAGCCGGACAATACTGCCAAACTGGAGCAACTGCTACTGAGATAGGAGCAGGGTTATCCAATACCCAATTGTGCATACAGGTATTAGGTGCCGGTAACTACGCTGCAATACTATGCAGTACGCTTAGCGCAGGAAATCACTATGACTGGCATCTTCCTTCAAAAGATGAATTGAATATCATGTATCAAAACAAAGAAATGACTGGCAACTTTACAGGCTATAATTACTGGAGTTCATCCGAAAGCACAACAAGCAAGGCTTGGTGTCAAAACTTTAGCTCAGGTGTGCAGAACACACAGTATAAAAACAACACATACAGGGTTCGTGCTATACGGAGGTTTTAAATTAATTTTTTTATACTGAGGCAAAAAGTTCTTTACAAATTTATATTTATCATTATATTACGACATACATTAAGCAACTTACCATAATATGCAATCTGGAATAATATTTATTTATTATTATGAATGGTTGTATAGAAAACAGAAAAAATAAATACAAATATACACAAACCTCTTATGAAACCAATTATAAGAGTATAATCAAACATTTCTTTTGCTTCTCAACCAACACAACGTCTTTTTTAAAACTATATGTTGGAGGCATTTATGAGCAAACAACAAAAGAACTTGGTCTTATTGTGTTCACTGCTTATAAGCTGTGTATTTGTTTGGACAGTGCCTGCCAATGCCGAGTCTATTTTCTTAAAAGATGGTAGAATAATTGAAGGTGATATCATTAAAGAAACCGACAAGGCAATGGATGTGAAGCTGCCTGACGGGAAAAAGATGACAATACCGCGCAAGGACATTATGCGCACCTTAGTACAGGATAGCTACAAAACCAAGATGTACATAATGAAGGCCGACAAGACAGTGTTGCCGGTGTACATAGTAGAAGAGGATAACGAAAGCTATACTTGCCGAATTGATCTGCAAAGTCCGGAGGAGTTTCACATAAACAAGTCAGAAGTATTATTTGTATCAAAGGTACCACCGCAGGCATTTATAGAAGATGAAGCAAAGAAGCTTGCCGGTACAATAAAGAAAGACTATACGTGGGAACAAAAATTAACATGGCGTGCGCCACTGTTGCGTGCCGGCTTCAGTGTAAATAGTAAATTCGATGACGAAGTTGAATATTTATTCGAAGATGAGAAGCCCGTCCTTTTGTTGGATTTTTTCCCCTGGCGATTCAGAAATGAAAACGGCAATGGATTAGACTTGATGATAAGGTTTCGTTACACAGAACGTGATACTAATGATGAGCAATCACGAAGGCTTATATTTCAGCAATTATATAATAACATTAATATTGTAGAATTATACGATGCTACCTTTTATAGCACTTCAATATGTGCAGGTATTAGATATGCGTATACATTTTATATTGGTATAACATTGCAACCGTATATATTCGTGTTAGGGCAATGGTCACAATGTGGATCAGATATTTCTTTTAGTAATGGGACTAATACCTTTCCAGAGGAATATAAAACTACATCCTTTGGCTACCAATTGGGTGCAGGAATTGATTTTGGACTCTGGTCATACGTGGGCGTCTTTGTTGAGTACGCATACGGCTATGCCACATTGGAATTCCCCAATGGGAAAAAATACAATGGTGACGGACAATTTGTATATATAGGCGCTTCATACCGCACATCGTATGGGTTAATTGAGTGAGTAGTTAAAGTGAGAAGTATAGTAGGTAGTGGTAGAGTAGTGCCATGCTGATCACGATTGCATCGGGAGAAGGATCCAATTGCTTGACCGTCATCCCGAGTCCCGTCACACCGGGACGAAGGATCTCGTCGTTATTAGTCAAAAAGAGATTCTTAGCCACAGTAAGGCTTAGAATGACGGAATAAAAAAAGAAACGTAGAATGGATTTAAGTGTAAAAATGCCATACCAGAAAGTAAAATAAAAGAAAATAATACTTACATCACACAATGAAGAAGCTGCCTTTGAAAACAATCTTTTCCTTGCTGGATGTTTTGAACCCGAAAGATTTTTGGAAAGTTATACAAAAAACTGATTGCCAAAATAATTCCAATATGTAAGGCTAAGCTTACTTTGTGGATTATATAAGCAGGTGAGGAATGTCTACCGTTGAAATAAAAATCAAAGGGTATCATCTTGACCTTTTTGGCCGTGTAAGCAATCAGCGTTTTCTTGATTTTTTAGAGGATGCCCGCTGGAGTTATTTAGATACCATTGGCCTTAATTATGATGAATTTGCAAAACGTGGTGTATTCCTTGCGCTGGTTAACATTAATGTCAATTTCCGTGCGCCTTCGTTTCTGGGTGATGTATTAATTATTGAAACAGTTGTTGATAGAATTGGCAACCGCAGTATAACAGTAAAGCAAAAGATGTACAATAAAAAAAACCAACAAATAATCCTGGATGCTGAAGTGGTATATGTAATAGTGGATCTGGCAACAGGTAAATCTATCCCAATAGATAATGAAATGCGGCAATTGTGGCTTGAGCTATCGAACAAAAAAAATTCTCATTAAAAATTTTGATTGCTATGGTTGTGAATATATTGTATTATAATACAAAGGTTGGCATTCATTATGGAAGAGGGCATAATGCGAAAATATATCCGTTATGATAAGCTTTCGTCAGAGATTAAAGATGCAATATACAAGTATTGGGAAGCAGCAAAACAAAAAAAACCCGATACGGTGTTGGATGATGCAATGGAGGACTGGTTTTTGCATCATTTTGATGCATTTATGATTGCCAAGTATCATACAAAGGGTGATAACCTCCGAAAGCATTTCAGACTGGATGTTGAAATACCCATACGTGTGGTGGAGCTTCTTATTGAATCTTCAAAAGATGAAGCCGAAGCGCTGGAGCTTATTGGCACAATAGTGAATATCAGTAAGGGAGGGCTTTACTTTATATCGGATATCCCCCTTGAACTTTCATCAATTATACGGGTAGTTATTGATTTCAGAGCGGTGGATACTGAGCTTACTGATATTGAAGCGCTGGCAATGGTTGTGCGCCATGACAAGCGCGAAGATAATAGATACGGGATTGGCGTTATGTTCAGCAGTATTTATGATAACGGCAAGCGCAATCTTAATATATTTATATTAAAGAATCTTTCGTACTACCTTTATTCCTGATTATTTCCCCAGTGAGTCAATCTCTGATTTTAGCCCGCTTTTTGTAATATCAAAGTAATAGCAATATCGCGTGGAACATGTTGAATCTCTTTTTTTTAAGGTGCCATATCCCATGATGGTTGTCATAAGGTAATTATGCATTTTTGAGTCAAATATGTTATTTTGGGAAATAATATAATTTTTTAAAGAAACAAACGCTCGTTCCTGCCCTTTTTGTTGTACCGATAGCTCATCATAGTGTTCTTCAGCAGGAATTATCACGATAACCCTGAACGTGTTGTTGTCAATAAATCCTTCCTTCTCATACTCAAAAAGAAGGGCATTCTTTTCTTCAGGTGGGATATTGGTAACTGATTTTTTTGAGGCACATGAGGATATATACCATATCATAGGTAGATACAAAAGCAGACTATACAATAATAATCGTACATAAGAAATCATATTTACCCCAATATCCTTGTTATTTGCACCGCATGGTTGCCAGTTTTTGCTGAAGCCCGTTTTCGTATATCCGTACAACGGCAGTTTCACTGAAATCGTCATTAAAATAGGTAACTACAATGACTTTATTATCAATATACTGTTTTAATTGTTGTAGTAGGCATTGTTGCAAACTATTGGTAACCGATATACTCTGTAATTGTGCGGTAGCCTTAATAAGGGTATCATAACATTGCTTTTCAAGTGATTTCATTAAATTAATATGTGCACTTTCTCTGGATGCAACCAATCCTTCAATGCCAGGATCAGGTTTTGCGGTGATGATACACTGGTAACAGTTGTCATTAATAAAACCCTGGGTAGTAATATCATTACTTAATGATTTAATGTATGATTGATCATGCGTGCACGATAGAAGGATTATAAAAAGCAAGAAAGCAATAATTGTAACAGTGTTACGAACATCAATAGAAGGTGGTTGTGCTTTGGAAAATATACATTTAAGCATTGGTTTACCATTAAAGTGGAATCATCAATATAATATACAAAAAATAGAACAAATCGTTATATGTCAAATAAAAATTTATAATTACTGCTTCTTCAACATAGTTATAATATCCCGTATCTGGTCGGCTTTAGGGTGGTTGGGCTTCATTGATAAAAGCTTCTCAAAATGATAGATAGCCTTTTCATTATTCTTTAACTTGCGATAATAGATCATACCTAACTCTTCGTGTGCATCAGATAGTGAACTGTTTATCTGCAGTGAACGTTCAAACTCTTTCACAGCCTGTTCAAAAACACCCTTTTCCTTATAGGCAACACCTAAAAAGAAATGTGCCTGATCATTCATTGGTGAAAGGTCAATAGCAGTTTTATATTCTTCAATAGCTTCATCATTCATGTTAGCTGCTAAATACGCATTGGCTAAGTTATAATGAGCCTCAAATGATTTTGGGTCATTTATTGTGGCTTGCTTAAATTGTTCTATGGCTTTGTCATGCAATTTGTTCTTTTTATACAGGTTACCTAAGTTAATGTAGGCTTTGGTATAATTTGGATTTTTACTGATAGCTAATGAATAGTACTCAATTGCTTTATTATCATCACCCAGTCCCTCATAAGCTTTTCCTAATTCATACAGCGTTGGTGGATCATCATTCTTAATTGATAATGCTTTAGTATAGAAAGAGATAGCCTGTGAGTAGTTTTGCTTTGTGGCTGCAATAAGACCTAAATTGAAAAGTGCCTGGAAGTATTCAGGGTCAGCTTCAAGTGTTTTGTTGTAGAATGTTTCAGCGTTTGAATATGATTTCATTTCATGATAGGTTTCTGCAATTTTAAAAAGTGTATCGGGATTATTAGGCCTCAGTTCCCTATCTTTAGTAAAATAATCAAGTGCCACTTTATAATTTTTTTGCTTAAGATAAATATCGCCTAAATTAAAATAGGCCCTGTCTAAATTTGGATCCTGTTCTATAGATTGCTTCAAGTCTTTAATGGCTGCCTGCAGATTATTCATTTTATACTGTGCAAGGCCTCGTGCATAGTATGCTTTTGCAAATACTGGTTTTTCTTCTATTGCTTTTGTAAACTCATTAACTGCCGGGCTGTACTTCCCTTCAGAATAATAGATAAGCCCTAAATGGTAGTGGGAGTCAGCATTCTTGGGGTTGGCAATAATTGCATTTTGGAATGACTTTTTGGCTTCATCATCCATCTGATTATGGTAATAGATGCGTCCCATCCAGTAATGTGAATGGTCATCGGTTTTGTCAATCTGCGTTGCCTTTGCGTATGCCTTGAGTGCTTCATCGTACTTTTTCTCTGCCCGGTATTTATCACCAAGCTCGCGCCATTTGAGTGCTGATTCATTAACAGTATTGGCAGGTGTTGTTTGTGGTGTGGTTTGCGCTAAATCCGTATCACGTGTGATAGCCTGCTGGCCTGGGGTTTGTGTCTTTTCATTTGGCTCAACTGCTATCTGCTGGGTAGGTTGAATAATAGATGGTTTTTGTAATTGTGCTACAGCATTGGCATATTTATTTTTTAAATTTTCATCATTGCTGTTATAGCTTAAAGCCTGCTTGTAGTAATCGGCAGCTTTAGCCCAGTTGCCCTGTGAAGCATAGATATCGCCCAGACGCTCGGCAGCCAGTGCATCACCAGGATCTTTTGACAGTGCTGTAGCATATGCACCAACAGCTTCAGGAATTTTATTTTGTGCAAGGTATGCATCGCCCAGCGCACGGTAATACTTACCTGTTGCCGGTGACAGTATAATTGCCTTCTGATATTGAGGGATAGCTTTTGCGTATTGCTTTTTATGCATGTACAGATTTCCCAGGTTGTAGTAGCCCTCAGGATCAGCGGGGTTGGCTTTTATGCCTTTTTTCAGGATTTCTTCAGCGCCTTTGTAGTCGCCTTTTTTCATGCGCTGTTTTGCTATGTTCCAGTAGCTTTCCTGATACCCGGGTGCAACGGCAATAGCGCTCTTATATTCTTTAAGAGCTTTGTCTAATTTTTCCTGAGTGTCGTACACGTTGCCTAATTTATTGTAGGCCTGCGGATACTTCGGGAAATATTTCTTGGCAAGCTCCAGTGTTTTAATTGCATTTTCATAATCGCCTTTTAGCGCATATGCGTGTCCCAGTTCATTTAACGCATTATAGTTATCAGGTTGCAGAGCTAATGCTTTTTTATAGTAGCCGATAGCTCTGTCAATATTGCCAATTTCTTTATACAGGTTACCTAATTTTATAAGTGTGTCTACATCATTGGGATTTGTTTCCAGAATCTTTTCGTACAGTTCAATTTGCTTAAGGCGTATATCTGCGATATCTTTTAAAGCGTCTTTTGGGCGTGAAAGAAAATAGTATCCGCCAAAAAGGAGCAAAAGTATTAATGCAGCAACGCCTGCAATTTTTACATTGCGGTAACGGTCGTAGTAGTATGCCATTGTTTTCTCCTGTTTAAACTCAGCCTCTCTCATTTGCAGAGAGAGGTGATTAGCTATATTAAAATACCATTAATTTCTACAGCTCATCGTCACGGTAAATCTCTTCAAGCTTGTTCTTTGTCTTCTTGGTTTCGTGACCTGCCTTTTTATCCTGCGCTTCACGCTGCACATCGTCAAGAACTATTCCGCCTAAATGCAATGCTTCTTCAATGGAAACATCACTTCCCGGTGGCGGCAGCACGAATTTGGGGTCTTTGAGTAATTCAATGACCCTTTTTATTTTTTCATATTGCGGATCTTCCGGAGCTATCGCCAGAAACTTTTCCCATGACTCTATTGTTTTTTCTTTATCCCTCAGAAGCATTAAATACGTAAGGCCAATGTGGTAATATGCAAATTTAAGCTGTGGATTAAGGTTGAACGCTTTTTTAAAATATTCAATTGCTTCTTGTGGTTGTTTTTTATAATAATACACCTGTCCAATTCTAAAAGAATCTTCAGCGCTTTTTGGATTTAGTTCCATAGCTTTGATGTACAGCTGCAGTGCACCATCATAACGTTTTTTATATAAGAAGATATCCCCCAGATACGAATACGCCAGAGCATTTTCAGGGTTGTTTTTCAACTCTTCCTGAAATAAAAGTTCCGCTATCTCAAATTTTTGCTGATAAAAATATTTTACCCCCTTTTTAAAAGGGGTGTCCTCATCCTTTTTAGCGGCATGAGATGTGGCGATAGTTACTGATAAAAATACAATTGCACCATATATATACAGTTTTTTCATAAAAATTCCTTTGCTATATACTATCGGCAAAAAGTTTGGGTAAAAAAATAACAATTAGCACATAAAAACAGCTATAAAAAAGAAACCTATCATAGCCAGAAAAGCAACAACAAACCGTTTCCATTCAAAATTCATCCTGCCTCCTTTATAGATATATTTGTACTTATGGCCCGATTGTGTTGATAATAAGGTATAAAGTTGTTCCAACCTCAATTCAAAATCATATTAGCATAATACGATGTTGAATGTGATTAAGCTTATCATTATCACATGTAATTCTCATCCCTCCTTTATGCAATCACGATAACTTAACAGCAATTGGTCTTGAAACAAAATCTTTCCAAGCAACAGGCCAGGGTTCAGTTAACACAAAACATGTTACAATACTGTCACTAAAAAATACATATAAATTACACCTGTGTCAAGTGCACTAAAAAATTAAAAAATATACTGTTGACATTTAAACAAGAATGTTCTATATTTACTGCCAATATTACTGGAAATTCCCATGCCTAAAGCAGGATTTAAAACAGCAAAACAGAAAAATGACTGTATTGATGCAATAATTCAGGAATTAGTAAACCGTAATGTCTTTCTTATTTTAGGACATACTAATCCTGATGAAGATTGTATTGCTTCCATGATAGCATTTGCACTGCTTGCAAAAAAATTTGACAAGCAGGTAAAAATATTTACGTCCAAAAAAATACCGGAAAACTTCAGGTACCTTGTTGATATTGCAATGTACAACCGTATTGAAGTGGTTACTGCAATCCCCAGATCATTTGCTGTGGATACAATAGTTATATGTGATACTGCCAAGCCTTCAATGATCGATTCAAGCAGGACTGTAATGCAGATGCTTAAAAACAGTACTATCCGCAAGATAGAAATAGACCATCATATTGGTACCGACAGTGAATATGCAGGTGACACGGGCTATCGCCTGGTAACCGAAGCATCAAGTGCCAGTGAGCTGGTGGGGCAGATAGCGCTTAAACTGAGAGCAAAGAAGGATATTTTAAAAAAATATGTGATTCTGGATCCACTGTCACGCAATCTTGTTCTTGCCATTTTAACCGGTATTATTGGCGATTCACAAATGGGTAAGTATCTGAAATCTTCACGTGAAAAAAGAATGTATAAAATTTTCAGCAACCTTTTTAATGATATTTTAAGTACATCCACCATCAAAGAAACAAATATCACCAACATGAATCAGATCTTTGAGCAGTTGAAACAGGCATCGGAAAAGGAAAAACATTGCTTTGAGTATATAAAGAAGAAAAGCAAGGTGTTTAAATCAGTTGGGTATGCAATACTGACTTTAGATGACATGCGCTATCTCTATGAAAATTTTGATGATGATGATATAATCTCAACAACCCGGACACTGGCAGATAAGCTGGCTGAAGATTCAGGCAAGGTTGGTCTGGTATCATATTATGATATCCCTGAAAAATCAGATCTGATACAATTCCGTATGCGCCGCAGCCAGAATTACAAAGACTATGACCTGAGGGAATTTTTGAATATTATAGGCATTAAAAACGGTGGCGGGCATGAAGGAGCAATCGGTTTCAGGGTGCCAAAAGATACGGTTAATGATTATCAAAAGTATGTAGTCGGCATGGTGAAGAAGGTTAATGAAATACTCCCATAAATGCTAAGCTTAATGATGTATGTATTCTATCTATGAAGCCTGGCAACAAGTTGAGTGTTTTATAAATACTTTAAAAAAGGAAGATCATAATGAAAAAAATAACGACATTTGCAATTATTGTATTAATACTTGTAGCCGGGCTGGTTGTCTTATCAGGGTGCGCTACCAAAGCTGTTAAGGAAGAAAAACTTGCCGCAAAGACAGAAGGTGCAACCGATACCGTATCAGACAGGGAAAGTGCTGTTATAGCAAAGAAGGAATTGGATGATGAATCATCATCAAAGGAATTTGCAGCCAAGCTGCCGGCTAAAACAAAAGAGTTTATACCGGATGCATCCAAACCAACAAAAGGACCTTCGGGATTGAAAGCTGGTTTTGCTGATGATAACAAGCAATTCAATTATTTTGTTAATTTCATAAATTCATATAAGGATAAGGTTCCCTATTATCCTATTAATATTTCCGAACGTATTGTATTCTATTGCAGAGATGTCAGTGGTAAATCTATACCAAATGCACTTGTAAAGGTATATAGCGGGAAAAAACTTTTAACAACCGGTAAAACATACGCTGATGGTTCGTTTATGTTCTATCCATCAGAATATAATGCAAAATATACAACCTATACACTGACATTTGAAGCGGTGAATGTAAAGGCGGAAATAACAATAGACCGGCAGGGTAAACGTGAGCATGTTGTAACGCTACAAACACAGCGGCCGCAATATAATAATGTACCACTGGATATTCTCTTTGTATTTGATACCACAGGCAGTATGGGCGAGGAGATAGCCCGGCTTAAAAAAACAATAGAAATTATTAATCTTAATATTTCATCTTTGAGTACAAAACCCGATGTGCGGTTTGGAATGGTGCTGTATAAAGATAAAGGCGATAAATATGTTACAAAAATTATTCCGTTAACAGCTGACCTTGAAAAATTTCAGAAAGAACTGGCATTGGTCACTGCAGGGGGTGGTGGTGATGGCCCGGAGGATTTGCAGTCAGCATTGGAAGATGCAGTTAAGAAAATACAATGGAATACCGGAGGTATACGTTTGGCGTTTATCATATCTGATGCAGAACCGCATTTAGATTACGGGCAAACGTATACGTATGTTGATGCGGCGCATGATGCAAAAAAAGAAGCCATTAAGTTTTATTCGATAGGCACCGGCGGATTGCCTTTAGCAGGCGAGTTTGTATTGCGCCAGATTTCACAGTATACTCAGGGAAGATATATATTTTTAACATACGGGGAGCGTGGTGAAAGCGAGGGCGGCAAAGAAGGCAGTGTAAGCCATCACACGGGTGCAAATTTCCAGACTGATAAACTGGAATCAATCATAATCCGTTTTACAAAGGAAGAACTGGCATACCTCACCAACCAGCCGCTTGAAGAAGGCGAAGGATACTTTGATGCCAGAAAGGTAGAAGATGAAACAAATGAACAGACACTCCAGAAGCTTTTTGATATGGCGATAGCTCAATTAATTGACTACTCGGCAATAAACATACCAGATAAACAGCCTACTGCAGTATTGCCTGTAAAGACGTCAGATGCGGCACTGGCCACAAATGCTGAATATTTTACCGAGCAGATTTCCATGGCACTTGGCAAAAACAAGGTGTTTACTCAGGTGGAGCGTAAAAACATGCAACAGATATTAAACGAGATTGGCCTGGGACAAACCGGTATAGTTGATGAGGCAGGTGCTGCAAAAGCCGGAAAACTTCTTGGTGCAAAATTGCTTATTACAGGTGCCTTATATAAAAAAAATGCAAATTATGAGATTTTCCTGAAGCTTATCAGGGTTGAAAGCGCTGAGGTGCTGTCAGCAACAAAGGCAATTATTGACAAAAATCTGGGTGTTGCAGAAGGAGTAAAAACAACAAAACCAAAGCAACCGGTAAAAAAACAAACGCAGTGATCATGCGTTTATTCATGTAAAAAGTCTCCAGGAAGGAATGGCCCATATTGAAGGATTGTCAAGCTGTTGCACGAGATCACCGCGATAGATGATTAATCCACCAATGAATTTTTTACCAAGTTTTTGTGCAACAGATTTTATTGTTGTATAATCACTTCTTACAACTTCTTCTCTGTTTTTAATTTCACAAAATATTAATCCATGTACTGTTTCTATAACAACGTCTACTTCTAATCCTGCTCTGGTTCTATAAAAGTATAATGTAGCTGGCTTTTGAAATGTTTTAATACATTTATACATTTCGGAAACAATATAGTTTTCATATAGTTGTCCTGTTACGACATCACTAATATTTCCGGTTAGCTGTCGTAAAATTCCGTTATCAATCCAGTAAAGTTTTGGAGTTTTAACCGTTGAACTGGTGATGTTTTGCATATAAGGCTGCAGAAGTATTACCTGATAGGATAGTTTTAAATATTCTAAGTATCTGCGGGCAGTATCCACACTTATACCAGCATCTCTTGCCAATTCTGAGTAATTTAATAATGCGGAACAACGCAATGCTGATAATTTCTGAAACTTTTGAAATGGTTCCAGATCCTGTAAACGTACCAGCTCAGAAAGGTCTCGCTCAAGATATGTATAAATATAATTCTTTAACCATTGCTGTTTTTCAGAATTTTGGTTAAGGTGAATAAGGGCTGGCATCCCTCCCCACTGTAAAAAATAATTTTCAATGTTTTTACGTATAGTCATTTGATTGCCAATAATGGCTGATGGTTGTTGGGATAAAATGGCATGAAATGAATTCGATTCTAAAAGATTTAAAAGATTAATCAAAAGAGGTTCTTTTAAGGAATCATTTCCATGCAACATTTCAGCTACCATAAATGGCCATAATTCGTATATCCATATCCTTCCTGCAAGGGATTCCCTGATGTTTTTTAATAAAAGTATCTGGCTGGAGCCTAATATAACAGAAAATCTTAGAGATTTTTCATCATAACAATATTTAATCTTTTCAAAGACAACAGGTTCTTTTTGGGCTTCATCCAGAATAGCGGGGCCAACAGCATTTGCCCAGTCATATGTAGGAACGTTCCTAATTGTTAGCCTGATTTCGGGTGAGTCAAAATTTATATACCGCAGATGTGGATACACATTTTTTGCTAATGTAGTTTTACCTGTTTGGCGTGCTCCGGTAATTAAAACAAGTCTTCTATCTGTACCATTAGGCAGGAAATTGCTTAAACTTCGATAAATATACTGTAAATTATCTTCCATAATCTTAAAATATACTTTAAATTTTACGAATTTCAAGTATTTTTTAATATTTTTACACTTATAGCAAAATTATTAAACTCACATATAGTAAAAATTTGATGCTTGTATTGTTAAAAAGCTTAAATAATGCAATTCCATCTTTTTCTTATGGACATAAAACAGCCTAAGCTAAGTCAGTTAATGATTACTATTGAAAACATTTTTAGTAAAATATGTTGTTTTATTAGGTTTTATAATTTTCTTCTTGACTAAAGCACTATATAATTGTATAGTATATCCATGAGCGAGAAGATCATCCTTCATGTAGACATGGATGCCTTCTTTACTTCGGTGGAGCAGGTGGATAATCCTTTGCTCAAAGGTAAGCCTGTTGTGGTTGGTGCTGATCCTAAAGGTGGACGGGGCCGCGGTGTCGTTTCGGCTGCAAGCTATGAAGCACGGAAGTTTGGCATTCATTCGGCAATGCCCATTTCACTAGCCTTTAAACGCTGCCCTAAGGCTGTCTTTTTGCCCCCACGGTTTGACCGCTACGTTGAGCTATCGCACAATATTATGAAAATTCTTGAGCACTACTCACCGTGTATTGAGCAGATAAGCATTGATGAGGCGTTTCTGGATTGCAGCGGAACCTTGAAGCTCTTTGGAAGTAAAGAAAAGATTGCACATAGCATAAAGAAAGAAATTTATGACCGTACGGGCCTAACCTGCAGTATTGGAATTGCAGCAAATAAACTGATTGCTAAGATTGCATCGGATTTGCAAAAGCCCGATGGGCTTACTATTTGTCCACCTGGGATGGAAAAAGATTTTCTGGCGCCATTACCCGTTTCAAAATTATTTGGCGTTGGCACAAAAACACAAATGTATTTGGAATCGTTGGGATTTAAAACCATTGGTGATATTCAGCATGTAAACGAAGCTTATCTGCAAAGCCTGCTTGGCAAATGGGGCACAGTGTTGCACCAATTTGCGCTGGGAATTGACAAAAGGCCCGTTGAGCCGTATTCTCAGGCAAAGTCGGTGAGTGAAGAGACAACCTTTGATATTGATACTGATGATGAAGAAGGTATTGTTTCAACACTGGTTGAACTGTGTGACCGTGTTATACGAAGGGTCAGAGCAGCTGAGTTTTCATTTAAAACAGTAACACTAAAGATACGAATGGAAGGGTTTGAAACATACACGCGCAGCAAAACGTTGCAGCAGCATGTCCGTGATATGGCAACACTGCAAAAGGAGATTCTGCGTTTATACATTTCATTTGGGAGGGGGAAAAGGAAAGTGCGGCTGTTGGGTGTGAAGGTTTCAAATTTACTGTGTAATGCCGACATGCAGATGAACCTTTTTGAAAATCAGCATCAACAAAAGGTTGAAAAAATTGAGGAAGTTATTGATACTATACATAGCAGGGGTTTGAATGTATTGCGGGCTTCGGTTATAAAGCCGCCAAAAAAGAAGGGATGATGTATGCCAGAACTACTGCGTGATTTTGTTAACAGTATGATTGAACAGTGGGGACAGGACAATCCATTTTATGGGTTGAGTCGTGACGGACAGCTTGTACTGCAATGGACTCATTTGGATGGGCTGGAAATATTTTATAATTATGTGCGCAATAGCAAATGGGTTACTGTAACGGTGTTGCCCACACAAACAGGCATACAACCTGAAAAAGAGAGTATGTATAAGTGGAAAGGGTATATTAATGAATACATTGCCGAAACTGCTGTGTGGTGGGCATTTGAATTGTTAACTCCAATGGAAGCAAAAAAATTTATGATTCAAAACAAGCCTTTTGTTAAGTTTGCTTTCATACGCCTGGGTCATCCGTATGAGCTTGTGGTACAGTTTGACGGGTATAACTGGGTTGTTGTTGAGTAATTTAAAAAAAAATAAAAAACGGCAGAAGGTTGTGCTTCTGCCGTCACTTGTGGAATAATACATTATACCGGTAATTGCTTATTGGTTCGTGTCCATATCTTCATCTTTTCAGCCTGCTTTACCAACTCATCCTGAAATTGTGGATGGGCAATGCTTATAAGCTTTTCTGCTCGCATCCATGTTGGGCAGGCAACAAGCTTAACTGCACCAAATTCTGTCACAATATAGTCCACCATCTGTCTGGGGATTGTAACGGTTGAAGCAAGCGGAAGCTGTGGTACTATACGTGACTGAAGCTGCCCTTTTGAATCAGTGTATGTTGATGCCAGGCATATAAAGCTTTTGCCCCGTTTTGACCACTGTGCCCCTAAAACAAAGTCCCACATGCCACCATTTCCACTAACCTGTCCTGAACCTAAACTTTCGGCATTTACCTGTGAGAACAGGTCAACCTGTATAGCATTGCAAATACTTACCATATCATCATTCTGAGCTATGATGCGCGGGTCGTTGGTATAATCAACAGGATATGAAGCCAATGCCTGGTTGTTATGCATAAAATCGTACATACGCTGAGAACCAATTGCAAATGTGTATACACATTTGAATTTATCAATATTCTTCTTTGCCCCGTTCATTCTTCCTGATTCTATCATGTCAACGTATGCATCAACAAACATTTCAGTATGGCCACCTAAATTTTTAAGGTCGGACTGAGCAATAAGCTTGCCAACCATATTAGGCATTCCGCCAATTCCTAACTGTATGCAGCATCCGTCGTACAGGAATTTCATGACATGCTCGGCAATCTGCTTATCTGTTTCAGTGGGAGGGACATCCGGTGCTGCAAAAAGCATCTGTGTTTCAGGAGCCTCGACAATAAAATCAACACGTGATACATGAATTGCCTCTTCAGAACCGCCAAGACATCTGGGCATATTTTTATTGACCTCTACCAGCACATAATCTGCTGCATCAATCTTGGCTGATGTTTCTGAATTTTGCGGGCCAATGTTAAAGAAACCCTGATCATCCATTGGACCCACTTGAAGTATGGCAATCCATTTGACATTTTTGCTTTTTTCAGGGCGGTTATAGTAGTATGAACGGTAACCGGGGTCAATATTCTCGTGAGGATCTTGACTTAACAAATAACGATAATAAAACGGAGCCCTGTGGTATAATATTGGACAGTAGTAGGCAGCTTCAACCTGTGTGTGCAGCAGACGTGTCAATTTGCTCCACTGCCAGTCAATGTATGTAAAGCTTTGAGGGTATTTGATTACCTCAGGTACTGGTGGTAATGTAACTGCCGTATAAATTAAAACATCCTTTAATTCGGGAGCTCTCCGTGCCAATGCCTGATCCAGTACAACAGGTTTGCCATTAAAAAATCCATAATCCACTACATCCCCGCAATCAACAACTTTCACTGCTTCATCAGGTGTTGTTAATTTGGATTTGTATTCATTCCAGTAATTCATAGATTTCCTCCATATTAGAAAAATAATCTCATTAAAAATATTATAATAATACAATCTTATAATGTCAATAAAAATATTTATTATAATTAATAATATTTTTAGATAGTTAATAATATATATACAATATAATTAATATGTTATAATAACACAAAACAATCATGTATTTTGTTTGGTTATGTACATTATATGCCTGGTGGTATGAGTTTTAATTATGACTTTACTTTCTTAAAAGCATAGTGATATATAAATACATGAGTTAAGTGAACACATTATTATTTCACAAAAGAGGTCGCCATGAATCCTGTTATCAAAAAAGCTATTATACCTGTTATGGTTGTTTTGGCTGTATGCCTTGGTATAACAACTGCATATGTATTGAATACCAATGAAATTAAGCTGACTATAGACTACGAAAGCAATCCACCTTATACCGAAATGGCATTACAGTTTTCTAAAGACATATTTATTGTTTCAGATGTTGATGCAATGAAAAAAGATATTGCGCAAAAGCTTGCTATTACTTTTAATCCCGCGTTAGATTATGCAATAAAACCTTTAGATGCCCGTAATTGTATTGTTGAAATCTATAATCCTAAACCGGCGCATGAATATCGTTTCACCATCAGTGTACATAATGTTGATGCTAAAGGCTTACGAGTAACAGCCAATAATAAAGAAATTGAGTTTGGGAAATCATACTTTTTCAGAACACCTGTGTTGCATGTTGCCGATTGCTATAAAGATAGCAAAATAATTAACAGTCCTATTACGCTGCGTTTCAATTTTCCGGTTTTACTGGATGTTCTTAAGCAAAAAATGTCAATAAAACCGGATATTCAGTATACACTTGAATACGATAACAACGATACCAGTCATAAAACAGTACTGGTGAAACCCGGTAATGAAAAAAAAGCACAAAAATATTTACTAACCATTGATAAAACTATGGTGCCTGTTAATGGTGTCATTGGCATGGATTCTTCCTTTAGTTTTAAATATGAAACATATTTTCCATTTGAACTGACAGATATACAATCATCATACAGCCGGTACAGTGATGATTCATCATATTATCCGGATTATCCTGTTGAATTTACCTTCAACAATGAGATTGTTGTCCCGCAGGGTAAAAATATCGGTGAATTTGTCAGTGTATCGCCAGATCCGGGTGGTTTGCAGGTACAGGTATATGGCAGCACAATTTCAGTGAGCGGAAATTTTATTGGCAAAAAATCATATACGGTAACTATCGCACAAACATTGCAGGATATCTACGGGCAAACACTACAAGATCCTGTTGTTACTGACATTGAATTTGAGCATGCGTTTTCGTACTTTTCCTGTCCTGCCGGGTATATGGTGCTTGAGAACTATCTTGAAAAAATTATTCCCCTGCGAGCCGTAAATGTCTCGTCGTTTAATTGCAAATATCTCTCGCTTGCGGATGAAAAAGATATTAAGGCGTACTTTGCAAATCCTAAGGAATATTTCAGTAAACATGCAAAAATAAAATCGTATACGCTCAACTGGTCATGGGATGTGTATAAGACGTTAAAATTTGATTTTTCCAGATTGCATCAGGCAGATACCGGTATTTTTGTTTATGAGCTATCGCCCGTTATGGAACATCCGTATGGCGATAGCAGTGGCGCCTGCCGCGGTATGATGCAGATTACAGATATTGGTGTTACCGTTAAAAAAACAAAAAATGAAATATTGCTGCATGCCAGAGATTTGTTGCACAACAAGCCGTTAGCCGGTGCGTCAGTGTCTCCTGTGGGACAAGATACGCCTTTGGGTGAAACTGATGCAAAGGGCGTCATGATTTTTAAGAATACAGGTTACACGTTATTTACAGTTAAACATGGCAAAAGTATTTTTTATTATTCCATGCAACGGGATAATGGCTATGACGATGACGATGAACATACCAGCATTAATCTTCCTGAAAAATATTACGGCAGTGATTATTATGTAATACGGCCACAGGTGCATCTTTTTACTGACAGATATTTATACAGACCCGGTGAAACCGTCCATATCAAAGGCATACTGAGGTACAGAAACAACGATCAGTGGAGTATTAAGCCACCGCTATCCGTTATAAAAAATGTCATGCTTACCGTGTACAATTCCCGTGATGAGGAAGTTGCTTCTGCCGCAAGGCCGGTGTCAACAACAGGTGGAATAGAGTGGGATGTGGCACTTAAGGAAGATTATCCTACCGGTTACTATCGCATTAAGGTTAATTCCAATAATAAGGACTATGAACTTGAACAAAGCATTTACTTTCAGGTTGAGGAATTTAAACCGGCAAAGGCAGAGATGAAGATTATAACTTCAAAGTTAAAATTTTTGTGGGGCGATATATTGGCTGTTGACCTGTTTGGCTGGTATTTATTTGGTGCTCCGGTAAATAACGATGTTGAATTTACTGTGGCACTGCAGCCTGTGACCTACCGCAGCGAGATTTTTACGGATTATTCGTTTTCAACACAGCTGTATTATTATGACGAATATGATGAGTATAGTCCGCCTTCAACGGTTATAGCAAGCGGAAAGGCAAAGGTAAACGAAAAGGGTATAGCAAAGGTTTATGTTCCACTGAAGCCAGTTTCCAATGTCCCCAATGCAGAGATCTTGATTACGGCACGGACATATCTTTCAGATGATTCGCCGGTATTTGGTGCAAAGGGTGGACTTCAGGTTATGCAACCGGTTCATGTTGGCATAAAAGTCCCCCGCTACTTTAACTATACTACAGAGCCTGTTACCATTCAGCTTGTTGCCTGCAACAATGATGATGCTATTGTTGAAGGCACTGCAATAAAATTAATTGTTAAAAAGCATGAGTGGAAATCATTTCAGATAGCTGGCGTAAATGGAAGGTTGCAGTGGGAGTACAAAAAAATTGAATCAGAAGTATATGCTCAAAATTATACTATTGGTAAAAAAGATGTAACAGTTACCATTAATGATCCCGGCTATTATACGGCAGAAGCCTATGACAGTAATGGTAAAAGAAAATATGCAGTGTATGATTTTTATGTGCTGGGAAAAGGTGAAGCAGGGTGGCGGGTAAATGATGATGAATCCGTTGATGTTGAAACTGATAAAAAAAAGTACAATGTTGGCGATACAGCACTACTGTTAGTTAAAAATCCATTTAAGCAGGCGCAGGCATTTGTCAGTATTGAAAGGGAAAAATTTTATGACTATTTTGAAGTGCCTGCCACGTCAGGTGTAGTTTTGATACCAGTAAAAATAACACAGGAGCATATTCCCAATATTTATGTGAGCGTTATACTATATTCCCCAAGAACGGGATTTAACGCAGTAAAAAACGGAGAGGACATGGCAAGACCACGGTGTTTGATTGGATATGCCAATGTCAAAGTTTCACCGGATCAGAAAAAATTATCTGTGAAGGTTATAGCGGATAAGAAGCACTACGAGCCCGGTGATTACTCAACTGTTGAAATAACGGTAAAGGATTATAAGGGACAACCGGTTGATGGCGAAGCAACAATTTCCATTGCTGACAGAGGTGTATTAAACCTGGTCAATTACATGTTACCGGACCCATATGAATATTTTTATGCTCCACGGCAGCTTGCGGTTACCACCTTTGATGTGCGCCAGATTATTCTTGGACAGCGCTATCTCAAGGAAAAGGGAGAACTTATAGGAGGTGACGGCGGTATAGCCTCAATGGGTATGATTGTTCCGAGGGCTGATATCAGGTTTAGCGCATATTACCAGGCAACAGTACAGGTGAAACAGGGAAAAGCAAAGGTACAGTGTAAACTGCCTGATAATCTTACCAGCTTTAAATCGATGGTTGTTGTTCACACAAAAGATTCAAAATTTGGCTATGGTGAATCAACCTTTGAAGTTAAAAAACCTTTGATGGTATTGCCAACGTTCCCCCGGTTTGTTCGTGTTGGCGATACGTTTAATGCAGGTGCTTTGGTATTCAATTATACCGGTAAACAGGAAAACGTAAAGGTTAGCCTGGAGCTGCAAAAAGGCCTGAAAATAACAAATGGTTCTGCCGGCAGTATGCAGCAACTCATCCTTAACAATGGTCAATCGCAGGAGGTAAGCTTCCCTGTTACTGTAGATGGACAAACTAATGTAACAGAATTTACTATAAAAGCGCAGGCTGGTCAGCATACAGATGGCATAACAGATACTATTCCAATCAAAGCTCCAAATATATTTGAAACAGTGGCTCATTATGGAAGAATTACAGAACCACAGGTAAAAGAAGTAAAAGAAATAACCGTAACACAAAATATTATTCCCGAAACTTCATCAATAAATATATTTGTTTCATCATCAGCATTTGTCAATGTTAAGGGCTGCCTTGATTATTTAGTTGAGTACCCTTACGGCTGCCTGGAACAAAAGGCTTCAAAAATTCTGCCGCTTATTTTAGGTGAGGATGTCATCATTCAAAAAGGACTTTTGAAAACAAAGTCAAAGGATAATCTAAGAAAGATGGTTGCAGACGTTTTGCGTGAATTCCCTGCTTATTATAATAATGGCGGATTTTCGTACTGGAAGGATGGATCGCTACCCAATAGCTATCTCACTGTATATGCTGCTATTATTATGACCATGGCAAAAAAACGAGGCTACCAGGTGAACGATACAGTCTATAATGATACCATTAAAACCGTAAAGCAGTTTGTGAAAAAGGGAAGCATATTCAGGCATGAAGAAAGCTGGCATTCCTCGTGGTATACCTATACTACGCTTGCCTTTGCACACTATGTTGCAGCATTGAATGGTTATACTAACGAAAATGAATTGAAGCTTGTGTACAGTACCTTAAACAAAAAATATGATGATTGCATTGCTGCGTATGCGTATTTGCTTAAAGCTTGTGCGCTGTATCCGGAATCGACGTTTAAAAAAACCATACTGAAAGAAATTGCTGAAAAATTCTTTACCCGCATGCGGACTGAGTCAGGATATGTGTATTTCGCCGATACATCGCAGTGGGGATATTTTTACTATGACTCAGTACTGTCAACTGCTCTCATCCTGCAGGCTCTTCTGGAAGCCAATGTCCCGTTTGATAATGATTACAAGGTTGTGCAGTATCTGTTAAAACAGCGGAAGGGATACGCATGGCTCAATACCCACCAGAATGCAGTTGTGTGGTGGGCGCTCAACAGCTTTTATACACGATACGAAAAGGATAAGCCTGATTACTTGCTTCAGGTGCTTGTTGATGCAAAGGAATTACTGAAGGAAGTTGTTAACGACAGCGATATAAGTTTTGCCAAACAATATATGCTGACACCGGCTGATGTTGGTGTGCGCACAGTTTCCTTTGTAAAAAACGGGCAGGGTTCCTGCTACTATACAATGCAGTACAAATACATTCCGGTTTATGAAGCAATGACGTCAAGGAATATGGGATATGCTGTAAGCAAAACGTTCATTGATGTAAAAACAAAAGAAAAGGTATCAACGTTTAAGAAAGGCTCAGAGTATATTGTTGAAATAACCGTATACACACCCAAAGACCGGGGGATTACTGTGCTTGAAGACCAGTTGCCTTCAGGGTTTGAACCTGTCAATATTACATTTGCCACTGAGGAAAAGATAGCGGATGATAAAAAGAATGAGTACTATACAGACTGGGGGACATTCAGTCACTATGAGCAGTACAGCGACAGAATTGTGTGGTATGCGGATTTTATGCAAAGGGGCACGCATAAGGTTACTTGTAAGGTGAGGGCAACAAACTCAGGAACATTTAAACTTCCTGCCTGCAAGGTTGAAGAGATGTATAACCCTGAAGTCTTTGGTATCCTGTATTTAAGCAATACTGTTACCGTAAAGTAGCAATGAAGCGCACATATTGGAAACATATTGCATATTACAGCATAAGGGGTTTAAGGGTAGGTGCCATTGTATTTGTTTTGGCGATAGTTACCTATATAGTATTTCCCTGCAGTGAAGGATACTTAACAACAAACCTTAAAGCTCCCGTCACAATATACGACAGACACGGAATGGTTTTGATGGAGATAACTGGTGGCAAGAAAGGCTTATCCCAAAATATTAATATAGACGATGTGCCGGCTGACTTTATAAACTTACTGTTATTTTCTGAGGACAGAGATTTTTACCATCATTGGGGTATATCTATAAAAGGTATTGCAAGGGCGCTGTATCAAAATGTAAAAGCTATGCGTGTAGTTTCCGGCGGGTCAACTATCACCCAGCAGCTGGTCAAATCTAAAAAAGAGATTATGCGCAACACCGTCATAAGCAAGCTTGCTGAGATTATTGAAGCTGTACGGCTGGAATGCCATTTCAGCAAACAGGAGATATTGCAGGCATATTGTAATGAAATATATTTAGGCAATAACATATATGGTTTTGAAAAAGCTGCGCTCATCTATTTGGACAAGCATTTGCATCAGTGTGATCTTTTGGAACAGGCTTTTTTAATTTCCATGGTTAAAGCCCCTGAAAAGTATAACCCATATAAAAATCCTGATACAATTGTTAAGATGGCACGGATGCTCCTTGACAGAGCGTCAAATAGTTATTTAAAACTTACACCAATGCAGCATCAGGCATACAGGAATAAAAAAATTCACCTGCAGTATAGTGAAAAAAATATATGCGCACCTCTTTTTTGTTTGTATGCACTTTCCAAAGCTCGTGAATTGTTTCCCGAAAAAAATATAACAAAAATATATACAACACTGGATGCTTCATTATATAAAGATATACTTGCCATAGTCCGTAACTCATTGAGCACGTTAATGGATAAAAATGCAATACACGCTGCAATGGTCATTATTGACAATAAAACAATGGAAATTATTGCCATGGTTGGCAGTGTAGATTTTTTTGATTATGGCAAAGGACAGATTGATGCAACATTAATAAAAAAGCAGGCTGCCTCAACCATGAAGCCATTTGCGTATGCATTGGCTTTGGATAAGGGAATATTCCATACATCAAGCATACTGCCCGATGTATATACACAGTTTTATTCAAAGGTTGGCAATTACATCCCAAAAAATTTCAACCAGAGTTACCATGGGCCGGTTCGTCTGGCAAAAGCATTAGGGTGTTCGTATAATATCCCTGCTGTATATGTGACGAGTAAGATTGGGAGTGTGCCTTTTTATAATTTCTTGCGGCGAGTAGGGTTTGACTCAATCAACCGTTCGCCATCATTCTACGGGTTGGGGATAGTTTTAGGAAATGCTGAGGTTACATTAATGGAATTGGCAAATGCATATACAGTATTTCCGAGGGCAGGTATATTTAACCGTGCCAATGCAATACAAAAGGTTGTGGATGTTTCGGGCAGAGAGTATGTGGTAAAGCCCGATACAGGGATTAGAGTATTACAACCATCAACCAGTTACCTCATTAACCATATCCTTTCAGAATATAAATATAAGGTTGAAGCATTTGGATTGCATTCAGCAATTCATTTCCCTTTTCCCTTTGCTGCCAAAACAGGCACATCAAAGGATTTTAGGGACAATTTTGTAGCAGGGTATAATTCACATTTTACCTGCGCTGTATGGGTTGGCAATTTATATAACCAGACGCTTGATAATCTTCCGGCTGTATCAGGTGCGGGGATTGTATTAAAACATGTTCTTCTTAATTTGTGGAATAAAGGATACCCGTTTGAAAGTTTTAAATATGCCAAAAAAGAGATTAAAGCAATAAAGATATGTACATTATCGGGACTACCGGCCACTTCATTTTGCCCCCAAACAGAATATGAATTGTATGCACTTAATAATGTGCCAATAGGAACGTGTAACTGGCATTCATATGGCAAAACAAAAGTTCCTGCAGAGTATGCCGGTTGGGCTGCAAAAAAACATTATGCTGCTTCACAGGAGTCTGACATAAGAATTATTTTTCCAAAAAACGGCGCAGTTTTTAAAATTGATTCAACTATACGGAAATCATTGCAGGCAATTCCACTACGGGTAGCAGGCACACAAAAAGAAATACAATGGTTTGTTGATGGCCGGTATATAGGGAAGGGCAGTGAAATGATATGGCAACTGCAACAGGGAAATCACGTAATATGTGCAAAGACAGATAAATATAAGGATTCTGTTGCCATTGTTGTTTTGGAATAGAATATTAATAAAATTAATTGTCATTATTATAGTTGTTTACTATAGTGTTAAAAAACAATAGAATCATATATACATATCTATTTATAACGGGGTGATACTATGATGCACAAATTGTTTTATCCGGATTCAGTTGCAATAGTTGGTTTATCTTCGCGGCAAAACAATATACCACGACTTACACTGGAAAATATGCTGCGCTGGGGATACAGAGGACGCATATTTGGCGTAAATCCACGAAGTGATGATGAGCAGGTGGATGGCATACGAATGTATAAATTTATAGAAGCTTTACCGGAAGTTCCCGATTTGGTATATACACTGGTACCAGCAAAGTTTGTTCCCGGGGTAGTTGAGGAATGTGGCAAAAAAGGCGTGAAATGGATGGCAATCCCTAGCGGTGGTTTTTCTGAATACAGTGAAGAGGGGAAACGATTAGCTGAGCAAACTGTTGCTACAGCCAAAAAATACGGCATACATTTTGTAGGCCCAAATGGATTAACCGTTGCAAATGTAGAAAATGGGTTATGCCTGCCGTTTGTTCCATTGCTGCGGCCTGAGTTTGGAGGAATGTCAATAATATCGCAAAGTGGTGGTGTTGCTATCATGATGTGGAATATTATCATGGATGAAAATATAGGCATAGCAAAGTTTGCCAGCATTGGCAATAAACTGGATTTGGATGAAGTTGACTTCCTTGAATATCTGGGTAATGACCCTGCAACCTCTATTATCTGTATGTATCTGGAAAGTGTGCCACGGGGAGCTGACTTAATAAAAGTTGCTGAAAAGATTAATAAACCCATTGTAGTGTATAAATCCAATACCACTCAGGCAGGGAAAAAGGCTGCCATGAGCCATACAGCCGCCATGAGCAATGATGAAGATATTATAGACACAGCGTTTGAAAAGGCTGGAATTATACGGATACATAACTACCATGACTTCTTTGCTGTAGCAAAAGCATTCAAGCTTCCGCCAATGCGTGGCAAGCGTATTATGGTTATGAGCCCTGCCGGCGGTTTTGCTGTTATGACTGCTGACCTGTGTGAGCAGGCAGGTTTTGAGTTTGCAGATCCCGGTCAGGAATTTTATCAGGGCCTTCAGAACTTTTCAAATGCGGGAGTTATCCATTTTTCAAATCCGCTTGATTTAGGCGACATCTATGATCCGGCATTTACTGCCCATGTTGTGTATTCAGTGATGCACAATGAAAACGTGGATGGTGCCGTGTATGTAAGCCAGCGACCGCAGATGCCCGACAGGGAAAGTGTCTTTTCCCGTATGTTTTTGGCTGATCTCTCAAAAGAGACGTGGGGTGCAATAGTATCGTCAGCAAAACCACTTGGCATTTGTCTGTTTGGATTATCCCGCATGATGGCGCAGGTCAAACGTACAGTCAATTTCCCAATCTTCAATTCGCCGGAAGAAATGGTACGTGCGCTTGCCTGTCAGATGAAATTCCATACGCGGCATCTTCATAAAAAGCAGGATGAACCATGCACTGTATCGTTTGACAGTGCATTGCAGTGGATTAAACGTAATACCGGTGAAATTGGTGAAGATGCGATGGAACTTCTTGAGGCCATACATGTTCCGGTGCCATCATCGGGTATTGCCGCAACGGAAAGGGAAGCGGTGGCGATAGCTCAACGCATCGGCTATCCGGTGGTATGTAAACTGGTATCAAAAGAGATACTGCACAAATCAGATGTTGGCGGTGTGGTCGTGAACATAACCGGCGATGGCGCAGTAAGGCAGGCTTTTGCAACGATTCATTCAAATGTACTATCGCACAAACCTGATGCAAAGCTTGAAGGGGTGCGCATTTCTAAAATGGCAGCAAGTGGTGTAGATATGTTTGTTGGCAGCAAATATGATGATTCGTTTGGGCAGGTAATTCTCTTTGGTTTTGGCGGAATCTATGTTGAGGTTTTTAAGGATGTTGCATGTTTGTTGTGCCCTGCGCCAAAAGAGGAAATAAGAGAAAAGATTTCCAAACTTAAATCCTATGCATTATTGAAAGGAGCACGCGGCCAAAAACCAAAAGATATTGAAGCGTATGTGGATATTGTCTGGAAGCTTTCACACCTTCTGGCAAAGGCACCTGAGATAAAAGAGCTGGACCTTAATCCGGTGCGTGTTTTTGATGATGGCTGTCAGGTGCTTGATATCAGGATTAAGATTGTGCATTAATTGAAGTATACATTGAATTGTGCTACTCTAATATTATGATTTACTTAGATAATGCTGCAACCAGCTTCCCAAAGCCTGAGACAGTTATAAAAGCCGTAGCGGAGTGCTTACAAAGCTATTGTGCCAATCCGGGCCGATCGGGACACAAGCTATCTATAGAAGCTGCCCGTATAGTTTTTGAAGCGCGGGAAACAGTAGCTGAATTTTTTAATGTGACGGATTCAAGAAATATAATTTTTACTGCAAATGCAACAATGGCAATCAACACTGCTTTTGCATCGCTTCTAGACAAAGGCGACCATGTAGTTGTATCTCCAATGGAACATAATGCAGTGATGCGGCCATTGCGATATTTAGAACAGGAAGGAACCATTACATTAGATATCCTGAAATCAGATAGAAACGGTGCAATCATTGGAGATGTAACGCAAATATTACAACCCAATACAAAGCTTGTTGTGATCAACCATGCATCAAATGTAAATGGATTAATTCAGGACATTGTTACGGTTGTATCAAAAATCAAAGCATATAATTCATCCATAGCCGTTCTTATTGATGCGTCGCAGAGTGCAGGTATTGTACCTATTGATGTAAAAAAAATACAATGCGATTTTTTAGCGTTCACCGGGCACAAAGCGTTGTATGGTCCGCAGGGGATTGGCGGATTAATTGTTAATACAACCATACCGCTAAAGCCTTTTATTATGGGAGGTACAGGCAGCAAATCTGAAAGCCAGTATCAGCCGGAATTTTTGCCGGATAAATTTGAAAGCGGTACACTCAATCTTCCGGGTATTGCCGGATTACATGCTGGTATAGAATATATTAAACCACGCATTGATGAAATCAGGAATAAAGAAAAAGCACATATAAAAAAAATAATTGAATGCATTGCAGCAATAAAGAATTGCAACATATATTGGAGCAAAAATACTGAAAGCCAGATTGGTATTGTCTCTTTTACTCATGAATCAATAGCATGCAGTGAAATAGGCCAAAGGTTAAACGATGAATTTTCTATTTGTGTGCGTGTGGGATTGCACTGTGCGCCGCTTGCGCATGAGACATTGGGGACATATCCGGATGGAACCGTTCGTATTTCGGTTGGTGCTTTTACCAGTGATGATGAAATTGATGTAATGTGCAAGGCAATCGAAACTATAACAAGGGTATAATATGCGCCATTGTGTGTTATTACTGCCGTCAGTTCACGATGTGATGAAGGCTGAAAAGATTTTGCTTAAGGCGGGGTGTAACTTACATGTAATAGCCACCCCGCGGGAGCTATCGCACAATTGCGGGGTGGTAATCCGCTTTGATTGCAGCAATTTGAATATGATAGTATCTCTGCTACAGGAAATGCCGGTTGAAAAAAAGATATTTAAAAAATGTGATGAGAATGTGTACCTAGAAGTTACTCAAGAGTAGATTCTAACTTCTTGATGCTCTCACCAAGTATTTTGTACTCTTTTGAATTTTTTGGAAATGTACTCTGATACTTTTTAAAATACTTTATCTGTTCCAGTTTCCAGCGTTTCATGTCAAAATTATTATGAATCATACTATTACCCTCCATTATTAAAACTATGTAGTATATTTGTCGTAAAATAATAAGATTCCATTGAGAATAAAAAAATTTTTTTTCTGTTATTCCCAAACGGTAATTTATGCACAAATAATTATAAATGTACACTCCTGCCGCCTTCGGTGCCGGGAGTGTAGCATATTTCAATTCAAAATTATTTTTAAGGAATAATACTGAAATATTTTTTTACAATTTATATCAGTTACATCAGTTTTGGTATAGAACTATAACATTAACATGGGTTATCAGGCATTTAGTGTATATCATGGTTTACAACTTATTATTATAAATTAAAATTTTGCTGCCTTTATGCTATATTTCATAATTAAATCGTATATGTATTCCGATACTTGATAGTAACTGGAGTAACGTATATATTAATAATACAATAGTGTATAATAAAAAATAAGATGAACAGGGATAACATTAATATAAAAGATTTGCCGGTATTCCCGCAGGTGGCAGTTAAGATATTACAGATTCAGGAAGACAATATTGATATCAGCTTTAAGGAACTGGAAAGCATTATACTGCTTGACCCGGCCCTTACCGCTAAAATCTTAAAGGTAGCCAACTCGGCACTGTATGCACGGCAGAGGGAAATAACTAACCTGCAACAGGCTCTGACATTACTGGGATTCAAAATGGTAAAAAGTCTGGTTTTACTTGTTTCAGCTTCAAATGTTTACAGCAAAAATGTAAAATCACAACAGCAGACCACAGCCGCAACGGTTACCAAAACATCCACTGCTATGATATGGCGTCATTCAGTTGTTACCGCTTTTATTTCAAAGTATATTGCTACCCGTATAAAAAGTGATGATAAAAAAGAAGATGTATTTGTTGCAGGCCTGCTTCATGATATAGGCAGGCTTATCATGATGATACAATTTAAGGAAAAATATGAGCAATACATAGCATATCTAAATCAGATGCAGTATAAGGACATACGCGAAATAGAAGAAAAAATATTTGAAATTAATCATCAGGATATTGGCAAGATAGTTCTGGAAAAATGGAATTTCCCTGCTGAATTAATAGATGCGGTTGCCCAGCATCATGTAGCTCAGGTTGACTCAAAATACAAGACCACTGTTCAGATTGTGGGGTTGGCAAATCTCTTTGCAAAAATTATTGAAAATGAAAATCTGTCAGAAAATGACAGGGAATTGCTTACTGCTTTCAGCAAGGCATTAAATATCACCCGGGAAGATTATAACTATCTGACAGGCGAGATTGCCAATAACCTCCAAAATGATGAATTGTATAAAATGAGTACATCCCTCATAGGATAAAGAGGGATTATCACTTATGTTTTGCTAAAAATTATAAAATCAATAACAGGTGCCTTTTTATAGAGGTGATAGCTGCAGTATAGTGTTGTTATTACTGATGCCAGCATATAGCTGGTACCTGGTAGCCAGTGAATATAATATATTGAAAATACAGTAGCTGCAATATTCAGTATCAGATACATACATGCAGCCATTGCAGCTTCAAATTGCAATTCCATATACAAAAGATAAATCATAAGATTAAGAGTCAACATGTGAAAGAATACAGCTATAAGCAAAATCCTCATGATGTGAATATTAATGGTATGTGAATATCCTAAAAAATCCAGTATCTGGGGAAGCTTGATTAAAATACCAACGGTCCATATTGACTGGAAAAATACAATGCCCTTTATGCCATTTTTAAGTGATAGCAGCATTTTATGTTTTTTAATCTGTATGTAGCGGAAAGGGTCTTCCAAAATTTGTGATATGAATTCAAAAAATTTTTTATGGAAATCTGTTTCAGCTATAATCAAAAAATACACAAGCCCGGGTATCATGGTCAGGTAGGCTAAAAATACAGGTATGTCGTAGGGTATATAATAGTAATAGAGTGTACCAGGAATATGCTGGCCCTGCAAAAACCAGTAAAGCATTTTATCTGACCATATGGCCATATTAAAGAACCATCCCATTAAAAAAATCCGTTTATGTTCTTTAAAAGAAACAATGAATTCATTATTGACAGTAAGTTTTTTAAGGGGATATGCAATCTGGGAGATAGTTATCAAAAGAAGGACTATGACAGCCTGACCAATTGTGTATCCACACAATGCACCTGCAACTCCATACATTTTACCTAAATAAAGGACACCATAAATACTGGCGATAGTTCCTGTTAAATAGCTGAAGAAAATTTTGTAATAGGCTTTGAGCAGCGCAATATATACCAGCATGATCCACAGGATGTTAATCACAACAAAGAGTGAAACTAACGATAGTATATAAAGCATGTGAAATGGAATGAATGAAAAATCGTTAAAGAACACAAAAGCAAGCGCAGGCAGTATTGAAAGTATGGTTATAAAAATTATTGCTGTCAGCAGTGCTGAAGGGATGGTTTCATAGTTTTCAATATATAGTTGATCAGCAATATAGCGGGAGAATACGTAATGAAAACCACCTGATAAAAATAGTGAAAATGCATACACATACACTATCGAAACAGTAAACAGTGCCGGATTGTCTGCAATTGCTCCAAATGTATATGTTTGAATAATATATATTGTAAGAACTGATAATATCCATGGGCCTGCAACAATGATCATACCCAGAAAGAAAGCCTGTATAATGGAAGACAACGTTCCTTTGTGTAAAATTTTATATAATTCAAATCCTATTCCGGCCATATATCCTCATTGTGTATACATGCCAATATATTTTGCATAAAGATTGTCATACGTTGCAATAAGGTCCTTTTTATTATAAAACTGGATAACCTTATTCCTGTTTGTAGCTACCAGTTTATTACGGTAATCAGGATTGTTGTATAAATATATAATACCCTGTGCTAATTTTTCTGAATCTTTTGGATCAGCTAAAAGAATATCATTGTAATCAAGCATTTCAGGAACATTGCCCACGCGTGTTGAAACCACCGGTATTCCTGCAGCATAAGCTTCTAAGATAACTAGTGGTTGAGCTTCACGGATACTGGAAAGCACCACAACATCTAAAAATTTGTAATACTGGCGTACATCAGCCTTACCGGTGAAAACTACTTTATCCTGAATCTGGAAGTTTTCAACAAGCTTAACGCAATCTTCATAATAACTTTCCTCTTCATCAGTTGGGCCAATTATGTAAAATTTAACATCAGGGATTGTTTCTGCAACAATCTTTGCCATGATGATAAAATTTTTAACATCTTTTATTGGGACAACACGTGCTACAATACCTATGCTGAATTCTTTGCGTGTTTCAGTTTTTAAATCTAAATACCGTTCTATTTCAATTCCATTAGGTATAACTAGTGTTTTTTCACGCTTTGCCCCCTGTGCAATCTGAATATTACGATTAACCTCAAAAAGGGATATAACACAATCAGAGTATTCATACGTAATAGCGCTTAAATCATTAAAGATGTTAATCCACATATCCCGCTGGTAGCCTTTAACCCAGGTTGCACGCTTGATATCTATCTCACGTTCTTTGTTGTATAAACCATGCTCGGTAAGGATTACGGGTTTATTGTATTTAATCTTTGCACTGGCAGCACAAAGGCCTGCATAGCCAGTTGATATGGTATGGTACAGATCAGCCGGTGGCAGGTCCCATGTCATTATCTTCATCATGTATTCGTGTGATGACCGCCATGCCCAGTAATAGTCTGAAAATGGATATAAGGGATTGCGTATTGCATTATATTGAGTTACAATTTTAAAACTTGTAATATGTCGCTGCAGAGAAGATGGATCATAGCGATGTTTATTGATGAGCCTAAAAATATCACTGAATCTTGAAAAATCTTTTTTCTGCATCATATCATTGTGAAATAATTCAATTGTTTTAAAAAACGAAGGCTGTATTGACTTTTGGGGTTTTTCAACCGGAGCTGTCAGAAGCCTGTTAACCAGTCCAATGACGTTGGGTGGAAATGAATATTTTGGTTCGTCTTCTTCTGCAGAGATGGCAAATATGATAAAGTTGTAGTTGGTAAGCCCCGAGATTATATCCTGTATCCAGGCTGATACCCCTCCTGTTATGTATGGGTATGACCCTTCTGCTATAATACATATTGTTTTTTTTGATGGGTCAGATTTATTAATTGCTACAAAATCCATTGATAGATTAACACCTCAGCATATTCTATATCGCTAACATCGTACTGAGAAATGATTGAAGCAATTGTTTTAATCCTGTCATAATTTTTTAAATTATAATGGCATTGAGCCATTTTGAGCAGGCAATATACAGGTTTGTATTGTAAAGAATAACAATAGGCATAGAGCGATAGTGCATATTCAAAATTCTCGTCCTGCAAATAACTGTCAGCCAGAGCTAATTTTATCCTTTTGTTTTTTGGTTGTAGTGCATATGCTTTTACCAGATTCCCGATTGCCTGTTTAATATAAAATTTCTGGATTAGCTTCTGGCTTTCCATAAGCGCAGCAAATTGTGTATAAAGAAGCCCAAGCAAATAATGGTAAATGAAGATGTTATGAGTGGCTTTTTCCAGCTTTTTCTTTACTTTCTCAATTTTTGTTAAAAATGAATTTTCAATTGTGTTTAATCCTTCAGCAGCATACAGGGCTATTTCTGGATTGGGATCTTTAATCATGGTGCGTAAAATTTTAACAGAATGTGGATTGGGGCGCATGGCTAATTTCTGCTGAGAAAATAGACGTGTAATTTCATCAAGGTCCTGAGCTTCGTCAATTAAAGGGCGTAATGAAGTTGCTGCCATAAGGTAATGTTCTATACCCAGCAAGCCTTCAGAAAAAGCCTTGCGTAATTTATGTTGAGTTTTAACAATATAAGGATTTTCTACAACATCATGCCTGAAAAAATCAAAAGGGTTTTCAAAGGAATAGAGTTTTATTATATCGTTACTGCTCTTCAATACAGTATAATCAACAATAAAATCATCATGAGGAAGAATGGCACTCATGCTGTCACCTATATTTTCTGCATAAGCAGTAGATTTTCGGCCAGTAGTATAAGGTCTTCTTCAGATTGATGATTGGACCTTAAGCTACTGTAACCAATGACAATTTCAGGATTAACTATCTGGCCTTTTACATAATATGTTTTTTTGCTGTTTTGTTCAATAAGTGATAAACTGAACATCGCCGTGCCATCAAAATCCATGTTGGGTAAAATACCTGCAAACTGGAATGTTTCCTTATACTGGAAGATAAAAACCTTACCTTTTGCAAGCTGCTGTACTAATCCGGCTATCTCCTTTAAAACTAAAAGCGCATCCTTCATTGAAAATTTTTCAACTATTTGGGCACTATTGATACATTCAACTATCAGTAATGACATGTTCAATTTGTTATGCTGTGCATTGACAAATTCTTCTTTGATTACCTCATAAAATTCGCTAATTGAATTAAAGCCCGTTATAGGGTCAACCTCTTTGTGTACCAGTGAGCTATACCGTATGGCATTGCGAATAATTGGGGCAGCAAGGTCTGCAATCATAAGTAATAATTGCTCGGTATAAAGATTATATTTTATAAAAGGTATTTTTTCAATATTAAGCGCTCCCCATACCTGATTGTCAATAGTGATAGGAACGGTGATGATAGAATTACCTTTATCAAGTGCTTTTAAGTTTTGATATTTCTGAAGCATTTTAATAGAAAACATGGTATTGTTCCGAACCGACCAGCCAATAAGGTTTTCCGTATCAAGGTTTGAAGGGGTGCTATTAATAATTTCCGGTGTCCACCCATTGTATGCAAGAAGATGTATAGAATTATTATCACGATCATATTGCCATAATGAACATTGCAAAGCTCCAGTGAATTGTACCACCGCATTCAAAATATTAGGATAGATATTTTCTAAATTTAATGTATTTAACGCAATAATAGTTGAATATAATGATATGAGCGAATTTTGCTGGCCTAAAATGCGGTCCTGATATTCCTGATTTACCAATGATACGGCTTCAAGTTCTCGTTTAAGTTTGGCAGCCTGCTCATCAAGTTCTTTAATTGTTGCTTTCTGGTTCTGTATAATGCGGCCTAAATTATCGCGTATTTCTCCAAGAATAATGATAGCAATGAGCGATAGAAATAATAATGAAGACAGATGCTGATAAACAGCCGGTGTAGTGATCGTTGTATATAGTATGTCGGTTGAATAATATAGATCACTGATTATACTATATGATGCTATGATTATCGTTGCTATGAGGAATGTAAGAAGACCGGATTTTTTGCCATAAAACGAAGTAAAGAAGATTATAACGAAGAGATAGGGGTTGTAGTGTATAGAAAGAAAACCAATGTCTTCAGGATATTTAAGAATATTGATGATAAGTACTGCCGTGACAAGTATAATTATTTCAAAGGGAAATATTTTTTTTAATGTTTTAACTATGGTATCCATAAATGACAATGTGCTGGTGTTAAGATGTAATAAAATGTATTGCTTAAATCTAATAACATAATTTATCAAATGTCAAGGAAATTAGAATATACACCAAATGTAAAGCAATAAAAAAGGCTGCTCAGTATGAACAGCCTTTTTTATTCTAAAAGGTATAGTGGTTTACCACTTTTCTACCAATTCAAATAATGCTGCAGCGCCCATACCGCCACCAATACACATTGACTCAATACCGTATTTCACGCCCTTCTTTACCATCATGTTAACAAGCTGTGAAGCTAATTTTGAACCAGTACATCCTAATGGATGCCCTAATGCAATTGCTCCACCATTTACATTGATGCGGCGGTCTTTGCTATCAACTGCCCACTCTTTCTTGTCGCCAATACCCAACTGACGGGCACAGTAAATAGCCTGAGAAGCAAAAGCTTCGTTGATTTCAAACAGGCCAATGTCTTTAATATCTTTGCCGGTCAGTTTAAGAAGTTTTGGTATTGCTACTGCAGGTCCAATACCCATTTCATCTGGCTCACATCCTGCAACAACATAGGCAACCAATTTTACCAATGGTTTTACGCCGTATTTTCTGCAAGCTTCTTCGCTCATTAAAAGAACGGCTGCTGCACCATCTGTTGTCTGTGAAGAGTTACCTGCTGTTACTGAACCAAATGCTGCAAATGCTGGTTTTAATTTTGCAAGACCTTCGATTGTTGTATCAGCTCGTACTCCGTCATCGAAGTCCTGGATAAATTCTTCTTTTTTGAGTGTTCCATCTGGCTGTGGTACATAGCGAACAGCTTTAGTAGGAACTATCTCGTTAAACATCTTGTTTTTCTGTGCTTCAGCGGCTTTCATCTGTGAGTGGTATGCAAATTCGTCCTGATCCTGACGGGAAATTTTGTAACGATTTGCAACATTCTCAGCAGTGATACCCATTGAAATATAGACATCAGGTTTCTGCTTTGCCCAGTATGGGTGTGGACGAGGCATGTTCCCGCCCATTGGAACTATTGACATAGATTCAAGTCCTGCGCCAATGGCTACATCAGCCCATCCTGCCTGAATTCGTGCAGCAGAAATAGCTATTGATTCAAGACCAGATGAACAGAATCTATTAACTGTAGCACCGCAGGTATCTATTGGGAATCCAGCCATAAGTGCTGCAATTCGACCAACGTTTAAACCCTGCTCGGCTTCTGGGAATGCACAACCAACCATAACGTCTTCTACAACCTTCTTGTCAACTTTTGCTCTTTCCATTAAGCCCTGAAGAGCAGTTACAAGCAGGTCTTCAGGTCGGGTCTGAGCAAAAGCACCTTTGCCTCTACGGCACCCAGGTGTTCTGACAGCCTGTACAATATATGCATCTCTCATAATAATTTTCCTCCTGTTTGCGAAAGATTATATGACTA
>Ga0067045_1002673_pt1 | contig 55787 bp, 52 predicted proteins | sample TerdegcTABiofilm_FD_59184 | JGI IMG/M metagenome (GOLD analysis project Ga0067045, IMG submission 59184) | Combined Assembly of (Gp0054472, Gp0054536) Wastewater bioreactor microbial communities from Singapore -Terephthalate degrading...
TTTTCCTTCTTTTGCATCTTTAAAGCTCTTCAATAGCGCCCTTGCCGCAAAATACACAATTGCAAGCCCTATAACTATGCTGATTATCTGTCCTGCCATATCAATCCTCCCTTTCTAGCTAAAGCCCAATAATCTTCCTCCCTGATAGATTATCATGGATACTACCCATGCTACTCCAAACTGGTAGAATACTGCAAAGAGCGTCCACTTCCACGAATCGAATTCTCTCTTCATAACCCCTACGGCAGCAAGGCATGGGGTGTACAGCAAAACGAACGCCATGAAGGCATAGGCCGACAGTGCGGAAAAGTACTGTGCCAGGGTTCCCCCCATCTGCGCTGCAGCTGCCGCAGCCTCTTCAGCCAATTCCCCTATGCCGTAAATGACTCCCATAGTCGCAACAACAACCTCTTTGGCAACGAGACCTGTCAATAAAGCCACAGAAGCCTGCCAGTTTCCAAAACCGTTCGCCTTGAATAGCGGAGCCAAAATCCTTCCCACTCCGGCCAACAGACTGTCTGCAATTTCCGCCGGGCCGCTGAAGTTATAGCTGGATAAAAACCAGACCACAACCGACATGGCGAATATAATGGTACCGGCTTTCTTCAGGTACTGTTTTCCCCTGTCCCACACGCGAAGTACTACACTCTTAAATGCAGGCATACGGTATGGAGGCAGTTCCATAATAAAAGGAACGGCTTCTCCTTTAAATAGCGTATTCTTAAAGATAAGCCCCATTATTATAGCTATAGCTATGCCTAAAATATACAGGGAGAAAACAACATTTGTCTCCCTGCCCGGGAAGAACACTGCAGCAAACAAAGCATATACGGGCAGCCTTGCTCCGCATGACATAAAAGGAGCAATGAGCATGGTCATCTTTCTGTCCTTGTCATCTTCCAGGGTCCTTGTACCCATTATTGCAGGTACTGTGCAGCCGAAACCAATGATCATCGGAATAAACGCTTTTCCCGAAAGTCCGATTTTCCTCATGGCCCTGTCCATAATGAATGCAACCCTTGCCATATACCCGCTATCTTCTAGAACAGCTATGAAAAGGAACAGCGCAAAGATTAGAGGTACAAACACTATTACTCCGCCAACACCGTCTATTATGCCGTCAATGACCAAGGACTTCAACCACTCCGCTGCCGCTGCAGCTTCAAGGATTTCTTCAACCCAGGGTGTCAGTACATCTTTGAAAAATCCATCCAACCAGTCTGCTATCGGCTGACCTACCCAGGCAAAGGTGAATTGGAACATAAGGTACAGAAACCCTAAAAATATTGGTATACCCAGTATCCTGTTTGTTATGACTCTGTCTATTTTATCGGATAAAGAAAGGCTTTCCTTTTCTGCTTTTATTAAGCACTGGCTTAAAACATCACCGATAAAATCATATCTTGCTTCTATAAGCTTATCCGAAGCTTCCTCGCCCGATTGATTTTGAATTTCATTCTCAATGCTTTTGTAATATTTATTAAAGGCAGTTTCTTCTCTCTCAACATCCTTCCCATATGTTGTCACTTTTTCTAACAATGAAGATATGCCGGTTTTTTTAATAGCTGTAATTGGTACTACAGGAACTCCCAGCAACCGGCTTAATTTTTCAAAATCAATCCGGTAGCCTTTCCTTTCTACCTCGTCCATCATGTTTAGTGCTAACACCACCGGCACTCCCAATTCCAGCAATTGCACCGTTAGATATAGATTCCTTTCCAGGTTTGTGCCATCCACTATGTTTATTACCACGTCAGGATTATCTTTGACAATGTAGTCCTTTGCAATGATCTCTTCTATAGAATAGGCATTTAAGCTGTAAGTCCCCGGTAAATCCACCAGTTTGATATCCAGTCCCTTGTACTTAATCTTTCCTTCCTTCTTTTCCACCGTAACCCCCGGCCAGTTGCCTACGTACTGCCTGGCCCCTGTTAGGGCATTAAAAAGCGTTGTCTTGCCTGAGTTTGGATTTCCGGCTAACGCTACTGTTAAACTGGGCATCATTGTACCTCCTAACTAACTGATATTAATTCGGCTTCACTTTTTCTGAAAGACAGATGGTATCCTCTTACACGAACATCAATTGGGTCACCAAGAGGAGCAACTTTCTCTACAGCTATCTTGGAGCCCTTTATGACTCCCATAGCCATTAGCCTGCTCTTAACCATTCCACCCCCTTTGATGTCTATGACGGTGACAGTTTCCCCCGGCTTCACATCTTTCAAAGTTCTCATGTTCACCCTCCTTTACCTGGCCAACCATAATTTTTTGAGCGCACGTACCATCCAGCATTATTCTGGAGGAACGAAACTCTACAATAAATGGACCTTTTGGCTGTCCTTTTATTACTTTGATATTTACCCCTTCGGTCAATCCTCTTTCCTGAAGCATTTTTTTCAGCTTACAACCGCATAGAATCTCAGTGACAATAAATTCTTCACCCGATTGTGCCATGGCCAGCATCATAATTACCGCCACCTCCTGCCCGGATCAATATATAGGTATATTGATAATGAATTTCATTATCAATATACCATAGCTCTGTGGTATAATCAACATCTTAATGAAAATATTTCTAATAATTAATGAAAGGGGACACGCAACATGGGAGTGGGAGGAATGTGCCCTATAAAAAAAGATGGAACCTCAGTTCCACCTTATATCTCCATAATTATCGGAAGTATCATGGGCTTTCTCTTTGTTTTTTCATAAAGAAACGCTCTCAGGCTGTCCCTTATGCTTGATTTCAATGTTGCCCATTCAGTTATTTGCTTATCCTCACACCGCTGCAGGGCGTCCCTTACAACCAGTCTTGCCTGCTCCATCAAGTCCTCTGACTCTCTGACATATACAAATCCCCTTGAAATGATGTCAGGTCCCGCAATGATCGAGCCGACTTCCTTGGAAATAGTAACAACTACTACCATTAAACCATCCTGCGCCAGGTGCTGCCGGTCACGCAAAACTACGTTCCCGACATCTCCCACGCCAAGGCCGTCTACCAATACCTTCCCTGCGGTAACGTTGCCAGTGATCTTTGCTGTATCATTTGTAAGCTCAATTACGTTTCCAATCTCTGCGACTATAATATTGTTTGAACTCATACCCAAGGATTTTGCAAGCCTTGCATGTCTCTCCAGATGTCTGTATTCCCCGTGCACAGGCATGAAAAATTTCGGCCGTACCAGCGAATGTATCAGCTTCAGTTCCTCTTGGCAGGCGTGCCCCGATACATGAACGTCGGCCAAATCTTCATATATGACATTGGCTCCTTTTGCGAACAGGCGGTTTATTACCCTGCTTATCAGTTTTTCATTACCCGGAATGGCGCTGGCGGATATTATGACAAGGTCTCCGGGTAAAATCTCCACATTCCTGTGGTCGGAATTCGCCATCCTCGTAAGGGCCGACATCGGCTCTCCCTGGCTTCCCGTTGTCAGTATTGTCAGTTCATGATCTCCGTACCTGCCAATATCCTCAATATCCACGAGCAAACCCTCCGGTATGTCCAAATACCCGAGGTCTGACGCTACACTGACAACATTAACCATGCTCCGTCCACATACGGCAACCTTTCTTCCAAATTTATGCGCCGAATTTATTATCTGCTGTATACGGTGAACATTGGATGCAAAGGTAGCGACAATAATTCTGTTCCTGGTGCCTGCAAAAATATCATCGAAGGTATCACCTACCGTCTTTTCAGACATGGTATAGCCCGGTCTTTCCACATTGGTGCTGTCGGCCAAAAGCATGAGTACGCCCTTTTGCCCCAGCTCTGCAAAACGGTGCAGATTGATTATCTCTCTGTCAATCGGTGTAAAGTCTACTTTAAAGTCACTCGTATGAACAATTACCCCCAGATCAGTAAATATTGCCAAAGCAACTGAATCGGCAATACTGTGGCTGGTACGTATGAACTCAACCTCAAAACCGCCGAATTTTTCTGTCTGTCCCGCGCTGATAATGTTCATCGGGCATATCTCTTCCATGTTAAATTCGGAAAGCTTGTTCTTCACGAGACCAAGCGTCAATTTAGTGCCGTATACAGGAACTTTTAATCTCTCCAGCACATAGGGCAGTGCACCGATGTGGTCCTCATGCCCGTGGGTAAGGATTATTGCCCTGATCTTTTCTTTGTTTTTCTCCAGGTAGGTAATGTCCGGAATCACCACGTCGATTCCGAGCATTTCTTCCTCAGGGAAAGTCAGACCACAGTCAATAACCAGGATATCATCGCTGCTTTCAATCACCGTCATGTTTTTCCCAATCTCATGCAAACCGCCGAGCGGAATAATCTTTATCTTTTGTTTTTTGCTAGTTGACAAATATATCACTCTCCTTATGGTAATACCCATCCGCACAACAAAAAAAGCGCCTATTGTAAGAAATATTATGCAACAAAAAAGGCAGCACTGCCGCTCTTCCGTAAACCAGCATGCCTCTTGATGCATTAGGTTATTTATATATTGATAAACTCACCGTTTAATTCGCCCTCGCTAAGCAGACAAGTAAGATTTCATTCTTCTATGCACTTATTGCAGTACCCGAAAAACTTTACTTTATGGTCTAAAATTTTAAATTTATTCTTCTCCTCGATTTCTTTTTCCAGGTGCTCCAGCAAATCGCCTTCAACTTCCTGTACGCCTCCGCATCTTACGCAAATCAAATGATGGTGCTGGTGGTCGTCTTCGCTGCCCGCCAGTTCATACCTACTGCATCCATCATCGAAATTGTGTTTGCTTATTACGCCCAACTGTTCAAGCAGCTGCAGTGTTCTGTAAACGGTAGCCAAGCCTATTTCGGGGCATCTTTCTTTTACCAGCATATAAACATCCTCCGTGCTAAGGTGCTTCCCCTGCTGGTCAAGTATCACGTCAAGGGTCGCCCTTCTCTGAGGAGTCAGTTTATATCCCTTATTCTTAAGCTTATCCTTAATGGCTTCAGGGCTGAACAACTGCGTTTCACCTTCTTTTTCAACTAATAATTATTTTCATATATAGTCTATAAATAAATGCCAGCCCTGTCAATAGTTTTAGCAAAATATGTAAATATAATGTCCGGGCGTTAAACTGCTCTTGCTCTAATCCATTATACCAATATAAATAAGAAAGTATACTTTTTTATCCACTAAAAAAGGAGCATTAGATATCTAACGGTCATCATCTTCCTTTTTCTTGCCGGCAGCACAATACCGGGTACCGCACCCGCTGCACTGTAAGCAGCCGACAGGTTTGTCAAGCACATCGAAACAACGGGGGCACCTCTTCGTGCTTTTATCTTTTATAATAAACCCGCATCTAGGGCATTTCCCCTCCATTATCACCCCTCCTCGTAAGGTAAGAAGACACACCATCTATCAGTTATCATACGAACCAGCTAAATAACCCAGGCAAGCAGACCTCCGGTTAAAAATGAGATAACGAAGCTTCCTATCCAAATCACTGCTGCTTCCAGCCAACTCCTCTCCTTGAACACAATCATTACAGCCGCTATACAGGGCACAAAAAGTGTGATGGTTACAAGGGATACCAGAGTTTGTACCGGCGACATAGTAAGGGCATATAATCCCGCTGCGCCAAAATCTCTTCTGATAATCCCCATGATAAAGGCCGTTGCTGCTTCAGCGGGGAGTTTCAAAAGTCCGACCGTTACCGGCGAAAACAGCGTCTGTATGCCCTCCAGCATACCGGTATACTGCATGATGCTGATAAGCGCTGCTCCTAAAAAGAACAGCGGTGTTGCTTCCTTTAAAAACATTACGGCTTTATTCTTGGTCTTCATCAAAACATTCTTTAGAATGGGCAGCCTTAACGGAGGAAGATCGATAAGCAGAACGGTCGATTCCCCAGGCATTACCTTGTTCAGTAAGGTCCCGATTATTATGAACACAAGAAAAATTGTAACACCATAGACCAACATGTATTTGGCGCCCAGTGCCGCCATCATGCCGGCTATTACTCCAAGCTGCGCCGAACACGGTATTGCGAGGCCCAGAAGCATCGTTGCGATAAATCTTTCCCGTTTGGACCCGAGAATCCTGGTTGTAATGGTCGCCATCGTAACGCAGCCGAAACCCAGTATCATGGGTATCACCGCCCGCCCGTTAAGGCCAAATGCAGTCAGCACCCTGTCCATCAGCGTCGCAATCCTGGGCAGATATCCGGAATCCTCAATCACGGATAAAAAGAAATAGAACCCAATCACAAGGGGCAGCAGCAGTCCCAAAATATATACCGGAACCATTGTCATAAGTCCGAATTCGCCCACCAGCAGTTCTCCCAGAAAGGTACCCGGCTTAACTACAGTTGACACAGCGTTTTCTATAAAGGGTTGGTATAAACCACTCATAATCGTTTCCTCGGTTATTCCCACAACCCACTGCGCCACAAATACACCGACTATCTGGTACAACAGCCAGAGCGTGAAAATAAGCATCGGTATCCCGGAAACCGGCCTCACCATCCACCGTCCAAGCCTTGTTCTGAAGGACGCTCCTTCATCTGTTTCAGATACCACCGCATCTACTATATCGTTGACCCACTTTCTTCTTTCTCTGTAGATTTCTTCCCTTTTGCCCGCAGTCTCAATATCATATCGTTTTGCCACATTTTCATCGTCCTCAAGCACAATAAGGGCTTCCGCTTCATTTTCTATTATGTTTTCGTACCCCTTCAACAGCTCCTCAACCAGGGGAATTCTTTTGCCCTTTAAAGGGTCCCGGATGGCCTTCTTTACCCTGTCGATACCCTCGCCCCTTACTGCCACGGTGGGGATTACCGGAACTCCAAGGCGTCTCTTCAAGAGCTCAACATCTATATCTATACCGTTTTTCACCGCTTCGTCCATCATATTCAGCGCTACAACCACCGGTTTCCCCATATCTATGATCTGCTGGGTCAGAAACAGGTCCCTTTCAAGGTGAAGAGCGTCGACTATGTTCAGAACCATATCCCCGAATAGGATTACATCCCTGGCAACCCGTTCTTCGTCGTTAAAAGAGGATACTCCATACACGCCCGGAGTATCCACTACTATGTATTCGCCGAATTTGCCATGGCTTATGTCCACGGTTGTTCCCGGAAAGTTCGAGACATCTACATACATTCCCGTTAAGGCATTGAAAAAGACCGATTTACCCACGTTAGGATTGCCGACAAGTATAACAGTTTTTGCCCCATCTTTAAGCTTCGCATCAAGTCCAGGTATGCTGCAGCATTTCATCTATGTTCCCTCCTGTCTATACAACCTTAACCTGTATTCTCTCGGCCAGCTTCCTGCCTATTGCGATTTTCTGCTTCCTGTTCAATATTACGACCGGGCCGGCGGGCAGCTTTTCAAAGCATGTCACCCGTGCCCCTTCGAATATTCCGAGCCTTATTGCCTGGTCCTTGATATCCCTGTCGGGTATGGATACTATTTCTATCTTCTGTCCCCTGCTTATCCTGTCCAGTGTCATGGCAAATACCTCCGTATGAAATTGATAATCATTATCAACTATATTTTACCCGATTGCCCCCTGATTGTCAATATCTTTCCAACTAAATTATTGCTTTGCGCATCTGAGCAAAAAGATAAGGAGTGCGTTAACCGCACCCTTCATAATATACACTGATATTGGACCAGAACATATAATCCTGTGCTATTAATCCATCAGCCTCCCGCCGGGGGTGAGAATACAGTCACCCTGTCCCCATCCCTCAGCAAATGGGATCCATCCTCTCTCTGTCCGTTAACCAGGACCATGTATGCAAGTTCCCGCTTAATCCCAAGATTGCTTAACAGCATGGACAAGGCTGTGTTGTCAGGCAAGTCAACCTCTTGCTTCCTTTCCAGTCCGGCCACAACGTCCGTTAAATGCCCCATAACCTCTACCTGAATTTTCATTGTACCACCCTCTAATCGAAGATATTACGGCTTACATCCTCTATGGTTTTCTTAAGCTTCACAACAATTTCATCCACATGGGCTTCGCTGATGTTTAAGGGAGGCGTCAGCAGAATATGATCTCCCCTTACGGTATCGGCGGAGCCACCCCCGGGATAAAGAACAATGCCGTTTTCCAATCCCCTCTTAGTAAGCTTGGATTTCAGGTTTACGCTCTTCTCAAAGGGCTCCTTGGTGTTCTTGTCCTTAACAAATTCTACACCCAGTTGCAGCCCCATACCTCTTATATCCCCTACTATTGCATGGCTGCCTATTTCATTTTGCAGTTTTGCCTTGAGCAATTCGCCCATCCTTTTGCTGTTTTCGACTATCCCGTCCCTCTTAATTATATCCAGCACAACCGAGCCCACCGCACATGAAAGCGGGTTGCCGCCATAGGTATGGCCGTGGGTAAAGCTGCCCGACCCTTTTCTGAATACTGATATGATCTTTTCGCTTACAACCGCTCCGCCCAGGGGTGAATATCCGCTGCTAATTCCCTTTGCGATACACATGATGTCAGGTATTACATCAAAATTATCGATGCCAAAATTTGTGCCGGTCCTTCCAAAGCCGTTCATCACTTCGTCGGATATAAAAAGGATATCGTATTTGTCACAGATTTCCCTGACGATTTTGTAGTAATCCTTTACCGGGTAAGCTCCGGGAGCGGCAGACCCGGTAATAGGCTCTGCAATAAACCCTGCCACATTCTCCGGCCCTTCCCTTAGGATTACCTTTTCAAGGTCCCAGGCGCACCGGCTGCCGCATTTATCGCAGGTCAAACCGTACTCGCAGCGATAGCAGTATGCCGGAGTAATATGGGGAAAATCAAGAAGCAGAGGACCGTATTTCTTCCTGAGGTCGGGCTTTCCTGACAGTGAAAGAGAACCAATGGTATTTCCATGATAGCTCCTCCACCGTGAAATTATTTTGTACTTGCTCGTTACGCCATCTCGCTCCAGAAAATACTGCCTGCAGAGCTTTATTGCCGTTTCGGTGGCCTCTGAACCGCCCGATACGAAATAGACGTAGTTTAGATCCGCCGGTGTCATTTCCGCTACTTTTTCGGCCAGTTCATACGCCGGTCTTGTAACAAACCTCGACAGGTGGGTAAAGGCAACCCTCTTTGCCTGTTCAGCCATCACCTGTGCAATCTCACCGCTGCCATGCCCCAAGTTCGCGGCAGCCGCTCCCGCACATGCATCTATATACTCCCTGCCTTCGGTATCATAGAGATAAACCCCTTTACCGTATTCAATCTCAGGATATTCCCATTTATAGTCCCTCAGAAATAGGCAGTCCTCTTTTTTCCGCATTTTCATTCCCTCCGTCTCAGATAGATCTTCCACAGTTAAAGCCCTAGACTCTCTGCAACGTAGCTAAGCCCAAGCTCCTCCAGCTTCTCCCTTGTAGGAATTCCGTTTTTGTCCCAGCCCCTCAGGCTGTAATACCTGTCAAGCAACTCTTCAAGGGTATCCCTACTTATATGCATTCCGTCAACTGCGCCACCAATGGTTGGCTCTTCGTAGAACCTTGCGGGCGGCCAGTCATATTCACGGCCAAAGTCCTCCACTTCCCTTGCCCAGAATGCCCTGGTTATGTTCCACACCCGTTCGGACAGCCTCTTCAAATCTTCCCATGTATAGTTGAACCCGGTAACCAGATTTAATACCGTCGGATAATCGTCAAGCGAAAAGCCAAGTTCTATCCATGGGAAGCGGCATACGGTCAGGGTATCCAGCATAGGCCTTACGTGCTGCATCCATATAACCTTTTCAGCCTTGCCCTTTACTTCAAAACGCCCGACTTCAACGTCATAGGTTATTGCCCATGCCCTGTTGTGATGAGACCCCACGTCACATGTCATATATGCAAGAATTGTCGCCGCGGCGTTTCTTGGGTCATAACCGCTGCACTCCTGACCCTTGACCTGGATTGCAAACCTTTCCGACCCCTTGCCGAGGACCAATGCGGCTTTTTTTGTGCCTTCGGCAAGGATTTCACCTATCCCGTCCCGGTTGGCTATTTTATGTATTAAATACTCTATCGAATCAAGATCACCGAACTTCAGCTCTTTATATTCAACCTGTTCGGGTGTGATAATCCCCTTTTCACAGCATTCAAGGGCAAAGGCCACAACTCCTCCGCCGGACATCGTATCAATGCCGTAATTGTCGAACAGATAGTTAACGTAGGCTACATCCTCTATGTTCTCCAGCATAAGGTTTGAGCCGCAGAGGGCTATTGTTTCATACTCCGGTCCTTCCACATAGTATTCGTTGCCGTTCTTCTCAACCTTTGAATACTTTCCGCAGGGAATGGGACAGCAGAAGCAGCCCTTATCCTTCACAAGGATTTTCTCCCTGATATCCCTTCCGGTTAGATTATCAGCCGGCTTGAAATAGCCGTGTTTGAAGTTCCTGGTAGGCAGGGCGCCAACGTTATTGACCCATGTGGTGATATCTGCCGTACCGTAGGGTGCCCACTCGGTAAAACCCGGCAAGGAGAAAATCGTATCGTACATTTCCTTGGACTTCTTCAGCAGCCCCTCGGGGTCGAATACTTTGATATCCTTGTTGCCCCTGATTGCAATTGCTTTTAGTCTCTTTGATCCCAAAACGGTCCCAACTCCGGTGCGTCCTGCCTGTCTTCCAAAGTCATGGGATACACAGGCAAATTTTAGCAGTTTCTCAGCTGCGGGACCTATGGTTGCAATCTGGAACTCCTCTCCCAGCTCATTCTTCAATACCTCTTCCGTATCAAGCGCTCCCATGCCCCAGTATTCTGATGCATCCCTTATCTCAATCCTGTCATTATCAATATAAAGGTATTTAGGTTTGTCGGCAATCCCCTCAATTATAATCATGTCGTATCCGGCGGACTTTAGTTCAGCCGAAAGATGTCCACCCATGTTGCTGTCCCCATACCCACCGGTCAGGGGTGATTTTGCACCAAATTCAATCTTTCCGCTGCTTGGAAGAAAGGCTGCCGATAAGGGACCTACTGCAATAAATACCTTGTTGCCCTCTCCCAGGGGATCTGCACCCTTCGGTATCTCATCGAACATGTACTTTGCAACAAAGCCACGGCCTCCTATGTATTCCCTTACAACATCATCAGGAATATTTTCCACGCTGATCCTTCCCGTGGAAAGGTTAACCCTCAACAGTTTCTGGTTATATCCATAGATCATTTTTTATCACCCCCGCATACATCATACAGCGCTTCCCTGGGACAATAGCTTATGCACTCGCCACAGCCGTTGCATTTAAAAGGCGCTTTCATATCACCCAGCATTACCATAACATTATTGGGACACGCTTCAACGCATAGTCCGCACCCAGTGCACTCCTCTTCATTAATCAAATAGACATCCCTATCCCTATAGATTGCTTCTGCCGGACAGATCTTCGCGCAAACCCCGCACTGGTTGCACACCCCCACCTCGTACTCTCCGGGCTTCGGAAACCTTGGTATAACTTTAAGCGCAGCCTTCTTGGGATTCCAGACCGCCAGGTTCTGGAGCGAGCATAATGCCTGGCACGTGCGGCATCCTGAACACTTTTCGTTAACAACTCCTAAAATCAACCTTCCCACCTCCAAATTGTTTTTAGCTTTACCATAATTCCTACAGCGATGTTAGTTCGCAGAGATTATAGTTCGTAGTTGGTAGTTCGTAGATTATAGTTCACAGATCACAGGTCACAGTTCACAGGCATTCGGGTTACGCTTTTGGGTTTTACCCTATAGCCTTGCCCTGACGCCTGTTATCTGTTATCTGATAACTAATAACTGGCAGCTGATAGACGGTGTATCCCCTAACCTTATATAGTAGTACTTGCAAATTACATTCCAAACCTTTTTTCTGCTTTTTTCGGGCATGTACCGGGGAAACTACCGTTTTATTATTACTTTTTTCCCATAAATTTGCTATATAGGTTGTTATTTAGGCTGTTTTTGGCTATCCCATAACGTCCTAAATCGTGAATATTGCCCAATCTTTTTAGTGCAACGGGGCAGCACAGGTGGTATGCTTTTTGCAATATATATGATTAATTACTTTGCGAGAGGAGGGCATTACAATGAAGAAAGTAGTCATCACCTCAGCGGTCAGAACACCAATAGGAAGGCTTGGTGGGGCGCTCTGCGACATCCAGCCCGAGGAACTAACCCGGGTTGTCATAGAGGCTGCAATAAAACGTTCCTTTCTGGCCAAGGACCAAATAGATGAAGTGATAATCGGTCAAACCAAACAGACGACCGATGCGCCAAATATAGCCCGGGTGGCTGCACTAATGGCGGGTATTCCGGAAAGCGTTCCTGCATACACGGTACACAGGCAGTGTTCATCGGGACTACAATCAATAATCAACGCAGTATGGCAGATACAGGCAGGATATGCGGATGTAGCTGTCGCGGGGGGAGTGGAAAGTATGTCCCTTGCCCCGTATTATCTAAGGAAGGCCCGGTTCGGGTACCAGTCCGGGAACGGGGAGCTGATCGACCCGAACACCGAGAGCCAGCCCAAATCCCAGCCTGAAGATATATACGGCAGCTTTAATATGGGACTTACCGCAGAAAACCTGGCGGAAATCTACCATATCGCACGGGAGGAGCAGGACAGTTTTGCCTGTTCAAGCCAGCATAAAGCAGCTGCCGCTATAGACAGCGGCAGGTTCAAGGATGAAATAGCACCCGTACTGATAGACAGAAAAAAAGATACCTTCACCTTTGATACCGACGAACACCCGAGAAGAGATACCAGCCTGGAAAAGCTTGCAAAGCTTAAACCGGTGTTCAAGGAAAACGGAACCGTTACAGCCGGCAACAGTTCAGGCAGAAACGACGGAGCTGCTGCTGTAATTGTAATGTCAGAGGAAAAGGCCAACAAATTGGGAATCGAACCTATGGTTGCTTTTGTATCGGCCGGTATAGCCGGTATTGACCCAAGGATTATGGGTATAGGGCCAGTCCCTGCCACCCGAAAGGCCCTTGAAAGAGCCGGTTTGACCCTTGCCGACATTGGTTTGATTGAGTTGAATGAAGCCTTTGCTGCCCAGAGCCTTGCAGTAATAAAAGAGCTGCAGCTAGATGAAAGCATTGTCAACGTTAACGGGGGGGCTATAGCATTGGGTCATCCCCTGGGATGCTCGGGAACCAGAATAGTCACCACCCTGCTGCATGAACTGAAGAAGCGCGGTGAGAGATATGGGCTTGCCACAATATGTGTTGCCGGAGGCCTGGGCGTTTCAGTCATCTTTGAAAATTACCGAGATAGATAAATATATTTGATTCCTAAGGAGGAGAACTATGGAAGCGTCGAAAAACATGATTGGAAACGGCAAGATAAGAAGCGTGGATGAAGCTATTTTGCTTATAAAAGACGGCAGCAGGATTATGGTAGGGGGTTTCGGACTTGCAGGCAACCCTGACTGTCTAATCGACGCCCTTACCAAAAGCAGCGTTCGGGACCTTACCATTATCAGCAACGATTTAGGTGCTCCAAATACCGGTTTGGGTAAGTTGTTGACAAACGGGCAGGTTAAGTCATTAATTGGTAACTATTACAACTGGAATCCGGAAGTAGCAAAGGCTTATAACGAAGGCGTCATCGATGTCAAGCTGCTGCCACAGGGCACCTTCGTTGAAGCCATACGCGCCGCCGGTGTGGGTATCCCGGCCTTTTATACCCCGGCATCGGTAGGGACCGAACTCAGCAAGAACAAGGAAATTAGGAGCTTCAACGGGCGGGATTATGTACTGGAGGAGGCTGTCCATGCGGATGTTGCTTTGATAAAAGCCTATAAAGCAGATGCCTTGGGCAACCTGATATATTATAAAACAGCTAGAAATTTCAACCCTGTCATGGCTATGGCTGCTGACCTAGTAATAGCAGAGGTTGATGAGATAGTCGCGCCGGGCGATTTGGACCCTGAATGCATAATCACTCCCCATCTTTTTGTTGACGTTATAGTAAAGGGGGGAAAATAATGAATATTATTCCGGAAGCAGAAGCAAAGATAAGAATAGCCAAAAGGATTGCCCGGAAGTTTTCCGAGAGCAGCAAAAAGATCATAATAAATCTCGGTGTCGGCATTCCTACAATGGTTGCCGATTATATCGAGGGCGGCAACGTATGCGTACAGGCAGAGAACGGGATGCTGGGGGTAGGCCCTGTAGCTCCCGAGGGCATGGCAGATCGTCAGCTGATAAATGCCGGCAGGCAGCCGGTAACAGAAACCAGGGGCTGCTGCTATTTTGACAGCTCCATCTCCTTTGGAATGATTAGGGGAGGCCATATAGATGCAACAGTAATCGGCGCCTTTGAAGTAAGCAAGACCGGCGATATTGCAAACTGGGTTATACCCAACGGCAAACAGCTCGGTGTAGGTGGAGCCATGGACCTGGTTAGCGGGGCGAAAGAGGTTATTGTTGCAATGACCCACACTACCAAGGATGGCAAGCCTAAGCTCGTAAAAAACTGCAGCCTTCCGGTTACCGGAATAGGTGAAGCGGATATGGTGGTTACGGAGCTTGCGGTTTTCTGTTTTGAAGACGGTGAAATGGTTCTTAAGGAAATTGCGCCCGAAGCATCTTTGGACCTGATAAGATCTCTGACGGAAGCTGAGTTCAAGGTAGACGCCAATCTAAAAACTATGGAGGTGTAAGGTATGGGGACACACCGCTGCTTTCGGGTATTCCTTGCCGCGGAATGTCCCCGATATCCAAGTGCAGCAAGGGTGGAGACCCGTTCTCCACCCTCAGCTTTCATATCATGCCTTTTTCTTTTAGTAGTTTTATCCCTTTATCGGTTACAAAGCTCCCCTGTTTTGTCCTTCCCCTTCTTATCAACCCATCCTCTCCAAGCTGCTTCAACCTGGTTTTCATCTTGGCCTCTGTGAGCCCGTGTTCCTTAAGAATGCTCAATGATACCAATTTTCCCCTTCCGATCGTCTCGCCCTTGCGATTTGCGTTATAAATCTCAGACAATAAGCACAGTGTTCCCTCCGGATACTCATGGTTAATGAGGCTTGCATTACTAACCGGGTAACTATTCCTCTGAAACCCGGATAAGCTTGATAACTCCTGGGGCAAATCATCTACCGTTGCTGTATTCTGCTTGCAAACAGTGCATACATATTTAATTGCATTTTCGAGTTCCCTGACATTTCCCGGCCAATCATATTCCATCAATATATCCATCACTTCACTGTCAAACTCAACCTTCTCGTTATTTGCTTCCAGCATTGCCTTGATTATTTCGGGAATATCTTCCCTTCTCTCCCTTAGCGGAGGAATGTTCAGCGTCAGAACCTTCAGCCTATAATAAAGGTCCTCCCGAAACCTGCCCTTTGCGACGAGTTCAAGCAAATCCCTGTTGGTGGCGGCTATGACCCTTACATCTATGGGAATCACCTTTGAAGCACCCACCCGCATTACTTCCTGTTCCTGAAGAACCCTAAGCAGACGGGATTGTATGCTTAGAGGCGCGTCTCCTATTTCATCCAGAAATATCGTGCCCCTATGGGCCTGTTCAAATATCCCGGATTTCCCGCCTTTAACCGCTCCCGTGAAGGCTCCCTCTTCATATCCGAACAGCTCGCTCTCCACCAGGTTTTCGGGTATTGCAGCGAAGTTTATCGCAATAAATGGGCCGTTGGCCCTGGAGGATGCGTTGTGTATGGCCTGGGCAAAAAGCTCCTTGCCCGTTCCGCTTTCCCCGCATACCAACACCGTAAGATCCTTCCCGGCAAATTTTAACGCTTTATCCTTCGCCGATCTGATTAGATCGCCCGAACCCTTGATCATGTCAAAATTGTACTTTGCTATATAACCCTTGGCGTTCAGCCGCCTCCTGACGTTTTGTTCCAACTGCTGGATGGTCGCCACTTCGTTCAATGTGCATATTCTGTTCTCGTGCCCGTTATCGTTTAGATACGTCAGGGAGCCGACTATTTTTTTGTTCTTGATGCTTATAATCTGCTCGTATACAGTTTCTTTTTTATCCAGCAGCCTGATCAACTCAGGGTACTCCTTGAACGCAGCTTTGTAATTTCTGCCCAGCACCGACCCGGCTCTTTGACTGAAAAGCGCTTCAGACATGGGGTTGAAAACCGATACGCTTCCGTTATCGTCTATTGCGATAATGCCGTCCCTTATCTTGTTCAACACCACCTCCAGGTCCCTGCCGGCCTTTTCCTTTTCATTATAATATTTCGCAATTTCTCTCCCGGATTTTACCATCAGCTGGATGTGGTATTTCGCAAAGTCATCGACGTTCCTGATATCGAGGTCGAGACTCATCAGCACTTCCATGAACGTGGAAAATGCAATGGTCCTTCTTCCAAGGTCAATCCTGTTCTTGATGAAGTCGGGAATCAGGTATATATGCCCGGGGCTGATAGCAGTATCAATCCCCTTAAAATCAATTTTCAAGCCTTCCCAGTAAGGTATATAATGCAGATGATTCAGCCCCAGTTCCTTCAGGGACTGGATTGTCTCCATGGTAACCTCCTGGGGATGGTTTGCCACAAGGACCTTTTTGCCCTTTGGCAGCAGCATAACCTTATCAAGATTCTGGCCGGTCATGATGCGTTTTGCAACTATAATCCTGCTGTCCGGATACAGTTCCTTAGCCTGCTCAAGAAGAAAAGCGCCGGAAATCAAAACCGCTGCAACTTTTCTTCCGCGGGCAATACCCTCCTCAAAGCTCATTCTGTTTATTGCTATATCCTCTCTAACGCTCTTTTCAATAATGTTCTTCAGGAACACTGTATCATCGATGCTCAGTCCGATTATATCCATCTCTTTTCTGTTCATGCCTCTGTGCCCCCATGTCTCAGTTGATATGAATGCACTGCTAATCGACGCCGAGGTCAACGGCAATTCTCTCCAGCAAAGTTATGCTGTCCGGGGAAACCCTGCAGTTATAAGCATATACTTCCACCCCTGACATCTCTGCTTCAACAAGAGCCCTTGAAAAACCGGGGTCCGTATCCCAGTTCGGCGTGAAGCTGCCGGCATCTTCCCTTTGAGCGACAATCATTACCGCGGAACGGCAGCCATCAGCCTTTGCCCTGGCGAGTTCCAGAACATGCTTTTTCCCCCTTTCGGTAGGCGCATCGGGGAATTTCGCAGTACTGCCGTCCACCAGGGTAACACATTTCACTTCTATGTAGCAGGTTCTCTCCCTATCCCTTAACCGGATGTCGAAGCGGCTGCTGCCGTAGTTTACTTCCCTTTTTATATCCGAATATCCCTTAAATCCCTTTAGTTTTTCTTCCCTCAACGCCTTTGCAATCAGACGGTTGGCCATGACCGATTCAAGGAATACCGACACCCCCCGTTCAGAGTTGGATATTATCAAATCCCACTCCGTCTTGCGCCTGGGGTTACTGGTCCTCCGGATTACCACATCCCTGCCGGGAACAAGCAGTTCCTTCATTCTTCCTGTATTGGCAACGTGACAAAGCGTGCTTTTGCCGCTGTACTCAACCAGGACTTCGAACCTGTTAAGCCTTTTTATGAACTTTGCTATCTTTTTCTCCCCGGAAATAGGAATTGTGGTTATCACGCCTTTATTCCCCTTAGTTTACTGGCCACCGACGATTTGATCCCCGAAATGGCCATTTTATACACGCTATTGTTCTTCTCCAGTATGCTTTCAAGGGAATGTATCATGTAATCCACCTGTTCCCTTGTAATTATTAGGGGCGGTTCAAACCTTATGACATTTGGATTGTTCAGCGTATAGGCGGTAATTATCCTGTGCCTGTTGAGCAGCTCCCCTGCAACCATGGCGCCTATATACTCCCTGCCCAGTTTTGAAGCGGTACCTCCCGACAGCACATCCAGTACGCCTCCTTCTCCGCTGGCAAACTCAATCCCTATCATCAGGCCCTTTCCCCTGACGTCTTTGATTATGCTGTATCTGGATTTCAACTCCAGCAGCCTTTCCAGCGCATAGCTTCCAAGCTCCGCAGCCTTCTCCGAAAGGTTGTTTTTTATCAGAAACTCAATCGCCGCGATGCCGGCTGCCATAGCCAGCGAATTCCCTCCAAAGGTTGACGTATGCAGCAGACACTTTTCCATGTTTCCGTAGGCTTTACTATAGACTTCTTCGGTGGCGATGCAGGCGCCTACCGGCACCATGCCGCCGCCAAGAGATTTTGCGATGCACATGATGTCCGGTACTACCCTTTCATGCTCACACGCAAATATTTTTCCGGTCCTGCCCAAACCGGTCTGTATTTCATCCGCGATAAGAAGCGCCCCATACCTGCTGCACAGCGCCCGGACTCCCTCCAGGTAACCCTGTTTGGGCACGATTATTCCGCCTTCGCCCTGAACCGGTTCAACGATTACCGCAGCCACATCCCCGGCGCTCATGTGCTGTTCCAGGGATGAAAGGCTGTCGTATTCCACCTTTATACATCCGGGAAGGGTTGGCTGAAAGGGCTTCCTGTATTTTTCCCTGCCGGTTACCGACAGGGAGCCAAAGGACTTCCCATGGAAAGAGTTGTCACAGTAGAGTATAGTGCTCTTTCCAGTACTTGCCCGCGCCATCTTCAACGCCGCTTCCACGGCTTCGGTGCCGCTGTTGCAGAAGAAGGAATACTTTAAATCCCCCGGGGTTATTTTCTCCAGGTTTTCCGCGAGGACCGAAGCAAAGGGGTTCAGCGACGCCTGGAGTATGTTTGGAGATCCCATAACCCTATTCAGTGCATCAATCACCGGCTCGGGGTTATGCCCCATGTTCAATGCACCATAGCCCCCGAGAAAATCGAGGTAAATATTTCCGTCCTGGTCCCATACCTCGCACCCCGAGGCCTTTACAAATCTCTTGTCAAAGTCCAACAGGCCCATCATAGTGACCAGTCCGGGGTTCACATACTTTTTGTATTTGTCCCTTACCTGCTTCCGATTTAATTCAAGCGCCTGATCCAGCGTAACCAGCCTATCCATAATTATCCTCCCATATATTTGCAAATCAAAAGCATACCCCCAGAGTATGCTTAATTATTCTCCTGCCTTACAAGTTCCTCGTATGCCTCGACTACCGTGTCCAATTCCTCGTCATCCTCTATGCCTATGAGTACATCCTCGCCATTCGCATCCTGCTCTATCCTCAATACATAGGCTTCTTCTTCCTCTTCTCCCTCTTCGGTCACAGGAAGCAGGATTGCATACCTGTTTTCTTCAACATCCAAGACCGCAAGTACTTCAAAATGACATTCATTATCCTCTTCATCAAAGAGAACCACAATATCCATGTCTTCGTCCAAAAGGTCCACCTCCCCTGATTTCAGGTAAATTTTATTATATTATTCCATGACTGTCAACGCATGTTGCTTATACTGTCCAGATACCCCTGGAGAATATATATAGCGGCGAGTTTGTCTATTACCTTTTTCCTTTTGCGTCTGCTTACATCCGCCTCAATCAGCATTCTCTCAGCGGCCACTGTGGTCAGCCTCTCGTCCCATAATACCACATCCAGTGAAGTCCTTTCCTTAAAAAGGGATGCAAATTCCAGCACCTTCTCTCCCTGTGGGCCAATGGTCCCGTTCATGTTCTTTGGCAGACCGATCACGACCCTTTCGACCCCATACCGGGAAATAATTTCGTCAAGCCTCGCAAAGTCCTCTTCCAGGCTTACCCGCTTGATGGTGTCGACCCCCTGGGCAGTCCATCCCAGAGCGTCGCTAACAGCAACGCCGATAGTCCTGTCTCCCAGGTCCAAGCCCAGTATCCTCAAAGCTCACCACCCCATTCCGGTTACACCACTTTTATACAGAAGTTGCTGCACTTTGAGGCGCAGTAACCGCATAAAGTACATTTTTCATGCCTGACCCTGACCTTTCCGCCGTCTACAAACAGTGCTCCTTGTCCACATGCTTCGACACATCTTCCGCAGCCTTCACACCACTTTGCTATATGGAGCCTTCTCTTCCTTTCGGACAACACCCTTTCCAGTTCAGGATCAGCGGACTGTCCTTCCGCAATCGCTACGTTCACGTCGATTTCCTCCCGGCACTGCATACCTATGGCTACCGACTGTATAAATGGTATTTCCAATACGTATTCAATGCATTCCCTGAACTGCGGTATCAGATTTCCTCCTCCGAGGGGTTTCATTGCATATATGCCCTTTCCTGCCAGATACGCCTTTTCTACGGCATCAAGCATTTCCTGAATCCCGCCGTCAACTATTCCCAACCCGCTTTTGTTGACAATGGGGTGAATGATTTCAATCTCATTCCACTTTATAGAATCCGACACGCCCCTTATTGAATGGGTTGATATGCCGAAATGGCGAATATCTCCCTTTTCCTTTGCCTTAAGAAAATACTCAATGGCCTCGTAATGGCCCCTTAGGGTCAGCTCGCTTTCCTGTTCATGGAGCATGAAAACGTCAACATAGTCCAGGCTCATTTCCTTCAGGGCCTTTCTAAGGCTCCTGTCGGCAAGCTCCGCCGTAAAAGCATAGGTCTTTGTGACAATTATCAAATCTTCCCTTGGCCTGCCTTTGATAGCTTCCTTAATATACCGGTAATTATCGTAAAGCTCTGCGGTATCCAGGAAGTTAATCCCCTTGTCCATGGCGTATTCTATCAGTCCGGCCCCTTCCCCTACGGAAAGGTTGGCCTGAAGCGGCCCCATTGTAAGGCTCCCGAAACATAGTCGTGATACTTTTAAACCTGTCCGGCCCAGTTCTCTATAATCCATTTAAGTTTTGCGAAGCTTCCTTCGCCCCTCCTTTTTCTCCTCTCTCTTCTATGAAAACATAAAGCATGCTCATCATAAAAAATATGCTGCTCGTGGCTGAAGTCACAACCCCTGAATCATTAACGGCCATTCCGACTGCCGCTGCCACCACTATTGAGGACCACGCCTTCGTTAAATATGGATACCGGGAAAACACCTTCTTGAAAATTCCCACCGGCCTATAAAACAGTATCCCTGTGGCAGCAATAACCGCGACAAGCACCTTGGTCCAGATGGTATATCTTAAGAGTTTTATATTCATTGCCAGTTTTCTGTTTATTATGCCAATTATATGGGCAGGTCCCCCATTTAAAGAGTCTTGAATCGCAAGGGCCAGGTGAGAATGGTTTTCCAGAAAGACCATGTCCGCAATTATAAAGACCGCAACAAGCACTAGCAGACCAAGAAAAACAAAGAGCGCCTGTTTGATGCCTATCCGTTTCCCCCTTACTCTGATCAGATAAAAGGAAAACGCGCAGAAGCACGTAATGGCCCCCCCAACGTTGGCGCCAAGGCCGGGATACCCAACTATCAGCAATACCAAAGATAGGAACATGGCAGCAAAACATAGATTCAGCTTTCTATCTTCCAGGTATGACGAAACGGCTACCAGGGCGCTCCCGGTAACAACACCCATATATTCATTGCCTATACCGTAGTACCTCGCCCCGATTATCGGGTCGTACCCCAGCAGGGAGTTCTTGATTAAATGTCCGCCAAAAACTATATCCAGCAGCACTGCAGCACTTGTTACCGAGGATACTATCAAAATTTTTTTGTTCGTACCGGTTGGCGCCGCGTACACCAAGATGGCCAGGGTGAGTACTATTACTATTATAGAAATCCCTGTGGAAGCAAGGGTGTTTAAGTTCAGTAAGGGCAGCACGAGCAGTACCGCCGGGAAGAACATGACCGCGATTATCATGGCCTTTTCAAACTCTTTTAGCTTTCCTCCCAGTATCCCCGGGTATAGAACCGTTATCAGCCCAAGTATTATTATCCCTATTACAATTATTGCATAGTCCCTTAAAACGGGATACCTGTAGTTTGAAGTGTTTACCACCCTTGTATTAAGTTCTTTTATCCTATCAATATTGTTTGGCATGTCAACGCCCTTCAGCGGTCTTCCAACAACGCCTTCTCCGCTTACATTCATATACCGCAGTACCGTTGCGGCAATATCAACATTGCCAACTATCCCTTCCCTCCTGGTGGTTGCGGAAACAAGGAAACCTCCCGGATAGCCTTCCCCATAAACTATAAGGGGAGTCAGCCTGTCTCCCCTTGCAATGCTTGAATTTGAAGGGTACGGTGTTACAATCATTAAAAGCCAGCCGTTTTTGTCTGCTCTTTCCCTTATTTCGGATAAAAAGGCATCTATTCTGCCAAGGGCTGTACTTCTGTGGTAGCTGTACATATCAGCGCTGAGAAGGTCCCTGCTCTCTTCTATTCTCGTCAGGTCTCCCGTCTCTATAACGATAAAATCCGCCTTGCTCTCAATAGCATCAAGGTAAGACTCAATGCTGGCATAATCAGTCCTCTGTCCGGTAGGGAAGGTCTTATCTTTTTCCAGTATGCCATCGTCGACCCTTCCGTAATCAACCCTTCCTTTCCTGTCCATAGCTATCGAAACAGCCCATCGTATCTCTGATTTGTCCAAATCCCCGTTCCCGATAACAGCCGTCTTATATCCACTGCTGCGCAAAGCTTCGCCGATATTTCCTGCAACAGCGCCATATTCGCCCTTCTCGTTCTGGACGATGAGTCTGTTTATGTCCGGATTGACCACCATGCCGTCCGAAACCCTTATGCCGGTTCTCCCGAAGAAGACCTCCCGGATGTCCTCATCCACCTGTACTGCAGTCACAGCAGACGGGGTGCCTTCCGCCCGGTTGCCGCTTCCGATGCCGACATAGCTTTTACACGCGCTGTAGCTGCCCGACGGCCTGTTATTCATTAAGGCTATTGAACCGTTCCGTGCTATATCCGCTATGGCAGAATACCCTTCAAAATCTTCAAAGGAAACCCTGTCAATTACAATCATCAGAATCTTCTTATTAACAGAGCTGCTGCCGGAACTTGCCTGAACAAAGGACAAAAGCAAAACAAAAAAAATTAAAGTTAAAACGAAGACAGTTATTATTTTACTCTTCAAAGGACTACACCTACCCCAACCAATCATCAAAGCGTTTTCAGGTACTCTTTTACCAATTCCTCAAGGATCTCGTCGCGCTCAACCTTGCTGATCAGGCTCCTGGCGTTTTTATGACTGGTTATATATGTAGGGTCTCCGGATATTATATATCCCACAATCTGGTTAATAGGATTATATCCCTTTTCTTTAAGGGCGTTGTATACCGAAGCTACAGTGTCTCTAACCTTGTTGTGCTCCTCTTTATCCACATCAAACTTCATTGTCTTATCGTTATCTTTAGTCACATCTAACACTCCCCTCTAAAATATTTATTTCCATATATTATATATTAATATACATGCCCGCTAAATACAATCAAAACCGGAACAAATATACGCTCATAAAGTCGAACAGCCCGCATGTTCGCGGACTGCTCATAGGGGAGTGTTTATATCAATTGTTTATGCAGAATTTCAATAACACTTGCAATGGCCTCTTCGACCCTTGAGGGGTCCTTTGCCCCTGCCTGCGCCATATCAGGCCGTCCTCCGCCACCGCCACCGGCCATACCCGCCACCTGTTTTACCAGGTTGCCGGCATGGGCGCCGGCTGCAACAGCGTCTTTGGTTGCCATTGCCACAAAACTAACTCTGCCGTCTTTCTCCGAGGCAAGAACGACCACACCGGATTTTATCCTGTCCCTGAGGTTATCGCCCATGTTCCTGAGCGCATCCATATCCATATCATCCACCTTTGCAGCAATTACCTTATAGTTTTTTATCTCAGCCGCATTGTTCAACAATCTGTCTATTTCCCCGCCGGCAAGCTTATGCCTGAGATTGTTAATCTCCCTTTCCGCTTCCTTTAGACTGTCCAGAATACTCCTGGCTCTGTCGGGGCAGTTCTCAGGGTTTGTTTTGAGCACCTGTGCTGTCCTTTCAAGGGTCTCTCCCTGTTTTACCAGATACTCAATTGCCTTCCTTCCGGTCAGGGCCTCTATCCTCCTAATCCCTGCCGCAATACCGCTTTCTCCAAGCACCACAAAGGGCCCAACGGTTGCTGTGGTTGTCAGGTGAGTACCTCCACACAGTTCTATGCTGAAATCTCCCATCCTAACCACACGGACCCTTTCACCGTATTTCTCGCCGAACAGGGCGGTAGCGCCCATCTGCTTTGCGCTTTCCAGGTCGGTTTCAAATATATCTATGCCCAGATTGTCAAGAATCTTCTCATTGACAATGCCCTCAACTTGCTTCAATTCTTCCGCTGTCATGGCCGCCAGGTGCGTAAAGTCAAATCTGAGACGTTCGGGTTCCACAAGGGAACCGGCCTGGTCGACATGATTCCCGAGGACGTTTCTCAAGGCTCGGTGCAGAAGGTGTGTAGCGGTGTGATTCCTGGCGGTGTTCATCCTGCGGCTTGCGTCAACCTTGGCCGTCGCCTTCTCGTCCACCCTGACGGTGCCTGTTCTGACCATGCCAAAGTGCAGGTATTGTCCCCCGGAAATCCTTTTGCAGTCCTCCACATCCACCACAAAGGCGTCCGAGATGATCTCGCCGTTATCGCCCACCTGGCCGCCGCTTTCCGCATAGAAGGAGGTGCGCTCAAGGATGACCGTAACCTTATCGCCCTCGTACGCCTCTTCAACTATTTCGTTATCCTTTAATATCGCAAGCACCCTTGTGTCAACCTGCAGCTGCGAGTATCCTTCAAACTTCGTTGCGGGTATGCCCTCCAGTTTGGAAGAGGCCTCTTCATTCCAGCCTACCGTATCAACATCCATCCTGGCCGCTCTGGCCCTTTCCCTCTGGGCCTGCATTTGCCTGTTAAACTCTTCATCGTCCACACTCATACCGTTTTCCTCAAGTATATCCTTCGTCAAGTCCAGCGGAAAACCAAAGGTATCATACAGTTTAAACGCCTTTTCCCCGGAGAGCATGGACTTGCCTTCTTTTTTCATCTGCTCGACGTATTCCTGCAGGATGCCCAGGCCCTGGTCAAGGGTCTCCTGGAACCTTTCCTCCTCCTGCTTGATGACCCTTTTGATGTAGTCCTCTTTCTCAACCAGCTCAGGGTACGCACCGCCGGAAACCTCTACAACCTTGGAAGAGACGTCATAGAGAAACGCTCCTTCCAATCCCAGGAGTTTACCGTGGCGGGCCGCTCTCCTCAGCAGCCTCCTCAGAACATAACCTCTTCCTTCATTCGAGGGAAGTATACCGTCGCTGATCATGTTGGTTACTCCTCTGATATGGTCGGTTATCACCCTTATGGATACATCGGATTTTTCATCCTGACCGTATTCCCTACCGGCTATTGTCGCCGTATAGTCGAGTATGTGCTTTATAGTATCCACTTCAAACATCGTATTTACGCCCTGCATGATTGCAGCCATTCTTTCCAGTCCCATACCCGTATCTATATTAGGATTTGCAAGCCTATGGTAAACTCCTTCGGCATCCTTGTCAAACTGAGTGAAAACAAGATTCCAAAACTCAACATACCTGTCACAGTCGCAGCCCACGCGGCAGTCCTCATTACCGCAGCCGTATTTCTCGCCCCTGTCGAAATACAGCTCCGAGCACGGACCGCACGGCCCCAAACCGATCTCCCAGAAGTTGTCATCCTTACCCATCCGCACAATCCTGTCTTCCGGGACCCCTACAACTTTATTCCATATTTCAAAGGCCTCGTCATCATCCTCGTATATGCTTATCCATAGCCTGTCTTTAGGCAGTTTGAGGTCCTCCGTTACAAATTCCCAAGCCCAGGAAATAGCTTCAACCTTGAAATAATCTCCGAAGGAAAAGTTTCCCAGCATTTCAAAAAAGGTCCCGTGCCTGGCGGTCTTGCCAACCCTTTCTATGTCAGGAGTCCTTATACACTTCTGACAGGTGGTGACCCTCTTTCTCGGAGGGGTCTGCGCACCGGTAAAGTACGGTTTTAACGGAGCCATTCCACTGTTGATCAACAATAAACTCTTATCATTCTGAGGGACCAGCGGAAAGCTGGGAAGCCTCAGATGTTCTTTGCTCTCGAAAAAACTTAAAAATTTTTCCCTTATTTCATTCAAACTCAGTTTTTTCATTATGCTTCCTCCTTTATAGCCCTTATAAAGTAATTTAAAAGTAATTAAAAAACAATAAAACCCCCATCCCTGACCTTGGCCAGGGACGAGAGTTTTCCCGCGGTACCACCCTAATTGCCGCAAAGCGGCCTCTTGCATCAAATAACGGATACATCCGCCGGCATCTACTGTTATTTCGATACCGGAGCTCCGGAGCTGCTTCAACCGCCCTGTTTCAAAGACCTTTCACCAAACGGCCTTCTCTCTGTGGAAACGGAATCGACCTACTATTCCCCTTCATCGCCTTTGCGTACTATGAATTTGTATACGATTATATATAAAATACCCTGCATTGTCAATTATTATTTATCTCCCCTTATATATTCACGTATTCTGCTATAGCCCTTGCCATATCCATGGTAGTTGCTTTCCCGCCAAGGTCAGGGGTTATCCATACACCCTCCTTGATAACACTGTAAACGGCACGCCTGATGATGCCGGCGCTCCTTTCTTCTCCTAGATAATCCAGCATCATGGCGGAAGTCAATATAACCGCCGTCGGATTTGCTATTCCCCTCCCTGCAATATCCGGAGCACTGCCATGTACAGCTTCGAAAATAACAATCTCATCGCCCATATTAGCCCCGGGTACCAGCCCCAAACCTCCCACCATGCCGGCACACATATCCGACATGATATCTCCATACAGGTTGGGCATAACCAGAACATCAAACCTCCCAGGGTCAATCACCACCTGCATACAGGCATTGTCCACTATGAGCTCTTCGTATTCTATGTCCGGGTAATCTTTAGCCATATTCCTTACGGATTCTAAAAAGAGCCCGTCGGTTAGTTTCAATATATTGGCTTTGTGCACACAGGTTACTTTTCTGCGGTTGTTTTTTCCACAATAGTCGAATGCAAATCGTCCAATCCTTTCGCTTGCCTCCCGTGTAACCAGTTTAATTGCATGGGCGGAACTATCATCCGTAGAGTACTCTATTCCCGAGTACAAATCCTGGGTATTTTCCCTTATTATCACAAGGTCCATCCGGGGATACCTGGAAAATATACCGGGAATAGCGGTAACCGGTCTTACATTAGCATATAGATTAAATTTTTTCCTCAGTTCAACGTTAATACTCCTAAATCCACTGCCTACCGGAGTGGTAACAGGGCCCTTCAGCGCAACCCGGTTTTTTTCAATATTTTTCAACAGTTTATCCGGTAGTGCCGTACCCTCCTCCTCCAAGACCGAAGCACCGGCATTTACCTCTTCCCAATTTATATTTATCCCGGTACTGTCCACAACATATTTTGAGGCTTCTACCACCTCAGGTCCTATACCATCCCCGGGGATTACCGTTATGTTGTACATCTGTAGAACACTCGCTTTCATCTGTAATTTGGTTCGTGGTTCGTAGTTCGTAGTTCGTTGATCGTGGTTCGTGGTTCATCGCAGCCCAGGTGTTTGCCGCTGAACGAAGAACGACGATCGATGAACGATGAACAATGTGCGGCGAACGGCAGGGGGTAACCAAAACCTGGACGCCTGCGATCTAGTATTCAATCCAGCTTCCGCCTCCAGTAATTCAGCAATCCGCCGCAAAGCAGTATATTCCTTTCCCGGTCGGAAAGTTCCAGCCTCAGGCGGATATTTCTGTCCTTGTTTTTAACATGCATTTCAACTGTATCCGCAAGGGCAACCGCATTCCTTATATTTTCAGCAATCAACACATCCCCCATTTCAAGGGCTTCATAGTCCTTTTCATTTTCAAAAACCAGCGGCAGTATGCCGTTGTTGATAAGATTGGCACGGTGTATCCTGGCAAAGGACTTAGCCGCAACCCCTTTTACCCCCAGATAAAGGGGCACAAGGGCAGCATGCTCCCGGCTTGAGCCCTGTCCGTAATTTGCCCCCGCAATTATAAATCCTCCTCCCTTTTCCCTGCACCTGCGGGAAAAGTCCCCGTCCACCGCTTCAAAGCAGTGTACAGACAGCGCCGGGATATTGGAACGCAGGGGCAAAAGCTTTGCATCCGATGGCATAATGTGGTCGGTGGTTATGTTATCCCCTACTTTCAGCACCGCTTCACCTTCCAATTTTCCTCCCAACGGCTTATTTAAGGGGAAAGGTTTTATGTTCGGTCCCCTTACTATTTCGACCTTATTCCCCTCATCTGCGGGAGGTATTATCATGCTGTCATCCACATCCATAATTGCGGGCGCATTTATATAAATCTCCGGTACTTTTCCCGTTGGGTCTGTGATATATCCCTCAATGGCAGACACTGCAGCTACTTCCGGTCCGGCAAGATAGACTCTGCCGCTGGACGTACCGCACCGCCCTTTAAAATTCCTGTTGAACGTCCTAAGCGATACACCGTTGGTTGGAGGAGCCTGGCCCATGCCGATACAAGGGCCGCAGGCGCATTCCAGTATCCTGGCGCCGGCCGAAATCATGTCTGCGAGGGCACCGTTGTTAGCCAGCATGTTCAGTACCTGCCTCGAACCCGGGGATATCACCAGGCTTACGTCGGGATGAATTTTCTTGCCCCTCAGTATGGCTGCAACCTTCATTAAATCGCTGTAAGATGAATTGGTACAACTCCCAATGGCAACCTGATCCAATTTCACCTTCCCAAGCTTTCTTACCTCTACCACGTTATCCGGGCTGTGGGGCCTCGCGACCATTGGTTCGATTTTGTCCAAATCTATTTCTATAGTTTCGTCATATTCTGCATCTTCATCCGCCTCCAGTTCAACCCAGTGTTCTCCCCTTCCCTGGCTTATTAAAAACCGGCGGGTAATCTCATCGCTGGGGAAAATCGAAGTGGTAGCTCCCAGTTCGGCACCCATGTTAGCGATGGTTGCCCTTTCCGGAACGGTTAAGGACCTAACCCCCGGCCCTGAATATTCTATTATCTTGCCTACTCCTCCCTTAACGGACATTATCCGGAGTATCTTAAGGATAACATCTTTTGCGGAAGCGGGGAACTCTAATTTTCCGTTAAGCCTTATGTTGCAAACCTTGGGCCTTTTTATGGTGTAACAGCCCCCCGCCATCGCTGCCGCAACATCCATTCCTCCGGCCCCTATTGCCAGCATTCCGAGGGCCCCATTTGTGGGAGTATGGCTGTCCGAACCCAGCAGCGTCCATCCGGGGCGCCCGAAACGTTCCAGGTGAACCTGGTGACATATGCCGTTCCCGGGACGGGAAAAGTATATACCGTATCTGCTCGCCGCACTTTGTATAAACCGGTGGTCGTCGGCGTTTTCAAATCCGGTTTGCAGGGTATTATGGTCTATGTATGCCACCGAAAGCTTTGTCTTAACCCTTTTTATCCCCAGGGCTTCAAGCTGTAGATACACCATGGTACCGGTGGAATCCTGGGTTAGGGTCTGGTCAATCCTTATATCGATATTGCCGCCGTCTTCCCCGTTAATCCTATGGCTGGCAATTATCTTGTCCACAATATTTTTACCCATACCGCTTCGCCTCCCTAAGCCCTTTTCTCCAGCAGGCTCCTGCCTGCCAGGTATTCCTCATATATGTCCAACAGTTCCATGTCGATAAGGGGCCTCTTCAGAGCCACAGCGGCCCTCCTTACCCCGGGAAGAAGTTCAGCGGCAATTACGTTATCAATGTGTACCCCGTTTTGCTTCAACCTCTGAATAATCGCTGCCGTCCCTGAATGCTTTCCGATTACAATTTCTCTGGTCAGGCCCACCTCCTGCGGGTCGAAGGCTTCGTATGTTTTTGGGTCTTTTATGGCGCCGTCCACATGTATCCCTGACTCGTGGGCAAACATATTCGTTCCCACCACTGCTTTCCAGGGATAAAGTTCCCGGCCCGACGCCCTTGAAACGTACAGGCACAGCTGCCTCAGCAGTGCCGTTTGCTGGTGCGTTTTGCTGCCTAAAACATGTTTCAACGCCATAAGGACTTCCTCAAGGGCCGCATTGCCCGCCCTTTCCCCCAGGCCGTTAACAGTAACGCCCACATGGCTTGCACCCGCAATCACCCCGGCCAGGGCATTTGCAGTAGCCATCCCGAAATCGTTATGAGTATGCATCTCGATGTCTATTTTAATTTCATCCAGTATCCCGTGAATAATATTGAAAGTTGAAATCGGGTCAAGTATGCCTATTGTATCGCAGAACCTGAATCTATTTGCTCCGGCTTCTATTCCTGTTTTGATGAACTTCAGGAGAAAATTAAAATCTGTCCTGCTGGCATCCTCTGCATTGACCGATACATACAGATCATTCTTGCGGGCAAACTCCACCGCTTTTGCCATTTCATAAAGGACTTTTTCCCTGGTTGACTTCAGCTTGTTCTTTATATGTATATCGGAGGTCGATATTGAAACTGCAACAGAATCAACCCCGCAGTCCAGGGATGCCTTGATATCCCCTATTACTGCTCTGTTCCACCCCATTATGCTCGCATTAAGGCCAAGGTTTACAATGGCCTTAATCGCTTCTTTCTCATCGCCGCCCATTACCGGTATTCCGGCTTCTATCTGTTCAACTCCGATTCTATCCAGCATTCTGGCTATCTGGATTTTCTCCTTGTTGGCGAAAACCACCCTGGCAGTTTGTTCACCGTCTCTCAAGGTGGAATCCACCAGATAGATCCTCCTATTCCTGTCGTAATGCTTCCCTCTTAACATTGAACCAACCCCTTACGTGTAAATATTGTATAACGGTATAGTTATATACAATTATACTTGTATATTTGCGTGCTGTCAAGGAAAAAGAAAAAATCATTATTATTTATAATTGTCGTTATATATCAGGAAAACCGTCCCCTTGATATGCTATCCTTGATATGCGTTTATGGGGTGCCGGCAATTTTCTCGAATACATAGCAGGCGAGTATCTTGATAATCGCAGCCACTGGGACCGCAAACAGCATTCCGGCTATGCCGAAAAACTTTGCGGCAATAAACAGGGATAGAATAATGAAGACGGGATGGATGCCAACGCTGTCCCCAACTATCTTCGGAGTGATTATGCCGCTTTCTATCTGCTGTACCACAAACACCACAAGCACAGCCCACAGGGCTTTTGCAGGACTGTCCAGCAGGCCGAGTATCGCCACGGGTACTCCTCCGATTATCGGTCCAAAATAGGGGATTACGTTCGCAATTCCTGTAACGAGGCCCATTAACAAAGCGAAATTCAAGTCTATCATTAAAAAACCCAAAGTAGCCAGTATGCCCACGAAGAGAGCCACCATCAGCTGCCCTCTGATAAACCTGGTTAATGCCGTATTGATCTGGCTGCCCAGTTTAAACACTTCCTGTCTTTTCCTCAGGGGTACCATGTATTTAAATATATTAGTAAAATAGTCCTTGTCCTTAACCAGATAAAAAGAAATAATAAACGCAATAACCCAATTGATCATGCTTTCAAAGATTTTTATCAGGGCGGAAGCAGCGCCTGTTATTTTCTTTGTAATATACGCTTGTATAACGTCAATATTATTCCTCACGGCTTCTTTTATTTCAGGAGTAAGGCTTTTGCTGAAACGGATATATAAAGTGTCCAGGTAGTCCTTGATTTTAAAGGTGTAGAAGGGAAGAATCTCTGTTAACCTGATCATTTCCCTGTATGCGGAGGGAATTAAGTATGAGGCAATACCCGCAAACGCGGCAAGTATCAGTATATATACCGTGACTGCCGCAGCCACCCTTCTAAAACCCCGCCTTTCCAAGAAAGTAACAGCGGGGTTAAGCAGATAAGCAATCACTGCGCCGGCAAAAAACGGAACTAATATGGATTTGAATTCTTCTTTGTTCCTATACAGAAATAAAATTAAAACTATGATAATCCCGGCAACTGAAAGGGATAAAACAGCCTTTTTTGTTTTTCTTTCCAAAATTAACTCTCCTCTATGCAGTAAGAAGCGACAGAGTCGCTTCTTACTATGTAAGGGGACACACCTTTAGCGGAAAGGGGACACACCGCTTCTTGCGGGTATTCCTTGCCGCGGAATGTCCCCGATGGAATGTCCCCTTTTGATGTTGATCTATCTTGCCATGTGTTTTACATCCTGCATTATATCAACAGCCCGGGACGCAATACGTCTTCCTGTCCTGTACATCCTTCTACGGGTTCTGGGCGGAACCTGCGGCATCATCATCGTCAAAGCCGCTCCTATCACTCCTCCCATTATAAGACCGCGCATAAACCTATTGTCCAAATCTATCACTCCTTTATTTGGTATTAATCTTTCAGGCCAAAAATCGACTTCAAACCGCTGTTAGACAGCGTCGAGAAATCAGAGCGTTCACCATTAAGAATTATAGACCCCTCTCCTATAACAGCATTATCCGTTAGTTTAAACATCTTTCTTCCGTTCAACAGGTCGTCGATAAAATCTCCTGCTAAAATATATCCTTCCACTGATCCTCCGTTTTCATTAAACACCACATCTTTAACCATACCGATTTCTTTACCTTCGCTTGTGAATACCCGGTGACCTATTATATCGCTGTCTTCCTGCATCGTTCTTTCTATTTCCGCGCTGCTGCCGGGATTCATTACTGCATTCTGAGCGACAATTATTACACTGTCCCCTATACTGACAATGTCTCTGTATAGAACAGCTCCCATGCTTCGAGCAAGTTTTCCCCTTTTCAGCAATAAACCTACTATTCTTCTCCTGTTTCTTGAATATACAACCGTTTCTACTTCACCTGCAAAACCGCCCTTTGAATCCAAGACCTTCATACCAACAATCTCTGACATTTTTTTCAATCGAGTATCTCCCCTCGATGCACATGCCTCTCTATATTTATAGTGTTAATCAGAAAAAAACAAAAATGCACTGTAATTTAGTGCATTTTTGTAAATTAATGTATTACTTCCTGAATCGTCCCTCCGCCGACCACCAAATCGTCCTGGTAGAATACAACCGCCTGCCCCGGTGTAATCGCCCTCTGAGGCCTCTCAAATTCAACTTTTATCGTATCGTTTTCTGAGGGCGAAATCACCGCTTTAGCCGGCTTGGCTGAATACCTGATTTTCGCGCTTACTTCTATAGGCCTGGTAAGGGTTTCCATCGAAATCAAATTGATTTCTGCGGCGATCAGGCCGCGGCCCAAGACTTCATCGCCTTCCCCTATTATAACAGCATTGTTTTCCGCATCAATATCCACCACATACACCGGTCTGCCCAGCGCCAGGCCCAGCCCTTTTCTCTGTCCTATCGTGTAATGGACAATTCCCTTGTGCCTGCCCAATACGTTGCCCGAAGTATCAAGGAAATGGCCCGGCCGGATGCTGCCTCCGACCCTTTGCGCAACAAAACTTCCGTAGTCGTCATCGGGAACAAAACATATCTCCTGGCTGTCGGGCTTGTCCGCCACATTAAGCCCGAGCTTTCTTGCCATCTCCCTGGTCTGGTCCTTTGTGTATTCGCCTAAAGGCATCAAGGTATGCTCAAGCTGGTACTGCGTCATATTGTACAGGGCATAGGTCTGATCCTTTTCCCTGGTAACGGATTTTTTCAAAGCATACCTCTTGCCTGAATGGTCGTACTCAATCCTTGCATAATGCCCGGTAGCCATATAGAATGCGTCAAGGTTGTGAGCCCGCCTGAGAAATTCCTCGAACTTTACATATCTGTTACAGGCGATACAGGGGTTCGGTGTCCTTCCCCTTGCGTACTCTTCTACGAAATAATCAACTACCCGCCTTTGGAAGTAGTCCTTGAAGTTCATAACGTAATACGGGATGCCGAGGACAGCGGCCACCCTTCTTGCATCTTCAACGGCAGAAAGCGAGCAGCACCCGCCTTCACTCTTTGATGCCCCTTCATCCTGCCATATCTGCATAGTAACTCCAATTACCTCGAATCCCTTTTCCAGCAAAAGAGCAGCGGTCACCGAACTGTCAACGCCACCGCTCATAGCAACCACCACGCGGTCTTTCTTCATTCCATCACCTACGGTTCCTTTATTTATTCTTTTCCATATAATCCTTTATAGCTGCCCTAATCGCATCCTCCGCCATCACGGAACAATGTATCTTGGCCGGCGGAAGCCCTCCAAGCGCGTCCACCACTTCCCTGTTGGTAAGCTTAAGGGCTTCATCCAGCGTCTTACCCTTTACCATCTCGGTCATCATGCTGCTTGACGCGATTGCAGAAGCGCAGCCAAAGGTCTGAAACTTTATGTCTTTAATTATATTATCTTCAACTTTTATATAAACTTTCATGATGTCGCCGCACTGGGGGCTGCCCACTTCGGCGATTCCATCGGCGTCTTCTATCTCACCTACATTTCTCGGATTTGTGAAATACTCCATAACCTTTTCATTATACATTAACCTTTCCCCCCTTATACTGGCTGAACAGCGGAGACATTGCCCTCAGCCTGTCGACAATAGGCGGCAATTGCTCCAGGACGTATTCTATATCTTCCTCGGTTGTGCCATCTCCTAAGCTGAACCGCAGTGAGCCATGGGCTGTCTCATGGGGCAGTCCTATAGCCAGAAGAACATGGGACGGATCGAGGGATCCCGAAGTGCATGCCGAACCGCTTGATGCGGCTATCCCAGCCATATCCAGGCTCAAGAGCAGCGATTCCCCTTCTACAAACTCGATCGACACGTTTACATTATTAGGCAGCCTCTTTTCCGGATGCCCGTTGAGTTTCACGAAGTCAATCCTTTCCATTATACCCGCTATCAGCCTGTCCCTTAGGCCGGAAAGCCTGTGTATATGGTTGTCAAGGTTCTCAACGGCCAATTCCACCGCTTTACCCAGACCCACGACGTAAGCAAGGTTCTCCGTTCCCGCCCTTCTTTTTCGCTCCTGCGCCCCCCCGTGGATCAGATTGTGAATCTTCACGCCTTTCCTTATATAAAGCACACCTATTCCTTTAGGCCCCATGATTTTATGACCTGACATGGAAAGGAGGTCAATATTCATTTTATTTACATCGATCGGAACGTTTCCAAAGGCCTGCACGGCGTCTGTGTGAAAGTATATGCCCCTTTCCTTTGCGATTTCTCCTATTTCTTCAACCGGCTGAATTGTCCCGATCTCGTTATTTGCAAACATAACCGTTATAAGTATCGTGGTATCCTTAATAGCCGATTTCAGTTTGTCGGTATCGACCATACCGTATTCGTCCACATCCAGGTAAGTGACCTCAAAGCCGTCCTGCTCCAGATATTCACACGTATGAAGCACTGCATGATGCTCAATCCTGGTTGTGATTATATGATTTCCCTTTTCCCTGTTAGCATAGGCAATCCCCTTGATTGCCCAGTTGTCAGCTTCGGTTCCGCTTCCTGTAAAGAATATCTCATCGGTCCTTGCCCCCAGAGCCTTTGCAACCTGCTCCCTGGCTTTATCTATCGCCTGTTTGGCCTCCCTTCCAAAGGAATGAATGCTCGAAGGGTTCCCAAACCTTTCCGTGAAATATGGCAGCATTTCCTCAAGTACCTTCGGATGAACAGGTGTGGTTGCAGCATTATCAAGATATACTCGTCTGGTCACTATTATCCTCCCCTTTTGTATCGAGATAATTATTCCCGATTCTTTTGTAGTCATCCACCATATCCTGGAGACTTATTGAGTTTATCACATCATCAATGCTTTCTTTTATTTTTTCCCAGATTATCCTCGTTACACAATAATCAGCCCTGATGCACTCATTATCCTGGTCATCAAGAACGCACTCCGAAGGTGCAAGCGGTCCCTCAAGGGAGCGTATTATATCTCCCACGGTTATCCTTTTCGGGTCCTTCGATAAAAAATACCCTCCCTGCGCTCCTCTTACGCTGGATACCAGCCCGTCCTTTCTCAAAACAGCAATAATCTGTTCAAGGTATGGGTCAGAAATGTTCTGCCTCTCGGCTATGTTTTTCAAAGGAACGGGCCCCTCTCCAAAACGAAGGGCAAGGTCGAAGGCTGCTTTCACCCCGTATCTGCCTTTAGTTGATAATATCAATGGCGTGCACCTCCTAATCCCTAGTTATTTAGTAGGAATTCCTACGAATACAATAGCACAGCCGGATAATAATGTCAATATTCCTACGATTATTTTCTACTTTTTTACTCGGAATTATTTATGCATCAGCAGACAGCTGATGTTCAATAATCCTTTGCATGGCTTCAACCCGCTTATCCCAGCTGTTTTCTCCCGCTACTATCATCCTTTTCCGTATAAGCTCCGGAGAGTCCTCGGCAAGGGATGCTTCAATCGCCGCTATAAACTCTCGGGCGTTACCGCCTACCATAACCGTATCCTGAAAATCCAGTACCTCCGGTATAGGCGTTGAAACGACCGGCTTGCCGGCGGCCAGGTATTCGTAAAGCTTAACAGGGTTTGTGCTCTCTGTGAGCTTGCTCTTCTTAAATGGTATTATACAGACATCGAAGGCTTTGATTATTCCCGGGAGTTCATCATATTCTTTTTTGCCAAGCAGAAATAGGTTCCCGTACTTGTCATCCAGTTTAGCGTTTCTTCCTATCGGTCCTACCATTGTAAAGGACCAATCCTGCTTAAGTCTGCATAGTTCCATGATTAATCCGGTATCCACCCACTCATATATTGCGCCTATAAAGCCAATAACCGGTCTTTTTATCCCCTTCATGTAACTTGGTACCTCAAGGTTTTCGTCCATTGAACCTGCAAAATGGCTCACATCCGCTCCATTGGGTACTAAAAAAATATTTTGTTTCAAAGGTCTTTTCAGTTCCATAAGCTTCCTGGAAGTAACGAACATGACATCGCACCGATCGATGAGCTTTCTCTCCATACCCTGATGCCAGGACGGATTCCAGCTGAACTGGGAGAAATCGTCCACGCAATCGTAACATAGGAGACAATACTCTATCTTATCCAGAATCGGAACAATACTTGGATAGTATGCAAATAGGATTGGCCTTTTAAAACCTATTTTGGTGTACAATACGTCCAAAGCTTGGATAAGCCTTTGCCTGGTAGTATATCCGGGTGAAAAGATGAATAGGCTGTCATTAATCATCCGTAATCTTTTTTCTGTTTCGTATCCAAAGTTCCCGCCGCTTCCTACAGGTTGAAAGTGATCTACATACAGCACTCTGTTGATGCCGGACATCCTACTCATCAGCTGCTGCGGCCTTTGCCACAGAAAATCCCACTTTGTAGACGAAAAACAGACAATATCCAGTTCAATCCCCCCTTTTTCCCTCAAAATCTGCCGCTTTTGACTATATTATTGGCCACATGCCCTATATCCAAAGCTACTTTGCCTTTGCCGTTCGCAATTCTTTCACATATGATAACTGCCGGTACTCCAGCCGCCACCAGAGCCAGATCAAAATTTTGTTTTAACGCTGACCTTACCACTCTGTCTATATCATTCAACCCTGATACCGGAGAGATAACACCAACTACGTTTGCCCCCGCTCTCTTCAACACCCGGGACAGCTCTTTCCCCTTATTGCCTATTATCAAAACGCGCGGTTTTTCATCGATAACTATTGACTTCAGCTTGCCGGTATTGTACAGGAAATAGTTTATACAGGCGTTGGTCAGTTTCATTTTATTCAAATCAATATTGTGCGCTTTAAAAGCTTTGACCGTTAATGGAAGAAAATTAGGCATCATATTAATCGGCACACCTACTATGTCTGCCTGCTTAATTGACAGTGCCAGGGCGTCTCTTCCTTTAAAATCCGGCACTTTAACACCGGCATATCTCAAAAAACCGTGGCTTGCTACCTGCTTCCACGGCAGAACGACTTGCTGTGCCAGGGTAAGCGCTTCGCCATCCCCTATTCTTACAACTGAAGCCTTCTCCTTGTTTTTCAAAGAGTTCTTTACATATTCATACACCTGGTTGGTATCCAGTATTACTTCGCCTTTAATAATCTTATTTATAATGACGTCATCGGTTTTACCCATCAAGATGCCTCCATAAAATAAAAATCGGGCTATGATATTTCTATCCTGCTGTCCTTATCCACCCATATTGCCAGGCTTCCTGAAATCTCCCTTTCTCTAATGACACTCCCACTGCCGATTATGCTTGCATCGATTTTATTTATTATATTCTGCAGCAGGCATTTTTCAAGAATGATGCTGTTCTCTATTCTGCAGCCGGTAATACTGCTCCTGTCACCTATGGACGTATACGGTCCTATGATGGTGTCACTTACCATCACATCATCACCGATAACCACCGGACCGCTAACGGTACAGTTGATGATTCTCGATCCGCTGCCTAAATATATTTGTCCGGAAATATTGCTTTTGCTGTCGCACTGCCCTTTGATGCTTGCGTCCAGATGTTCCAATACCTTTCTGTTTGCTTCAAGGAGGTCTTCCGGCCGGCCTATATCCTTCCACCAACCGGAACTATATACATAGTTTACCAGGTGGCCCCTTCTAATCAGGTCAGTGATTGCATCGCTTATCTCTAACTCACCTCTACCCGATGGTTCAATCTGACCAATCGCATCAAATATTTTTGGGGTAAATACATATAAACCAACTACCCCCAGATTCCCAATGCTGTCCTTGGGTTTTTCAATAACCCCTGCCACCCTACCGTCACGAACGCTTGCTATACCATATCTTTCCGGTCTATCCACCTTTGAAAGGAGTATTGTGCAGTCGGCTCCGGTCTTTAAAAAATAATCTATTATATTCTTGAACGGCTGCATGATTAGGTTATCCCCCAATACTGCAATAAAGGGGCAATTACATACATAGTCCCGGGCTCTGGCAATGGCGTCTGCCAACCCAAGAGGCCGGTCCTGCCTGATATACGTTATGGATACTCCCCATTTTCCGCCGTCTCCGACTTTATCTTTAAATTCTTCCTCCCCATCCCCTACTATTATAGCGATATCCCTAATGCCTGCATCCATAAGGGCTTCTATTATATAATGAACCACAGGTTTGTTAGCTGCCGGCAGCAGGTGCTTTGCTCCTGAATAGGTAAACGGTCTCATTCGCGTTCCTTTACCGGCACACAGAATTAAGCCTTTCAAGCTGTTAACCTCCCTTGTAGTAGTTTTCAGTATAATCTATGAGAGGAACTTACATATGGTTACCGCCGGTACTAGTTCGTAGTTCATAGTTCGTAGTTCGTAGAATATAGATTGCAGTCGGCATATCGCGGATCGCAGGTGATAGGAACCGATAAGGGGACACACCTAAGTCAAAAGGGGACATTCCTGTCTGAAAAGTGTGAAGTGGGATGTTAGATGTTGGAATCTAAACTCTCACCTCTCATACGGTGTGTCCCCTTTCCTTGCCGGTGTGTCCCCTGTCGTAATAACTCCGGTATATTCATTCAAGATTATTCTTCAGCAGCTGCTCTTCCGGAACTTTTCTATAAAATTTCGCCGGGTTTCCTTTCACAATAATTCCCTTGTTTGCATTCTTTGTCACTACGCTCCCCGCAGCCACAAGGGCATCCTCTTCAATTATTTTACCCGGAAGAATAGTAGCATTGGCGCCGACCCTTCCCCCGGTCTTCACTGTTACCCCCTTCATATGTTTAACTCTATCTTTGGTTCTGCCAACAAAGTTGTCATTTGTCGTGACGACTCCCGGCGCAATGAAAGCATAATCCCCAATCTGCGAATGGGCTGTAATATAAGCATCTGCTTCAATTTTACACATCTTCCCTATTATGCAGTCGTTCTCCACCAGTACCCCCCGTCCTATTATCGTTCTTTCTCCGATAGAAACCTTTTCTCTTACTGCTGTCTGATCTGCCAAATAGCAGTCCCTATCCAGCGTGCTGCCCCTGTATACTATTGCCGATGTCCCGATAATACAGCTATCTCCTATGATGGAAGGTTCTAGGTAAAGGTCTTCTCCCTTCATCAAATTCTTCACGCTGTTTTTTGCTTTTACGGGAAATTTCCCAATAACGGCATTATCCTGAATTATCACGTTATCGCCAATTACAGAATCATTATGGATTATAACTCCATTTCCTATAACGACATTTTCACCTATCGATACATCTTCCCCGATAACACAGTAACTGCCCATTGCACAGTTTTCTCTTATTCTTGCAGACTGTGCCACTGTACAACTATTCACTTTTTATAATCACCCTTCCATTGGCAATCTTTGCGGCTGCCCTTTTTCCGCCGACCACCTCATTGCGGTTATTATTTCTATACTTTTTCTTGCCTCTTCACCATTTGTCTCCGGTTCAATGCCCTTTACCAGGGCGTTTATATAATCCCTGTATACTTCGCTGTGCATATGCGCTTCGGGAAAGGGTTGATGTTCTGTCCGTTTACCGAAATCCTCGATGCCGTAATCCCTACCTTCTTCAAAAGTCCAGGCCTCCACCCTGTCAAGTGCCACACCGCCTATTATGGCACTTCCGGTTGCACCAAACAATGCTATCCTGTTCTCGAGGTTTCTGGGGAAAATGCTTATCGTCCCTTCGAAAGCTCCCATAACACCGTTTCTAAATCTAATCAATCCAAGTACGGTATCTTCGGTCTCAATATATGGGTGGGAGTAGTTTTGCTTATATGAAAACACTTCAATCGCCCTTTCCCCTAAAAGCCACTGCAGCAAGTCAATATTATGAATGCATTGATTCATCAACACTCCCCCGTCTTTGGCCTCCGTCCCACGCCATTCTGCCTGCTTGTAATAATTAGCATTGCGCCTCCACCTTACAGAAGTTGTTCCGTAATAAAGCGTTCCAAAATCTCCCTTTACAACCCTGTCCCTTAATGCTCTGATCAAAGGATTAAACCTGTATTGATGGACTACCCCGAGTTTTGCGCCATTCAATTCGGATAATGAAATCAAGTCGTCTACCTCTGCTATAGATAGAGCAAGCGGTTTCTCCACCAGCACGTTCACTCCGGCCCTCATGCAATCTGCCGCTATGGCATAATGCATGCCGCTCTCAGTCAGTATACTTACAAAATCCGGTTTGCTGCTATCCACCATAACCCTATAATCCTGGTATATGGAAATTTCGTCACCGTAACCAGTCAACCCGGCACATTCCTCTTTTATTCGCTGCGCCCTCTCTTTGCACGGGTCACATAACGAAGTTATCACTAAATCCTCCCTGTTGTTGGCAATAGCTCTTATATGCTTTAGTGCAATGCTCCCACAGCCAATAAGGCCAACGCTAATCTTCTTCAAATCGACCTCCCCCATAGCATTACTCAAGACTGTCTATCATTGCATCTATAATATAATCCTGTTCCTTTACGGTTAGCTCAGGATACATTGGAATAGAAAACATTTCCTCGATAACGGTTTCAGTATTTATGAAGTCACCCTTCCTGTATCCCAGGAAACCTAATGCCTTCTGTAAATGAAGCGGTATGTGGTAATACACCCTTGCTTCTATACCCTTCTCCTTCAAGCTTCTGATGATTTTATCCCTTTGATTTGTCCTCAATGTATATATATGGTAGACCGCCTCTGCGGGTTCCTCCTCCTTTGGGGTTATGAAGGGATAGTCTTTTAACCTGGCATTATAATAATAAGCCTTTTGCCTTCTGAGTTGATTCCACCTGTCAATATATCTTAGCTTAACGTTCAGAATAGCGGCCTGCATCTCATCCAGCCTGCTATTATAACCCACCAGGTAATTATTATATTTATCAGGTATTTCTCCGGTTTCGCACCCGTATAATAATCTATATGCTTTAGCTCCGTCTTCCCCTCCGCCGTGGCTCCTCAGGGCCCGTGCCATTACTGCAACCTTCTCGCTATCGGTTATTATCATGCCCCCGTCCCCACAGCAGCCTAAATTTTTGGACGGGAAAAATGAAAAACAGCCGGCATCCCCTATGGTTCCTACTTTTTTTCCCTTATAATTTGCTCCAACTGCCTGGCAGGCGTCTTCAACTACAATCAGTCTATATTCCTGTGCTACTTCAAGAATACTGTCCATATTTGCCGGGTTTCCAAATATGTGAACAGGAATAATTGCCTTTGTAGCACCGGTTACACACTTTTTTATAGCATCAGGATCAATATTATAGGTATAAGCGTCAATGTCGGCAAATACCGGTTTGGCCCCGCATTGAACGATTGCTTCACAGGTGGCAAAAAAAGTAAAGGGAGTTGTTACAATTTCATCGCCGGGTCCTATACCCAGTGCCTTTAATGCAATTACCAGAGCATCCGTACCGTTGGCCACACTTATAGCAAACTTGCTGCCGCTGTATTGGGCAAAGTTTTCCTCAAATTCTCTTACATGCTTGCCCATTATAAATTTGCCTGAGTTAATTACCCCGGATACAGCAGCATTTACCTCTTCCTTTATACTTTGATACTGGGCATTCAAATCCACAAGGGGTATACCCATAGACGTCATCCTTTCTTTATACCATTTCAATTATCCGTTACCTCTTATTAAGTGTCTTTTCGATCATGCTCAGGAATTGGGAAACTCTTACCCTGTCAGTATGTTTTTTATGGGTCATGATATAACCGTTTTTGGCAATCCTCTCCCTTTCATCATCATGCTTGAGATAGTACATGGCAAGGTCATAAAAGTTCTCCTCATTGCATTCAATGAAGTTTTCCCCGTTAATATATCCTAGTTCCGGCAAATCATTATTCCCCTTGGCCATTAACAGAGTGTTGCATGCAGGTACTTCAAAATACTTTCTTACCGGATAGTTGAACCTGGTCCCGCAGGTAAAGAATATCTTTGCCCTGTTGATTTCCTTTGCATATTTCTCCCCTATATAGACATCACTCTTTGATTCAGCCTCAAAGGGGTGCTTGTGATACACGAAATTCTTAAGGCCGGACATCCTGTCAACGACCTTTTTCCGGAAAGGATACCACTCTTTCCAGGTCCTCCCCATCAGCATGAAATCTACATCCTTAGGTCTGTGCCAGTCCTTATAAATGTTGGGGTTGTTACTGAATGGCAGCCATCTGAACTTGTCTTTCAGTTCCGGAAGAGTCTTATAAAAGAACTCTTTAACAGGACAGAACACAAGATCTATGTTATTGTCCTTTACAAACTGAATGCGTTCTCTGGTCTGCACATGTATATCAAAATAATAGACACCCTTTGGGATAGCTGAATACTTCAGCCCGTGTATCTGCGGAGCCATTGCGTTGCCGTATGCGAAATCATAATGAAAAATAAAATCCGGTTTAAAGCCCCTTTTATTCATAAGTTTGTTTACATAATACATATCCCAGCTGCCGCTGCCCCATATCTGCACATTTGCCTGGCGGTTCAGCTCCTGCAGGAAATCCCTGAAGTGCTTTCGTATAGGATGGTGGAATTTGATAAAAACCAGAATATTAAGTTTTGCCATTAGACCACCTTACTCCAGTTTATTTTGTATACTGTTTTACCATATCCAGAAATTCCTTTACCCTCACCTGGTTGGTATGTCTTGAATGTACTAAATTGTATCCGTTGAGGGCTATCCTCTCCCTTTCCTGTCTATTGTGAAGAAAATACATGGCAAGGTCATAAAAATCTTCTTCTGTACTTTTAACGTAGTTTTCCCCATCGATAAAACCCAGGCCTTCCAGGTCGTTGTTGCCCTGTGCAATTAGAAGGGTATTGCACGCAGGTACTTCAAAGAACTTTTTAACCGGATACCCATACTTGGTCCCGCAGGTGAAGAAAATTTTTGCTCTGTTTATCTCCTGGGCATAGCTCTCACCGATATAATTACTGTTCTTACCGGCACCGGACTTCCATGGATGTCCGTGATAAACGAACCCCCTTTTACCTCTCATTACCTCCAATACCCTTTCGCGGAATGGATACCATCCTTTCCACATATTCCCCATTAAAAGAAAATCAATGGTTTTGTCAAGCTTCCAATCCTTGAATATACTGGGATCTATACTGAAGGGAAGCCACCTGAACATTCTTTGCAGCCCCCGGTATTCTCTGCGGAATAGGTCCCTGGATGTGCAAAATACCAGGTCTATACCATTATGCTGAATAAACCGTCTGCGCTCATCCTTCTGAACCTGCAGGTCAAAATAATATACTCCCTTAGGGATGTTGACACGATTCAGCCCCAATACCCTAGGGGCAAACGAATAATTATAGACGAAATCATAGTGCAGTATAAAATCCGGATTGAACCCCCTATTCCGCATTACCTTAAGAATATAATACGTGTCCCAGTTATCCTTATCCCATACCTGGACACGGGCCTGTCTGCCCAACTCCATAAAGAAATCTGCAAGTACAAACTTGAAGGTTCTGCTGTTGGGCTTTGCAAATACAAGTATATTGAGCTTTCCCATGGTGATCCTCCTTGGTTCATCGTCTTTTTAGGTTCATAACCCGGTTTTCACTAGCATTCTATGACGCGATTCAGTTATTGGTTACATTAGAAGCGTTTGGTAAAATCTATACCCAGCAATCCTGTTACATGCTGTATCCTGTTAGCTATCCCCAAATTCCCCTGTGCCGCAAAAAGCAGGCCGACCGCCCTGTTGTTATTATCCACCACAATTGAACCGCTGTCCCCTTCCCTGCAGGGTATGTCTATAACAAGCTGGTCGGCAAAGGTAAAGCTCCTGCCCTCGAGGGTAATTGTTGTCTTGAAACCTTCTTCGATTATCTCGCCGCAGGTAAGCCCGGAGGATCTGCCCACCTTTTTGACCCTCATTCCTCTCTTCCCCTCTGCTTCTCCCTCTATATCTCCTAAGCCGATTATCCGGCTGAAAACATAGTTCCTGTTTATCGGTTTTGCAAGGGCAGCGTCAACAAGGTTTTCCGCTCCTTCTATAAGCGGAACCCATTTGTAGAGCCTTGCGATAATATCCCTATATCTGCCCCCATCGCCGATAGACGGATGGAATACCGGGTCACCCCTTCTGGCCCTGCCGTCGCAGCCGTTTGTGCAGTTGGCAATCACGTGATTGTTGGACAGTATGAGCAGTTCCCCGGTCCTTTTTTCCCTGACCAGAGCGCTTAAGGTACCCCCGTATGTTCTGATATGCCCAATACTTGAGCCGGGACCCGCCGGACATCTTTTCCTTTCCTTATTCTTGCTATTATATATCCGTTCCATCATTCCCCCAACACCATCCTGTATGCCTGCAAGGTCTTTTCCGCAGCATTCTCCCAGGTATATTTTGATAATACCAAATCCCTTAGCTGCTCACCCTTATTCTCCATCAAAGCGTCCATAACTGCCCTTTTGATCGTATTTAAGTCTTCAGGCCGGCAGTAATAAGCCAGGTCTCCAAAGTATTCACGGGTGCTTCCATATTCGGTGGTCACAATCTGGCACCCTGCGGCCGCAGCTTCCAGGTTGGCAAGCCCAGGTGTTTCAAACCAGCTTGGCAGAACATGAATCCGTGCGGCCGCATAGCTGTCTCGCAGCTGATCTGAACTCTGCCGGGATATGAACATAACATCTTTTCCCCCTTCATTTTTACATTCTTCCACATAATTAACATCGTTCACCGGTCCAATAAAAACAATCGGCCTTTTAATTTCCTTTATGGCTTTTATCAGTCCCAGCTGGTTCTTTCTCGGAGATATCCTCCCGACACAAAGTATAAAATCCTTTATCCCGTATTCCTGTTCAAACCTTAACGCATTGCCCTGCGAAAAGCTCTTATCCACGCAGTTCGGGACTGTCACCCAAGGCGTATCGACATTGAACCCCTGGACAACCATTTCCGCTTCAGCCTCCGAATTGGGAAGAAGCACAGAAGCTTTGGAAAGAACCAGTTTTCTCAACAAGTTCTGCTGGTTCCAGGCCTTAGCCTTCCAGCCCGGAAGCCCATCATTGTCCTTATAGTACTTCATATTATCCCAGTAAATCGTCGACAGCGCTATGGGTATACCATACTGGGAAGCCTTATAGGCAAAAGCATAGGTTTCCACTACCCTGGTCAGATTGAACAGATGCACGATGTCGTATCCCCTGTAATCCTGGCTGAGAACCGTTGATACATCCACCCGTACTCCCAGCCTTTCCAGGTATTTCTTTGTATTGATCATCTGTACACTGTCTCCCGCAGGGTTTGAAGCAAAATCAGGCCTGATTTGAAACAATACCTTCAAAGCAAAACCTCCTTTTTAAAGAACTACAAAAAATTACCTATACACCATTTTCCAAATCAATTGCATTATGTATACCAATTAAAGTATGATAAAGGTGGGCGGATAACCACGTGGTTTCCATGATTTAGCAGCGCATCCAATAAAGTATTAAGGGGTGATAGATTGAAAAAAAGAACCACAGTTATTCTCGTCACAGCATTGTTTATGATAAGCATCGGGTTATCACAGACTGCCTACGGAGCATATTACTATACAGCCGATGGCAAGAAAATCATCTATAACACAGACTCAAATACATATAATAATTACTATTCACTAAGTGGAGCAAAAATTCAACCGCCGTCAGCTTCAAACCCTGTACAGGCAGCTCCCGGCAATACAAATAATGCGCCGGCAAAACCCGCAACCCAAACAGGAAACACACCGTCCACAACATATGTAACCGTTGGAAACCAAAAAATCTACTATCAGAAGCCAGCAAGTGGGACAAGCAACTATTATCCGATACCCAGCAGTTCAGGAAGCACAGGTCTGCCCCAGGGTGCCGGACAAACACAGAACCCTCCTGACACAAACCCTGCTCAACAGACGCCAGGCCAAAGCGGAGCTTATCAGCTCACGTCAAACGAGCTGAAGCTGATTGAGCTGATTAACAGGGATAGAACAAAGGCGGGGCTGAAACCCCTGACCATTGACTATCAACTATCAAGGGTTGCCAGGATCAAGTCGGAGGATATGAACACAAACAAATATTTCTCACATGATTCCCCGACATACGGTTCACCTTTTGCCATGATGAAGAACTTCGGCATTACATATAAAAGCGCTGCTGAAAACATAGGCAAGACTTATAGCGTGGAAAGCGCCCATTCAGGTTTCATGAATTCAGAAGGACATAGGGCTAATATCCTTAACCCCAGCTATACTCATATCGGAGTGGGGATTTCCGGCAGTTACTACACAGAAATGTTCATCAAAAAATAAGAAAACACCTGCTGTTATTGTAAGTAGAGATAACAGCAGGTGAGTTTTTTACATTTATTCAGACTGGTTTAATCGCCAAATAAAACTCCCATAGATGGTTCCTTCTATGATGCAGCAGCCTGAAGCCTGCTTCATCCAGCATCGATTTCATATCATCCACTAAAAAATCCTGAACGTGACCCGGTGTTCTGCCTGGAGGCATGACCCCTTTCCCTGGAACCGTAATTATTGTGCTTCCTCCGGGAGACAACGCGGTATAGGCCCTTTTCAGCATACTGAGAGGGTTTCTCAAGTGTTCCAGAACTTCCGCCATAATAATTGTGTCAAACAGCCGACCCTCGAGTCCCTCCATTACACACCCATCTCCCTGGATGTACCTGGCCTTATTTATACCATTTTGAGATGCAAGCCTTTTGCATATGGCAACCATCTTTCCGTCTATCTCCAGACCCATATACTGTTTGATCCCGGGCTTTAATTTGCATAGGTATATGCTTAAAAAGCCTTCACAGGGGCCAATCTCAAGCACCTTCTCTCCAAATTCATATTCCAGCATATTCGCTATCCGGCCCTTATTATTCTTTGAATTCAGCTGTTTCCATCTCTCATCGGTAATCTCCTTCGGCTTTATAATAGACAGTTCGTCGACAATTTTCTCCCAACCATCCAAGTCCTGAACACCTCTTCAAGTAGATTGTAATAATAACTATATGAAGTCCCTAAGGATACCCCGTATTTTTTCCCTGTCGGTTATAATAGGTCCAACGGTATAATTCTTGTTAAACGTGAACAGTGTATTGAGCGAATGTACATGGCTAATAAAATTTGCACCGTCCAACAGTTCATAATTGAGCTCTAACGCGCTCCAATGTCCCTTAGGGAGCTTATGCCTTTTTCCCTTTATGAAGTCTTCCACCCTGTAAACAAGTGCATGATAGGGCGGAGACTTGTGGAAATATTTTGCTATCCGGTGATTAACAGAATCATATATATACCCATTGCGTGAGATAAGCACTTCGGTTTCCGGCTTAGGATTATAATTATGCAGCTTTTGTATGAATGATTTGCTGTACATATCATCACTGTCCAGTCTTGCCAAATAGAGGTAGTCATAGCCCTTCACACTTTTTATTATTTCGCTGGTATAACTATTGGCATCAATGAACTTAATATTAGGTGGTAAAGGTGGATACTTCGAAAGCGTTTGCTTTATTAATTTGACGGTGTCCCCGCTATAGCGCACCAATGCCAAATACTCCTGATTACTCTGGCCCAGCAGACTCTTTAGTGTATAATTCATAAATATTGCCATCCTCTTATCTATCCAGCCGATATCATAAATCTGGTCACTCTTCTTCCAGGCATTGAACAGAATATCGACAATAACCCTCTTTGTTTTTTTCATATATAACACCTCTTATTAAAGTAATGGGGGTATAGATGCTTATTATTGTCCACCCATTCTTTCATTTCATCTATCATTTCAGCGTAAGAAGGGACCTGATAGAAGAAATCTTCACGGGTATTTAGAAGGCTTTTATCCAAACTTATATTCCCGAATTCTTCAATTTCAATGTCTTCGCGGTGAAATTTCCGTTTCAGGATGGTAAGCAGTTCGTGTTTTGATATCTTGCTTTTATGAACGAAATGAACCAAACCGGAAATATCGCTGTTTAGCAACATTTCCACCAGCTTCGCCAGCTCTATTGTCGTAACACCGTTCCAGAACACTTGAGTATACCCGTAGATGGTCCCCCTGCTTTTCATGAACCAATTAAACAAACCTATACCTTCCGGTCGCATATCAGGACCTATAATAGATGTTCGAATGGTTAAATCCTTATCATTGATGATTTCCCCAACCGCCTTTGTCCTGTCGTAAAATTTGTCGCCATCCCTAAAAGCGTTTTCAGGATAGTTCCCGTCCCTTCCTGAGAACACGCAGTCGGTACTCAAATGTATAATTCGGGTGCATGACCTTTTGTACTTGCTTTCCAGATAATGGGGCAAATAGGAGTTTAAAAACACGGCCTTATCCTTTTCAGCCTCCGCAAATTGGTTTAAAACGCCTATACAGTTTACAATTACGTCCGGCGATATTTCCTGCAGATAATCATCCAGCCTGTCGATCTCCATGGCATCGATGACAACAGTATGCCCGTTCAGCCTGTTCTTCCGCGAAACGTTGAACACCTTGCAGCCTGGGTTTTTGCAGAGCTGCATAGTTATAACGTGTCCGGCCATACCGGTTGACCCTAAGACTAAGATCTTTTTCATCCCTTCCACCCTTCACTACAGCATAATTATTCTCTATAGCTCTTTCCAGAGCCTGAGGTTGAAGCCAGCTCACTTTTAATGTATTCAATCGTCATGAGCTTCTCCTTTACCCCTTCTACCGAAAGCCTTTCGGTATTATGTGAATTGAAATCCGATAAACTGGATATCTTTGTCTCCCCTGAGGAGAAATACTTGCTGTAGTTCAAATCCCTGTTATCCGCCCTGATCCTGAAATATTTTTTCAGGTCCTCGGCTTTCAGCATTTCCTCCCTGGTTACCAGTGTTTCATACAATTTTTCCCCATGCCGCGTTCCGATGACCCTGACATCCACTTTCGTATCAAATATATCCATTAACGCCGCTGACAGGTCTTGAATTGTAGAGGCGGGCGCTTTATGGACCCATATATCTCCCTGCTTTCCGTACTTAAACGCGTGCAGTACAAGATCCACAGCCTCGTCAAGCGACATTAGAAACCTGGTCATATTTGGGTCTGTCATCGTTATGGGACCTCCACCCTTTATCTGATCAATAAAAAGTGGAATTACCGAACCCCTTGACGCCATAACGTTGCCATACCGTGTACAGCATAATACTGTCTCGCTGCTTGATAGTGTCCTTGATTTTGCTACGATCAGTTTCTCCATCATTGCCTTGGAGATGCCCATTGCATTTATGGGGTATACTGCCTTATCCGTACTCAATGCAATAAGTTTTCTTACTCCATTATCAACGGCAGCGTTTATAACATTCTCGGCTCCAAGGATATTTGTTTTCACCGCTTCCATGGGGTAAAACTCGCAGGATGGTACCTGTTTAAGTGCAGCGGCATGAAAGACATAATCAACACCCTTCATTGCATGGTTAACACTGCTGTAATCCCGCACATCCCCTATATAGAACGTTATCCTGGGATCTCTAAATGCATGTCTCATATCGTTCTGTTTCTTTTCATCCCTGCTGAATATTCTTATCTCTTTAATCTGCGAGTTCACAAACCTGTTCAGCATTGCATTTCCAAATGAGCCCGTTCCTCCGGTTATCAACAGCGTTTTACCGTCAAACATCATGGACCTCCTGTCCCGTGCTTGGATTAAGTTTGGATTTAAGCACTATGTATACCGCTGCAGTCCCAATTTCTACTTCACTATATGCCGCCGCATAGTTTTTGTCACTTCAGGCAGGTTGTAACACAAATTAAAGCTTTTGAGTATTGTGGTTTTAGAGAGAAATGTCCGGAGTCTGATGAAAACAGTTGTCTAAAACCAATAAGACGGGTGAACGTTTATGAAAAAACTAAAAATCCTAATCCTTGTCAAGAGATTTGCAGATTTATATCCTAAACACAGGTTGAAATTTGATATGTTAACAGCAATTGAAGAGTTTGCTGAAGTGAGTTACTGGCATTCCGATGGAGATATAAGGCAGATAATAAAAGAAATAAAGTTCAATCCTGATTTCATATTTCATTATGATATCGCCTGGGGTTACAGTTATTCACCCAGGATTACCGGACTTGGGGATATTAGCATTCCCAAGGGGTGCCTTGTGGGAGACGTTCATTTCTCCCCCCTGGAGAGAATCAGATATATCGCATGCAACAAGATTGATTTAATCTTCTCGTACACAAAACACCCATTTTTATCAACTTTCCCCCATTACAGGAGCAAATTCAGGTGGTTCCCTTTTTCGGTCAACCCCGACATCTATAAAGACTGGGGCTTAACCAAAACCATAGACTTCCTGCTAATGGGCCAGTTCTATTATGCTGACGGGAACAATCCGCCCAAGAGGCTGTCTCCGAAGGGCAGGTATAGTTTTAGAGAGGCGGTCTACAATACTCTAAGAGGAAGACAGGGGTTTGTTTTCTATCCTCACCCGGGGCATAAAGCAGCGCCCAGGGATAATCTGGTTGTGGAAGAGACATATGCACAGCAATTAAACCGTTCAAAGATGTTCTTTACGTGTGGAGGCGAATTCAAGTATCCGGTAGCAAAATTCTTCGAAGCCCCTGCCTGTAAAACGCTGCTTCTGGCAAAGCCTAACAGGGATATACTGGAACTTGGATTCCAGGACAGGGTAAATTTCGTAGCATGCAATGAAGCAAACTTCTATGAAAAGGCCGTCTTCTATTTGGAGAATGATAACATCAGAAATAGGATTACCGAAAATGGTTTTGAATTTATACACAAAAGGCACACCAACAGTATTAGAGCCCGGCAGTTCGTAAAATATATACAAAGCTATTTAGCCTAAGGTAAAAAGCTGCTATCCCCCGATAGCAGCTTTTCTCATCCAGCCGGAATTCATTATTTGGAAGGCCATAATAATCTATAAGGTATTCAATTGTTCTGGGAATATTTGTGTGAAGGGCAAATCCAGGAATTCTTCGCAAATATCCCTTGGGATAAACTCTTCACACCTGTCGGGTACGCAGTATCCAAGTGAAAGTACTATCAGTTCTACCCGTCCGACTACCTTTATTACGACTAGAGTTCCGATGGTGAGGACCAGGGTATTATTCCTAATCACTGCTCTCAGCACTTCAGACCTGGTTTCTACCACGATATTGAAGGAAAACTCATCAAATGGATTTTCCGGAATCCTGACTGCATCGTCTTTGAAGAAATCCACGAAGCTATCCACAGAGATTATATTACCTTCGGCATTTCTGACCCGTGCAGTAAACGGGATTCTCAAGATAAAGGTTATCCTGTTAAGGGTAGGATCCATGTTATCTATTGGAGTTATGGTTAAAGTCCCCTCAACTATAAACCCCGGTTGAAAAGTAACATCTACAAAAGTGAATGGCCCTCCACCTTCCGGCAGTTCAACTGTGGCTTCCGGTATACACTCCCTCTGGAAACACTGGAAAAATACCTTGTCAGAGATTATGCATTCCGGGATTGGCTCGTAGGGTTCCTGTTGTAGCTGCAGAAACCTACTGTCTCTACTTACCATATACTATCCCCCTTTTACTTGTATGTGTTTTTTATTAATGTAAATTTACTGTCACTTCCATACTATGAACCTGTGAATGAATTGGTGAAGGATTAAATCATAAAAGTTGGAACAACTGAGAACTATCGTTTAACACCAATATATGCTTTTCAAGCACCCCATGCTACTCATATATCAGGTTATCCAGCATATAATTTAGTAACGAGCTATAGGGCGGTGGTTTGGTTTATGAACAGGTTTACCAGTCTTGAGCACATAATTACAAGGGCTTCGGGGGTGCAATGGTGTTTTTCATTAAAGGATAGCTGCATATTTTACAGGGTCCTTGGTGACAGCTCAGATGCAGGTGGCAAGCAGCTTCTGGAAAACGTTGCCGGTGAGTTTTCAGCAGATATCGACTCCTCCGACAACATACACCTTGTCTGTATAAATAGAAAGGGAGACCTCCTCTATCTTATGAATAACGGAGAGAACTGGTACAATAAACAACTTGCCACGTTTCCGGTAGACAAGTATAGGATAATGCACCTTACGATTTCATGCTGGAATAAGTACATTAACGTATTCTATGCAATCAGCCCGCTTAACAATCCGTTGATGTGGAATATTCATCATAATTTCTGGAACGGCTCAAAATGGGGAAGCTTTAAAGTGGTTCAGGTCACAGGGGATACCCAGTTCTGTCCCTTTCATTCAGGCTATGACCATACCGGCTCAATTCATCTGGTCTATAAAGCCCCCATGCTCGGATTATACCAACTGCACTACTGCCGTTTCCGCCCGGATTACCTCATATGGGGCAATCCCGAAAGAATAACAACAGTAGGTACTGATAACACCTTCCCCCATATATTGATCGATAGCAACGACACGCTGCATCTTGCATGGGCAAACCCGTCAAAGACCGATTCCCAACTGAAGTACCAGCAGAGAACAAGATTAAGCTTTCCAAGGTCTTTATGGCGTAATGAAACAATTATATCAGACGGGTGTGCCAGCAGTACCCAGCCTCTGTTATACCTGCTTGGTGATTCCCTGTGGATTGTATGGAACCGGAATGGCGTACTTTATGGGAGCTTCAGCCGTGATAACGGGTACAATTGGAGCAGTCCCATACAGGTCGATATCCCCTTTGACGCAGAGATAAAGCTTTATAGGATATCCCCCAGCATTATTAACAAAAACAATATTAGAGTAAATCTGGTCTTCGGCCATGAAAAAGATAATAAAATCTTTTTCCCTATAATTGATGAGGTGCTGAGCAAGCAAAGCAAAGAAAGAATTGCCGCGCAGAAAGAGGTATCAAACATAGAAGGCAAAAAACCCGAAAACTACGCTTTGAAAGTCAAGAACCGCACGGAAACGCCCACGGAGGAGATTGATAAGATAGAAAACAAAAAGAAAGAGATTGAAGCAAAGGTATCAAAGCCGGCCAATGAAATCGTAAAAACCTACAGCGGCCTTGAAACGATAAAAAAGGACCTCGCAGCTTTTAAAGAGAAGCTCGACTATCTAAAAGAAGAGAACAATGGAATAGCGGCGGATATAAAAAAATGGGCTGCAAAATATGAAGAACATTCAAAGACAATCGAGGAGATGACCCAAAAGTTTGAAGAGCTTGCCGCAAATGCAAAGGCACTATCCGGCAAAGGTCTGATACAGCGTATTCTGGACTATTTCAGCTAGACTAAAACACCTTTTTGAAATTGGTATGCTGTCCGGTTTTTACAGCCTGAAATACACCCTTTAGGCTCATTTTGCTGGACAGTATTTGATCTCTGATCCTTTTGATGTCAGCTACTTCTCCGTGACTTACGAGGGAATAGCTGCAGCTTTTGCCCAGCTTGCTCGGAGTGGGCTTCAACTCCAGGTTGAGACCGTTTTTTCTGAACTGACTTTCCATATATATTGCCTGGCTTTTAGACGCGAATACAAAATAATATTGGCTTGGCACCTGCAACACTCCAAAATCAATTTTTACTATATACTATTTTTAGTGGAGTGTATTGGTGATAGAGGGAAAAAAGCGCCTCCGGCGCTTTTTTATTTTGCGGGCACATCATCTTTAAATATTCTTCACCACTGCCTGGACGCTGCTTTCCATAGTCTCCCTTTTGTCATGCCTGTCGTCAATCGTGATGTTCGTTATCACCCTGTTTGCTCCCCTGTTAAAGGGCATGTGGTGCATAGTGCTTGCAGCTTTCATTAGGCTATCCAGATCCCCTTCGATAACCGTCCCTGTGGGCGTGACCTGATATTTCAGTCCCATATCCTTTACAACCTTGCAGGTTTCGGCTACAAAACTGCTTATGCTTGCCTCCCCCGTACCGACCGGTGTTACGCTAATATCCAGTATTGCCAATGCCATCTCTCCTTGTGCTTTTTTATTATTTTCTTCCCAATGCAGACAAATTATTCTACGAGAACGTATATTACGGGGATATACATTTCACACCCGGAAATGCTATAATATCAGCGGGAGGCTGCTGACAAGTGTTACATGAACTTTTGAGGAAAATTTCCGTCTAAATAGCAAATCGTTTGAAATATTCGGGGGTGTGTCTGTTGAAATTATTAAACATCGTCATCGGCATAGTGTTGCTTATAAGTGTTTTCTTCAGTAGTTTTTCGGCGTTTGCCGGCGAGACGCCGGATTACAGTTCGACTTCTTCAGAGACCAAAGCTCTGGAACCGGCTTTGGATGCCAAAGCGCTGGAAAAGGAGAAACACTGGGTATATGAGGAACTGGCTGATTTCAAACAAAAGATATACCCTGTGTTTGGCCCGGAGAGTAAATATGATGGCATAAGCGAGGAAGATAAAAACAGTATACGCGAGATTGTGTTCAATGAAGACTATCTGAACCAGCCGATAAAAGTTGAGCATTGGGCTGTTTTATTAGATGCCGTTTTGGGGATCCCTGATGAAGACAGAGAAAAACTGCTGCGTATGTATGTCTACAACCTGGCCACAGAAGATGAAATTACCCGGGAAGACGCAGTGGGTGGAATGGTGAAATTGCTGACCATGCAGTACCTCAAGGGAGACTACTCGTATGAGGAACTGGAGGCTGCAAAGGACCTTAAGGATTTAGATACTGCAAGCGACCGCCAGGACACGCTTGTACGTATAGCTTACTGCGCAGGCCTGCTTGACACAAAGACAACTGATTATTTCAGGCCCAGGGAAAGGCTGACCGCTGCGGAAGCGATATCCATGCTTTACAGGGTTGTTACAAAGTACGGCATCACTTATAACGATACCGGAAAGGTAGAAGTTCAGAAGCCTGATATCCCTGTAGATAAAGATATACAGGTCAATTGGGTGGATGTCCGGATACAGCAGTACCGGGACAAGCTGCAGAAGAATCTGGTGAAGCTTAAAACGGCGGAAAGCATTCTCCTGGATGGAAGGATCGGAAATGATGACAGCTTGCTCAGCACAGCTGTAACCGTAGAAAAGTGGAGGGAAGCATTAAGGTATACGCTGGAAATAGATGATGACGACATACTGGACTATTATACCATCGGTTTGGTTGAAGGCAATACTGTGCCCCGGGATATCGCAGCTGCCGGCATGGTCAAGCTGCTCCACTGCACAGGTGCGGTAAAGGGAAGGGACGCGTCCGAACAGGAACTG
>Ga0067045_1002997_pt1 | contig 55754 bp, 42 predicted proteins | sample TerdegcTABiofilm_FD_59184 | JGI IMG/M metagenome (GOLD analysis project Ga0067045, IMG submission 59184) | Combined Assembly of (Gp0054472, Gp0054536) Wastewater bioreactor microbial communities from Singapore -Terephthalate degrading...
AGGCCGCCCTTACGGCATATTGATTACATGATAACCTATAGGACATAGGTAACAGATTTATACCTTCTTCCCAATCGTAGAAAGGGCACGGCATGCCGTGCCCCTACTTTGGGAAAAAAATTTAACCACAGAGGGCACGAAGGGAATTTTACACAGAGGTCACGGAGGAGAATTTACACAAAAGGCACAAAGGGGGATTTATTTACGGTAAGGGGACGGAATTAAAAATGTGTAGAGACGAAAGATTTTTCGTCTCTACATGATATTGATTGCATATCAATTTTATAACGGGAATTTGCGATATTGACAGGGTCTTAACGGAATACACGAAGAGGGCGATTGGCCAATCGCCCCTACAAGAAATTTTATTATACGGGCGTGACATAAAATACCCGAAGTGGGGACAATTCAGCTACAGAAATAACAATTGAATAGGATTTGTAGGATTTACATGTTACGAATGAGGAACAAAATTTTTGCATTTGTTTTGATTAAAATGTTTATTTGTATTTTTTTATCAAATATTGGGACAGTAGTTGTCTTCTGTTGCCATTTCGGGACAATAGGAAAAGCCACCGGAGTTAAAGAACTGGATAAGTCGCAGTAGTTCGGTAAGTTGGATATTCCAATCTTGAGGATTATAATCGCTGACATGAGGTTTGCATAGTTTATTATCACCTGTTCCTGGAATATAACCATCTTCTGTATCTTCGGGCTCGTCTGCACAATGGTATCCACCCGAATTGAAGAATTGAATAACGCGGAGCAATTCTGATAATTCAATTTTCCAGTTTCCATTTGTATCCGCAGAATGCCGAACGGGTCCCAATTCTCCTTCTTGTGTGCCTTCTGTATTTCCTTCGCCTTCGGGAGTTCCTTCGACGACGCCTTCTCCTTCGATGGTGCCTTCACCTTCGGGTGTTCCTTCAACGACACCTTCGCCTTCAATAATTCCTTCGCCTTCGGGAGTTCCTTCGACGACGCCTTCTCCTTCGATGGTGCCTTCGCCTTCGGGTGTTCCTTCAACGACACCTTCGCCTTCAATAATTCCTTCGCCTTCGGGTGTTCCTTCAACGACACCTTCGCCTTCAATAATTCCTTCGCCTTCGGGTGTTCCTTCGACGACGCCTTCGCCTTCAATAATTCCTTCGCCTTCGGGAGTTCCTTCGACGACGCCTTCTCCTTCGATAATTCCCTCCCCTTCGGGAGTTCCTTCGACGACGCCTTCTCCTTCGATAATTCCCTCCCCTTCGGGAGTTCCTTCAACGATACCTTCTCCTTCGGTAACGCCTTCTCCTTCGGGAGTTCCTTCAACGATGCCTTCTCCTTCGGTAACGCCTTCTCCTTCGGGAATTCCTTCTCCTTCGATGATGCCTTCTGCTGTTCCTTCGCCTTCTTGTGGGCAGGGTCCTGTGGAAATCCACAGGTCTACCGAAGTGCCGGGTTCAACTCCTGTTCCTGCCGTTGGCTCTTGATCTACTACCACACCAGCATGGAAAGTATTATCACATATATATGTTATATTTCCAACGAACAAGCCTGTTTCCAGAATGTCTGTTGTTGCCTCTACTTCAGGTAAACCGACTACATACGGCACTTCAACGAAACAAATTCCCGGGGTATCATCCAGATAATTAGGTGTTCCATCATTATCCGTATCCCAGGGATAGGGGTCATCCTCGTCAAGCATCAGATCGCAGTCATCATCGGTATCTTCTGGATCCATCCAACCATCTCCATCAAGGTCATCATAGGGTCTCATATACGGAGTGATGCCTATATCGGTGGTGAAAATATAGGAACCGTTGGAGAAGTTGATTTCTACCATGTATGCTTTCCAGCCTGTTTCTGGTGGTGTAACCTGGGCAAGGTAGGTTTTAGAACCTGGGTATGTTTCGCTTAATGTAGTTGATGTCCATTGAGGACCTGAACCACCTAAATATCTGAAATCGCGGGCATTGGGATTAGTGGCTTGCCAAAGTTTTACAGAGGTTGGATTTGTTGCTACCTGCACCTGGATGCTTCCGTCGGGTAGGAATTGCCAGGAATAATTAGGGCGAGTGCCTATGCCTGCAACGGAATTAAAATATGTTATTAGCGGCAAAACAGTATTTATATCAAACGAATCGCCCATACTATGTCCAACATTGGGAGTATATTTAAGGCGACATTCTCCAGGAAGTTCATGATAATAAAACCGTGAAGAATCCGGGAGAAAAAATTCATCACCACACGCATTAATAATGTATTTTGGCATGGTATAGCGATTTAAGTAAGAATATGGGTCTACAATTTGCCTTAGTGCATATCCCCCTGGTGTATCCATTCGTTCAAATATATGCAAATCGTTATAAGGCTTCAAGGTTGGTGCAAAAAAGCCATAGCATTTATAGTGATGGTCCATCTGAACATCCATTTTGAGAACATCAATAACAATAGGTGCAATCGCTATTACGCGTGAGTCAGCAGCCGCAGTTAACCAGGTTGTCCAACCCCGTTTGGAAGCACCTCCAACAACGAAACCATTAATGGTTTTTGAGTGATTATTAAGAACAATTTCCTGAATGGTATCCATAGCACGCACAGCACTTTTAACCATAGGTAGTAATACAGGCCAGTACGGGTCAGGGGTTCCTGCGTCGTATGTTTGCAAATACTTGTCATAAGAGTATGCTATTATCTCATCTTCTGTGCGACTGAAACTTTCTCCTGCAAAACGAAGAGGCTGGTTCGGGACTTGTTCGAGTAATGCCACTGGTGCACCTGTTAATAGTGCAACATACTGAGCGTAATCCCGAAGATTGGTAGCGGGAGAACCATTATTACCACCAGAAATAACTAATAAGCCCTTTGTTTTTGTAATGCTTGTAGGAACAATAATTGTAAGCCAGTGTTTCCATAATGTTCGGTTTACTTCTGAGGGACTTCGCCATGTTTGAGATGTGAGGTCGACCACATAATAGGTATGAGTAAAACTTGATTCTTGGGTAGTTATGGTGTAGGTATAACTTGAATCCGGCATATTTACATAATCTTCTAAGGGACCTGCATAGACATAAAAAGAAAGAAGTGATGAAAAAATAGCAATTAATAGATAATTTGTAAAACAACTTTTACGCATGGGTAAAAACCTTCATGTTAAATTATTTCAATTTATTCTATACTAATTATACTATATAATTAAACACTCAATATTGATTTTCGTTTCGCATGTTTGATATGGGGAATATAAATTTGTTATAATTTTCTCTCTTTGTGAGATTTTTTATAAAACACAGGAGCCTCTCGCCTTTGTTTTGGGTGCTCATGAAATATGAGTTCCAGCGGGCTCCAAGGTTTAACCCAAACAGATAAGGATATAACTATGTCAGTTGTAACCCCTCGTGAATTGCTCGAAGTAGGAGCACATTTTGGTCATCAAACTCGCCGTTGGAACCCTAAAATGGCACGGTTCATTTATGGCGAAAAGAATGGGATCTACATTATTGACCTGAAGCATACCCTCAAACAATTATATAAGGCGTATGCTCTGGTTCGTGAAACCGTCGCAAATGGTGGGACCATTCTCTTTGTCGGCACAAAACGACAGGCACAGGAAGCCATTAAACGCGAAGCGGAACGCTGTGGGATGTTTTATGTGAATAGCCGTTGGTTAGGTGGAACATTGACTAATTTCCGCACCATCCGAAGCAGTATTTCAGAATTGCTCCGATTAAAAGATTTGGAAGAGACGGGCAAGATTGACCAATATGGTAAAAAGGAAGGTATTCAATTAAGAAAGCGTATTGCCAAGTTAGAGAAGAATCTTTGTGGTATCGTCAATATGACAGAAACACCGGATATTGTTTTTGTTGTAGATACCAATCATGAAGAAATAGCCGTGCGTGAATCGGCACGATTGAACATCCCGTGCATCGGTGTTGTAGATACGAACGCAGATCCGGACGCTGTTTCTCTGCCAATCCCGGGAAATGATGATGCAATACGCGCCGTATCTTTATATTGCAAAGTAATTGCGGACGCTGTATTAGATGGTAAAAATGTTCAGGAAAAGGGTCCTACCACTCAGACAAAGGTAAGACCTATTGCTCGAAGGGTTAAGCGTGTAACGGATGAAGAGATAAAACCTGTTGAGTCCGTTTCTGAAGAAGATATGGAAGAAAACGAAGTTGATGATGAAAGTATATCTTCAGACGAAGTCGAAGAAAATCATCAAGAAACATCTGTGGTTGAAGAAAAATAATTGTTAATAAATACAGGAGAATAATAAATGAGTATTAATGCAAGTGATGTTAAAAAATTAAGAGAACAAACCAATGCACCCATGATGGATTGCAAAAAGGCACTTATGGAGTGCGGTGGTGATATGGATAAAGCGGTAAAATGGTTGCGTGAACGCGGAATCATGAAAGCGGCATCACGGGCAAATCGTGTTGCGGCGGAAGGTTGTATTGCTTCTTATGTACACATGGGCGGAAAAATTGGGGTGCTTGTAGAGGTAAACTCCGAAACGGACTTTGTGGCTCGTGGTGCAGAATTTCAAACCTTTGTAAAGGATATTTGTTTGCAAATATGTTCTTCCGCACCCAAATGGATCTCCAAAGAAGATATTCCTGCGGAAGCATTGGAAGAAGAAAAACAATTGTATGTAAAGCAGGCTCTGGATACAGGCAAACCGCAGAATGTTTGTGAGAAAATAGCAGAAGGCAAATTGAACAAATGGTTTGAAGAAGTCTGCTTATTAGAACAAGTTTCTGTGAAGCCTGAACATGATGGTAAAAAGATAAAAGATTTATTAGGTGAATTAACCGCTAAGTGTGGTGAGAAGATAGAAATCCGACGCTTTGTTCGTTGGGTTCTCGGTGAAGGTATCGAAAAGAAACAATCGAATTTTGCAGAGGAAGTTGCCGCAGAATTAGCGAAATCCGCCAATAAAGAGGCATAAAGAGTGAGCACTCCTATCTACAAAAGGATACTATTAAAACTCAGTGGAAATGCCTTATCCTCGGAAGGGGAAAACATAGGCTCAAAAGCGTTAAGCCATCTTTGTGATGAAATTGTATCCGCTTACCAGACAGGTATTCAGGTAGGATTGGTCGTAGGAGGTGGAAACATCCTCCGCGGAAATCAATGGTCAAAGGCTTCCGGTGTAGACCGTGCTACGGCAGATTATATGGGAATGCTTGCTACGGTAATAAATGCTCTTGCCCTTCAATCTGCATTGGAAAAGCACGGAATTGAAACGAGGGTACTCAGTGCTATCGAGATGCGACCGGTAGCAGAGCCTTATATAAGACGCCGTGCCTTACGACATTTAGAAAAAGGGCGGATTGTAATTTTTGCTGCGGGAACGGGCAATCCTTTTCTTACAACTGATACTGCTGCTGCACTACGCGCCAGCGAAATAGATGCCAATATATTAATGAAAGCAACCCGTGTAGATGGCGTTTATTCTGCTGACCCTGAAAAAGATCCTACGGCTAAAAAATACGATCACCTTACATATCAACAGGTTCTTTCACAAGATCTGAAGGTAATGGATGCCGCAGCCATATCTATTTGTCGTGAAAAACGCATTCCCATTTTGGTATTCTCTTTCTTAGAAAAGAACTGTATTGTTAATGCGGTTTATGGGAACTCTATTGGAACTATAGTCAAGGGAGATTAACTTATGTCACACCCACTTATTAAAGAAGCTGAACAAAAGATGGATAAAAGTGTGGAAAGTTTACAACAGGAACTTTCCGGCTTTCGCACAGGAAGAGCCACACCCAATTTATTAGACATTGTTCATGTGGATGCGTATGGCAGTAAAATGAAGATTAATCAATTAGGAAATGTAACGGTTCCGGATTCGCATCTTATTGTTATTGACCTCTGGGATAAATCACTTATTGGTGCTGTTGAAAAAGCAATCATGGCTTCACCGCTTGGTGTAAACCCATCAAACGATGGTAGATTAATTCGCATTCCCATTCCTCCTCTTAGCGAAGAGCGTCGGAAAGAACTAACTAAAGTTGCCAATAAAATGGCGGAAGAAGCCCGTGTTGCTGTTCGAAATATTCGCCGTCATATTTTGGAGACCCTGAAAAAAGAGCAGAAAGATGGAAAGATAACGGAAGATGACCTGCACCGTCTTTCTGATGAAGTCCAGAAACTCACAGATAAACATATTGAAAAAATAGACCAGGTTCTTAAAGCCAAAGAAAAAGATATAATGGAAGGCTGAACTTTTATTTATCCTCTGACAATTTTACGGATATTGTCTCAACATTCAAATCAGGTTTTATATCCATGCGAAAACTTCCTGCGGACTTAGACCCCCGAGTAGATGTAGACCGGTTGCCCCGACATATTGCGGTTATTATGGATGGGAACGGTCGTTGGGCAAAACGCCACGGGAAGAAAACAACCGAAGGACATGAGGCAGGAACAGAAGGAGTGCGGGAAGTATTAAAAGGTTGCCGTGAATTAGAAATTCCGTGCCTTTCTCTATATGCTTTTTCAACGGAGAATTGGTCCCGTCCCGAAGAGGAAGTAAATTCCCTCTTCCAATTAATGAGTAAATATATCCGCAGAGAGATTGATGAGATAAAAAAATACGGTATTCGTGTGTTGTTTATGGGAGAATGGAGAGAATTACCCCCGACTGCTGTAAAGGATCTCGAATATTGTCTTGAACAGACCCAAGATAATCGAGATATGACGGTTGTAGTCGGTTTGAACTATGGAGGGAGGCAGGAAATACTTCGTTGTGCAAGAATGATGGCAGAGAAAGCACAAAAAGGGGAATTATTACCGGAGGAGATTACAGAAAGTCTTTTTAATCAATATCTATATGTCCCGGAATTTCCCGATGTTGACCTGCTAATCCGCACCAGTGGCGAACAACGGGTCAGTAATTTTATGTTATGGCAATTATCCTATGCGGAAATGGTCTTTTTACCAGTTCTCTGGCCTGACTTTCGGCGGAAACATCTCTGGGAAGCCATCATTCATTACCAGCAAAGAGAGAGACGATTTGGCTCCCGTTTGGATGGGGCAGACCCTCATTCATCAGAATTTAATATCTGAATATAGAGAGGAAGACCCCTGTGCTTCAGCGAATTATTACAGGAAGTATTTTAGTTATACTGACCGCCATCCTTATCTGGGTGCCGGGCTTGCATATCCTTTTTGGGATTTTTATCGCTTGTTTAACTACAATTGCTGTCTGGGAATATTTTCGTATTGTTGAGCCTGCAAATACAAATATTCTCAGCATTACGACCTTAGCACTTGTTCCTCTTGCCGTATTATTAGGACTTTTACATACTCTTATTATAATTCACCTGTTTTTTATCCTTTCTTTCGGACTTTTGTCCGTTATATACATATTCAATAGAACTACTTCTATAAATAAATTTGTTCATGCCTTCTTTGGACTATTCTATTTTGGTTGGGTGCCCTCTCACCTTTTGATACTTCACAAATTACCCGAAGGTCCCGGACTAATAACCTTATTTATTACCGCAGTGGCTTTATGCGATTCGGGTGCGTATTGCGCAGGCAAACTTTTGGGAAAACATGCCCTTGCTCCGGAGATTAGCCCTAACAAAACATGGGAAGGGAGCATTGGCGGAATTGTGTTCAGTGCCATTGGAACTTTTGTCCTATGGATACTGCATAAGGCTATTTTTACACAATTTTTGCCAGCTCAAGGTATCGTTTTTTACCTCAAATGGGGTATAATACTCGCCATATTAAGCCAATTCGGCGATTTGTTAGAGTCACGATGGAAACGGGAAGCAGGTATCAAAGATTCTGGAACTATTTTCCCGGGACATGGGGGTGTTCTTGACCGTTGCGATGGAATGCTATTCGCCTTTCCGTTTTTCTTTTATTTGATAAAATTTTTATGACATCGTTTTGACGATGGAGGGATTTTGAATTTCTTATGTATGAATTAGAAATACAAGCGATAGAGAACTTAAAACAGCGATTAGCGGAACTCCATACCTGCCTGAATGTGGAAGGTATACAAGAGCGAATTGCGAAGTTGGAACGAAGTATGGAAGCCTCGGATTTCTGGAATGACCCCGAACAGGCACAAAAAGTTTTACAGGAAATTAAGAACCTGAAAACAGCCATTGAAGCCCCGGAAACACTTCAGCAAGAATTAGAAGATGCGGAGGCTTTCGTTCGTATGGCTGAAGAGGAGGCGGATATATCCCTTCAATCGGAAATTCAACAATTGAAGGATAGATTAGAAAAAGAGGTACATCAATTAGAAATTAAGAGCCTTTTTATAGATCCGCGGGATACCAAGCCCGCTATAGTTAGTTTTCATCCCGGGGCAGGTGGAACGGAATCCTGCGACTGGGCACAAATGCTTTATCGCATGATTACACGCTATTGTGAAGAGAAAGGGTTTACAGTTGAGTTGGTAGATTATCAGCCGGGAGAAGAAGCCGGTATCAAAAGTGCCACTTTACGGGTATCGGGACTTTATGCCTATGGCTTGTTAAAATCCGAAAGTGGAGTGCATCGTCTTGTTCGCATTTCTCCGTTTGATGCGAATAAGAGGCGGCATACTTCTTTTACGGCGATTGAAGTGCTTTCCGAAGTAGATGATGATATAAAGATAGAGATTCGCGAGGAAGATATAAAAATGGATACTTTCCGTTCCAGTGGTGCGGGAGGGCAAAAAGTGAATAAAACCAGTTCGGCAGTTCGACTAACACATTTACCCACCGGTTTTGTCGTTACTTGTCAGATAGAGCGTTCGCAACATCGCAATCGGGCTACCGCACTACAAATGCTTAAAGCAAAGTTGTATGACATTGAAATGAAAAAAAAGGAAGCGGAAGTCTTTGCCCAAAGAGAAGGACAAACAGAAGTTGCCTGGGGCAATCAGATTCGAAGTTATATCCTTCAACCCTATCAACTGGTCAAAGACCATCGGACGGGAGCGGAAACCAGCAATGTTGATAGGGTTTTAGATGGAGATTTGGATTTATTTGTAGAAGCATACTTAAAATGGAACTTAGAAAAGAAAGGTATAGGAATTTAACTATGGACGAACAATTTAAAGAGCACTCTACTTTACAGGAACTGCGTGAAAATCGTATTCGCAAAATGAACCATTTTCGTGAACGCGGAGATAACCCCTACAAATATATCTTTCACCGAAGTGCTACCGTATCAGAAATTCGAGAGCAATTTGAAAAGTTAGAACAGGAACAGCCCGAGCAAGCACAGGAGGGAATTTCTGCAAATTTAGCAGGTCGAATTACCGCGCGACGGGAACAAGGGAAAAGCACTTTTATGGACCTGCGCGATGAAAGCGGTCGTATACAATTATTCTTTGGCGAAAAACAGGTTGGCGAAGATAAATACGAGACCTTAAAGGATTTTGATTTGGGCGATTTTATCGGTGTTGTAGGTTCTGTTCGAAGAACGAAACGGGGCGAAATCACCTTATTTGTGAAAGAGTTTCAGATTTTAACAAAGTCCTTACGCTCATTACCGGAAAAGTTTCACGGTCTAACGGATGTAGAAACGCGTTACCGCCAGCGGTACCTTGACCTCGTAGCCAATCCCGAAGTGATGGAAGTCTTTCGCAAACGCATAGAAATGATAGATGCCATCCGCACTTACCTAAAAGAACGCGGTTTTTTAGAGGTTGAAACGCCTATGCTTCATCCCATACCGGGAGGTGCCACAGCACGACCGTTTATTACACATCATAACGCATACGACACTGACCTCTATTTACGCATTGCTCCCGAACTTTATTTAAAGCGGCTCATTGTAGGTGGGTTTGAACGGGTATTTGAGATTAATCGTTGTTTCCGTAATGAAGGTGTGGATACAAAACATAATCCTGAATTTACTATTATGGAACTCTATGAAGCATATCAAGATTATTTAGGATTAATGGAAGAAACCGAAGATTTGTTCTATACCGTAATGACACAGATTATCGGTGCGGAGAATTTTACCTATCAAGAGCAGGAAATCTCATTGACCCGTCCATGGAAGCGTATTCCCCTGCATGAAGCCATTCGTCAATTTGCGGGAATTAATCTGGAAGCAACACGGGACCGCGAGGAAGCACGGCGATTAGCAGAAGGAGTAGGAGTGGAAATTCGTCCTGAGATGGGTTATGGGAAAATAGTAGATGAGGTAATGTCTGTGAAAGTGAAACCGCATCTCATTCAACCGACTTTTCTTTATGACTACCCCATTGAAATATCGCCATTGGCAAAGAAAAAGCGTGATAACCCAGCCTTGACAGAACGATACCAGTTATTTATTGGTGGACTGGAAGTGTGTAATGCTTTTTCGGAATTGAACGACCCCTTAGACCAGCGGGAACGGTTCATGGAACAGGTTCGCCTGCGCGAGGCAGGAGACGATGAAGCCCAATATCTTGATGAAGATTTCCTGACGGCATTGGAAGTAGGTATGCCTCCAACAGCAGGATTGGGTATCGGAATTGACCGCCTTGCTATGCTGTGCACAAACTCGTCATCTATTCGCGATGTAATTCTGTTTCCTTTACTTAGAAAACTATAGATTAGATATATAGGAAGTTTCCCTTGAAATTTGAAACCTTTGTAGCCCTGCGATATTTGAGAAGTAAGCGGAGAAACCGCTTCATTAGTCTTATTTCGATTATATCCATTGCCGGGGTGAGTGTTGGTGTTATAACGCTGATTATTGTCATGAGTGTTATGACAGGTTTCGATATTGCCCTTCGGGAAACTATTATCGGCAATCGGTCCCATTTGAGTATTTATGAAATAGGCGGAAAAGTACAAGACTACGAAAGAGTTATTAAAGAGATAGAGGCGATATGCCCGGAAATCGTTGCCAGTGGTCCCGTAGTGCAGGTAGAAGCATTGTTCAAGAATGAAGAATATACAACCGGCGGGCTTATTTTAGGTGTAGACCCGGAACGGGAAAGCAAAGTAACAGACCTCGCAAAGAATTTGACCGATGAGGGAGGGCGTCTTTTTGGAAAAGGGAGACTCCCCCGAGAAAAAGAAATTGTTTTAGGTTACCGATTAGCAAATCGCATTTCCGCACGGTTAGGCACGCAATTGCAGATAGTAACAGCCCGTGCTATTATTCGCCCCTTTTTAGGGAGGCAGTTGGGGTCGCAACTCTGGCTTACTGTAAGTGGCATATCCCATGCACGAATGTCGGAGTTTGACGAAGTATATGCCTTTGTAGACCTGCCTACTGCATATATGCTCACAGGGGAGAAGGGAGTAGATGCCATCCATGTAAAACTAACCAACCCTTTCCTTGCGGATGTTGTAGCAAGACGCATTCGTGAAAATCTGAACTATAACACAAAAACATGGTATGAAGACCAGCAGGCATTTTTCGATGCATTACGGCAAGAAAAATTAGCTATGTTTATCATTTTAGCGTTCATTATCCTTGTTGCCGCATTTAACATTACCAGCACATTAATTATGATTGTTATGGAAAAACGACGGGACATCGGTATCCTTCGCACTTTAGGTGCCAGCACCAATTCTATATTATTAACTTTTATACTTCAGGGGTTGTTTATTGGCGTTATAGGAACAATCATAGGATTGTGCATAGGTATTGTTCTTGCCTGGAATATCAATCCGATAGCTCAATTTATTGCCAAACTACTCGGCTGGGATTTATTCAATAGCACCATATATTATTTTGAAGGGATACCCGTAGCGATTGTTCCCTTTGATGTTATGTGCATAGCCATTTCTGCCGTTCTACTAACATTTCTTTCAACCTTATACCCCGCATATAGCGCAGCGAGGGTAAACCCGGTGGATGCAATACGATATGAATAATGTTATTGTTTGTGAAAATATTCATAAAAATTTCTATGATGGCTCACGCATGCTACATATCCTTCGCGGGGTCAATTTTGAAGTGCCTGAGGGAAAAATTATGGCTATCAGTGGACCCTCGGGCGTAGGAAAAAGTACACTACTACACATTATGGGGACATTAGATTCCCCCACCGAAGGAAAAGTATTCATTAACGGGAAAGATATCCTGAAATTATCAAGAAATGAAATTAATCAGTTGCGAAATAAAGACATTGGCTTCGTTTTCCAATTTTACCATTTACTCCCAGAGTTTACCGCTTTAGAAAATGTTATGATGCCCGCCTTATGTAAGGGTAAAAGTAAAAAAGACTGTATTCCCCGTGCGGAGGAATTGTTATGCAAAGTGGGTCTTCGAGAACGAATGACGCATAAACCTGGCGAATTAAGTGGCGGAGAACAACAACGAGTTGCTATTGCCCGTGCTTTATATAATTCCCCACGAGTGGTTCTTACCGATGAACCTACTGGGAATCTGGATGAGGAAACAAGTGCAGGCGTCATTGATTTGTTATGGAAATTACATGAGGAAGATAAAATTACTATCGTTATTGTTACGCATGATGAAAATCTTGCACAAAAAGCCCACCACTGGGTTTACCTGCACGAGGGAAAGGCACACATTCGGAAATAATCCTGAAGATTTTTAATTTAGTCTTTTTATCTCATCTACGATTATAACTACAAATCACACGAAGAGGAGCGAAAGAAAATCGTTGCATATTGGCTCTTTGGGGTTTCTGAGACAAATGGGACCTATGTAACAGATGGTACAAATGGGACAGATGGTACAAATGGGACAGATGGTACAAATGGGACAGATGGTACAAATGGGACAGATGGTACAAATGGGACAGATGGTACAAATGGGACAGATGGTACAAATGGGACAGATGGTACAAATGGGACAGAGGGGACGGATGGGACGGAGGGGACAGATGGGACAGAGGGGACAGATGGGACAAACGAGGGTTAGGGGTATTCGTGTTAAGTTGAATTAAAGAATTAGTTGCTACGAAAAGCACTAATTACTACGAATAGAATCGAAGGGAATAAGTCGTTATACATTCGTGCATTCGTGGTAGCCTTGCCAGTCAGTCAGCCTTGCCAGGCGGGCAACCTTGCCAGGTAGGCGGGTTTTAAATCATTCAGACCTTATCTACATAGCCAGTTCCTCCGATAAAAACAGATAAAAATTGCCCCTAATGTAGCACAGACATTGCTGTCTGTGTTTTTCTTCCCTTGCCCCTACGGATATATCTATAAAAACCTTAATGGTGTGAAAGCAAAATATGTTTCGCCCTTCCCTCCTCCGTGCTCTTTGTGTATTCTTCCCTCCGTGTCCTCTGTGGTTAATTCCTCTTACCACAAAGAGCACAAAGACCTTGCACAGAGTTCACAAAGTGAAGACAACCCGAAGCCGAGAGGCTTCATCTACTTTTAAACTATGAGATGGTTTTAAAAATCTGTTGTGACTATGAAAATAATGTAACTACTTTGTCTATTGTGCCTTTTACAATCGAAACGAGACTTAATTGCCAAAAAACAACATGGGCGGACTTTCAAGCCCGCCCATGTCTTATTTACTCAAAACAATATTAACATATTTGTTTCACAATCACGGGCCGGGGCAATAGCCATCTTCGCCTACTCCTGGACATGGATGATAACCACCCATGTTGAAGAATTGGATGACTCGCAGTAATTCACTTAATGATATGCTCCAATCCGGTGGATTATAGTCGGAAGCATGCGGCTGACAACTCTGGTCGCCGGGTCCAGGTGCATAGCCATCTTCTCCAGTTGCATCGCAATGATATGCTCCAAAATTAAAGAACTGGATTACACGCAACAATTCCGATAGACTTATTTGTCCATCTCCGTTCTGATCTGCATTATGCGGAGGTAATTCCCCTCCTTCTCCTTCACCTTCCAGGATACCTTCAACTGCACCTTCCCCTTCGGGTGTTCCTTCACCTTCTATAATTCCTTCGCCCTCAGGTGTTCCTTCCGGTGTTCCCTCGGGCGTTCCTTCAACACTTCCTTCTCCTTCTGCCATTCCTTCGCCTTCGGGTGTTCCTTCCGGTATACCTTCGACCGCACCTTCGCCTTCTGCTGTGCCTTCTGGATTACCTTCGATAACACCCTCACCTTCGGGTATGCCTTCACCTTCGACTACACCTTCCGTTGTGCCTTCTATTGAACCTTCAACTGCTCCTTCGCCTTCCGGAGTTCCTTCGACTGTACCTTCACCTTCGGGGGTTCCTTCAGGTATCCCTTCGGATGTTCCTTCACCTTCTACAATTCCTTCTCCCTCAGGTGCACCTTCCAGTACCCCTTCAATTGTTCCTTCGCCTTCGGGTGTTCCTTCAACAGCACCTTCGCCTTCCGATGTACCTTCTTGACACGGTCCTGTGGATATAACTATATCCACAGAACTTCCCGGCGATATTTGTGCTCCCCCTAATGGAGATTGACTAATTACATTACCTGCAGGAACTGTGTCACTGCATTCTTGACTTACTGTTCCCACAACTAATCCCGCTCCTGTTATCGCACTTTCCGCCTCCGCCTGTGTCATTCCAACTACATTTGGAACGGTGACGGGACACGGTCCCGTGGATACGACCAAATCCACCGCACTGCCCGGCGGCACCTGCTCTCCACCGACTGGGCTCTGGCTGATTACATTACCCGCGGGCACTGTATCACTGCACTGCTCGCTTACTGTGCCTACTGTCAGCCCTGCTCCTGTTATCGCACTTTCCGCCTCCGCCTGCGTCATACCGACGACATTTGGAACGGTAACTGGACACGGTCCCGTGGATACGACTAAATTCACAGAACTACCCGGCGGTACATGAGATCCACCGGATGGTGTCTGACTGATGACATTCCCCGCAGGCACCGTATTACTGCATTGTTCGGTCACTTCCCCTGTAATTAAACAAGAATTTTGTATGGATGTTTCTGCTTCAGTCCTTGACAAACCCAAAACATCGGGAACGGTAGTAATATAAAGATAAGGATTAGGTAATGCCCTTAACCAGGGATAACTACATTCCCTTATATCCCATGTATTTATAAAGTCCCACCCGACATAAGTGACTTCCTGTTTCATCTCTACAGTTGTTTTACCCGTACCGCCTCCATAGGATATACTCATACCAGATGTTTGCTTGTCCCAATAACTACTCGTTACGGTACCAGAATCTCGGCTTCCTATCAAACCGCCTTTATTACTACCACTACCTCCAACTGAACCCGTTGAATAGGTATTGGTAACACTACCTCCATTCAAGTAGCCTATCAAACCGCCTATATAATTATTCGAACCTATTACCGAACCCACAGCATAACTATCACTCACCGTGCCATAATCATTATAACCCACAAGTCCACCTACAAAATAAGGACCAGACACCGAACCCGTACTATAACTATCACTCACCGTGCCTAAATTGTCACCCACAAGTCCGCCTACATAATAAGACCCAGCTACCGAACCCGTACTATAACTATCACTCACCGTGCCATTATCATTATATCCCGCAAGTCCGCCTACATAATCATCCCCAGACACCGAACCCGTAATATAACTATTACTCACCGTGCCATTATCATTACGACCCACAAGTCCACCTACAAAATCATCTCCAGACACCGAACCCGTAGCATAACTACCACTCACTGTGCCTGAATTCATACCAACAAGTCCGCCTACATAATTACTGCCAGACACTATCGCATCCTCTACTCCTAAATCCCTGACTTCACCATATAATCTACCAAACAAACCAACATAATCCTCTGTGGTCCGATTTATATGCAAATTATCTATCTTATGTCCATTTCCATAAAACTTACCCGTAAAAACACTTATCTGCTTAAATCCCTTACCCCCATCCCAACCCACCGTCTCTTCCGCATCTATATCATTTACTAAATGATATATCCCATCCCACGGATAATCTAAATCTCGTCCTATCTTGTTCAACTCCGCTAAAGTGCTGATGTCTTTTTCCACTGGTGTTCTAAACTGCGGTTCACCTAAATCCCTTAACCATGGATAGGTACTGCTCTCAGTTATATCCCATATATTCGTAAAATTCCAGCCACTGAAAGTATCTTGCTGTTTCATCTCTGCAGTCGTTTTACCCGTACCACCTCCAGGGGATGTACTCATACCTGATGTCTCCGTGTCCCAATAACTACTCATTATGTTGGGTGTTCCCGTTGCATACCCGATCAACCCGCCTTTGTTGTCACCACTATCTCCAATTAATCCCGTTGAATAGGTATTGATAATACTACCACTATATAAACGACCTATTAATCCCCCTATATAATTACTTGAACCACTAACCGAACCCATCGCATAACTATTACTCACCGTGCCATCAAAATTGTCACCCACAAGTCCGCCAACACGCAATTCCCCAAACACCGAACAAGTGCTATAACTCTGACTCACCGTGCCTGAATTATAGCCCATAAATCCGCCGACATAATAAGACCCAGTCACCGAACCCGTACTATAACAGCCACTCACCGTGCCATAATCATTATATCCCATAAGTCCGCCGACAAAATCATCCCCAGCCACCGAACCCGTACTATAACTGACATTCACCGTGTTATAATTATACCCTACAAGTCCCCCTACACAGTCATCTCCAGATACCGAACCTGTACTATAACAGCCAATCACCATGCCTGAATTATATCCCACAAGTCCCCCAACATAACTTCCACTCCCAGTCACCGAACCCGTACTATAACAGCCACTCACCGTGCCTAAATTCTCTCCCACAAGTCCACCAACAGAATAAGACCCATACACCATCGCATTCTCTAAACCTATATTCTTCACTTCACTACCGAGATAGCTAATATAGCCAAATAAACCGACAAAACTTGTTGATAGACGGTTAATATATAACCCCGTTATCTTATATCCTTTCCCGTCAAATTTACCAGTAAAACTGCTATTCGTGCCTATCGGTACAAAGCCGGCTCCATTATTCCAGTTTATTGTATCACTGGCGTCTATGTTCTGCATCAACTCATACTCACCGTCCAAAGGATATCCCGGGTCGTTCCCTATCTTTTGTAAGTCTTCTATATTACCTATCAAAATTACTGCCCCGTAGCTACCGGAATTCAGAAATAAAACTGTTAGAACAAGAAGAAAAACATAACTCATTACTATTCTTCTCATCCGCCATCTATCCCGACTCTGAATAAGTCCAGAACCTAAAACTTTGGTTTCTTTCTCATTTGAACAATTACTTTTGCACATCGCATTTTTTATCATGGCTACTTTCCTTTAATTTAATATTTTTGTTGTTAAAAATTATTAAATTTTCCTTTCTCCCTTGATGGAAAAAGGAACCTGCACTATGACTATTTTGCAAACCTGAAAGAACTATAAATAACCTTTCTTTTCTTTTCACCACAGGCGTCTTTCTTGAAGTGTTCCCTAATATCTTTTCCCCTTTAAAAAACTTTCCCCTTAATCGTGCAAATTACAAACAGTAGTTTTCTTCAAATGAAAAAAATATCAAGAACATGCTTCAATATTTAATTTTTATTAAACTTTTTTAGATTTCTTTCATTATGATTGTTCATATCTCTATTAAAATTATACCTTTTCCTCATAAAAAAGTCAATTTATTTTTGAAAAAAATTTAAAGATCTATAAAAAAAGAAAAGGGACATCTTTGAACGCTATAGTTTATCTTTTTGTCTTTTGGGACAGATGAGACGAATGAGACGGATGGGATGAATGCGACAGATGGGACGGATGGGACGAATGGGACGAATGCGACAGATGGGACGGATGGGACGGATGGGACGAATAGGACTTACGGGACTTATGAGACATTGGTTTTTTTGTGTTAAGTTGGGTTAAAAAATGGGTTGCTACGAATAGCACGAATTGCTGTAAATAACGACGAAAAGAGAAAATTCGTTCCTCATTCGTGCTTATGTGGCATAGGACATATTTTTAATTCCTATCCTTCTACATAATAAGATACATCTGTTAAAGGGGAAAGGAAATATAAATCTTTTACCTATGTCCTATAGTTCTTCAAATAATGTTTACATACCCTTGAACTGGGGTGTTCGTTTGTTTAAGAATGCTTCTACTCCTTCACGAGCATCTGCTGATTTGGCGCATTGTTCAAAGGCGGATTTTTCGTAATCTGCAGCATGAGCCGGTTCTGCTATTCGTTTTTGCTGTAATAAAATGAGTTCACGAAGTGCCACAGGTGGTTTGCTCGCGAGTAGGTCGGCTAATTCCTGTGCTGTCTTTTTCAACTCTTCATTAGGAACAATCTTGCTGACTAAGCCATATTGTAATGCCTCTTCTGCGGATATGCTTCTACCCGTTAATATCAAATCCATAGCCCTGCCTTCTCCAATAACACGGGGAAGACGAAATGTCCCACCCCATCCGGGAATAATGCCCAAATTAATCTCGGGTTGACCTAATGTCGCACCTGCCGAAGCAATTCGAATATGACAGGCAAGTGCTAATTCACATCCACCGCCTAAAGCGAAACCGTTAATCGCAGCAATTACCGGTTTCGTGCATGCTTCGATACGGTTCATCGTTTTTATTCCTTGCGCAAGCATCTTCCCTTCTCCCATTGGGTCGTCCAAGTCCTCTGCTATGGTCGGAATATCTGCACCTGCCGCAAAAAATTTACCTTCGCCTCCCGTGATAACAACAGCCCTTACATCCGTATCTTTCTCGGCTTCTTCGATAGCGTTGTAAATTTCTACCAGTAGTTCCCGAGACAGAGCATTTGCTTTCGGTCGGTTCAGGGTAATCCAGAAACTCGCATTTACTTTCTCTGTAAGTAGATACTGATAACTCATAATAATCTCCTTCTGTTTGTTTTTATATTTCAATAATTTTAATGTTACTAATCTATTATTGTTTTAATTAACATGTTTAAAATATCGTCTATCGTATAAATAGTAATTAATAGATATTACAAATATTGTAATAGTTTAATTAGAGAGAATAGGTACATTTCAAATAGATAATTTTTAAAAGGGAGCTCACTCTTGGAAGGTCATGTTAAAAACAACAAGTAAAATTATTCTTCCGATTTCGTAGGTATATTGCTCAGATCAATTTTTAATATTTGTTTTACTTTTTCATACAAGGCTCGGGCATGAGGATGTCCTAAATATACTGCAACCCCAAGGAATATAAGACTATCTAAATAATTCTTTTGTCGGTAATAGCAATAGCCCAATCCATAAAAGGCTTCGCGTACGGACTTGTTTTCATTTACTACCGATTGGAATAAAGGAAGAGCCAGTTCAAATTTCCCCTCTTTAATGAGACGAACTCCTTCTACAATTCGTTCCATAGGAGGGTGGCTTTTCAATTTTCGATAGATAGCAGTATTGCTCTCATTAGGTTCAAGCAAATTTTCGGGATTGATTTTAATAATCTTTCCACACACACCACAGGTTAACTGTTCAATCAGGTCCGGCTTGACAATAGGATATATTTGCCCACAAGAACACATCACATGATATGTTTCGCTTGTTTCTTTATGGTACAACATAATCTTTACCTTATCATAATTATTAACTTAATATATATATAAATAACAATAATATATCAATATTATTATATTATATATGCCTTATTTTTGCAATATATATTTTGTATTTTACATTATTAAAATAATGAAATCTTTATAATCACAATATATATCAAATACTTACGAATATTGGAAGTCGAGTATGAGTTTTAAAAAAGATAGTTTTTATACCTAATTTTTTATAAAAAAGCAAACAGGTGAGACTTTATGAATTAGAATGGCTCGGATAATTTATGAACTACACCGCAAGAATAGATAATGGCATCTTTCGGAGACTTTTTCACAACAAGGATATCCCCTGCTTCTAACGGTATGGATTCTGGTGCGTTATCATGAGCGAGAACAGCGGGTCCTCTTGTTATTTTTACTTCCACCAAAGTATCTTCCGATAAAATCATATGTGTTACGGCTTCTGAAGTTGCCAAAAACGCAATACCGATTCCATTCCAGAAAATACCCCGTGTAACATTGGAAAAGTAGGCAGTGCTACCAAAAGGGGTGCTTATCATAAATCCATCGCCGAGGATGTCTTTATCTTCTCCTTCGTAAGAGATACCGTCAATCCAGATTTTAAATCGGACAGCGGTATTAATTTTACCCTTCTCTACCATTACTTCGTTCAGTGCTTCAAACTGATGCGATGGATTTGTTGTTCCCCCGGGATAAACGGAGCAAATCAATTTCATATAACGATAAGGGACAAGTTTATCCTCTGTTAATCTTTTTAATACCTCTTCTGGCGAATGGCGAATACACCGATGGCCTCGCAAACTTTTTAATACAGGAATTTTAGGGATATGCGGATATAGATATTCCGCTGAAAGGAGAGTGCCGTCTCCTCCATAACTTAGAATAAAATCCGGATTTTCTTGAACTATCTTTAATTGGGGAAATTTCTTAAAGAGGGGAAGAATTTCTTTAACATCTTTTCCAAACAGAAGGATTCTTTTTTCAGGGCTATCAGGTATTTTTCTTTTGTTTTGTTTTCTCCCGCGTTTTTCTTTTATAGCACCCACTTCGTTAATCATATATAAAATACTTTATCTAATCATCTTTTTTAGAGAGGGTCTGTTCGACAAATTCGCGTATTTTTTCCTGGTCCTTTTCATCTATGCGTGTAAAAACGATGCCTACCTTAAAATGGTCATCTCCCAATTCATCTTTATTACAACGCACAACAATGTCTTCTGCCTGAATACGATGTTTCGAAGGTTTCGGGAGTTCTACCACAATTTGCATGCGTGTCATTAGCGGGATGGGTTGAACCGTATGGCACAAAACGCCATTGGCACTAATGTTGTCCACATGATTGAGTATTCCCGGTCCTTTCGATTCAATAGGAATTTTCAGACCGTGTTTGCTGCGGGGATACTTCCTTCGGTCTTCAGGATTTGTACTGTGTGTCATTAGAATTCCTCCTGATTAAATTCGATTATATAAATATATTACTTCAAAGGCTTCCCTTTTTCAAAAAAATATTGTTATTGATTTCATCTAATTTGTGGAAAAGAAGAATTTACGGGCGGAAATCTGCATATTGTCTGATAAGGAAAAAATTATTTTTTATCGTTAGATGTTTCAGGGTATATAAGCGTATTAAATTTGTAAACGAACACGGGAAAGAAACTTATCACTAATAGCAGAACAACACTCCACCAACTTGAATTATGATAGATAAAATAAGATTTTTCAAAGTAGACGAGCACTGCTTCTGTGATAATAAATATCATTATACCGTGCAGGACAGTCCTTTTCCCTGCGTTCATTGTCCCTGATAATGCAAAGTAAAAAGCACTGAACCATAGCCCAAATAGAATTACATTGCGTAATGGAATGAGTAGATAAAAAAGAGGTGTTCGTGCTGCCTGCACGGAAAAAAGAGCAAGGGAATAGCGGGATATACTCAAAGTTGGGACGAGTTGAAATGTTCTCAATGTTCCTTCAAGGACAAGGAAAGTTAAGAATACAACAACAATTCCCAGAGAAATGCTTATAGCGGTTTGTTTTTTCTGTTTTATGGATAATAATCTGCTTGTGAAGAAGCCTAATATCAAAAACAGAATAGCGGTTTCTCGTAAAGAGAGATATAAGGAAAAAAGATAGTCCGAAAGGTCATCCTCCAGAGTTGTGGAACTGACTAAAAGTGTAGTAGGCAAAAAGTCAACATAATCAACAATGTAAAAGAGGACCTTAGCGACAATCCCAAGTAATATTCCCCAAGTCCACCATGAAAACGAAAGGGATTTTCTCCAGATAATATATATACAGGTAAAAAATAAAAGCAGGTTCACGATAACAACGATACCCTGAGCAATATACACTTGTTGATTTTGCGCGGCAGGAACAACTATAGCGTATACATTCCCTACCATATCTTTCAGATGAAGCGATATATAGATATTATCCAGTCCTTTTTCTTCAGGTAATACGAAGTGCCAGTGTAGTAAGGAAAAAGCAGGGATTTCTTTTTTTTTAATGATGTTCTTTTTCGTGTCTTCAATCTGAATTATAACCTGACCTTTCAGGATTTTCCCTGTAAATGAAAAGGTATAGCCCTTTTGTTCGTTATGATGGCTTAAAACTCTATAACGAATGATTTTTGTTTCGGGGAAACTACTTGTTTTGTAATCCTTTTCAAAAATGGGTTCCGCATAAATAATGGATTGTATGCATATCTGTAAAACAAGGANACATAAAAAAGGCAATTTTTTNNTCATAGTNAANGATTTTCTATAGGTAAGTTGTGGATAANGTATTTTGCGAATTGTAAGAGATATTGTAGAGGAAGACGAATTTANTTCACAATTTTTAGGATTAATTCAAAAAAATGGGACAGTAGTTATCTTCTGAAATAAACGGGCAAACCCGATAGCCGTTTGAATTAAAAAACTGTATCATACGAAGAATTTCTTCAAGGCTGATATGCCAGTCTGGGGGTAAATAATCAGCAGCATGTCGGGGACAGGAGAAATCAAAACTTTCGTCATAACCCGGTGCATAACCATCTTCCGTTCCTTCTTCACAATGAAATCCGGAAGAATTTAAAAACTGAATAATGCGAAGTAATTCTCCCAAATCTATCTTGTTATCCTGATTTATATCCCCGGTGTGAATGGGAGGGATAAGCGAAGGATTGAAAATATTTTTAACAAAGGCATCTTTATTCCCATTAAGTTCAGCTACCATGAGATATTCCTCATAGTTGGTTAATCCATCATTATCAATATCGGCATCGGGCAGTAACGGAAAATTATCCGATGGATACTCAAAGGCAGAATAGTTTTTTGAGAGTAAAAATCTATCCTTTATAACATCTATATTTGTTCCGATGGTTAGAAGTCCTGTCAAGACATGACGAAAAAGATAATAGGAAGAGTGGAAATAGGGCTCTTTTTGTAGTTGTTGATAGTTCTCGATAAACTTACAGATAAACTCATTTTCCCATATCCCCTGAGGGTTGCAAAGCAGGTATTTGACTACTTCTATTTCCCATGCGTCTGGGATAGCGGACTGATTAACATCACAGTTAGCCCATAACTGTCCAACATAACTTCCTATTTTCATCCCTTCATAATCAAAATTGGGGCATGTTGCCGTCCAGATACAACCTTCGCCTTCCACTGCTCCTTCACCTTCTATTATCCCTTCGCCTTCCGTTACTCCTTCACCTTCTATTATCCCTTCGGGACAGGGTCCCGAAGATACCACAATATTTACAAAACTACCGGGGGATAATTGTTCCCCGGCGGAGGGATTTTGACTAATAACTCTATCCTGTTCTATTTCATCATTGCATTGCTCTGTTATGCTCCCTAATTTTAAATTGGCGGCTACGATTATATCTTCTGCTTCTCCTCGAGACATTCCAATCACATTCGGTACCGATACAGGGCAGGGTCCTGTGGACACCCAGAGCGATACAGAATTTCCTATCTCCACCGTTGTCCCTGCGGATGGGTTCTGGTCTATAACATATCCCGAAGGATAATCATCACTACATAATTCTGTAATATCCCCGACAGTTAAATCCGTGCTTGTTATAATCGTTTCTGCGGTATTGCGACTTGTCCCTATAACATTCGGCACTTGGGTCAAATTGGTAAAAATACAACGGACATAACGGTCCCTGTCCATAGAAAAGGCGCACCGCTGATAGGTAGGTAATGTATCGCCGAAATCCCCTTCCCAGCGGAGGAATTTCCATGTAGGCGAAGTTATTATTCTTTCACATCGGATATATGTCCACTCAATAATACTAAATTCGTGGATACCTGTGGATAAAATTATGGGCTCTTCAAAACCTTTTGTAAAAGAAACACCTCCTTCGCCAATTATCTCCAATTTAAGGTTATACCAGGGTTTTTCAATGAATACCGCCGTAATATTTCGGTCCTGGTCCATAGTTAATTCCAACAAAATATAGTATCGGGGTTCATTATTACCGATATCCCCTTCCCAATGGTCAAACCGCCATAATGGGTCATTTGAATAAGAGTAGACAAAAATAGATAAACCTTCCGAATAACGATGCGGTGTCCCATGCAAAGGAGTTGTTCCCCCGGGTCCTATTACACTGATATTAAGCGTATAGCCTGTATTGGTAAAGCGTGCGGTTATATATTTGTTAGAATTCATAACAAACTGAATAAACTCTTCATTACTGGCAACATCACCCCTCCAACCCCCAAAATAAACACCCGGCGATGTACCAGCACTTAAAGAGACCTTATCTCCATCCTTAAAACCGTAAACTCCCGGCGGGAACGATGTGAAACCCGTAGCATTACCAATATGCTCTAAAGTTAACCGCCAAACCGCAGGGACAAATACCGCAGTTACGGTTCTATTGCCATCCATGCGAATTTGAGCGAACAAATCCGTCCCGGTAATAGCACCCTCCCAGTGGTCAAATGCCCAGTCGGCATTCGGGACAGCGTTTATAAATGCGTATGTCCCGGCTTCATAATAGAAATCTCCGACACCGGGATTTACTGTCCCTCCACCTTGAACTTGAATTCGCAGACGGAACGAAATTTTTTCCCCAGCAAAACAAGGGAACGCTGTGAGAATAACAACGAGCATAAATGATAGGAGGAAAAATCTATGTTTCATTTCATTATCCTAATTATTGTTCATACGCTTTTCACACGGTTTCTCTGCTTTCCGTTCGAAAATAGTTCTATATATATAACGCCCTAAACGAATAACGGAATTCTCACGCTCCGTAAGAATACCAAAAGGATTGTGTTCGAGCAATTCATCCACGACTTGAAAACAGATATTGTCTGCAAAAAGACCACAAATATTCTTACTTAATTCCTCCACATCCGTTTGAATAAAGACCTTCCCACGAGGCTGTAAGTATGTTGCTAATGTTTGCACCAATTGCGGTGTAACCAATCTCCGTTTATGGTGGCGCCTTTTGAACCATGGGTCTGGAAAATTAATACTTACAAACTGCAATACACCAATAGGTAGACTTTCAAGAAGGGGCTGTAAAACGATATGCGCCTGACCGTGAAAGAAATAAAGGTTCGCAAGTCCCAATTCATCCTTCCATTGATTTGCCCGTTCCACTAAAGGTTCGCGTATCTCCAACCCTAAAAAATTCCAATCTTTATTCTTTTGTGCCAGCTGCAGCAAAAAACGACCACTTGCAGAACCCAAATCAAGATGAAGAGGTAGAAAAGGCTCTGCATACACCTTCGACCATTGCGGCATAGGCGGCACAACCAGATATTTTTTATTCAACGGATTTACATGCTGATGTATTCGCAAATGACCTTCAACCTTTCAATTTCGATTTCATATCCATCTCTATAACATAATTATACACCCTTTTATTTTATAAGTGAAGCATCCCCCATATATCATAGATTTAATTGAATTGCAATCCAAGAGGTTTTACCATTCCTCTTATACCGTCATTCTGCCGTCTCAGTTGCGTTCAGGCTCTTATTTAAATATGCTCTCAGCAAAAGATGAAACATTTTGCTATGATTTCGATACCTGAGATGGAGAAGTTCATGCAGGATAATTTTATACCTTACTTCTTTATTCTCATCCAGCAAAGACACATCAAAGGTTAACCTCCCCTTACTGGAACAACTTGCCAGTTTTCTATTCATCCTGCGGATATGAATTTCTTTGGGCTTTACACCCACCATATCGGCAAGTTCAAAAACTTTCTTCTTAAATACATCTTGAGTTAACATCGTTAGGATTTTCCTTTAAGGTTCGGAATATTCGTTCTACAATTTCCACCGCTTTTTGATAATCAGAAACCCCGGATTGAAGTATAATCTCATAAAACTTTTTACGAACTGTTATCGCCTGCTCCTCAGACTCTTTCCAGTGGGGACTTTCTTCAAAGACCTCTTTTATCCGATTTGCCACATCCTCAGCCTTTTCATACCCTTCACTGTCGAGTATCCAATACACGGTGAATACATCGGCAGGCATGTTTTTTTCAATCTCTTCCATCTTTGCTTTGATGGTTTCTTTCGTTAATTGAATTACTTCAGCCAACGCTTCTTGCGTGGTTATTTGTCCTTCGCGATACCGTTTTGCTATCTCATGAGCCTTTTCTCCTATAGATATAAGGTAAGGAGACTTCTGCGACTGTTCCTCTACCATCTTTGTAATACTGTTGAGTAGGTTAAACACCTTTTCCGTATCAGAAACCTTGCTCTCTTCAATCTTTTTCAGCGTCTCTTCATTGATTTCGTATATCTCAAGGGCGGGCTTTATAGAACTACTGCTTGTATATTCCTGAACCAACTTCGCTGTCTTCCTCATAAAGTTTCTATCAATAGAGACCCCCGGCTCATAATTAGACCGCAGTATCCCATACATCTTCGCAAGGGTATCAAATTCCTCAATATAGGACCTCAAAAACGGGTCCGGAGAGATAATTTCGTAGCGGTCTTGAAGTTCCTTGAAAAACCGATAAAACTCATGCCTTTTTTCCTCATTCCTGAAATGTTCTAACACTGTCTCCACCGCTTTGTCCCGCGCCTTGCCCTCTATTATAGACAGATACTCCGCCCGCGCAATCCGCATCTTCTCGACAAATTCCTCTTTTAGCATCTCTACATCTTTCACAACGCCTTCAATATCTTCAGAATCAAAGGATAAGGCTTTCTCAAGATTTTGAAATATCCCAACAAAATCCAAAATGAACCCGGAGGGCTTTTTCACGCTATTTTTATCCTCATACGGTCTATTCACCCTTGCAATGGCTTGCAGTAGCACATGGTCACGCATCGGCTTGTCTAAATACATACAGTAGAGTATGGGCGCATCAAAGCCCGTAAGCAGTTTTTCCGTAACGATGAGTATCTTCGGCAATTGGTCAGGCTGTCTGAACGCCTTCCTTACCCTCTTCTCTTCCTCCTTCGTAAGGTGGTATTTCGCTAATTCCGTCGGATCGTTGTAAAAACTACTAATTACAACTTTTGAGTATTCCGAAGGCAGAAATTTATCAAGTTCTTCTTTATATAATGCGCAAGCTTCCCTATCCACAGCGACAAGAAACGCTTTATAGCCCATAGGTTCAACCGTTTCGGTAAAATGCTTTGCCACATACTCCGCCACCTTCTTAATCCTGTTTTTGCTCTTTAGCATGTTTCGGAGATTTACTGCCTTCTCTAACACTTTATTGAGTTCCTCAATATCGCTCACACCTTCCGCCTCTTTTATCATTAAAAACTCCGTTTCTAAGGTTTCCCTATCCACCAGAAGTTCGTTAGATGCCAATGTGTAATAAAGGGGGAGCGTCGTTCCATCTTCTATCGATTCCGCAATACTATATCTGTCCAGATAACCCTTAGGCGGGTCATCCCTCCCGAATATTACAAATGTCCCCTGCCCTTGAGATGTCCTATCAATAGGTGTGCCCGTAAAACCGATATAGGTTGCCTCTGGTAAAGCACCCATAAGATAATTGCCGAGTTTACCACCCGTAGTCCTGTGTGCCTCATCTACAAGCACAAATATGTTCTTTCTTGTATTTATATTGGCGGGCATACCTTCAAACTTATGAATCATACTGATGATAAGCCCCCTCTTATCCTGCTCAAGCAGCCCGCGTAGATGCTCCCTACTCTCCGCAACCTCCACCGACTCAAACCCTACCGCCCTCAAATTACTAAAAAGTTGCGACTCCAATTCCGTGCGATCCACCAGCATTATCACTGTCGGATTCTCAAACAAAGGATTTTCAATAAGTTTCTTAGCAGAGACAATCATCGTATAAGTTTTCCCGGAGCCTTGCGTATGCCAGATTAGTCCCCTCCGCTTCTCTTCCAATTCCGCCCGTTTGACTACCTTTTCCACCGCCCGCATTTGATGCGGTCTCAAAATAACCTTCTTCAATTCATCGTCCTGCCGCACAAATAGCACAAAATCCGTTATCAGTTTTACAATCCGCTCCCTCTCAAAAAATGTCTTCACAAGCCGCTCAAAATCCCCTGCTACCTCCTCCTTCCAGTTAAAAAGCCCTTTCAGCGATGTGTTCCATGTGGGACTATAAAAATATTTGATAAGATGCGTTATCGCATACGCCTGAAGCACCGCCAATATCTCCGGACAATCCCTGTGATAACGACTTACCTGCTCTAAGGCTTCCGTCAACCCCTCTATCTTATCCGCTGACTTCGTCTCCACAAAAATCACCGGCACACCGTTTATAAGAAACACCAAATCAAACCGTATCGTCTTGCTTCCATTAGTAAAAGGAAACTCATCCGTTATCTGAAAGATGTTATTCTCTATGTTTTCCGTGTCTATAAACTTTACATTTCGTTCCCTTTTCTCTCCGGGCACAAAAACGCCCCTCAAACCCTTCAAATATTCCCAGACGGTCAGATTCCCTTCAATAGTCGGAGGTATAATTTCTATCTTCCGTATAAGGTCATTAGCAATCAGGTCATCTACAAACGGGTTTAATTTCTTCATCTGACCGATAAACACATCCCTAAACACAAACCCCGCCGTGCCACCCCTCATCTCCTCTGCAATCTTCGGCGGAACATACTCCCAGCCTAATTTTAAGTGTATTTTTTCACCACCCGCCGCTATATATTCCGCCGACGATTCACCAACATAATTTATAATAGGCTCTTGAACGGAATATCTTTCACCTCCCAGTTTCTCCATACCTTAACCCTCTATGTTTAAGTTATTCACTCTGATTTTACCGCTCATTAAATAGTGAAGCATAGACCTAAACAATACCTCAAGCGACTTCTTCTTCCTCTCCTCCGCCTGTATCTTCTCATCCACCGCACACAATACCTCCACTATCCTCTCCTGCTCCGAAAGAGGGGGTAGGGGGATAGGAAACCTCTCTAACTTTGATTTGTTTATTGCCATAAATGTTGAGCCCGTTCCCTGTTTTTCAAGCAAAGGTTTTAAATAAGCAAGGCAATAAAACAAATAGAAGTTATTGCTATTTTTCAAAGATAATGAAGCTAAACCTCTACCAATACAGTATATAATATTGGTCAAATTTACATCTCCTACAGGTGCTCTTACCGAAATCAAAACTGTATTTGGAAGAGCAATTTTCAAAGGTTTAGTTGTATATTTAATATGTGTAGGATAAATATCTCCAAATTCTGCTTTCCCCTGTAGAAAAGGCACTCCATTTCCCTCTGTATTGTAAGTTTTCCCTGGTGGAGATTGTCCCATAATTACTTCACAAACCTCGCCCAGTTTTACGACATTCCAATGTTGAGGAATATTGCCAATCTCAGTATCTTTAAGATTTACGCTATCCACATTGTTAACGGGCACAGGTCCATAAGTAAAAAGATGCTTCATTAAAGACCTTTTCAACTCCCTATTTGCCCGTATCACCTTCTCCGTCTTCTCTATCACTCCTTGAATCGCCGATAATACCCCCGCTATCCTCTCCTGCTCACTAAGAGGGGGTAGGGGAATAGGAATAGTCTTAAGTTGCCGACTGTATAAGTGTCCACCTTTTACTAAAGACTTAACCTTATCTCGGATATTCGGACACATTAGGCAACAAAAAAGAAAATATGAATTACTGTTTTGATTCAATGATCGTGTTACTGTGAGCTCCGCTACATAGAAAGAGCCTGCAATCTCCGGTGGAACAACACCTACCTTTTGCCCTACAACCCCTGCTGAATGACCTGCATTTAGAACGAGAATATCACCTTCCTTAACTCTATAAGAATCTCCCAAATCTACCGTAGTAAAACTTTTTTTCCCAGTAGGTATTACCGAAACTTTACCTCCATCATGAAAATCTTTAACTTTTATAATCCTGTATCCGTGCCTATCACTATAAAGATCTATCTTGGGAGTTCTACCTTGCTTAACAATTGCCACCTCGCCCAGTTTTACGACATTCCAGTCTTCTGGGAGGGGTCCGAGTTCCGTTTCTTTAAATCCGTTCTCTGAGTCTTTCATAATACACCTCAACTAATCACAATTATACAAAATTGCTCCTTTATTACAACTTTATTATTCTTTTATTCTTTATTATACTTTTTTTATATCATTATCGCATTTTTACCGACCTTTTTTGCCTTTCGCTTTTTATTGCGTCCTTACGGATATTCTTTTGCATACCTCTGTCCCCTTTGACACCACCAATTACTATTCAATCATTATACAATCAATACTTGACCACCTCATTATTGCAAAAAAATATAAAATTTTCACGAAGAATTGCCTCCCTATTTTCACACCCCCGATTCATTACTTTCATTACCTATTCATTACTTGAAGAACTATAGGACATGGGTAACACTTGTCTTGGTATATCGTATGCGAAATTTATAACATCCTACGGAAGTGCTACATATAAACCGATACATAGAGCCTAAGAGGGCGATTAGCCAATCGCCCCTACATGTTACCTATGTCCCATAGGTAATCACATTACTTATTCATTACCTTCATTACCCAATATAACCGTAAAAATCCTTTCCTTTTCCTATATTTCCCACACATCTGAAAAAACTCTTTTCCCCGCACTTGGGTTCAATTGTCCCCTTTATGTCCCCTTTATGACCCCTTTGTCCCCTTTGACATCAATGGATTGATAAATCATTAAAACATAGAAAATTCCCTTAACTCTCTAACCCCACACTCCCGAAAAAACTCTTATTCATAATCGAATCCCAACTCCGTCAGCACCTTTTTTAATTTTGCTTCCGCCTCTTTTCGCTCTTCTTCCGCCTCTAAAAGTTCTACCATTGCCTCATCTACCGGTATCGTCTCATCACCGCCGTTTAACGCTACATACCTTGACGGGCTCAGGTTGTAATCGTTCCTCCTCACCTCATCTGTGGTAATGATCTTGCTTATACTTTCCTCTTCCTTCCACTCTAAGTATATGCGGGCTACTCTTGCTATACTCTCATCGGGCAGGTAGTTTTTAGGTCTCCCTTTTTCGTGAAGTTGGGAAGTATTTATCAAAAGCATCTTATTCTTTCGTTCTTCGGGTTTGTTTTTGTTAATGAGCAGGATAATACCGGGTGCTGTGGTGTTGTAAAAGAGGTTTTCAGGGAGGAGAATGACGGTTTCTACTAAATCCTGCTCTACAAATTCTTTCCTTATATCCCTTTCTCTGTCCCTGCCTGTGTTACCACTTCCCCTCGAGACGGCTCCTGTATCCAGAACTACAGCCATTTTCCCGTTATCTTTAAGCGATGCGTGCATGTGCTGTATCCATGCCCAATCGGCACTGTTCGAGGGAGGATAGCCAAATATGAAGCGGTTGTATGGGTCATTTTCATATACACTTTGAGGGAATTTTTGATTCCACATAGGATTCGCCACTACGAAGTCGAACTTTTTCAGAGAGCCATCTGAATTTAAGAATTTAGGAGTTTTCATTGTGTCCCCGAGAACGATTTCCGCATCCATACTGTGTATGAACACATTCATCTTTGCCATAGCGTAGGTGGCATGCAGGATTTCCTGACCATAAAATTTAAGGGGCTTTGTTTTTGGGTTATCTCCATACTTTTCTTTGAACCTGAGGTAAGTTTTTATGAGAAGTCCACCGGAACCGGCACAAGGGTCATAAACTTCTATCCCTGGCAGTGGGTCTAATATGTGAGCCATGAGAATGGCTACCTCTTTAGGGGTGTAGAATTCACCGGCACTTTGCCCGCTGCCTTCCGCAAACTTACGCAGAAGATACTCATACGCTCTGCCAAGGATATCCGGTTCGACATCATCCAGCCCGAGCCGACATCTTCCCAATACATCTATTAAGGCTTTCAAACTATCATCACTTATCACCCGTTCCCCTGCGGTCGTTGCGTTAAAATCAACAATGTCTATTACCCCTTGTAATTTTGGGTTTTCTCTTGCAACCGTTCTGACAGCATCCGTTAAATACTGCCCTATGCGGGTGGTCTGTTTTTTTATGTTTTCCCACCTTGCCGTTTCAGGAAGGTAGAAGCGAACGAGTTTGTGGTCCTGTCCTACTAATTTTTCTGCAATTTCTCTACTGCGATACTGTTCGGAGAGTTTAAGAATTTCGTCTTCAAACACATCGGAAAGCCTTTTGAGAAAGATTAACGGTAGGATATAATCTTTATATTTGGGGGCATCTACTTCTCCCCTTATTTTGCATGCTGCTTCCCAGAGCCAGTTTTCAAGGGTTTTAATGTCAAGTTTTTGAGCGGGCATTCCTTTGGACCTCCAGTGTTTTATTTTATAACACAGTTATTAATATGATTACTCATTTCTATTTTACTTAATACGATATGAACCCTATTATACTTTTCTCTGTCATTATATCTAAATTCAAGTTTCCTAAGTAGCGAAAAAATTTTTCTATTCCTCTATCTTGTTTTTAATACTTTTCCGATTTAATTTTATACTAATAGGAATACTTGAAGTAATTCTCCAATTCTTTTTTGTTTAACATTGTGCAGGTAAAATGCGTGTATTCCTGCTATTCGTTCCGTTTAGCCGCTGTTATTATTTTGTAAAAAGGGGTTGAATTTCTTTTCTATGCCCACAGAGGAGGCGGGTCCGTGTCCTGTTAATATGAGGGTATCTTCGGGCAGTATTAGTATTTTCTTCTGGATGGCTTCTATTTGTTGTTTTGCTTCCCGTGAACTTACAGTTCCACCCACAGAACCAGCAAAGAGTGCATCCCCCGTAAACACGACATTGCCGATATATAATCCGACACTTTCCGCTGTATGTCCCGGCAGGGATAATATTGTTCCTTCCCATTGCCCGACAGTTAGTTTGTTATACTTTTCACTTTCAGGGTCATTAAAGAACTCTTTCTGCGGGTATCGTTTTATATTCGGATAGATTTTATACAGTTCGCTGAGACCGGAGGTATGGTCGTAATGTTCGTGCGTTATGAACACGCCAACAAGTTTTGCCTTATATTCATCAAGGACTTTTTGCATACCTTCTGTCCATGTCGGCACATCTATTAGCAACCCTTCTTTATTTTCCGCATCAATTATCAAATAGGCGTTGGCTTCATTGACCGATGTGCAAAAGTGGTAAACTATCATTGGATAATTCCCTCCATCTTGGTTCGGTCAATTACAGGATTTCCGCGTGCATTGGTCAGCCGCGCACCTGATAAATCGGCACAACGCAGGATAGTCCGTTCTAAATTAGCATTGCTTAAATCTGCTTTTTTCAAACTTGCACAGGTAAGCCGTGCATAATACAGGTCTGCGTTTCTTAAATGGGCACCATTCAGATTGGCACCGATTAGATTTGCTCGTTTTAAGTTAGCCTTTTCTAATTTACAATCTTGAAAATTGCATGAACTCAGCACGGCAAACTCAAAGCATGCATTGGTAAGGTCTGCACCTGAAAAATCTATCCCTTCGAGCCAGACACCCATCAGATTTACATATTGCAGACAAGCCCCTTGCAGGGAGCCACTACGGATTTGCTGTTGCAATTCCATGCTAATGGATGATGGCATTTGCAAAACCCTGCCCTGTTTCGTGTCTGGGGACGATTCAAGCTCGTATTTAACTACTGCTATTACGCTCATAACTTTTTACCGATAAATATTAACCTTATAAATGAGTTTCTTATTTCATATTCTTTTCGTAGGCAGATTCCGCAGAGAAAATGGCTTTAATGCGGTCAAGGTCAAATTTCGGTTTACGGTCATAGGTATAAATACCGTTTTGTTCCTGTTCGATGTTCGTCAATTGTGTATAACAAAATCCAAAAATATACGGATTATCCAAAATCGCTTTGGTCAATCCCTCTAACCGTTCATAAAATTCTTCCAGGGTTTTCGGATTGTTTCCATAACCCCAACCGCCACTTTCCACATTCCATCCAATTCCGCCATATTCGCTGATGAAGAACGGGACGGGACGGTTATCCGCGTAAGGGACATTCGGCTTCGGCGGATTTTCTCCGACCTTATCCCATTTTGCCCGAAACTTGACCGGGTCCTGCTCATAATCATGGGCATCTAATAAAAGAGGGTATGCATAGCCATGTGTCCAGCCACTGGCTTCCAGAACAGGACGGGTCGTGTCAATAGCCCGTGTCAGTTCGAACACTACCCGTTGTAGAGGGACGGCTTCCTTGGGCGTTTCATTAAACGGACACCAGCCGATAATCGCAGGATGATTAAAATCCCGTTCTACAATCTCCCGCCATTCATGGATATAATACAACTGCCCTGCTGGATTTTTATGGTCAAAGCCCCAATCCGGAAATTCGCCCCAAACAATATAGCCTAATTTATCCGCCCAGTATAAGAAACGCGGTTCAAATACCTTCTGATGAAGTCTTGCCCCATTAAATCCGGCGTTCATGGAACGCTCAATATCAGCACGCAATTCATCATCACTCGGTGCTGTCCAGATACCTGTCGGATAAAATCCCTGGTCCAACACCGTCCGATGGAAAATGGGCTTGCCATTAATGAGGAATTTCCTCCCCTCTAATGTTATTTTCCGCATACCGAAATAGGACATTAAAGTATCTATTATGGTATCACCTTGCTTTAACGATAATTTGAGGTCATATAAATTGGGCTGTCCGGGCTCCCAGATTTGAAGCGAACTCAACGGAACAATTAAATCCGCACTGTCTCCGTTTACGGCTACGGAAGCAGAACCAACAATCGCACCGTTAAAAAGAGCCTCCGCCTGTAAAGTTAATCCTGCGGGTAAATCACCCCGACATATTGCATGTAATTTTATCTGTCTGTTATCCACATCCGTATATACACGGAAGCGTTCAATGTAAGTTTTTCCAACACTTTCTAACCAGACCGTCTGCCAGATACCGGTGGTTCGGGTATAAACACAGCCATGACTTTCCGGTTTCGTTGACTGCTTCCCAGCGGCTTGTATACCTGTGCGGACATCATCATACGCATGGATAACAATTGTATTTTCACCCTCTTTTATGAAGGCAGTTATATCGCAGTTAATCGGGGCGCTTCCGCCAAAATGCTCACCACAAAGATTTCCATTTACCCATACCTGAGTTTTCCAATCGCAGGCGCCAATATGAAGTAATATGCGATTTTCTTTCCATTCCAACGGCACAAGGAAAGAACGACGATACCATACATTGCGGACAAAATGCTTGCGGTTAAGTCCCGACAATTCACTTTCACGACAGAACGGGACAAGGATACGGTCTGGATATTTTGCACCTGCATCTAAAAAGGTCGCATTATCATCATCCGTTTCCACAAACTCCCAATAACCATTCAGGTTTATCCATGTATTTCTTTGCATATCCGGTCGGGGATGCTCCGAACGGGGTATTTCTTCTGCTCCCACAGATACGGCAAGAAGCAACACAGTTAAAGAAATCACGAGAAGGCATAATTTCATAATTTATTCCTTTCTTATTCTTCATGTTTATTTTTTTCAAAAGAACCTGAAAAGTATATTATCATAAAAAAACGGGTTGCTTATACAACCCGTTTTTTGTCTTTTTACTCGACTGTGCTGTCTATTATCTGCTTCTCTGCAATTTCAATTTTTGCAATGCTCTGTGGATAAAATAAGGAAGCAACTCCTTCCGTATAATATTATTCAATTCTATATTTTGTCCTCGTGCCATTTCTATCGCCGTTTGCATTGCCAGATGAAACGCCTTCTTTCGTTCCTCCGGTGTTAATTTCCCGTCTTCGCGAGCCTTCTTTATTTCCCGCGTGTAGGTATCGTAAGTCTTCTGCACGGCACTTTCAATGATTGTTAACGCCAGACGATAACGGGAATTTTTTAATTGCTGATAGAGTTCATAAGCCCGCATAATCGCCCAGACACTGCCGAAGACAGCAACCATCGAATAAAAAAGAAATTGGTCTAATATATGGATACTTGTAATCATTTTCTTCCTCCTTATTTTTTGCGTTCAGTAGATATTTGCTTTCGGTTATCCGCGTGTATATGCCCGTCCGCATAATCTGCTTTGACAAAATCAAAATACTTTTTACATATCATTTCGATAGAAGATGAGGCTATCCGTTTTTTACTTTGCTTAAACCTCGCATAGAAATCCACGGCAATACCCCCAAACACTTCCAGATGTTTTGAATTTCGGGCAACCACACCACCCTCATCAATCCAACCCAATTTTTCTCCTAAATGTTCTAACTGCTGGTGTGTGCGTGTTGAATCGGTTATCACAATTTCGACCTCTTCTCCAAACAATTTACCCAATTCCTCACGAATTTTTGTCAGAGAGATAATTACCGAACGATGTATCATCACCCAGCCATTTTCATTCTCAAACTCTTTCAAATTGAAGTGAGTAAGCACCCATCGCCCGTCCCATTCAACAGCCAATCGCACATCATTCCTGCCCTTCATGAGTTTCCTTTCTTAAAGGGGCTTATAAATTACAAAAACCTATAAGCCCCTCATGGTTACCTTTTGAATGTTTCATTAACTCCAATCACAACGCATAACCACACGCGCCTTTTGGTAAATAATGGCAAAGTCCGTTACTACCGTAAGATAACTACAGTCCCATTGTTGATGGATCAGGCGGTCGCTCTCTACGAGCACATCCTGCTCCGTTAATTTCTGTGCTGCATAGCGAGCATCCAACAGGACAAAGCAGTTTTGCGGATAATCGGGCATCGGCACTAACTTTACTCCCAGTGGTGTCGGCAAATTACCCGATTTCGTAAAATCAAACAATGCGGAATCTGTAATTTCAAGTAACGACAATATCTTTTCCATCGTATCGGAATTCGCAATAAGATGTGTCGGAAGGAAAAAGTTTTTTGTGGTCAGATGAAGGAAAGCCCGAACGAGGTCGTTATACTTCCATGTGCCGGCGGTTTGCGTATTCAGCACTTCCGGTGCTGTTTCACCGGACACATCCCCATAAGTAAGCACATACGCAAGCCGTTTATCCAAATTTCTGCCTAAACATTCGCCTATGCGCCGAAGATGGACACGCAACATATCCACCGACATACGGCGGATAACCTCATACGAAGCCAGAATACCCCGCCCCAACTTCTGTAATTTGATAATTCGATTGCCATACCGTATTTCCGATTCCGGGATAACCGCACCTTCGCCGACACCCCGCAACTCTTCCTCCTCTTCGGACTCTTCAACATAAGGCACATCGTAAACAGCACTGTCAATGCGTTCGTCGCGAATTATCAATTGCGAATATACGGGCTTCCCTGTCATCCCTGAAACAACCGACTCACGAACCAAATCCGGAAAGAGCCATTTCGCATTGGGGTCTGTCTGGAAAAAACGCTCCACAGTAATCTGGTATAAGTCAATCCCAAATTCACGGGCACAATATTCTTCAATATCCGTCCCCACCGCACGGAAAAACTGAGTATGCGTTAGTCCTAAAGAGTTCAAAGTTTCATACAACTCTTTTCCACGCAAGGACAATAATTTCTCTTTGGGCTGGGACAAGAATTGCATCTGTTCTGCCAATTTCGTTTGTGTAGATACCATCATAAAAACCTCCTTTCCTGTTAAAGCAATACATGAACCCGATTTGCGGACGGTTCTGTCTTTACTACCCTGCCGATGCCATTTCCCGACGCAGGAGATTTCACCTTACCCGGTGTTGTTGACCCTGCAATCCCCTGCAGTCCATTTACTGTTGGTGGAACCCCTACATACTCGAAAATGCATATACCACGCACCTTTACGGGAATAGGGGTATCATTCGTATCGCAATCATTCATTGCCTGCCCGAAGATAATATCCTCTCCCGTAAAAGCATTTGTTACCACATATCCCCCAATGAGTTTTAATGCATCACCACGACGGATACTTACAGGTCCCGTTTCCGGTGTGCTACATGTAATAATTAATTCGGTATATGTTCCGCCAATATCTCCAAATGCCATAATTTGCCTCCTTTCCTTTTTTATTGTTTATGTTTTTCCTGACCACGCACTAAATTTAGCAGGTCGTGGTTTGTTCGTAGGTTTGTTTTCTCCGCCCAGGTCTCATCAACCTTTTCTGGTTGTGAAAATCTTTGAGGTGGATTTTGCCGTTCCAGACGGTTTTCCCATTTCCTTAAATTTGTATAAATTTCGTTTAATGAACACCTCGACATGACCTTCTCCCACTGGGACGCATCAAAGTTTTCCCCTTCAAGAAACTTGCCCAAACCACATATCCTGCGGATAGCGTATTCACGGGCAGTGATGCCATCTTCTATAAGGGAGAGAACCTGAGAAGGCGAAATTTGCCATTTCCGCATACTTTTCCACAATGCCCGTTGAAAACGGATAGAAAAGCCTCCCCAGCGTTCCACACGATAGGTACATTGTTGATTATCCTTCATCCGCAGATTTAAATAACCATTTCCATCACCTTGACTGAACCAGCGATAATCGCCTATGTGTTTTACGCCCTCCAATTTTTCAACATCCAGCCATGAAAGATTATGCGGAAGTTTTTCTGTTCCCCAGAGTTCGCTCCGCAATTCCGTATCATCAATCCGCCAGCCAAGAAGATAGTCCTTCTGTTCAATCCGCAGGTCAAGATGAGAACCCTGTTTGTCCTTGTGTGCATGAAGCACAAAGCGACCTTCGGAATGAAGCGGAATATCAACGGGGATTTCTCCTTGATGTTCTATCATCCTGCAAAACATAAAATCACCTCCTTTCGTTAATGGTTAAGAAATATCCCCTGTTGTATAAGGGAAAAGACAACCCCAAGCAGATTGGCTATTAAAAGCCATAACCCACGAAACAACGATTGTTCCAATCGCGAGATACGCTCCCGCAATTCGCTCACATCTTCACACAAATTGCTTATCGCATCATATTTACTTCGCCTCTTCGGTATTGTAGATGTTCTAAGCACAGAAACACCTCCTTCCATTTAATATCGTTTTTTATGAATGACAATTTATTCCTTACACCATGCCTTGTTCTTATCTATGCCCCCGGAGTAGCCCCGTCTCAGCATTAACCAACCCTTTTCGCCGAATTGGTCTAATATATGGGCTCGAACATCGGATACAAACGAAGTGCCCTGCGAACCACATGCTACTACAGACCCTTCCAATACATCCTGGACACCCCGCATACGGTAGTAACATAGCGACCCTTCGTATTTTTCGCCGGGAACATGCACACAACGCCGTATATCCCGACTACAGATAGAGCATTCCGGAAATGAAAAGGAAAAACCTATGGATGTTTCCCGATAAATACCTCCTTCAATATTTGCGATAAAGTTACGGTTTTCATCCAATCTTAAAACATAAACTTTAGGACGGACTGAAAGAATATCCCCTTGCCGATGGAGTGTAGAACAGAAGAAAGTGCCACGCGGAAGAGAACCATGCAAGTCATGTCGTTCCATCAAAGGTCTACCCGGTACCTTCTTGTGGATTACTTCCAGTTCATCCTCCGGAAAACAACTAAAATGTCGGTCAATCTGGTTATGACACAGGTCTAAAGTGAAGACTACATACTCATCCGCCGTCAAAGGTCGCAAAGTATAACGATTAATTTCCGCTAACTCCGTTTCAGTTTCCTGCCCAGCAGGAGCAAATGCGGAATGGTTGTTTACCACTTCACCCCAACGCTCACCAAAACAAAGTTTTTCAAGCATACCCATAAACAAGCCTCCTCTGTAAGTTAAATCAAAGTTACAGCCTTATTCCTAACTTAAAATTTGCTCTACCGCTTTACGCGTCTCTTCCTTAGAAATAACCCCGGATTGCAACAGTTGAAGAAGTGCATTAATTCGTCGCGTTTCTATCAACGATTTTTTCAGAGTATCCGCCGTGCTATTTGAATGCGGTTGCACAGTAAATTCCGCCTGTATCCCATGCATTGCTAATTCCAGATGATATATCCGTTCCAAAATACGGGCTAAAGATTGATTAATGGTATCCACCTGCCTATTCATGATTTCATACTGCACCGTGCCGTAGGTTTCCGTCGTGCCATAATTTCGCCCCAATAAAATGGGCATCATGTGTGTGCCTGTAATGATTTGTTCCTCAATAGCACGCTGAGTTTCATAATATGCCGGAAAACGCTGTGCCCCCTGAACAACAGATATACCAATATTGTCAAAGGTAACCACATTCTGGTCTACACCTAAATCGCTCATTTGATTCCGCACCTGTTCCAAATTCGCATCCAAACGATTCTGATACTCTTCCTCCGTTTCATCTGTTCCGCGCGGTTCGGGTTTATATTGAACATGCAAACGAGCCCAACCCGCATTGTGCATAGCACGGGACATGTCTTCCATCAACCTCTGTTGTATCCGAATAACAAAAGGTAGCGAGCGAAACAAAGAACGCCCGTAGGGATTGGTTCCATCACGGTCTAAAGCAATATACACAAATCGTTCGCGAGGGAGCCGAATCGTCTCTTCCGCATGCACCTGATACGCCTGCCAATCCCCGTCCTCCCAGCGAAAACGAATCGTCCATACATCTACCGGAACCACATCATAAATCTGGCTCCCTCGCGGAGAAAATACAATTTCAATGGCAGAAGCCCCATAGGTAAACAAAGATGTGTATACAATATCCAGCAGATGGGTTAGCCCCCCTTCTTCATGATTCATACGACGATTCAACTGCTCAATAACTTCCTGTGCATCCCGTTTTAACGATTCCGATACTTTATCCGACCACACCAACTTAAAACCCGTATTGCATAGCCGTTTCCATGTCCAAACCGCATCGGACAAATCCGGAATATTATCCCGCAGATAGCGATACACCTCTAACATCTGAAAAGGAACATTATCCGGAAGCGGGACAAAACTTTGTAAATAGTGGTTCGGCGTATTAAAAACCAGAGAACGACGCAACACCGACCTCGCCTTCGTTCGCGGTTTCTCACGAGAAGAAAGAAATGTGCGGAACCATTCCAACCAGCGATAACCCGAAAAAATATTTTGCATCATATCCACACCCTCTTATAAAAATATCCTCTATAAATAAAGCACACCTTTTGCCCTGCACCCGACCTAATCCTATACTAATAAAATACTTACAGCCCTTTATCCCCGACTATTTCTCTAATGAATATAGGGAGACGAAAGATTTTTCGCAAATATATAAAAACAATTGAACAGGATGGACAGGATTTATAAGTCGTGAATATAGGAAGGATCCAAGGATTTTTTGTTAAGAGAAATTAACCACAGAGGACACAGAGGGAATTTTACACAGAGGTCACGGAGGAGAATTTACACAAAAGGCACAAAGGGGGATTTATTTACGGTAAGGGGACGGAATTAAAAATGTGTAGAGACGAAAAATTTTTCGGGTATACATTGTGAACTTTGTGTAAGGTCTTTGTGCCCTTTGTGGTAAGAAGAATTAACCACAGAGGACACGAAGGGAATTTTACACAAAGGGCACGGAGGAGAATTTACACAAAAGGCACAAAGGGGGATTTGTTTATGTTAAGGGGACGGAATTAAAAATGTGTAGGGACGAAAAATTTATCGCCTCTACATTATATTGATTGCATATTAATTTTATAATGGGGATTTGCGTTATTGACGATGTCTGGACGGAATACACGAAGAGGGCGATTGCCAATCGCCCCTACAATACATTTTTTCATCACTGGCAGTGACCGTAAAGGTGAGGGTTCTGAGGAAATTAAAAAATGCCTACCTGGCAAGGTTGCCTGCCTGGCAAGGCCGCCCTTACGGCATATTGATTACATGATAACCTATAGGACATAGGTAACAGATTTATACCTTTTCCCAATCGTAGAAAGGGCACGGCATGCCGTGCCCCTACTTTGGGAAAAAAATTTAACCACAGAGGACACAAAGGAGATTTTACACAAAGGACACAGAGGAGGTGGAGGATATAAAAAACACATACAAAAAACACATACAAAAATGTCTGTGCTACATTAATACCTATAATGTCCCATAAGTCCCATTTGACTCATAAATCCCATTCGTCCCATTCGTCCCATAAGTCCCATAGGTCTCATTTGTCCCCAAACACCCGAAGCAGGGACGGTTCAGATACGGGGAAGGGGTGATGATTTTATTGTGAAGAGAATTAACCACAGAGGACACGAAGAGAAGAAGACACAAAGGGCACGAAGGAGATTTTACACAAAGGACATAGAGGGGGATTTATTTACGGTAAGGGCATAGACAGAATAAAAACACAGATAGGAATGTCTGGGCTACTTACAAAGGGTATTCTTATGGGTATGAAGGATGACAGTGATTATTATATGGTTTGTCTTTTATTAAAAAATCTTTCGATGAGTAATAGTGAGAGGGTTAAAAGAATGGCTATGAGTGTAATTATTCTTCCTGTATCCCAGCCGGGGCTTGTATATTTAAATACAACCTGATGTATTCCTCCCGAGATGGGGACACCTCGGAAGATACCGTTTGTTCTAAAGATTGGAGTAAGTTCGCCATCTACAAATGCTTTCCAGCCCGGGCTGTATGTGTCTAATAGAACTAAGATGCCTTCTTTAGGTGCCCTTATTTGTATAGAAATGTATTCGGGGTTTTCTTCCTGAATACTGGCAGTTACCATATTGGGGGAAGTAGATGTGTTTTCTTCCGTAGTTAATGAAACTGTATCTGAGATTTTTTTACCGTAGGAAATGGGTTCTTCCGTCTCTATTATACATTCTTCAAATGATGAAAATTCGCCACGCTTCAGAATATTGAAAAACTCTTCCGTAGTGGATACTGTTTTGTAATGGGATACCCAGAAACATCTTGGCATAGGTTGCGTATTTTCGTAAATATCAATAAAGGTAATTTGCTCCATTTTTCGCCAGTTCTTTAATTCCTTCTCGCTATTCTTTTGCATATTACTGGCAAATGCCCATTGAACACCGCTGATTGTTATCAAAGGATTTGTTAGTAGTTCTGTTTTTTCTTTCTTATGATTTGAAAGCATTTGTATCCACAATTGTGAGTATTTATCCGTTGGCAGTTCTGTCCCATTAACCAGTTGCCAGTGATAATACATTCCGAGGTTTTCTGACCAGAGCATTGAGTTCGGTTCGGATAGAATGAAAGCCCTTCCTGTTCCTGTCTGATAGCGCAATTGCCGAATAAATTCGGAATAAACATCTTTTCTTTCAATAACGGGGATATAACTCTCTGGCAGGAAGGGGCGAAGCAAATAATACAGTTCTAAAAAACCTAACAGGGCAATTAAAATGCATAGGATAGAATTTACTTTGGGTATGCGGATAAGGGTAGCAGGGACAAGTAAAATAAGCAGTAAAATGGATACGCCTTTTATCCATGGATTGCCGGTTATAATCAGGGCTAATAACAACAAAAAAACAAGGATACCGGAAACCCAAACATAAGGAGAACTTAAATCCCGACCTTTCAGAAGCAACCGTTGAAAGCCTATTCCTGATAATGTTGAGAAAGAAACGGCAACGAGGATAAGCATCCCTTGTTGAAGTATGCGTGCAAGGTCAAGGTTTACAAAGAATAACAGAAAAAAGGATAACAAAATTAGCCCATGAAACCACACGATAGAACGAAGTTCACGGTCAAAAAAGGCGGGAAAAATAAATATAAGGCATATTAATCCGGGATATAAAACGGGTAGTTCGGGAAGGTCCCATGACCAAATAGGAAGAACGAATTGTGAAAGAGAGATATATAATGTCTCAGGGAAATGTGCCGATAGAGGAAAACTAATAAATTGAGACCATTTCCCACCTGTATATATCTGCCATGAGATAAAGGGAAACCATGCAAAGGCAGTTATCATTATCCCCAGTAACAGAATGCCTATAATTTTGAAGATTGCAGATAAGGATTGTCCTTCTATCGAAAGTGGAAGGAAACGGCGAAAGATAAATGGGAACAAGGCGAGCATGATAATGCCCGTAAATATGCATTCAATACTTCCCGATAATATCAACGCAACCCATATAAACAAAAGGATAAGAAAACTACGCGGTGTATGGTTTTCGAGGAGATATACCATGCCACTTAACAAAAAAAGAAGCCATACAGAGCCACTTAACAAAGGTAGGGACATTTGAGCACAGACTACGGGTCCTGAAAATAGCACAGATACCAATCCGGGTATTAAAGCAGGATAAGGAATCTCTAAAATTCGACCCCATATTAAGAAACCAATACCTATAAGGGAGAGGGAAAGAAAAATATACCATTGATAGGCATGGGCAAAATCCATTCGCCAGAATAGTAGATGTAGGGGTTCAAACAGGGAGGTTCGAGTATCAACAAGATAGGGATGTCCACAAAGTTGATAAGGGTTCCAATGTGGAATTTCTCCTTTTCCGATACGGTCAAAGCCATATTTCCATATTGGACCCCAAACAGCGTATTGTTGATTTGCCCATATATCTTTTTTATTGTTTTTGCTCAGATTAGACGATAGTGCAGGGTCCCAATAAATGCGTATCATTACTAACAGGAAAATGCCCCCGAGTAATGTTCCCCAAAAAGGGAACCGTCGGAATTCCGAAACCTTACTAACTATTTGCGACATATATAATGAGCCTTATCTCAGGAAAAACTTTTAGTATAGAAATAAAAATTCCCTTTTCTGTATATTATCATGTTAATATTTTATAATAACAAAAAAGGGAAGAAAGTTTCGGAATGTCAACGAATGAGATCCATGCAAGTGTGTTGTTAGTTGGAAACAATTTATCCTGGTGCTTATCTCCATGGTTTTTTCATCTGGAACATCAGGAATATCCTTTAGCACAATTTGAATGGATTATTGTGGACATGAATCCCTCGGAGGAAACCCGAAAAATGTTTCTTTCTTTATCCAAAGGGTCTCCTTTAATTGTCCGTTATATTCAGCATAGCGATGGTTCCATGATAAAAGCGTGGGATTTGGGTTTTCGTGAGGCAAGGGGGAAATGGGTGCTATGCAGTCAACCGGAGGTATTGCCCAGTAATAATTGGGTGCAACGACATGTACAACTCCAGTATGCATACGATGGGCAAGCCTGTATAGGGGGAGCCTTGCTCCTACATCCACGAATTTCATCTAAGAGCATAACCCCCTGGTTATTGCCGGAAGATGAACCCCCTCCATTAGAGCAAATTACCCAGGTGACTCCTCTCCATTTTTCTCTATATAACATGAGTATCCCGCGGGAACTTATTCTTCGAGGGGGAACATTTAACAAGTCCTTTTATTTCACGGAATTTGCAGAAGTGGAATTGGTGAGACGGCTATCGCGAGCCGGTTGCAAACTTCATATTGATAATCAAGCCCTTTGTTGGCTCTGGAAAGGGAGTTCTTATATAGACATGTGCAGGTATCATTATCGTCGGGGGTACTCTATGGGTTGTTATTTGCGATTGTTTCCCAATGATTATCAGGTAGTTGTTAATTATAAACTTTATTTATCCTATACCACACGGATTATCAATGCCCTACTAATTCCTTACTACCATCGTTTCTGTTTAAAACTACCGGAAGATGCTAAATTGCTTCAAAGAATGTATCGCCGTAGTTTTCGATATTGGCGGTATAGGGGTTTCACGGATGCTATAGCAAAACAGGAACCGCAAATTGATATAATACTCTCTTAATCAAATTGTTACAGGTTAAAACAACATGTTCGTCTTACATACCGCGAATTTATATTTAGATAAGCCTTTTTTTTCTTGCTTAAATCTGCAATATGGTCAAGAACGAAGAAAAAGACAAAGGGAATTATTCGATGCGATTATTAATAAAGTATTTGAATATAAAGCGGATGCCTTATTCATAACCGGGAATTTACTTGATGCGGAACATATAACGGAACAAACCCTCCAATTCCTATGTGATCGCTGCGAAGTCATTAAGCCTGTTCCTGTTGTTATTATTCCCGGTGACGCAGACCCTATCACAAAATATTCTCCGTATGTATTAAATACTTTTCCGGAAAATGTGATTATAATGAATACCGACACAAGGAATCGGTGGGAAGGGGACAAAATTCCGATTGTTGTCTATACCCTAACGAAAAATGATGTAATAACAAGGAGTTTTCCCGAACTCAATTTTCCGACTGGCTATGATGGTAGAAATCATATCCTCCTATCTTACGATTTGCCCATGTTTAATGATAAGAACGAATTATCAACCTGGTTTGAAAAAGTTCCCAATGTTATTTCGTATATTGGAATAGGGAAAGGGCATAGTTTTAAACAACTTTACAATACCTCGCAATTAACTGCCTGTTGTTGCGGTCTTCCCGACCCCATAAGCATAAACGATACCCCTCCGTTTGGTGTGCTGGGTGTTCGTTTTCAATCCTATGATAATCGGTGGGAAGTATCGCATGTAGAACATATATCCTTACAGAAAAATTTTTACTCGGGTATATACATAGATATTTCTTCAATTACAAATAAAGAGGATCTTTATACGCAATTACGAAATGAGTTAGCAAAGGTGCAAAAGCCTTGTGTGGTGCATATCCGTTTCTCTGGAATAATTTTCCCCTGTATTTTGAACGATATTGCGGAGGTGGTGAATTCTATTCATGAAGAAAACCTTTCCTTCAGTTGGAGTTTTGAAGGAGAAATCGAAGGATTTGAAAATGTAGAAGACTTCCGAGAAATTACCGTACTATCCGAATTTTTCAAGCAGATAACAGAGGAACAGAAGTATGCACCCAATCCGTCCATTAGCGGTATTGTAAAACGAGCCCGCCATCTCACGGCAAGAGTTGCCGGAGGCGTAAAACTAACAATTCCCACTGTCGAAACATGTGAGGTTCCTCTGGAATGGAATTTATAAAAGGACATATCTACGGCTTCGGGAAACTACAAAAAGTTCCCCTTGAATTTGGGAAGGGGTTTCAGATAGTTTTTGTCAGAGACGAGAATGGAAAAAACACCTTATTCCAGTTTTTGCTCGATATGTTATTTGGACAAAAGACTTCCAGGAAGAAAAACGCCTCCTTTTCCGAAAATTATTATAAATATACACCCTGGCATACCTCGGATTATCGCGGAAATATTGTTTATCGGCTTGACACGGGGAAAGTGATACATCTTCATCGAGTATTCGGTCCTGAAACATCATTGAAAATCTATGAAGGGTTGGAGGTAAATGATATAACAGATACAATTTCTGTATATCCGAATGGGGAATCTGCTTTTATAAAAAGCCATCTGGATTTAAGCCGCGAAATATTCACAGAGGTATCTTCTATTTCACAAAAGACAATTGATAGTTTGAGTTCCTTTACCCGAAGTAGCAGAATAAGGGAACATCTCCTATGTTTGATTGATACAGGGACAACGGAACAATCTATAAACGACATAATCACTATTTTTCAGAACTACCTGCAATCTATCGGAACGGAACGCACTTATAAACGCCCACGAAATCTCATATCGGAGCAACTGGAAAAATTATCTGAAGAACACGAGCAGGCAAAAGGAAATCTCGAAAAAATCCTGCAGAAGAAGGCGTTGCTGAAAGAATATAAGGAGCAACTAAGCACAGTTCAACGGGAATATGAGGAACTGCAAGAAAAATTACGATATGCCCAGCAATATGCACTTTGGAGAAGAAAGAATGACGCAAAAGCCCTCCGCGATAAGTTAGATGAACTGACGGCACGCTCTTTTGCTTATTCGAACTACAGAAATTTTCCAATTGACCAGAACATAGATGTTATTCAATCAGAAATGGCTATTAACCATGCCGAGATGCAGAAACAGAAGTTGCAAAATGAAATTGAGAGCATTTCTAAAGAAATTAATGAACTTGAATTAGAAATTCGCCATTCTTCCTTTATCCCTATTGATTACATTAAAGAATATCAAGACAAGCATGAGGAATACTTAAAGCATATTTACAGTAATGAGGAGGTGTTAAAGGAACTACAAAATCAACGAGCAAAGATAAATGAACAAATTCAAGAAGTAGAAAAGATTGTTTCCGAACTGCCACAGGTAATACAAAAAGATGACATGTTTTATCAGAAGACAGATTTTGCTATTGATTTGTATAAAAGTTCGTTGAAAGAGACACAAAAAAGTGAGAGCCAACTTAATGAACTTAAAGAAAAATATGCCTGTGTTCAGGAACAAACAAAGCCGTTTCGTGATTTGTTCGCTGGTGTAACTAATTTTGCAGAATTGATAGATGATTATTTGAAATATAAGGATAAACCGGAAGAGGAACAACAGGAATTAGAAAGGCAATTGCAGGAAACAGAGTTAATTAAACAACAAACACTTTCCCGACAACCTGCAAACCTGCTATGTGGGTTAATTTGTTTTTTATTGGATGTTGCGTTGCTTTATATGTTTATAAAAATGCATAAAACAGAATCTTTATGGTTTGCTGGTGCCGTCGGAATAGGTTTTTTATATTTTATGATTTCTTACATAAATAGCAAACGGAGCCTCAAAGATATAGATATTTTCCAGAGGAAATTGAAAGAAGAGATTCAGAAAATTGTTACCTTTGAGTATATTGATAAACACCCAATAACAGCACTACTGAATAAAGCCAATTTACAACATATCCGAGAATTGCAGGGACTTTATGACGAATACTGTGCATGGCTAAACAAGGAAGAGGATTTGTCTCAACAGGTTCATAAAGCAGAGGAACTGTTTTCTATTAACCAGTCCCGAACCAATGACCTTTTGCAGGAGGTGCAAAATCTTTTTGAACAAGTGGGTTTGCTCCTGGAAGATACGGATAAAATAGAGCAAAATCGGCGAAAGGTATTTGAATTACAGGAAAAAGCACGAATGTACCATCGTAGGCTCTGGGATCTACAGGACCAATATCAGCAATTAACATATACGATAACGAAAAAAGAAGATTACATTAAGAAAATTCATAATCAAATTCAAGAAGAGATACTCAATCGGATAGGACATAAACTTATTCAATCTGGATTGCTCCAATCGGGGGAACCTTTAACACAGGACACTTTCCGTTCTTATTATCACGCGGAAGAAATGTATCATGGACTAAAAACAAAAGTATCAGAACTTCGCAAAAAACGGTTGGATTTAAATCAACAACTACAAAAAGTAGAAGAGGAACTCTCTCAAAATCAGAAGCAAATTCAGGAGATATTAGAGCTGGCAGGAGTAAGCAGTATCTCTGAATGGAAAAATAAATGTGCCCGCGCGGAAGAAGCACATACCATCTTTTCACGAATTGAGCAGACAGAACTCCAACTTCAACAATTACTGAATGATGAAACTATAGAGGATCTGGAAAGACAAACACAGGATTTTGTTCCTTCTGTTCCCGCCGAAGATGAAGAACAATTGCAATTGCTTATGGAACAGAAAGGGCATGAAATAGAACAAATTCAACAGGATATACAGGCACTTCAATCCGAGTTGGAAGAATTAATAAAAAATACGCGACCATTAAACGAAATTGCCGAAGAAAAATATTATTATGAAACTCAATGGAAAACCCTGCAATACGAACAAGAAAGCGCGTTATTAGCAATATCCATATTACAGCAGTTATCAACATATCGGTATCATAAAATTGCCCAGCCGTTACAAAATGAAATAAGTCGTTTATTTACACATCTGACAAAAGGTAAATATACAGGTGTCCTTGTAGACCAGGATCTAACACTGAAAGTCATTCCTGCACAAACAGGAAAAGCAATACCTCTTGAAGCAATTTCATCAAATCCATTTGTTCTGGAACAATTATATTTTGCCATGCGTGTTGCTCTGATGAAAATTCCCCATTTCCTCAAAGAACAACTCCCATTACTGTTAGACGACCCTTTTGTATCTCATGATTACCCTCAATTGATACAATCTTTAGAAACCTTGAAAGCATTGGGGGAAGGGCAACAGATAATCCTGTTTACATATAGAAATGATATTCCTGAAATTGCTAACAATCTATCAATCCCCATTGCAATCATTGAAGATGTGTAATCGGTATCACAAAGGGAATACAAATAATCGGATGAAAACTTTTTTCAAAAACAAAAGTCAAATAATATTGTTATAATAAATCATTCAATTGAATTTTTAATTTCTGATATTTGAAGTGAAAATACTTCAGAAATATTTATAGGAGAACTTCCATGAAAAAGAAACTTCGTTTTATACTTCCTATTCTTTTTGTTGCGTTGGTTTTGTGTGCAGGGTTTTATTTCTGGCTGTACCCCACACGAGGTCCCCACGAGGCTGTAGATATGCAAAAGGCATTTTTAGAAGAAATTGACGGGACAAAAGTTTTGCATTTAAAAGGCACTCCGTATGAGATGGGCTTCCAACGCGGTGTGCTTTTAAAAGATGTTATTCACCATAGTTTAGCACGATTTGATGAATTACTGGAACTGGCAAAAAAGGAAGTAGGATTGCCAAAGTTTGCCGCCAAATTAATCCTGGATGTTACATGGAGATTATGTTCGCCGCATATTCCCTTGCGATATTCTCGTGAACTGGAAGGAATTGCTGATGGTGCCGGTGTGAACCTTCAAGATTTGCGCCGCGTTCATGTAGTCTCCGTTATAACAGAGCGGGGTTGTAGTTCATTTGCGGTATGGGGAAAAGCCACAGCAGATGGGAAAATGTATCATGGTAGGAATTTTGATTGGATTATGGAAGCGGGCATACAGGATACAGCGGTTACTTTCTGTTACGAACCACAAGGACTGAATTCTTTTGTTTCTGTTGGTTATGCTTGTGCTATTGGTGTGCTCTCGGGTATGAATAATCGTAAAGTATCCATCGCCCAGATTGGAGCAACAAATAAAGACCGACGCATTGATGGCACTCCGCTTGAATTTCTTCTCCGCCAAATATTAGAAGAATGTTCTACCTTAGACCAGGTAACTGAGATTATCCAAAAAGCACGGCATACTGTGGGCTATAATTATGTTATTGCGGATGGGGATGAAAATCGTGCCCTTGCGTATGAAACCTGTGCTCATCATGTAGCAATATTTACAGATAACGACCCTCGCGAAACGGTTGAATATGCAATTCCCATTGAAAATGCCGTTATGCGTGCCGATGAAGCAATGGACCCAACCATTCGCTCTTTACAAACCTGTGCGAATGCGCCCAATATGCCTTATGGCTCAAATTCCTACGACCATCGCTATAAGGGAATGGCAACACGAATAAAAGAAAATTACGGCAAGATTGACCAAAATATTGCGTTAGAGATACTCAAAGCAGTGGCGATGGTAAATACCAATCTGCATAGCGTCCTTTACTGTCCCACAGACCTTGAATTGTGGGTCGCTCATGCAAAAGGAACAGAGGACGCCGCAAAACAGCCTTATGTCCACTACAAAATGAAAGAACTTTTTGACCCTACTCGAAAAGAAAAACTATCCTCACCCAAACAGACCGAAGAAAAACCGTACTTTGTTGCTTCAGAAAAATCTTCGGGTGAATACCTTGTAGATACAGGCTCATTAAAGGGAACTTTTCGTTTTGAAGGTAGGTCTATTGGTTTCGTGCCGTTTTTCTCCATTTCGCCAGAACTTGAAATTTCTGCTAATCCAACAGCACTACCGGGCTTGTTCAATTTTTACCGTGTGTTCGTAACGAACCAGCGATTTGGAGAAAGTATGCGCAGTGTGCAAAGTAAGACAGAATTGTTAGATGGAAAAACAATGAAGGTATTGTGGGAAGCAGACGAAGCCCATCCTTTTGTTCTGTCCACGGTATATCAATGGGTAAATCCACAAACATTAGATCTTCATATATCCGTTGAAGCGAAACAAACCTTACCTGATTTTGAAATTTTTCTTTCTTCCTACCTCACCGATAAATTCCCCGAATCTTATGTATATGCACAGACAGAAGAAGGAGATAAGTTTCTTCCTACTCCAATGGATGCGGGTGTATGGCAGGCTTTTCCAAGGGATGAACAAGCCATTTCGATTATTCGTGATGGTCGCTGGGCTATTCCACCAAGCCCTGTGGATTGGGCAATCCGCCCCTTCTATAAAGAACCAATTATTTATCGTATGAATAGTGATACAAAAGTAGCGGTGGTTCAGATGGCACAGAAAAAGGATTGTTTTGCTGTTCTAACCCCTCATGCAGGTGAGCAGCATTATTCTATGTATTTTTCTTTATTCGGTAAAACATTGGAAACAGGACAGATAGTTTCAACTACCGTCCGTATGATTATTACACCTATGAGCGAAGAACAAATCCTCACATCCTATCAAGAATTCATATCATCGAATAAAGAACAATAAGGCTATCACATCAAATTTTATTTTCCTCTTGCGTTATTACTTTGTTAAAACCAATCATTTATCCCCACGGATAATAGCGTAAAGGGCATTTACTGCATTCTTTAATTGAATTGCCTGAGCAGAAAGTTCTTCTGCTGTGGAAGCAGTTTCTTCGGAAGTTGCAGAGATATTTTGAGACACTTGATTTATAGAGGCAAGAGCCAGATTAATTTGCTCAATACCTTGTGCCTGCTCAATACTTGCTGTTGAAATTTCGGTGATAAGGGTAACCGTCTTCTGAACCGATTCGGTAATAGTTTGTATCGCAGAGAAAACTTTTTCAGATACCTCTGCACCTTTGGCAACATTTATCTGTGATTGTTTCAGTAATTCCGCTGTTTCTTTTGCTGCAAGAGCACTACGCTGTGCTAAATTACGCACCTCTTCTGCAACTACGGCAAAACCTCTTCCTGCTTCACCGGCACGAGCCGCCTCTACCGCAGCGTTGAGAGCCAATAGATTGGTCTGGAAAGCAACCTCTTCTATGGTTTTTATTATCTTCGCTGTTTCATCAGATGATTTCTTAATAGCCGACATAGCCTGATTCAGTTCTGTTACCGCTATTGAACTTTGTTCTGTGGCATTTTGGATTTCTAATATCTTGTTTTTGGCTTCTTCTGAATTTGAGGCACTCTCCTGCACATGCGAAGAAATTTCTTCTAATGAAGCGGAAGTTTCTTCTAAGGAAGATGCTTGATTACTTACCTGAGAAGCCATATCTTGACTACTGCTGGCTAAATGTTCTGAGGCTGCATCTACCTGATTTGCGGATTCGTTCAACAGGTTTGATAAATCTGTTATATGAGAAGTTAACCGCTTTGCCATGAAGAACCAGACTATTAAGGCAACTACAAGAATTATCGCAGTAAGTGTAATTATTAGAACAATCTGATTTCGAAATGTTCCCCGAATTTTGGATTCCACTTCCTGAAGTTCATCCACATAAGCACTGGTACCAATAACCCAATCCCAGGGTTCATAATACATAATCATGGCGATTTTCTTTCGGGACACAGGGTCATCTGCTTTTTTCCATGTATAATAATGAATCGCCGTTTCTTTACCTTTTAGATTTAAGGCTTTATTTATGATGTTCTGGATGAAATATTCACCATCTGCATTTTTTGTTTCCCATTCATTTTGTCCATCGCGAGTACCCTTGTAAGAGATTACACAATATCCTTTGTTGGCACCTTTTCCATTAAGAACAAAGACATAGCCTGTTTTACCTATTACAATATCCATAATCGCTTTACGCAAGGCAGTTGCACTCTCCTGCGGGATGCCTGTATAGAGCATTCCGACAACTTTTCCTGTAGAATCATATATGGGGTCATAAGCAGTTATATACCAGCGGTCAACGACAAAGGCACGTCCTTTATATCGTTCTCCTTTTAGCACTGTGTTAACTACTGCATTAGGATTACCATCAGGTTCTTTTACCGGGATATAAGTACCTATTGCCCGTTGTCCTTCTTTTGTCAACACATTAGTGCATACCCTCAACATGTCTCCTGTATCGTTCATTCGTTGAAAAATAGTGCAGGTTACATTTTGCAAGTTTTTTACTTCATCTACAATAGGAGAAGGAATTTTCGGGTCTTTATTTGGCTCTATGGCCTTGTCGCCTATCTTCATTAATGGTAATGTTACACTTTGTTTTTCTTTTGTAAACTGGTTTGTCCCTTCCCATGTCAAAAGAGAATCCGTATTTACGGTTATACCTCCGGACACCTCTACCAACTTATGAGCAACATCCAGACTCTTACCTACAAAACTTTCTAAAACCTCTTGTTGACTTTCACAAAGACTATATACTCCTTCTGTGATATGCTTCAAATCTGAATGAGTAAGTCTCTCTGTTTCACTCAAAACAGAATCTAATACCTTATTGTTCTGGACATAAACACTTAAGAAAATAATTACCGCAGGAAGTATCGTAAAAATTGCACCTAAGATTAACAACCTTAATGTAAGAGATAGTTTCATACCATTTTCCTTTAAGATGTATTATTATTTCATCATTTTTATTATTACACAATGAATGATAAAACAAAAAAATCGCTGCAAAGGTAAATTACTAAATATTTTATATGGTTAATACCATTATAAAAATAGGATACCAATCATTTCTTTTTTTAAAAGTAAATACGATTATGCTACATTATTTGGAGGATACCGATTATATATACAATTTGAATTTATGTATACAATAGGAGTATGCTTTATCTCAATTGGGCTGTTTTCAGAAAGTTTGAGACTCCCCATCGAAACCCTAAAATCACAATTTCAAAGGAGAAAAAAATGTCAGTTTTAAAGGGTAAATCTATTCTCATCACATCTTGTTTGTTAGTATCCGCTCTTTTGCTTTTTATAAATCCGGTAAGAGGACAGGATACAGAAAAGCCAAAATTTGAAAATGATGTGGATAAACTTTGCTATACCTTAGGTGTAAATGTAGCAAAGACTTTTCAGATGTTAAGTGCAAAACCTAATTTAGAGGTATTAAATAAAGCCATTAATGATGTTCTGGACAATAAAGAACTGGCTATGACGGATGAGGAAATGCAGAATTGTATTCGCACCTTCCAGCAGAACCTTATGGAAGCACAGATGAAAAAACGGGAAGAAGATGCCGTAAAAAATGAAGCAGAAGCAAAGAAATTCCTCGAAGAGAACAAAACGAAAGAAGGTGTGGTAGCACTACCCAGCGGTTTGCAGTATAAAATATTGAAAGAAGGAAACGGACCTAAACCGAAAGAGACCGACAGTGTAACGGTTCATTACAAAGGTACTTTATTGGATGGAACACAATTTGATAGTTCCTATGACCGTGGGGAACCAATAACTTTCCCATTAAATCGTGTTATTAAAGGTTGGACCGAAGCCCTGCAGCTTATGCCTGTGGGTTCCAAATGGCAAATTTTCATTCCTCCCAACCTTGCTTATGGTAAAGATGGTAATCAACGCATCCCACCGAACGCTTTACTTCAGTTTGAAGTAGAATTATTGGAAATTAAACCTGCAGAAGAAGAAGAAGACAGCAACACAATCCAACTTCCCAATCAATAATGTTGGATAATAGATAATTTATTACCCTCCATACTTTCTTGTATGGGGGGTTTTTTATAAAATTCTGAATGGTTTACGAGAATATATTAGGTGAACAACTATGGTACATAGGTAACACATCGCTTCTAAACTATGAAGAACACCAAAAATAGGAATGAACAAAGAAAGGGAATATCTCACAACTTGACATACACTACTTTTCCTCTTCGTAGAATAGATTTCAAATACTAAAAAATCATAACCACAAATTCCACAAATAGACACGAATAAGAACGAATGGAAAAAACATCATGAATTATTTTATTCCATGTAGAGGAAGCGTCCCCGCTTCGGGTATTTAATTTCACACCCTCATAAAAATAAAATGTCTTGTAGGGGCGGCCTTGCCAGGCAGGCGGGTTTTAATTTCGTCAAAACCCTCACCTCTACGCTCTCTGCCCGTGATGAAAAATTGTCTTGTAGGGG
>Ga0067045_1003182_pt1 | contig 55700 bp, 52 predicted proteins | sample TerdegcTABiofilm_FD_59184 | JGI IMG/M metagenome (GOLD analysis project Ga0067045, IMG submission 59184) | Combined Assembly of (Gp0054472, Gp0054536) Wastewater bioreactor microbial communities from Singapore -Terephthalate degrading...
TACTCGTTCCGTGGCAAGAGCATGCTGGTGACCCTGATCGACCTGCCGTTCTCGGTGTCGCCAGTGATCGCCGGCCTGGTCTATGTGCTGATGTTCGGCGCCCAGGGCCTGTTCGGGCCGTGGCTGCAGGACCATGACATCCAGATCGTCTTCGCCTTGCCGGGCATCGTGCTGGCGACGATTTTCGTCACCGTGCCCTTTGTCGCGCGTGAGCTGATCCCGCTGATGCAGGAGCAGGGCACGCAGGAAGAGGAAGCCGCGCGCTTGCTGGGCGCCAACGGCTGGCAGATGTTTTGGCATGTCACCGTGCCGAACATCAAATGGGGCCTGATCTACGGCGTGGTGCTGTGTACCGCGCGGGCGATGGGCGAGTTCGGTGCGGTGTCGGTGGTTTCCGGGCACATTCGCGGGGTGACCAACACCTTGCCGTTGCACGTCGAGATCCTCTACAACGAGTACAACCACGTCGCCGCGTTTGCCGTCGCAAGCCTGTTGCTGATCCTGGCGCTCTTCATCCTGCTGCTCAAGCAGTGGAGCGAAAACCGTATTAACCGCCTGCGCGCCAGCGCCGCGGAGGAATAATTCATGTCGATCGAAGTGCGTAACGTCAGCAAGAATTTCAACGCGTTCAAGGCGCTGGACAACATCAGCCTGGACATCCAGAGCGGCGAGCTGGTGGCTTTGCTCGGCCCGTCCGGCTGCGGCAAGACCACCCTGCTGCGGATCATCGCCGGGCTGGAAACCCCGGACCAAGGCAGCATCGTGTTCCACGGCGAAGACGTCTCCGGCCATGACGTGCGCGATCGCAACGTCGGTTTTGTGTTCCAGCACTACGCGCTGTTCCGCCACATGACGGTGTTCGACAACGTCGCGTTCGGCCTGCGGATGAAACCGAAAAACCAGCGCCCGAGCGAAAGCCAGATCGCCGCCAAGGTCCATGAACTGCTGAACATGGTGCAACTGGATTGGCTGTCGGATCGTTATCCGGAGCAGTTGTCCGGTGGGCAACGCCAGCGGATCGCCCTGGCTCGCGCCCTGGCGGTAGAACCCAAGGTGCTGCTGCTCGACGAGCCGTTCGGGGCCCTCGACGCCAAGGTCCGCAAGGAACTGCGCCGCTGGCTGGCCCGCTTGCACGAAGACATCAACCTGACCTCGGTGTTCGTGACCCACGATCAGGAAGAGGCGATGGAAGTCGCCGATCGCATCGTGGTGATGAACAAGGGTGTGATCGAGCAGATCGGCTCACCGGGTGAGGTCTACGAAAATCCGGCCAGCGATTTTGTCTACCACTTCCTCGGCGACTCGAACCGCCTGCACCTGGGCGAAGACAACCATGTGCTGTTCCGTCCCCACGAAGTGTCGCTGTCGCGCCATGAACTGGAAGACCATCACGCCGCTGAAGTGCGCGACATTCGCCCCCTGGGCGCCACCACGCGGGTGACCTTGAAGGTCGAAGGCCAGAGCGAGTTGATCGAGGCCGAAGTGGTCAAGGACCACGACAGCCTGACCGGCCTGGCCAAGGGCGAGACCCTGTTCTTCAAACCCAAGGTCTGGCAAAAAGTCGCCAACCTGTAACAGCTACGCAGGCGGGTTCATTTCGATCCGCTTTGGCACCGTGCCACTTCAGGCATGGTCGTGGGCCCGGGTGCGCACCGGGCCTGCCCGCTGCTCGATCTGCTCCTTGAGGTCATGGCGCAGGCCCAGCAGGAAGGCCAGTTCGGCCACCACGAACAGCGGCCCGACGATCAACCCGCTGACATCATCGACAAACGCCGGTTTGCGTCCTTCGTAGTAATGCCCGACAAACTGGATCACCCACCCCAGCACAAACAAGCCGATGCCGCTGCCCAGCCACACCCCGGTGCTCTGCGTCGCCAGGACCTGGCCCAGCCATACGGACAGGCCGAGCAGCACCGTCATCAGCACGCCCAGGCGCACTTCCAGGCGCAGGTAGAACCACGCCGAGGCCAGGGCCACGAGCACTGCCGGCGACAGCCAGAGCCCGGCCACCGACCAGGACGGCCGCGACAGCAGCACCGCGACGGCCACCGCAATCAACGGAATCCCGATAAAGTGGCTGGCGATATTGCGCGGGTCACGGTGGTAAGCGGCGTATTGACTGAGGTAGTCAACCAGGCTTTTCATTGTTATTTCCTCCTGTAGGGATGTTGATCATGCCCTGAGGCCCGTCGTTGCTCTGTCAGCCAGACGACAATCACTGTGGAGACTTCATGCAAATAGCGGCCTGGCGTGCCTGCCTGATGCAGGGGCAGTGGTTCAGCCACCTGCCATCCTGTCTTCAGGATAGCTTGCTGTCTTTGGCGCGCGTGCGGCACCTGTCCGCGGGGCAGCGTCTGTTCGGCCGTGGCGATCCGCCCTGTGGCCTGTACGCCGTACTCGAAGGCGCGGTGCGGGTGGGGGCGGTGAGCGAGCAGGGCAAGGAGGCGTTGTTGAGCCTGATCGAAGCGCCGCACTGGTTCGGCGAAATCTGCCTGTTCGATGGCCAGCCACGCACCCATGATGCCTACGCGGTGGGTCCCTGCACCCTGTTGCAGCTGCCACAGGCCGCGTTGTTGGCCTATCTCGATCAGCAACCGCAGCACTGGCGGCAACTGGCGCTGTTGATGAGCCACAAACTGCGCCTGACCTTCATCAACCTTGAACAATTGACCCTGCTGGCGGCCCCGGCCCGGGTGGCGCACCGGCTGCTGATGATCGCCGATGGCTATGGCGAGATCGAGCCGGCGCGGCGGGTCCTGCAATTGCCGCAGGAGCAACTGGCCTTGCTGCTGTCGCTGTCGCGCCAGACCACCAACCAGATCCTGCGGGACCTGGAAAGCCAGGGCATTCTCAGCCTCGGTTACGGTGAAATCGAAATCCTCGATGCCTCGCGGTTGCGCGCGCTGGTGCAGCCGTGACGTGCCCGGTTGATCCGAAATAAGCGTTAGTGATGGGCTTTGGCCGCCAAGGCGCCTAGCCTGTAGCGACGAATAACCGAGGTGTGCCATGCGATTGTTGTTAGTGGAAGATGAACCGGAAATCGCCAAGGCGCTGGCCCAGGGCCTGAGCGAAGCCAGCTACACGGTGGATGTGGCCGACAACGGCATGGCCGGCCGGCGTTTCATCGAGACCGTTGAATACGACCTGATCATTCTCGACGTCATGCTGCCGGGCCTGAACGGCTGGCAACTGTTGCAACAGATCCGCCAGCTTGGCGCGACACCGGTGTTGTTCCTGACCACCAAAGACGGCATCGAAGACCGTTTGCGTGGCCTGGAACTGCATGAAGATGACTACCTGCTCAAGCCGTTTACCCACAGCGCCCTGGTGGCGCGGGTACGCAAGTTGCTGCGCCGCGATCGCGGGCGTTAAGCCACCGGTCAGCGGCAGGCGCATTCTATTCAGGGATTAGGCTAAGCTCTGTCTCATTAATGCATTGAATACGATGCATACGTATAGTTCTATCAATAATGCACTGTATAGGATGCAGGTTAGGCCCATGGAAAACCTTGGCGAACTGATCAGATCGCTGCGCAAAGAACGCAAACTGACGCAGCAGGCACTGGCGAGTCAGTACGGGATGAGCCGTGCCACTATCTCAGGCATCGAGAACAACTCCTTGTCGGAAATCGGTATCCGCAAGGTCGAAGCCATCCTTAACGGCTTTGGCTACGAGCTCACGGCGGTACCTAGACAATCCCGGCGTGCGACATTGGACAGCCTGAAAAAGGTCAACTTCCATGAGTAACGCGCTGGATAAGCAACGTTTGCATGTCAGTGTGTCCGGTTCTCCGGTAGGGACCCTCGGTCGCGGTCAGTTGCGCGATGATTCAGTGTTCAGTTATGCCGACGACGCGCAGGAAACCCACGCCGTCTCGTTGACCATGCCCGTTCGCCTGGAGAGCTATGCCTGGGCGCGCGGATTGCCGCCGGTGTTTGAAATGAACCTGCCGGAAGGCGCGCTGCGTGAGGAACTGGTGCGTCGATTCAGCAAGGCGATTCGCGGCTTTGATGACTTCGCGCTGTTGGCGATCACTGGCCCTTACCAGTTGGGACGCTTGGGACTTTCCGAGATGGGCAGTGCCACTCCCCCACTCCCAGACACTCGCCTTGCAGACCTGCTGGTGCATGATGGCGCCCAAGGCCTGTTTGAAGACCTGTTGCACACTTATGGCCAGTATTCGGGGGTTTCCGGGGTGCAGCCCAAAGTGCTGTTGCGCGACAGTGCTGCCCCTATAGACAGGCTGACCCATCGAGGGGCCACCCATCTGGTCAAGACCTTTCGCCCGGAGGAATACCCGGAGCTGGCGGCGAATGAGTACTTCTGCATGCGCGCAGCGCTGCATTCGGGGCTTGATGTGCCTGGATTCGAACTGAGTGAGCGCGGGAAATTCCTGGTCGTCGAGCGTTTTGATCTGAATGACCAAGGCTACCTGGGCTTCGAAGATTTCTGTGTACTCAACGCCTGGCCTTCCAGGGCCAAATACGATGGCTCGTATGAAGGGGCTGCCAAGCAGATCAAGGCGTTCGTTTCTCCGCACTTGTTGGGCCAGGCCCTGGAGTCGTTCTTCAAGATTGTCGCGTTGTCGGCGGGCCTGAAAAATGGCGATGCACACCTGAAGAACTTTGGTGTGTTGTATCCCGACTGCAGTGCTGCGGCTCCCATCAGCTTCGCCCCGGCCTATGACATCGTCACCACCTCGGTCTATATCCAGACCGATAGCATGGCGTTGCTGTTGGGTGGCTCAAAAGCATGGCCCAAATACAAAATGCTGATGCGCTTTGGGCGCTCGGCCTGCAACCTGACCGAGGGCCGTTGCCATGAACTGTTGCAGCAAGTGGTTCATGGCATGGAGTTGGCGATGGTCGAGATGAGGGATTACATCCGCACCCATCGGGGTTTTGCCGAGATAGGCAAGGCCATGCTCGAGCAATGGCAGGCTGGCACTGAGCGCAGCCTGGTGAAAGGCTGATCAGCGCAACCCATCGCGAAACTGCCCCGGTGTCATCCCGGTCCAGCGCTTGAACGCGCGGCTGAAGCTGCTGGTGTCGGCGAATCCCAACAGATAACTGATTTCGCTCAGCGAGCACTGCGGGTCACGCAGGTGCAGCAGGGCCAGGTTCTCGCGGCTTTCATTGAGCAGGGTGTCGAAGCGACAGCCTTCGTCCGCCAGGTGCCGTTGCAGGCTGCGCAGGCTCAGGTGCAGGGCCTGGGCGATGCGTTCGACGCTGGGTTCGCCTTCGGGCAGTTGCTCCTCGATGGCATCTCGCACCTTACGCTCCCAGGTCAGCGGCTTGAGTTGCGCCAGGGTGCGCTTGAGCACGGTCTCGTTGTGCTCGGCCAGTTCCGGGTTGGCATCGTCCAGGTGACTGTCGAAATCCTCCAGGGAAAACTCCAGGCGATCCTCATCGGCGGCGAAGTACACCGGTGCGCGGAACACCTTGTGCCAGGGATGGGGATCGGCCGGCTCCGCACGTCGCAGGTACACCGCCAGTGGCGCGTATTCGCGGCCCAGGCGGTTGCGGCAGGTGCGCACATAGATCGCGGCGAAGGCATCGAGGGCTTCGGGTGCCGGTGCCGGGCTGCCGGTGGGGACTTTGAGGGTGAAGCAGTAGCGATCCTCTGCCCGGCTCAAGTGCAGTTCGAGGGCATCACTGACGACCTGGTGATAACGCACGATGCGCTCGAACACTTCGCGCAGGCTGCCACTGGCCACCAGCGCATAGCCCAGTGCGTGAAAGGTGGTCGGGCTGACGAACCGCGAGACCCGCAAGCCGATCGCCGGGTCGCCACTGGCCTGGACAGCCAGTTCCCACAGGCGCGTGGTGGCCGAGAGCGGATACCGGGCGTTGGGGTCGTCCATCAGTTGCGGGTCGAGCCCGGCTTGCCGGCACAGCACATCGCTGTCGAAGCCCAGGGCATCGAGTTGTTTGCGCAGGGCGCGGGTCCAGCTGGCGAGTGAGGTGGGTTCAATCATGATGATTGGCGCTTCCGGTCAACGGGTTGGCGTTCACAGCTAGCGCCCAACGCGACCGCACAGGGCAGGATGCGAACATCAATAACCAGAGGATGGAAGCATGCACGGTACTTCTGCAAGTCCCGAACGCCTGAATGCACAACAACGATCGGCGCATATTCGTGAAGTGGTGCTCGCCAAGGGCGTCGAACTGCGCCAGCGTTACCCGATCCTGCTGCACCAGGATGCGCTGGGTGCCGGGATCCTGGCCTTTGCCCTGGCCGGGATGGTCGGTTCGGCGGCGCTGTACATCAGCGGGCACATGGCCTGGTGGGTGTGCCTGCTGCTCAACGCGTTTTTTGCCTCGCTGACCCATGAGCTGGAGCACGACCTGATCCACAGCATGTACTTTCGCAAGCAACGCCTGCCCCACAACCTGATGATGGGGCTGGTCTGGCTGGCGCGTCCGAGCACCATCAACCCGTGGATCCGCCGCCACCTGCACCTCAATCACCACAAGGTCTCCGGCACCGAAACCGACATGGAAGAGCGCGCCATCACCAACGGTGAGCCGTGGGGCATCGCCCGGTTGCTGATGGTCGGCGATAACCTGATGTCGGCCTTTATCCGCATGCTGCGGGCCAAGACCTGGGCGCACAAGCTGAGCATTGTCCAGCGCAGCCTCAAGGTCTATGCACCGTTGGCACTGCTGCATTGGGGCGCCTGGTATGTGTTCCTCGGGTTTCACGGGATCAACGCCATCGCCTGGCTGATGGGCGCTTCGGTGGCGTGGTCAGCGAACACCCTGGCGGTGATGCAGATGATCGATATCGCCGCCGTGGTGATCATCGGCCCCAACGTGCTGCGCACCTTCTGCCTGCACTTCGTCAGCTCGAACATGCACTACTACGGCGATATCGAGGCCGGTAACGTGATCCAGCAGACCCAGGTGCTCAACCCGTGGTGGATGTGGCCGTTGCAGGCGTTCTGCTTCAACTTCGGCAGCAGCCACGGCATTCACCATTTTGTGGTCAAGGAACCGTTCTACATCCGCCAGATGACCGTGCCGGTGGCCCACAAGGTGATGCGCGAGATGGGGGTGCGGTTCAATGATTTCGGGACCTTCGGCCGCGCCAACCGGTTTACCCGCAAGGAACAGGTGGCGGGGGAAGAGGTGCGTTCCGTGCGGGCTTGAGTGGTCGTTGGGCGCTCTCCATCGCGGCGTGTCGGGCCACTTCACGCCAGCGAGCCAGGCGTTGCGCTATTTAATATTCNATTACGGTCTTAATAAATAGCTTCTTATTCCTTAACGAATATAAACCTCCTCCCTATACTCGATCAGGAACAGACACGCACAGGAGAGCTCCCCATGCGCAACGAATCAATCCGCTACCTGATTGTGCCGGGCTGGCAGGGATCGCCAGACGATCATTGGCAGACCCACTGGCAGAACAGTCTGCCGAACAGCGCACGGGTCGAGCAGGACGATTGGCTCACCCCTCGGCGTGAAGACTGGGTGGCGGCGCTGGCCGAAGCCATTGCTGCCGACAGCACGCCGGTGATCCTCATCGCCCACAGCCTGGGTTGCATCACCGTGGCCCATTGGGCGGCCACCGCACCCTTGCAGACGCTGCGCCAGGTGCGCGGGGCCCTGCTGGTGGCGCCTGCCGATGTCGAGCGCCCGGCGTGCGTGCCGGCGTTGCGCAATTTCGCACCGATTCCCACGGACCTGCTGCCATTTCCCAGCCAGGTCGTCAGCTCCGACAACGACGCTGCCGTGAGTGCGCCGCGCGCGCTGGAGCTGGCGCGTAACTGGGGCGCCGAGGCAGGCATCCTGGCAGGTGCCGGACACATCAACGTGAAGTCCGGCCACCATCGTTGGGAGCAGGGGTTCGCTTACCTGTATCGCCTGCAGAACCGCATGGAACACCACGCCCTGCGTCGCGCCTGATCGTCCCTTTCAATTCAACGCCCCCGTCCGCCGGCGGTCTTGGGCGGGAGCCTGCCATGAGTTTGCATGAAACCTTCGGTCAGCCATTGCTGACCTTTCCCGACGCAGAAAAAAGTCCGTTGAGCATTCGTGCCAAGGCGCTGGTGTTCGTCGACCCACGTTCGCGCACCTTGCGCCAGGAGCTTGAGCAACTGGCACCGCGTGCGATATCGGTGTTGATTCACGGGGAAACCGGCAGTGGCAAAGAGTTGCTGGCACGCCACATTCACCGGGCCAGTGACCGCGGTGGTTTGTTCGTCTCGGTCAATTGCGGCGCCATCAGTCCGACCTATGCCGATGCCGAGTTGTTCGGTTATGCCGGTGGCAGTTTCAGTGGCTCGGCCAGCAGCCGCGCCGGCTGGTTTGGGTCGGCCAATGGCGGGACCCTGTACCTGGATGAAATCGGTGACTTGCCGTTGCCGATCCAGATCAAGTTGCTGGCGGCCCTGGAGAATCACGAAGTCACCCGGGTCGGTGCCCAGCAGCCAAGCCCGGTCGATGTGCGCCTGGTGGCTGCCACCAGCATCGACCTGGCGCAGGCGGTGGCCGCCGGCAAATTCCATGAGCGGCTCTACCACTACCTCAGCGAAGGCCAGTTGCAATTGCCGGCGCTGCGCGAGCGGGTGGGCGACATTCAATCGCTGGCCGAGTATTTCCTCGGCATCTACAGCCAGCGCCTGGGGCTGCCGGTGCCCTTTATCAGCGACGCGGCGCAGCAGGTGCTGGAGCAACACAGTTGGCCGGGCAACACCCGTGAGCTGGAGAACGTCATTCACTTTGCGTTGCTGGTCAGCAGCGGTGACGAGATTGCGCCGCAGCATTTGAACCTGCCAGCCACCGAGCCGCCGTTGCAGTTGATTGAGCGCTGGGTGGAGCAGTGGGTACACAGTGGTAACCGCGAACCGTTGGAACGATTGAAGCAATTGTTGGCGCAAGTGTGATCGAGGGGTGTCAGCCGGATGCAGGTGTTTTGCTGGCTGGCTCGCATTTGTTATTCACTTAAGGAATATGTACTTCGATAAAAAGTATTTTTACGGCATAAAAAATCCCGGTATTGTCCGCTTCACGCCAGCAATAGCGTTTTACTGGCACCTCACTTTTAAGCCGTTGTCGACAACGACAAATAAGGACACTGCATGAAAAAGGTTCTGTTGTTTACCGCACTCGCGGCTGCCCTGACGGCTGGCCTGGCCCAGGCCGGCGAGAAACTGGTGGTTGCGGCCACTCCGGTACCGCACGCCGAGATTCTCGAATTGATCAAGCCAACCCTCGCCAAAGAAGGCGTGGACCTGGAAATCAAAGTCTTCACCGATTACGTACAACCGAACGTACAGGTCGATCAGAAGCGTCTGGACGCCAACTACTTCCAGACCCTGCCGTACCTCAACAGCTTCAACGAAGGCAAAGGCACTAACCTGGTGACCGTGATCGGCGTACACGTCGAACCTTTCGGCGGCTACTCGAAGAAAGTCAAAACCCTGGCTGAGCTCAAGGACGGCGCAACCATCGCCATCCCGAACGAAGGCAGCAACAGCGGTCGTGCGCTGATCCTGCTGCAGAAAGCCGGCCTGATCGAATTGAAAGACCCGAAAAACGCCCTGGCCACGCCAAAAGACATCGCCAAGAACCCGCACAACTTCAAGTTCAAGGAACTGGAATCGGCCATGCTCCCGCGTGTGCTGGATCAGGTCGACCTGGACATGATCAACACCAACTACGCGCTGGAAGCGGGCCTCAACCCGGCTAAAGACGCCCTGGTGATCGAAGGCGCGGATTCGCCTTACGTGAACTTCCTGGTGGCCCGTCCAGACAACAAGGACAGCGTCGCGATCCAGAAACTGGCCAAGGCCCTGACCAGCCCTGAGGTGAAGGCATTCATCGCCAAGAAGTACAGCGGCGCGGTCCTGCCGGCGTTCTGATCACGCGATAAACCCCTTCTAGGTTTGAACGCCGACGGCTTATGCAGCGTCGGCGTTTTTTTTTGCCTTTATCGCGCAAGCCGGCCAGCCGGTGCAGGACGTGTGCGGGTGTGACGGATCAGACACGAAACTATCCACACAATGTGTCAGGATATCGGCCACTTAGCGCCCAAGTGGCCTGCCCCCGACGCCATTCGATGGATTGAATCCCGCCGATTTCCAGCTGTCCATGGAAGCGACGCCATTTGATGTGTGCCGTTGGATGCGTCGTAGCCACCCTGATCTAAGCTCAGCAGTCGTTCACCGCACATTCGTCCGCAACACGCAAAGGAGCCTGCATGGCTGGTCCTGGATTGAGATTTATCGTTGGCCTGAGTGTGTTTGGGCTGCTGACCGCCTGCGGCGACAAGCCAGCGGTCGAGAAGGAGCGCCCCAGGGTGTTCGTGCAAGAGGTCAAGCTGGCAGATCACGCCCCTTCCGTGACCCTGACCGGGGACGTGCAGGCGCGGGTCCAGACCGAGCTGTCATTTCGGGTGGCGGGCAAGATCATCCAGCGCATGGTGGATGTCGGTGATCGGGTGACCGCCAAGCAGGTGCTCGCCCGGCTCGACCCCAAGGACCTGCAGACCAGCGTCGATTCGGCCCAGGCCCAGGTGGTCGCCGAGCAGGCGCGGGTCAAGCAGGCCGCTGCGGCCTTTGTGCGTCAGCAAAAACTCCTGCCCAAGGCCTACACCAGCCAAAGCGAATATGACACGGCCCAGGCGGCGCTGCGCAGCAGCCAGAGCGCATTGGCCGCGGCGCAGGCGCAGTTGGCCAACGCCCGTGAACAACTGAGCTACACCGCTCTGATTGCCGACGCACCGGGGATCATCACCGCACGCCAGGCCGAAGTTGGCCAGGTGGTGCAGGCCACGGTGCCGATTTTCAGCCTGGCCCGCGATGGCGAGCGGGATGCGGTGTTCAACATTTACGAGTCCCTGTTGAGCGAACCACCGCAGGACAGAACGGTGGAAGTCAGCCTGCTCGACAACCCGAAGATCAAGACCACCGGCACGGTGCGCGAAATCACCCCGGCGGTGTCGGCGCAAACCGGTACGGTGCAGGTCAAGGTCACCCTCAGTGAGCTGCCCGAAGGCATGCGCCTGGGCTCGGTGGTCAGTGCCACGGCCAATGTGCCAGGCAAGGCGGCGGTCGAACTGCCGTGGTCGGCATTGACCAAGAACCTCAGCGATCCGGCTGTTTGGCTGGTCGACGGCCAGGGCAAGGCCCAGCTCAAGACCGTCACGGTCGGTCGCTACCTGTCCGGCAAGGTGATCATCAGCGACGGTCTGAAAGATGGCGAGAAAGTCGTCACCGCCGGCGGCCAGTTGTTGCACCCCGATGTGTTGGTGGAAATCGCTACCCCTTGCGCAAGCTCACCGCAATTGCCAGGAGCCCAGCCATGAAGCGCCTGGTGATGTTGCTGGCGGCCGGCGTGGTGCTGGCTGCCTGTTCCAAGAAAGAGCCGCCGCCGGAACCGGTGCGCCCGGTGCTGTCGATCGAAGTGCGCGCCTATGACCAGGAAAACCTCGGGCGTTTCGCCGGGAGTATCCAGGCGCGTTTTGAAAGCAATACCGGGTTCCGGGTACCAGGGCGCATCGCCAGCCGCAACGTCGATGTCGGCAGCGAAGTGGAGAAGGGCACCTTGCTCGCGACCCTCGACCCCACCGACCAACAGAACCAGTTGCGCGCCAGCCAGGGCGACCTGGCGAAGATCGAGGCGCAACTGATCAACGCCCAGGCCAATGCGCGGCGCCAGCAGGAACTGTTCAACCGTGGCGTGGGCGCGCAAGCCCAACTGGACGCGGCCCAGACCGACCTGAAAACCACCCAGGCTTCACTGGACCAGGCCCGGGCCGCCGTCAGGCAGTCCCAGGACCAATTGGCCTACACCGAGTTGCGCACCGACCATCCCGCGGTTGTCACGGCCTGGAACGCCGAGGCCGGACAAGTCGTGACCGCCGGCCAGCAGGTGGTGACACTGGCCCGGCCCGACATCAAGGAAGCGGTGATCGACTTGCCCGCGGACCTTGCCGAGCAGTTGCCGGCCGACGTGGTGTTTGTGGTCGAGGCGCAACTCGATCCGTCGACCCAAACCACGGCGATCATTCGCGAAATCGAACCCCAGGCCCAAAGCGCGACCCGCACTCGTCGCGCACGCCTGACCCTGGCCGAGACGCCAGCGGGCTTTCGCCTGGGTACGGCCATCAGTGTCACCCTCAGCTCGGCCATCAAGCCGCGCATCGAGCTGCCACTTGCCGCCGTGCAGGATGTCGACGGCAAATCGCGGATCTGGGTAATCGACCCACAGAACCAGACCGTTTCCCCACGGGATATCACCTTGCTCGGCCGTGGTGCCGACAGCGTGATCCTGGGGGGCGGGGTGAAGAATGGCGAGCGTGTGGTCAGTGCCGGTGTGAACAGCCTCAAACCGGGGCAAAAAGTCAGAATCGATGAGGACAGCCCGCGATGAAAGGGAGTTTCAACTTATCCGAATGGGCCCTCAAGCATCAGTCATTTGTCTGGTACCTGATGTTCGTCGCCTTGTTGATGGGGGTGTTTTCCTACCTCAACCTGGGCCGCGAGGAAGATCCCTCGTTCACCATCAAGACCATGGTCATCCAGACCCGCTGGCCGGGTGCGACCCAGGAGGAAACCCTCAAGCAGGTGACCGACCGCATCGAGAAAAAACTCGAAGAACTCGACTCGCTCGACTACGTGAAAAGCTACACCCGTCCGGGTGAATCCACGGTCTACGTGTACCTGCACGACACCACCAGCGCCAAGGACATCCCGGAAATCTGGTACCAGGTGCGCAAGAAGATCGGCGATATCCAAGGCAGCTTCCCGCAGGGCATCCAGGGTCCGTCGTTCAACGACGAATTCGGTGATGTGTTCGGCTCGGTGTTCGCCTTCACCGCCGATGGCCTGTCGATGCGCCAGTTGCGCGACTACGTCGAGCAGGCCCGTGCCGAGATTCGTGATGTGCCGGGGCTGGGCAAGATCGAGATGGTCGGCCAGCAGGACGAAGTCATCTACCTGAATTTCTCCACCCGCAAACTGGCGGCGCTGGGCATTGACCAACAGCAGGTGGTGCAGAGCCTGCAGACCCAGAACGCCGTGACCCCGGCCGGGGTGATCGAGGCAGGACCGGAGCGGATTTCGGTGCGGACCTCGGGGCAGTTTGCCTCGGAGAAAGACCTGGCGACGGTCAACCTGCGCCTCAATGATCGTTTCTACCGCCTGGCCGACATCGCGGAAATTACCCGTGGCTACGTCGACCCGGCCGCGCCGATGTTCCGTTTCAACGGCCAGCCCGCCATTGGCCTGGCCGTGGCGATGCAGAAGGGTGGCAACATCCAGGAATTCGGCAAGGCGCTGCACCAGCGCATGGAAGAACTCACCGCCGACCTGCCGGTGGGCATCGGCGTGCACAAGGTCTCCGATCAGGCCGAAGTGGTGGAGGAGGCCGTTGGCGGCTTTACCAGTGCGCTGTTCGAGGCCGTGATCATTGTCCTGGTGGTCAGCTTCATCAGCCTGGGGCTGCGTGCGGGGCTGGTGGTGGCCTGCTCGATTCCGCTGGTGCTGGCGATGGTCTTTGTGTTCATGGAGTACAGCGGCATCACCATGCAACGGATTTCCCTGGGCGCGCTGATCATCGCCCTGGGCCTGCTGGTGGATGACGCGATGATCACGGTGGAGATGATGGTCACGCGCCTGGAAATGGGCGAGACCAAGGAGCAGGCGGCCACATTCGCCTACACCTCGACCGCGTTCCCGATGCTCACCGGGACCCTGGTGACTGTCGCCGGTTTTGTGCCGATCGGCCTGAACGGCAGCTCGGCGGGGGAATACACCTTCACCCTGTTCGCGGTGATCGCCGTGGCAATGCTGGTCTCGTGGGTGGTCGCGGTGCTGTTTGCCCCGGTGATTGGCGTGCATATCCTCAGCAGCAAGGTGAAGCCGCATTCCGCGGAGCCCGGGCGCGTTGGCCGGGCCTTCAACGGTGGCCTGCTGTGGTGCATGCGCAATCGTTGGTGGGCCATCGGTATCACGGTGTTGTGCTTCGTGCTGGCGGTGTTCTCCATGCGGTTTGTGCAGAACCAGTTCTTCCCGTCATCGGATCGCCCGGAGATCCTGGTCGACCTCAACCTGCCACAGAACGCCTCGCTGGATGAAACCCGCAAGGTGGTCGACCGTCTCGAAGCCACCCTCAAGGGCGACCCGGACATCGTGCGCTGGAGCACCTACATCGGCCAGGGCGCGATTCGTTTCTACCTGCCCCTGGACCAGCAACTGCAGAACCCGTACTACGCCCAGTTGGTGATCGTCAGCAAGGACTTCGAAACGCGCACGGCCCTCAGCCAGCGCCTGCGTGAACGTCTGCGCCAGGACTTCGTGGGCGTCGGCAGCTATGTGCAGGCGCTGGAGATGGGCCCGCCCGTGGGCAGGCCGATCCAGTACCGGGTCAGCGGCAAGGACATCGATCAGGTGCGCAAACACGCGATCGACCTGGCCAGCGAGTTGGACAAGAACCCGCATATCGGCGAGATCATTTTCGACTGGAACGAGCCGGGCAAGGTCCTGCGCATCGACATTGCCCAGGACAAGGCGCGTCAACTCGGGCTGTCGTCCGCCGACGTGGCGAAGCTGATGAACAGCATTGTCAGTGGCTCGACGGTGACCCAGGTCGACGATGACATCTACCTGATCAACGTTGTCGGTCGCGCCGTGGATGCCGAGCGGGGCTCGCCGAACACCCTGCAGAACCTGCAGATCGTCACCCCGAGCGGGACCTCGATCCCGCTGCTGGCCTTTGCCACCGTGCGCTACGAACTCGAGCAACCCTTGGTGTGGCGTCGCGATCGCAAGCCGACCATCACCATCAAGGCGGCGGTGCGCGACGAGATCCAGCCCACGGACCTGGTCAAGCTGCTGAAGCCGGACATCGAGAAATTCGCCGCGACGTTGCCGGTGGGCTACAAGGTTGCCACGGGCGGTACGGTGGAGGAGAGCAGCAAGGCCCAGGGGCCGATTGCCAAGGTCGTGCCACTGATGCTGTTCCTGATGGCGACGTTCCTGATGATCCAGTTGCACAGTGTGCAGAAGCTGTTCCTGGTGGCCAGCGTCGCGCCGCTGGGCCTGATTGGCGTGGTGCTGGCGCTGATCCCGACGGGCACGCCCATGGGCTTCGTGGCGATCCTGGGGATCCTGGCGCTGATCGGGATCATCATTCGCAACTCGGTGATCCTGGTGACCCAGATCGAGTCCTTCGAGCGCGACGGCTACTCCCCCTGGGATGCCGTGGTGCAAGCCACCGAGCACCGCCGTCGACCGATCCTGCTGACGGCGGCCGCCGCGAGCCTGGGCATGATCCCGATTGCCCGGGAAGTGTTCTGGGGACCGATGGCCTACGCCATGATCGGCGGGATCATCGTTGCCACCTTGCTCACGCTGCTGTTCCTGCCAGCGCTGTACGTGGCCTGGTACAAGATCCAGGAGCCGGCTAAAGAGGCGGCATGATCGGCGGACCGCACAATCCGTGTGGGAGCGGGCTTGCCCGCGATGGCGTTCTAACGGTTTACACCGATTTACGCCAGACACTCGCCAACCAAGGCTGCTGCTCGCGCGGCAGCCCGGCGGGTCGGTAGTAGTGCTCCAGCTCGACAAAGCCCGCCTCGGTGAGCAATTGTTGCCACGCTTGAAGGTCGTGATACGCCCCGTATCGCGGGCCATTCCAGCCCTCTTGGTTGTCGCCACGGGGATTGGAACTGAACAGCACACCCCCCGGTTTCAAGGTCCCGTGCAGTTGTTGCAGCACCCGCGGCAGTTCCTGGCGCGGCACATGAAACAGCACGGCATTGGCGAAAATTCCATCAAACCGTTCGGCCGGTAGATCGAGCTTGAGGAAGTCCTGCTGCCAGACCTCACAGCCGCTGTCCTCGCGGGCCATCCGGGCAAACTGCTCAGAGCCGTCGAGGCCGACCGCGGTGTGTCCCAGGCGGGTGAACGTCTGCAAATCCCGTCCCGGGCCGCAGCCGAAGTCGAGAATCTGCAGCGGCGCCTCCCCCTGGATGTGCCGCAGCAAGGCCGCGATGTTCTGGCTGACATCGTGATCGCGGGTGCCTTCGCGAAAGCCTTCGGCCACCGAGTTGTAGTGATCCAGGGTGGTCGAGGTGATCTGTTGGAGGTCGTCGGGGGTGTGTTTCATGATCGGCTGCGCAGGCAAGGGGAGTGAGCCGAATATACCCTTTGCGGCCGAGGGTTCAACGCTTGTTCAAGCCTCGCGCCAACCGATCCCCGCCCAACTGAATCGCCGCCACCAGAATCACCAGCAGCACGATCACCGTGAGCATGATCTGGCTGTCAAAGCGCTGGTAGCCGTAACGGTAGGCGATATCCCCAAGGCCACCGGCACCAATGGCCCCGGCCATGGCCGAGGAATTGATCATGGTCACCAGGGTGATGGTGAACCCGCCGACAATCCCAGGTAGCGCTTCAGGCAGCAACACGTGCCAGATGATGTGCCAGCGGCGGCAGCCCATGGCCTGGGCCGCTTCGATCAGGCCGTGATCGACCTCGCGCAGGCTGACCTCGGCAATCCGCGCGAAAAACGGTGTGGCGGCAATGGTCAGCGGTACGACGGCGGCCCACACGCCGTAGGTGGTGCCGACGATCAGCCGGGTAAAGGGAATCAGCGCAACCATCAGGATCAGGAACGGGATCGACCTGAACAGGTTCACAAAGGCCCCCAGCGCGCGGTTCAGCGCCGGGGCTTCGAAGATCCCGCCCTTGGCGCTGGTGACCAGGATCACCGCCAACGGAATACCTGCCAGCAAGGCGATCAGCGACGACACGCCGACCATCAGGAAGGTATCGATAAAACCTTGCAGCAAACGTTCAAACCACATAACCCAGCACCTCGACCTGTTGCGCCCATGCCGCGGCGCGTTGTTGCAATTGTTCGGTACCCACGGGCGAGCCCGACACGGCCAGCAGCAATTGCCCCAAGGCATGCCCCTGGATTCGCTCGACGCCGCCTTGCAGCAAACGCACCCGGCCACCCAGGGCGCTGAACAGTGCGGCCAGGTCCGGTTCGTCCTGGCGGCTGCCGGTGAACTGCAAGCGCAATACCACAGCGTCCTGCGCTGAGGCGGGTTGGGGTTGCAGGCGGCCTTGCAGGTCCTCCGGCAGGCTGTGTTGCAGCGGCGCCAGCAGGGTTTTACTGACCTCGTGCTGCGGGTTGCCGAATACTTGCCAGACCGGGCCCTGCTCGACGATCTTGCCGTGTTCGAGGACCACCACCCGGTCACAGATATCGCGGATCACCGCCATCTCGTGGGTGATCAGAATGATGGTCAGGCCCAGGCGCCGGTTGATCTCGCGCAGCAGGCCGAGGATCGATTGGGTGGTTTCCGGGTCCAGCGCCGAAGTGGCTTCGTCGCACAGCAGGATCGCCGGGTCGTGCACCAGGGCGCGGGCAATGCCGACGCGCTGTTTTTGCCCGCCCGAGAGCTGTGCCGGGTAGGCCTTGTGCTTATCCTGCAGGCCCACCAGTTCGAGCAGTTCGCGGACCTTTTGCTCGCGCGCCGGTTTCGCCACGCCGGCGACCTTGAGTGGCAACTCGACGTTTTGCCACACGGTCTTGGCCGACATCAGGTTGAAGTGCTGGAAGATCATGCCGATGCGCCGGCGCAGGTGTACCAGGCGTTCTTCGTCGAACTCGCCGATGTCCACCTGATCGATCAGCACCCGGCCCGAGGTCGGTTGTTCGAGGCGATTGATGGTGCGGATCAGCGACGACTTGCCGGCGCCGCTACGGCCGATGATGCCGAACACCTCACCGCGCTGGATCGCCAGGTCGATGCCGTGCAGCGCGGCAACCGGACCTTGCTGGCCGTTGTAGGTCTTGCCCAGGCCAATGAAGCGGACGTGGGCGTGATTGAGGTCGGGGTGCAGTTCAGTCCGGACCGCGTTGTGGGGCTCTGGAATTTCCAGTCGCAGTGGGCTCGCGGCGCTCATGCTCAGCTTTCCCAACCGGCTTGGTAGAGCTTGCCGTGGGCTTTATCCAGGGCGGCACGAACGGCGGGCGAATGCTGGTAGATGTCGACGAACTTGATCAGGCGCGGGTCGGTCTTGCTGGTGGGCTGGATGACGAACTGGATTACGTATTCCTTGTGGTCGAGACCGTCGAACAGCAGCGCGGAACCGGCGTCGAAGGTCTTGGCCAGGCGAATGTAGGCCGGGTAGCCCTGCACCAGGTCGGCGTCGTCATAGGCGCGCACCAGTTGCACGGCCTCGACCTGAAGGATTTTGATCTTCTTCGGGTTGGCGACGATGTCGTCTTCGGTGGCCTTGTAGCCGACCCCTTCCTTGAGGGTGATCAAGCCGGCCTTGGCCAGCAGTTGCAGGCCGCGACCGCTGTTGATCGGGTCGTTGGCGATGGCCACGCTGGCGCCTTCGGGCAGCTCGGCGAAACTTTTGTATTTTTTCGAATACAGGCCGACGTTGTTGATGATCCCCGGGGCGAACGGCACCAGGTCGAAGCCGGCGGCGGCCTTGGCGTTTTCCAGGAAGGGGATGTGCTGGAAGTAGTTCACGTCGATGTCGCCCGAGGCCAGGCTGACGTTGGGTGCGATCCAGTCGCTGAACTCCACCAGCTCGACTTTCAGGCCTTGCTTGCCGGCCTCCTCGACCGCGACTTCCAGGGGAATGGCGAAGGCGGCGGTGGTGCCGACCTTCAGCGGCGCGTCAGCGGCGAAGGTCACGGAGCTGAAGAGGCCGAGGGCCAGGGCCAGTGCTTTGACTGGGTGGGTGAACAAGGTGTTTTTCATGATGGGTTTCCAGTCATAGAGGTGGGGTGTTTGGGTGTGCCTGCTCGCGAAGCGGTCAGCGGCGAAACGTCGAGCCGGTGTGCTGTTCGGGCAATTGCGCGGTGCCCTGGAACAGCTTTTCGCGCAAGGTGCCGTGGTCATAGGCAGTCTTGTACGAGCCGCGGCGCTGCAACTCGGGAATCACCAACTCGATGAAATCCACATAGCTTTCCGGGGTGACAATGCGGGTCAGGTTGAAGCCGTCCAGGCCGGTTTCGGCGATCCAGGATTCCAGCTCGTCCGCCACCTGTTCGGGCGAGCCGACCAAGGTGATGTAGCGCCCGCCCAACGCGTGCTGATCGAGCAGTTTGCGCCGGGTCCAGTCATTGTTTTTCAGGTGCTGGGTGGCGGACTGGATGGCGTTGCTTTTCACGTACTGGATAGGTTCGTCCAGTGCGTACTCGGAAAAATCGATACCGGTGGAGGCGGAAAAATGCGCCACGCCGGCTTCAGCGCTGGCGTAGCTCAGGTACTCGGCGTGCTTGGCCCAGGCAGCCTCCTCGCTGGCCCCGACAATCACGTTCAAGCCCATGAACACCTTGATGTCGTCCGGGTTGCGCCCGGCGCTGACGGCGCTGGCGCGCACCTTGTCGACCTGGGCCTTGGTCGAGGTTTTGTTCTGGCCACTGATGAACACGCACTCGGCGTGTTGCCCCGCGAATTGCAGGCCACGGCTCGAACTGCCGGCCTGGAACAGCACCGGGGTGCGTTGCGGCGAGGGTTCGCACAGGTGATAACCCTCGACCTGGTAGAACTCGCCGTGGTGCTCGACCTTGTGCACCTTGCCCGGCTGCGCGTAGATGCGCTGCTTGGGGTCGTTGAGCACCGCGTCCGTCTCCCAACTGCCCTCCCAGAGTTTGTACAGCACCTGCAGGTACTCGTCGGCCTGGTCGTAGCGTCGGTCATGTTCGACCTGCTCGCTCAGGCCCATGGCCTTGGCGGCGCTGTCGAGGTAGCCGGTGACGATGTTCCAGCCCACCCGACCACGGCTCAGGTGGTCGAGGGTCGACATGCGCCGGGCGAACAGGTACGGCGGTTCATAGGTGAGGTTGGCGGTGAGACCGAAGCCCAGGTGGCGGGTCACCGCGGCCATGGCCGAAACCAGCAGCAGTGGGTCGTTGACCGGCAGCTGGATTGACTCCTTGAGCGGTACGTCCACCGAGCCCTGGTACACGTCATAGACGCCGACGATGTCGGCGATGAACAGCCCGTCGAACAGCCCGCGTTCCAGTAACTGCGCCAGCTCAGTCCAGTACTCGACGCTCTTGTACTGGGTCGAGTTGTCCCGTGGGTGGGTCCACAGGCCGTGATTGATGTGCCCGATGCAGTTCATGTTGAAGGCATTGAGGAGGATTTTTTTCTTCGCGTGCACGGGGCTGCTCATCAGATGGTCCCTCGCAGTGGCGGGTTTTCATCGTTGAGGTAGTAGTTGCCCACGGCGTGGTATTTCCAGCGCACCGGGTCATGCAAGGTATGCACGCGGGCGTTGCGCCAGTGTCGGTCCAGGCCATGCTCGGCCAGCGTCGCCTGGCTGCCGGCCAGTTCAAACAGAGTGCTGCCGGCCGTCAGGGAGATTTCGGTGCTGATGGCGCGGGCCTCGGCCACGGCAATCGAGGCGGCTGCCACGGTGTCTGCGTTGGTGGTGTGCTGAGCCTGGTCAAGGAGTTCCCCGGCACGCTCCAGCAGGGCTTCGGTGGCGTGCAGGCGGATGCTCAGGTGGCCGAAGCTTTTGAGCGTCAGCGGGTCCTGGGTGGCCTTGTCGTTGCCGGAGTCGATCCACGGGCGGGTCTTGGTCCGCACGAAGTGCAGCGCATCCTCGTAGGCAGCGCGGGCGATGCCGGTGTCGATGGCGGCGTGGAGAATCTGCGCCAGCGGGCCGACTGGGGTCGGCCGCTCGAAGGCACTTTGAAACGGCACCAGGTCGTCGGCGGACACATAGACGTCCTCGAACACCACCGAGCCGCTGCCCGTGGTGCGCTGGCCGAAGCCGCTCCAGTCGTCGATCACCGTCAGGCCCTGGCTGTCCCGGGGCACGAAGACCAGTTGCTGGACGCCGTTGTCATCGACCACCGAGGTGGGAATCCGCTGGGCGTAGAGGGCGCCGGTGGCGTAGAACTTGCGGCCATTGATGCGGTAGCCCTGGCCATCCGGGGTCAGGCGCGTGAGCCGGTCGTGGGCGGTCTTGGTCCCCAACTCCGCCAGGGCGTTGCCAAATCGCTGGCCAGCGAGCACTTCGGCGTACAGGCGTTTTTTCTGCGCCTCGCTGCCGTTTACCCGCAGGACTTCAAGGGCATAAAAATGATTCTGCGGGATCTGCCCCAGGGAGCCGTCAGCCTGGGCGATCAGGGCGATGACCTTGGCCAGGGTGACGTTGGACACCCCGGCGCCGCCATATTCCCGAGGGACGCTGATGCCCCACAGGCCCGAGCGCGAAAACACTTCCAGTTCCGGATAAGGCAGGCGGCGCTCGCGGTCGCGCAGGGCGCTGTCGCGTCGCAAGTCTTCGGCCAGGTCGCTGGCGACAATAAGGGCTTGTTCATCGCTGGTAATGACCGCGACGGAATGAGAAATCGTCATGTAAATCTCCAGATGTCTGGTCGGTCAGATCCAGGAATGCCGGTTCGGCAGGGTGCCGTTGAGGCGGTAGTCGCCCACGGCGTGGTACTTCCAGCGCACCGGGTCGTGCAGGGTGTGCACGCGCGCGTTGCGCCAGTGACGATCGAGGTTGAATTCAGCGAGGGTGGCGCGGCTGCCGGCCAGCTCGAAGAGTTTTTCGCTGGCGAGCAGCGAGATCTCGGTGGTCAGCACCTTGGCCTCGGCGACGGCAATCGAGGCGCGGGCGGCGGAGGCGGCGGTGACGGGGGCCGCGCTGACCTGATCCAGCACTTTGCCGGCCTTGCGCAGCAGTGCTTCGGCGGCGTGCAGTTCGATCTTCAATTTGCCGATGTCGGCAATCACGTACAGATCATCACTGGCGCGGTCGACCTTGGCATCGATCCACGGCCGGGCGCGGGTGCGTACGAATTCAATGGCGTCGTCGAGGGCGCCGCGGGCGATGCCGGCGTCGATGGCGGCCTGGATCAGTTGGGACACGGCACCCTGGATATTCGGGTGTTCGTTGAGCCGCCAGTTTTCCACCACCAGGTCGGCGTCGACCTGCACGTTGTTCAGCAAGACGGTGCCGCTGGCGGTGGTGCGCTGGCCAAACCCCGACCAGTCGTCCACGACCCGCAGTCCCGGCGTACCGCGACGAACAAACGCCATCACCTGCTTGCCGTCGTCGTTCAGGGCCTTGACCGCGATCCAGTGTGCGAAGAGGGCGCCGGTGGAGTAGAACTTCTGACCATTGAGCACCCAGCCATCGCCCTGGGCGGTGATGCGGGCCTTGAGTTCCAGGGTGTTCTTGCTGCCCCGTTCCGGGCCGGCATTGCCGATGCGCGAGCCGTTGAGCACGCTCTGGAACAGCTGCTGTTTCTGTGACTCGCTGGCCACGTGTTGCAGCAGGTTGAGGATGCCGAACTGGTTCTGCGGGATCTGCCCCAGGGCCGGGTCTGCCGCGGAAATGATCGCGAAGACTTCAGCCAGGGTGACGTGGGAAATCTGAGGGCCACCAAAGGCCTTGCCCAGGGTGATGCTGCCCAGACCGCTGCGGGTGAACTGCTCGATTTCCGTCCAGGGCAATTTGCGTTGCTGATCGCGGCGCGCGGCCTGCTGGCGGGCGACAGCCGCGAGTTCGCGGGCGGCGTCGAGGGCTTGTGCGTCAGTGCCCAGGACCTGTGCGGGCAGCAGCGGCGGGGCGATGTCCAGATCGCTCTGGATGTTTGCTTCGGCCAGATTGGACATCACTGCCACTCCTTGGCTGCACGCAATGCCCTGGCGATCTGCACTGGGGTGATTGTGTTCCGGACCATACCTACCTCACATCTCATGGATAAGCCGCGTTGTGCGGCGAAATCAGAATCAAGAATGTCCGGTGGTCCGGTGCATATACCCTAATCGCGTATAAAAAATTAATAAACTATCTTTTAGGAATATACATAGAAGGTCTGTGGCCTGTTGCCTCGTGGCCGGCGGGCAGCTTGGCGCCGGAGGGGCAGCAGCCGATTCGCAGCAGGCGCACGGGCGCCCAGCGTGAGTTGTTGCCCACCCGATCGAGGATGCAGTAGGTCACCTCCAGGCGACTGTCCTCGCCGGCCTCGAGAATCACGGCCGGCGGCACCCACAGGTTGATCGGTTTACCGACCTCGCCCGGCTTGATCTTGGGCAGGTCCAGGCGCACATCGCCCCAGCGCAGGGTAATTGCATCGGCAGTGGCCATGTTCAGGTAAGGCTCGATGGTCAACGGCACGCCGCGTTTCATCTGGTTCGGGTTGACCCCATGCTTGCGGATCATCTCTGGAATGCCCAAGGGCGCCAGCCCCTGGTTTTCATCGGCGCACTGGCTGTGGGGTTGCCCACCGGGGTAGTCGAGCTTGACCTGGACTCGCTTGGTCGCTGAGCGCGCCGGGTCCTGTCCGATTTGCATGACCCGATAGTGGATACCGGACCTGCCGTTGCAGATGAAACTCTCGGGCACCCGCAGGTGGATAGGGGCGCCGATGTCATCGGCCCCCAGCACCTTGGAGGCGACGTAGCAGTTGTCCCAGAACAGCTCGATCAGGTCGCCTTCGTCCATGCTGGCGTAGGGGTCAATCTCGATCAGCAGATGAGCCGCTGAGACGCCGTTGATGGCGGATCCCGACGATCGCGCCAGGCGCGGTGCTGTCAGTTCTACTTTGTTCGACAGGCAGGTCATGAGTGTTCTCCTTGAAATACCGCAGCGAAGTCCGTTTCGAAGTTGCGTTAGTTCACATTGATTCAGGGTGTCGAGTTCAAGTGATAGCCGATTGGTTAATGCCGGTGTGCAGTTAATTGGCGTCTAGATAAGAGCGCGCCTGATGGGGTGTCAATAGATGAAAGTTGGGAAGGTGGTGATCCTTGGTCAATCAGAAATGTCCTACCTTAGAGGCGTTTCCAGCGCACAGGTGATTGGGGTTTTTCTCGGTTGATCAGCGCTCGCGAGCTNTAAAACAGGCTATTTNNCGGGCAGCGAGACGCAGAGCCTGNGCCAAGGTACGCCACAGGAGGACAGGGGAGGAGGTATCTATTTATTCCGTGTGCGCGTAGGGGTAAATACCAGCGGGGAGGGCGATTGTTATTTGGACAAGTGTCACTTCCTTCCGTGGAAAGTGACTGTTAGAAAAGAGAAGTTGCGTGTTGCGCGCAACTTCAGGCGTTAAGGAACTTGCTGAGAAACTGCCGTGTGCGCTCTTCCTTGGGGTTGGCAAACAAGGCCTTGGCTTCGCCTTGTTCGACGATCACGCCCTTGTCAAAAAACACCACGCGGTTGGCCACATCGCGAGCAAAGCCCATTTCGTGGGTGACGATGACCATGGTGCGTTTTTCTTCCGCCAAACCACGAATGGTCGCCAGCACTTCGCCCACCAGTTCCGGGTCCAGCGCTGAGGTGGGTTCGTCGAAGAGGATGACTTCCGGCTCCATGGCCAGCGCCCTGGCGATCGCCACGCGCTGTTGCTGGCCGCCTGAGAGACGCCGCGGGTAGGCATCTTCCTTGCCGGCCAGGCCGACCTTGGCCAAGAGTTTGCGGCCCAGCGCCAGGGCCTCCTCCCTGGGAATCTTCTTGACCACCAGTGGCCCTTCGGTGACGTTTTCCAGCGCCGTGCGGTGAGGGAACAGGTTGAAGTTCTGGAACACGAAGCCCACGTGCTGGCGCAACTGGCGCACCAGGCCCTGCTGCTGGCTCAACGGGCGGCTGCCATCGATCTCGATGTCGCCGACCTTGATCCGGCCGCTGCTCGGCTCTTCGAGAAAGTTCAGGCAGCGCAGGAAGGTGGTCTTGCCTGAGCCGCTGGGGCCGATGATGGCGACCACCTCGCCTTCCTTGACCTCCAGGTCGATGCCATTGAGCACCACTTGACCCTTGAACTGCTTTGTCAGTTTTTCCACGACAATCATGGGGTCAGGACTCCTGGTCGTGCCGATTGACCCGCTCTTCCAACTTGTTCTGCAAGTGCGACAGCACCGTGGCCAGAACCCAGTAGATCAGCGCGGCGGCAAGATACATGGTGAAAATTTCGAAGGTGCGGGCGGTAATCAACTGCGCCTGGCGGAACAGCTCTGGCACCTGGATGGTCGCAGCCAGCGCGGTGTCCTTGACCAGCGAGATGAAGCTGTTGCCCAGGGGCGGCAGCGCGGTGCGCGCGGCTTGCGGCAGGATGGCTCGGCGCAGGGTCTGCGCGCGGGTCATGCCGATACTGGCCGCGGCTTCCCATTGGCCCCGTTCGATCGAGCTGATGGCGGCACGCAGGATTTCGCAGGCATAGGCGGCCATGTTCAGCGAGAAGCCGATCAAGGCCGCTGGCAGCGGATCAAGTTCGACGCCCAATTGCGGCAAGCCGTAATAGATCACGAACAGTTGCACCAGCAACGGCGTGCCGCGAAAGAACGACACGTAGATGCGGGCGATCCAGCTCACCAGCGTGAAGCGCGACAGGCGCATCAAGGCCAGGCCGAAGCCCAGCAGCAGGCCAAAGAACATCCCGCCCAGGCTGAGGATGACCGTGTAATACGCGCCCTTGAGCAGAAAGGGCGCGGAGTCCAGCGCGAGTTGGAAAGCCTCTCCCATTACTGAGTGACGTCAGCGTTGAAGTATTTTTCCGAAAGCTTCTTCAGCGTACCGTCGGCACGCAGCTTGTCGATCGCCTTGTTCACTGCGGCCAGCAGCTCAGGCTCGCCTTTGCGCAGAGCGATGCCGGCTTCCTGGCGAGAGAACGCTTCACCGGCAGCGGTGGTGTCCTTGGCTTTCTTGGCGTATTCCAGCGCGGCAAGGCGGTCGATCAGGATGGCGTCGATGCGGCCGACACGCAGATCCTGGAACTTGGTCGGATCGTCTTCGTAGGTGCGCACGTCAGCGGTCGGCACGTTGGCTCTAACCCACTGTTCGTAGTTGGTGCCCAGGCCCACGCCGACTTTCTTGCCGCCCAGATCGGCAGCGGAGTTGATGTTCAGTTCCGCAGCTTTCTTGGTCAGTACCAGGGCCTGAATCCCGGAAACGGTGTAGGGCTCGGAGAAGTCGTACTTCTTCTTGCGCTCTTCAGAGATGGTCACCTGGTTGATCACCGCATCCAGGCGCTTGGACTCCAGGGCGGCGAGGATGCCGTCCCACTTGGTCGGTTGCAGTTTGACCTTGACCCCCAGCTCCTTGGCCAGGGCTTCGGAAAATTCGACTTCAAAGCCGGCCAGCTTGCCGTCGGCATCGACAAAACTGAACGGTGGGTAGGTGCCTTCCAGGCCGACGTTGATCACGCCCGCGTCCTTGATCTTTTGCAGTTGCTCACCGGCCACGGCTTGTCCCAGCAGACCGGCACCGAGTACCAGGCCCAGCGAGCCCACCAGCAGATTTCGACGAAATGCGGAAAAATTCATGACAAGCCCCTGTGTTTTTTATGAAGACGTTTTTTATGAAGCAGGCAAAATCGGGAATTCCACATCCTGCCCTATAAGCAGCGTATGCGTCTCGCGCCAATTGCGCCTGCGGCGAGACTATAGGGCGGGATTTTTAGACTTGAAAATAATATAAAGTAACTTTGTTATTCCTTTTAGAACTATGTGATTGGCTCGCGCAGGGCTGTCGGGCACGATCGCGAGCAAGCTCGCTCCTACATGATGGGGGGCTGGTTTCAGGCGAACGATGCGGTGTAGGCAAACAATGCCGGAGCGCCGCCGGTGTGCAGGAACAGGATAGGACCCTCATCGAAACGCTGGCGGCCGATTCCGTCGAGCAGACCGGCCATGGCCTTGCCGGTGTAGACCGGGTCGAGCAACAGGCCTTCCTGGCTGGCCAGCAGCTTGACCGCAGCCAGGGTGCCGGCACTCGGCTCTCCATAACGGGGGGCGAAGTACTCGTCCCACAGGTGCACCTTGAAACTCGCCGGCAACTGGATCCCCAGCAGTTCGGCGGTGCGTTCGGCCAAGCCCTGGACCTTGGGGCGCTGGTCTTCATCGGTGCGCGAGACGGTGACCCCGATCACCGGCAGCTCCGGCAGCACTTCACTCAAGGCCAATGCCAGGCCGCTGTGGGTGCCGGCACTGCCGGAGGCCAGGACCACGGCCGCAAAGTGCAGGCCGGTGTCCTTGATCTGTTCAGCCAGCTCCAGCCCCGCCCGCACATACCCCAGCGCACCCAAGGCATTGGAGCCGCCAATCGGCACCAGGTACGGCTGCTTGCCGTTGCTGCGCAGGCGCTCGGCCAAGGCTTGCAACTGTTGGTCGGCGTTGTCGAGGTTGTCCACCAACTCGACCTTGGCATCGAACAGGTCCAGCAGCAGGCGGTTGCCGTTGCCCAGGTAGTTGCTGTCATCCGTGCCGATCGGGTTTTCCAGCAGGGCGACGCAGCCCAGGCCGAGCTTTGCAGCAATCGCCGCCGTCTGGCGCACATGGTTGGACTGGATGGCCCCGGCGGTGATCAGGGTGTCGGCGCCTTGGGCCAGTGCGTCGGCGGCCAGGTATTCGAGTTTGCGCAGCTTGTTGCCACCCATGGCCAGCGGCGTCAGGTCGTCACGCTTGACGTAGACCTCGCGCCCCAGCCAGGTCGACAGCCGCTCGAGCTTTTCCAGGGGGGTGGCGTTGACGAGAAGATCCAGTCGGTGAAAGCGAGCGAGCTGTTGTTTGATCATGGGGCCGCACGGGTAGTAAGAGGTGTCTGGACTATAGGCAGGCCGTTTTACCCGGGCAACCGCCAATCGCTTATTCCTAAAAGTGCTGAGGCCCGCACAATTCGTTCTTAATTACCGTTTGTGACCATACCGTAAAGTGACTGCCATTCAGGCGGCCTGGCATGGGGCCGCTGCGTGCGAGGAGTTTTGACCGTGAGTGAGCGTTCCAGCCATTGGCAATTACAGACCATCGTCAGCCAACTGCGCGTAGCCCGCGACCAGTGGCGTGCGCAAAATGGTCGCAGCAGCGGTGAGCAGGGTGGTCGTGAGCTGCCATCGCGCGCCGCGATGGCGGAGATCCTCGAAGCCCTCTGTGGCGCCTTGTTCCCGATGCGCCTGGGGCCGGTGGACTTGCGCGAGGAGAGCGAGGACTTCTACGTCGGACACACCCTGGATGTGGCCTTGAATGCCCTGCTGGGCCAGGCGCGGCTGGAGTTGCGTTATGTCGCCAGGCAAACCGCCCAGGTCGATACCGAGGTCGAGGCGCGGGCCATCAATCTGATCCAGGATTTCGCCCTGGCCTTGCCCGAGCTGCGCAGCCTGCTGGACTCCGACGTGCTCGCCGCCTATCACGGCGACCCGGCAGCCCGCAGCGTCGATGAGGTATTGCTCTGCTACCCGGGGATCCTGGCGGTGATTCATCATCGCCTGGCGCATCACCTGTACCGGGCCGGCCTGCCATTGCTGGCGCGGATCAGCTCGGAAATTGCTCACTCGGCCACCGGCATCGACATCCACCCCGGCGCGCAGATCGGCCGCAGCTTCTTCATCGACCACGGCACGGGCGTGGTGATCGGCGAGACCGCGATCATCGGCGAGCGCGTGCGCATCTATCAGGCCGTGACCCTGGGCGCCAAGCGCTTTCCGGCGGACGAGGACGGCCAGTTGCAGAAGGGGCATGCGCGTCACCCGATCGTCGAGGACGATGTGGTGATCTACGCCGGTGCGACCATCCTTGGACGAATCACCATCGGCAAGGGCTCGAGCATCGGCGGCAACGTCTGGCTGACCCGCAGTGTGCCGCCTGGGAGCAACCTGACCCAGGCCAATCTGCAGCATGATGATGGGACGCAGAAGTAAGCCTGCGGAGTCTTTTGATCCTGGGTTTGGGGGGTGGATCCGCTGCTGCGGTGATGGCGGCTTAGGGTTCCGCCCTTACCCCTTACCCCTGACCCAGCGCCATCCCGGGCAAGCCCGCTTTCACAGGGGGTGTGATCCCCGTTAAATCGTGGATGGCCATTTGCTCAATATCCGTTGAACGATTCCGCTCAACCTCACGTCATACCCTTCCTTGAGCTAGCGTACGACAGTACCGCCGAGCCTTGGAATTAGTCCTTAGTGCCCTATCCATGTTTAACTTGAACGTTCATTCAAGTTAAACCGGTGGTTCGCTGCCCGCTCACAACAGGAGGCTTGCCTTTGCTGAGTCCGAAATTTACAGCCATGTTTTACCCACAGAAGGTGCACCGTCCATGAGTGCATCCGCTACCCCTCCCAGCGGTCAAATCCGCATGAATCCGCCGGTGTTTTATTTCGCGGCGAGTTTCATCCTGCTGTTCGGCCTGGTGGTGATCGCCTTCCCGCAGCAGTCCGGTGCCTGGCTCCTGGCGGCACAAAACTGGGCGGCCAACACGGTCGGCTGGTACTACATGCTGGCAATGACCCTGTATCTGGTCTTCGTGGTGGTCACCGCCTTGTCTGGCTACGGCAAGATCAAGCTCGGTGCCGACCACGACGAGCCCGAATTCAGTTACCTGTCCTGGGCCGGCATGCTGTTCGCCGCCGGGATCAGTATCACGCTGTTTTTCTTCTGCGTTTCCGAACCCCTGACGCATCTGTCGCTACCGCCCCAGGGCGAAGCCGGCACGGCCGATGCGGCGCGCCAGGCGATGCAGATTCTATTCCTGCACTGGGGCCTGCACGGCTGGGGGGTGTTCGCCTTTGTCGGCATGGCCCTGGCGTACTTCGCCTACCGGCACAACCTGCCGCTGGCCCTGCGTTCGGCGCTGTACCCGCTGATCGGCAAGCGCATCAACGGCCCGATCGGCTACGCGGTGGATGGCTTTGGCATTATCGCCACGGTGTTCGGCCTGGGCGCGGACATGGGCTTTGGGGTGCTGCACCTCAACTCCGGCCTCGATTACCTGTTTGGCGTCGCGCACACCCAGTGGGTCCAGGTCGGGCTGATCACCTTGATGATGGGCGCGGCGATTATCGTTGCCGTCGCGGGTGTGGATAAGGGCGTGCGGGTGATGTCCGACATCAACATGCTGCTGGCCTGCGCGCTGTTGCTGTTCGTGTTGTTCGCCGGCCCCACCCAGCACCTGCTCAATACCTTGATCCAGAACCTTGGCGACTACCTCGGCGCCTTGCCGATGAAGAGCTTCGACCTCTACGCCTACGACAAACCCAGCGACTGGCTGGGCGGCTGGACGGTGTTCTATTGGGCCTGGTGGATTGCATGGTCGCCCTTTGTCGGGCTGTTCATTGCGCGGATCTCCCGTGGCCGGACCATCCGTGAATTTGTCTTCGGTGTGTTGCTGATTCCACTTGGCTTCACCCTGGCGTGGATGTCGATCTTCGGCAACAGCGCCATCGACCAGGTGCTCAACCACGGCATGAGCGAGCTCGGCATGTCGGCCATCGAAAACCCGTCGATGACCCTGTACCTGCTGCTGGAAACCTACCCGTGGAGCAAGACGGTGATCGCCGTGACGGTGTTCATCAGCTTCGTGTTTTTTGTGACCTCCGCCGACTCCGGCACCGTGGTGCTCTCGACGCTGTCGGCCAAGGGCGGCAATGCCGATGAAGACGGGCCGAAATGGCTGCGGGTGTTCTGGGGGGCGATGACCGCGCTGGTGACCAGTGCGCTGTTGTTCGCCGGCAGCATCGACTCGTTGAAATCGGCGGTGGTCCTGACCTCGCTGCCGTTCTCGATGATTCTGCTGTTGATGATGTGGGGGCTGCACAAGGCGTTCTACCTTGAGTCGCAGAAGAAAATTGCGCAGATGCACTCCCTGGCGCCGGTCTCGACCTCGCGCCGTGGCAAGGGCGGCTGGCGCCAGCGCTTGAGTCAGGCCGTGCACTTCCCGTCCCGCGATGAGGTGTATCGCTTCCTCGAGACCACGGTGCGCCCGGCGATCGAGGAAGTGACGGCGGTGTTCGTCGAGAAAGGGGTGAACGTGGTCGCGCAGCCGGACCCGGCCAACGACAGCGTCAGCCTGGAAATCGGTCATGGCGACCAGCACCCGTTCATCTACCAGGTGCAGATGCGCGGCTACTTCACGCCGTCGTTCGCCCGTGGCGGCATGGGCCCCAAGGAGCTGCGCAACCGCCGTTACTACCGCGCCGAAGTGCACTTGAGCGAGGGCAGTCAGGACTACGACCTGATGGGCTACACCAAGGAGCAGATCATCAACGACATCCTCGACCAGTACGAGCGCCACATGCAGTTCCTGCATCTGGTGCGTTGAGCGGGGCCGGGCTGCTCAGGTGTTGCTCATGGTCATGAACAACACCAGGGCAGCCACCGGCACGGCAAACACCATGAACCCCACCATCAACTCATGGATCACTGAGTGCCCGGCAACCATCACGCCGATGGCGCCGTTGATCGTCGTCAGCGCCAGCCACAGCACGATAAAGCTGTAGGTCAGGGTCTGTGGGCTGAAGCCCAGCTGCTGGCCGATGAACAGCATCAGCGCCAGCAGGGCCAGGCCGAAGGCGATAATGATGGTGCTGTGCATGGTTGTGCGCTCCTGTGCGTCCTATCGAGCATAGGCGTGCTTCGCCCAAATGCGGTTTAGACCTGCGTGTCGCCAGCCTGATCCAGTGCCCGCACAACCGACACATGGCGCCACGGGTTCGGGTATTTGTCGATTGGTTGGCTGAGGTGTTCGCGCAGGCGCGTTAGCCGGTGGTCTGGAAAACAATCGCTGGTTTGCGCCCGGCTGTTCTATATCTTAGTGTGTATCGTGTGTATTGATCCGTATGCCTGTCGCGTACAGTTGTCATCGACGCTGATGACAAAGGGCGAAGGTGATGCGCAGTCGAGAAATGATCAGGATGATCGAAGAGGACGGTTGGTATTGGGTGGCAACTAAAGGCAGCCACCATCAATACAAACATCCGCGCAAACCAGGGAGAGTGACGATCAAGCACCCTGACGCGGATCTGCCCAAGGGAACAATTAACAGTGTTTTGAAACAGGCGGGCCTGAAATGAACCCGCAATCTATCGATAAAAGTCCCGATGAGGGCGGATTGGAAGGGGCTATCTCCATGAAATTCCCAGTCGTGCTACACAAGGATCCCGACTCCGATTACGGCGTGATTATCCCGGATGTCGGCGGTTGTTTCTCCGCGGGTGAGACGGTTGCGCAGGCGTTGGATAACGTCAAAGAGGCACTGGCGCTGCATTACGAAGGGTTGGTCGCCGATGGCGATCCGTTACCCCAGGTGCATGAGATTGACCAACACTTCCAGAACCCGGATTACGCTGGGGGGATTTGGGCGGTGGTGGAATTTGACGTGACCCCGTATTTCGGCAAATCAGTGCGGTTTAACGCAACGTTGCCGGAGCAGTTGCTTGAGCGCATCGACCAGACCGTGAGGCGCGATCAGCGCTACAGCTCGCGTTCCGGTTTTTTGGCCGCGGCGGCTTTACGTGAGTTATCGGTTTAAACGCTGGGCCGGCCTGAGCAAAAAGCCAATCGTTGCCGCCCCGGCAACGATTCAGTTAAAACGGCACATCCCCCAGCACCGTGGCCCGATGCATCACCCGCCGGGCCGGGCGGTAGTCGTCCACTGCGAAGTGCTGGGTCACGCGGTTGTCCCAGAAGGCCACGTCGTCGGTCTGCCAGCGCCAGCGGATGGTGAATTCCGGGCGGGTGGCGTGGGCGAACAGCAGCTTGAGGATGGCTTCGCTTTCGCTGTCCGAGAGCTCATTGATCCGGGTCGTGAAACCTTCATTGACGAACAGCGATTTGCGCCCGCTGACCGGGTGCGTGCGGATCACCGGGTGTGACAGCGGTGGGTTTTTCTTGCGCGTGGCTTCCCATTGTTCGAGCGCTTGCGGGGTGTTGCCAAAGCGCTCCAGGGGGAAGGATTTGACGAAGTCGTGGGTGGCGCTCAATCCCTGCAACAGGACCTTGAGGGGCTCGGACAGGGCCTCATAGGCCGCGATGCCGCTGGCCCACAGGGTGTCGCCACCGAAGGCTGGCAGCAGCTTGGCACTGAGTACCGCGCCCAGGGCCGGCGTCGGCAGGAAGGTCACGTCGGTGTGCCAGACGGCGTTGTCGCGCACATCGGTTTGGGCAGTGTCGAGGATCAGCACTTCAGGCTGTTCCGGTACGTTGGGGTAGATCGGGTGAATGTGCAGGTCGCCGAAGTTGGCGGCAAAACGCGCCTGTTGCTCTGGGGTAATCGGTTGATCGCGAAAGAACAGCACCTGATGCTTGAGCAGGGCTTGCTCGATGGCGTCGCGCTGTTCGACGTTCAGGGGCTGGGCAATATCGACGCCACTGATCTGCGCGCCGAGGGCATGGCTCAAAGGGGTGATGGTCAGGCGGCTCATGGGGCTCTCTTCAATCCGGGTGCCGACGTGTCGGCATAGTCAATTCAATGGGTCTGGCCGTGCCACGGCACCAGTTTGCGTTGCAGGGCACGCAGGCCCATCTCCATGGCAAAGGCAATCAGTGCGATCACCAGGATGCCCAGGACCACGACGTCGGTGACCAGGAACTGCGCGGCCGACTGCACCATGAAACCCAGGCCGCTGGTGGCGGCAATCAGTTCGGCGGCGACCAGGGTCGACCAGCCCACACCCAGGCCGATGCGTACACCGGTGAGGATGTCCGGCAAGGCGCTGGGCAAGATCACGTGGCGAATCAGTTGTCCCCGGGTGGCGCCCAGCGACTGCGCGGCGCGCAATTTGGTCGGGTCGACGGTGCGTACGCCAGTGGCGGTGGCGATGGCAATCGGAGCAAAGATCGCCAGGTAGATCAGCAGGACCTTGGACAACTCGCCGATGCCGCACCAGATCACGATCAGGGGCAGATAGGCCAATGGTGGAATTGGCCGGTAGAACTCGATCAGTGGGTCGAGCACGCCCCGGGCGATGCGGTTGTGACCGATGGCAATGCCCACCGGTACGGCGGTCAGCACGGCAAATCCCAGGCCCAGGCCGATACGCTCAAGGCTGGCGCCCAGGTGTTGCCACAAGGTTGCGTCCATATAGCCGCTGGTCGCCAGCAACCACCCCTTTTGCAGCACCGCCGAGGGGGGCGGCAGGAACAGTGGCTCGATCAGGCCCGTTGCGGTCACGGCCCACCACAGCGTGATCAAGCTGACCAGGGTCAGGACGCTGATCCAGCGGGTGCCCAGGCGGCGCCGCAGTGGCGGGGTGCTGGCCGGGCCGGATGTCTTGGTCGATGCAGGCGCAATCTCATAGGTACTCATGCGCGCTCCTGCCGCTGGGCGGCGCTGCGTTGCGAGAACACACGGGCAAGCACGTGTTCGCGGGTTTCGATGAAGCGCGGGTCGGATTTGATCGCCCGTGCCGATTCGCCGGCGGCATACCGCTGACCGAAATCCAATGTCAGGCGTTCGACGATTTGCCCGGGGTTGGGCGCCAGCAGAATCAGGTCGGTGGCCAGGAACACTGCCTCTTCGATGTCGTGGGTAATCAGGAACACCGGCTTGGCGGTACGTCGCCAGACTTGCAGCAACAGCTCCTGCATCTGTTCGCGGGTGAACGCGTCGAGGGCGCCGAAGGGTTCGTCCATCAGCAGCACTCGCGGGTCGGCCGCGAGGGCGCGAGCCAGGCCGACGCGCTGTTTCTGGCCGCCCGAGAGCTGCCAGATGCGTCGGCTGTCAAAGCCGGCGAGGTCGACCAGGGCGAGCATTTCCCGCGCCCGGACTTCACGCTGGGCGCGGGGGACGCCGGCCAGTTCCAGGCCGAAACCCACGTTGGCCAGCACGTCCTGCCAAGGCAGTAATGCATCGTCCTGGAACACCACGCCGCGTTCGGCACCTGGGCCTTTGACGGGGGCGCCGTCGAGGGTGATGCGCCCGGCGCTGGGTTGGACAAAACCGGCGATCAGGTTCAACAGCGAGGTCTTGCCACTGCCGGACGGGCCGAGGGCGACCAGCAGTTGCTGGGGCCCCAGGGTCAAGGAAATATCCGCCAGTACCGGCTCCGGGCTGCCTGGGTACTGTGCGCTGATGCGCTCCAGCTGTAGCAAGGCCATCGCGATGCACTCCGATCAGTGGGTGATGTATTGGGCGCTGACGTAGGGCGCGTAGTCCGGTAGCACGGCTTCGACCTTGCCTTGTTCCTTGAGGAAGGTGGCGGTGTCGGTAATGGCCTTGGTGGTCGGTGCGCCCAGGGTGATCACCTGGTCAGCCGCCAGCGGGTAGACGTTGCCTTGCAGCAGCAGCGGAATGTCGCTGGCCTTGGCCCCGGACAGTTTCACCAGCTTGTCGACGTTGCCCTGATTGGCGAGCCAGGCTTGCGGGTCTTTGCGGTAGTCGGCGTAGGCGTCGAGGGTGACTTTGGCGAAGGCGGTGACGATTTGCGGGTGCTTCTCGGCGAAGTCCTTGCGCACGATCCAGGCGTCGAAGGTCGGAGCGCCGAACTTGGCCAGTTCGCCGGAAGTGATCAGCACCTTGCCGTTTTCCTTGGCGACGCCCAGAGCTGGGTCCCAGACGTAGGTGGCGTCGATGTCACCCCGTTTCCACGCGGCGATGATCGCTGGCGGAGCGAGGTTGAGTACGGTGACTGTCGACGGATCGATGTTCCAGTGCTTGAGTGCGGCGAGCAGGCTGTAGTGACCGGTGGAGACAAAGGGGACGGCGATCTTTTTTCCGACCAGGTCTTGTGGGGTCTTGATCCCGGAACCGTCGCGGGCGACCAGGGCTTCGGCGGCGCCGATCTGGGTGGCGATAAGGAACGTCTGGACCGGAACTTTGCGGGTGATTGCCGCAGTCAGCGGGCTGGAACCCAGGTAGCCGATCTGCACGTCGCCGGAAGCGATGGCGGCGATGATGTCGGCACCGTTGTCGAATTTGCGCCAGTCGATCTTGGCGTTGGTGGCTTTTTCGTAGGCGCCGTCGGCCTGAGCCACTTTGGCCGGGTCAACGGTGGTCTGGTAGGCGACGGTGACGTCGGCCGCCTGGGCGAAAAAGCTCGCCGCGGCCAGGGATGCGGCCGCCAGGAGGCGTAGGGGGAAGTGCAGTTTCATCATCAAGTCCTCATCAGGCGGCCGGGATTTCGGCGAGTGATGAGACTAAATGATCTAAGAATTCGAAAATAAATAACTTTTTCGAATTAGCTTATGAGGCAAAAGATCGCAGTCTGTGGGCGTTGCCGCAGGCTGCGATCTTTTTCCCGGGGTGTCGCTTAGTTACTGATCGCCAGAATACTCGCCTGATACGCGCCGACAAACACATCAAAGTCGCCGACCTCGTTCTGCTCCAGCTCGGTTTGCTGCTCCAGGGACGCGCGGGCCGCAGCTTCGAAACGGGCCTGCTCTGCAGCCGGCAGCGGTTGGCTGCGGAAGAACTCGGCGTGGGCCTGGCTCTGGCGCAGGGAGAACTGGGCGAAGCTTTCCTTGTGTTCGTTCATCGCCGCCAGCACTTGGGCGGACGGGGTCAGGGACGGGTCCTTGACCTTTGCCAGTTGCGCATCGAGGGCTTTGCTGTGGGTGTCGGCACCATGGCTCTGGTCCAGCAATGCGGCCACGGGGGCGATTTTTTCCAGCAACTCGAAGGCCCATTCCTTCATGTCCACCGGCTGTCCATCGCGCTGCAGTTGCAGGCCCGGACGGCGACCGTCCTTGACCACGCTGAGGAAGTTCGAGGTGGCGTTGCTGCAGGTGTTGCTGGTCAGCAGCGGGCTGTCGTTCAGCGCGCAGTACAGCAGGAAGGCGTCGAGGAAGCGTGCTTCGGGCAGGTCGATGCCGGTCGGCAGGAACGGGTTGATGTCCAGCAGGCGCACTTCAACGTACTGGATACCCCGGGCCATCAGGGCCTGGATCGGTCGCTCGCCGGTGTAGGTCACGCGTTTGGGGCGAATGTTGGAGTAGTACTCGTTTTCGATCTGCAGGATGTTGGTGTTGAGCTGGACCCATTCACCGTCCATGTGGGTGCCGATTTCCACGTAGGGTGGGTAGGGCGTGGCCACGGCTTTGCGCAGGCTGTCGGTGTAGCTGTTCAGATCGTTGTAGCAGGGCGTCAGGCCGGCCTGGGCGTTGCTCTGGTAACCCAGGTCGCTCATGCGCAGACTGGTGGCGTAAGGCAGGTACAGGGTGTCGGCGTCCAGTTGTTCCAACTGGTGCGAGCGTCCGCGCAGGAAGCCGGCGTCGAGTGCCGGCGAGGCCCCGAACAGGTACATCAGCAACCAGCTGTAGCGCCGGAAGTTGCGAATCAGGGCGATGTAGGCCGAGGATTGATAGTCGCGGTCGGTGCCGACAAACCCTTCGGATTCCTTGAGCAGCGGCCAGAGTGTCTCCGGCAGCGAGAAGTTGTAGTGAATCCCGGCAATGCACTGCATGGTCTTGCCGTAGCGCAGGGCCAGGCCCTTGCGGTAGACGTACTTGAGCTGACCGATGTTGGAGGTGCCGTAGTAGGCGATCGGGATATCTTCCTCGGCCGGCAACGGGCACGGCATCGATGGACTCCACAGGTACTCGTTGCCGAGCTTGCTGTAGGCAAAGCGATGAATGCTGTCCAGGCTCGCCAGGGTATCTGCCGGGTCCGGCAGGGCAGGCGTGATGAACTCCAGCAGCGATTCGGAATAGTCGGTGGTGATTTGTTCGTTGGTCAGCGCGGAACCCAATTCTTCCGGGTGCGGCGTTTGCGCCAGGCGACCTTCGCTGGTCACGCGCAGGCATTCACGTTCGATGCCGTGAAGGCACTGTTCGAGCAGAGAGAGGTTAGCGCGCTCACCGAGCAGAGCCAGGCGGCGGTTGAGAAGTTCGCTCAAGTTGGATTCCTTCACGCGTCAGTCGCCCCAATATGGGGGTGGGCAAGACGGTCTACAAGGGTGAAGTGGAAACTGGCGTTTTCGCCTGGTTTTTCGAGCTGCACAGGCCATGTGCCGGTCAGTCAGCAACTGCACAATCCCTGTGGGAGCGAGCAAGCTCGCTCCCACAGGTTGCATTGCGCTGAAATTAACCCAAATCGATGAGCGGCATCTATAGGACAGCGAATGTGCCTTGTGCTTTTGCGACCAGTTTGTCGCCTTGCATCACGTCGGCCTCGACCACCAACGTGCGCCGGCCCGGGTGCAGCACCCGGGCCGTGCACAGCACCTCGCCGTCCGAGACGGCGCGGATGTAGTTGATCTTGCACTCGATGGTCGCGCTCTGCTGGTCAAAGCCATGGACGCTGGAACAGGCCAGCCCCATGGCAATGTCCACCAGGCTGAACAGAGCCCCACCGTGCAGTTTGCCCCCTCGATTGCGCAGGTCGGGCGCAAGGGCCAGGGCGACTTGCGCCACCCCGGTTTCCAGGCCGTGCAAACGGCAACCCAAGAGCTTGAAGAAGGCGCTTTCGGACAACCCGGCAGGGACCTCCATCAGCGCTTCTTCAACTGCTTGGCGTTGGCAAACAGCGACGCCATGGCGTTGTTGCTTGGCGCGGCCGCCGGGGTTTCCTTGCGCGGTGCAGGGTTCGAAGACTGGCGTGGGGCCGAGCCTGGTCGTGCACCACGGGCGCCGTCGATCTTCTCGCCCGGGGTGTCGCTCATGCGCATCGACAGGCCTACGCGTTTGCGCGGGATGTCGACTTCCATGACCTTGACCTTGACCACGTCACCGGCTTTCACCGCTTCCCGTGGGTCCTTGATGAACTTCTCGGAAAGCGCGGAGATATGCACCAAACCGTCCTGATGCACGCCGATATCCACAAACGCGCCGAAGTTGGTCACGTTGGTGACCACGCCTTCGAGGATCATCCCCAGCTGCAGGTCCTTGAGGTCTTCGACGCCTTCCTGGAACTCTGCGGTCTTGAACTCGGGACGCGGGTCGCGGCCAGGCTTTTCCAGCTCTTGCAGGATGTCGGTGACGGTCGGCAGACCGAAGGTTTCGTCGGTGTATTTCTTCGGGTCCAGGCGCTTGAGGAAGCTCGCGTCGCCGATCAGCGAGCGGATATCACGGTCGGTCTCAGCGGCAATGCGCTGTACCAGCGGATAGGCTTCCGGGTGTACTGCCGAGGAGTCCAGCGGGTTGTCGCCGTTCATCACGCGTAGGAAACCTGCGGCCTGTTCGAAGGTTTTTTCTCCCAGGCGGGCGACCTTCTTCAGTGCGGCGCGGGTCTTGAACGCGCCGTGTTCGTCGCGGTGGCTGACGATGTTCTGCGCCAGGGTCGCGTTGAGGCCGGAGATGCGCGCCAGCAGCGCCACGGAGGCGGTGTTGACGTCGACCCCGACGGCGTTCACGCAGTCTTCGACCACCGCGTCCAGGCCGCGCGCCAGTTTCAGCTGCGAGACGTCGTGCTGGTACTGGCCGACGCCAATCGACTTCGGATCGATCTTCACCAGCTCCGCCAACGGGTCCTGCAGGCGCCGGGCAATCGACACCGCGCCACGGATCGACACGTCCAGGTCCGGGAATTCCTTGGAGGCCAGCTCCGAGGCCGAGTACACCGATGCGCCCGCTTCGGAGACCATGACCTTGGTCATTTTCATCGCTGGGTATTTTTTGATCAGGTCGGCGGCCAGCTTGTCGGTTTCCCGGCTGGCGGTGCCGTTGCCGATCGCGATCAGGTCAACCGAGTGCTTGGCGCACAAGGCCGCCAGCACCGCGATGGTCTGGTCCCACTTGTTGTGCGGCACGTGCGGGTAGACCGTGGCGTGGTCGAGCATCTTGCCGGTGGAGTCGACCACCGCGACCTTGCACCCGGTGCGCAGGCCCGGGTCCAGGCCCAGGGTGGCGCGCGGGCCGGCTGGGGCGGCCAGCAGCAAGTCGTGCAGGTTGTGGGCAAAGACGTTGATGGCTTCGGTCTCGGCGCCGTCACGCAGCTCGCCCAGCAGGTCGGTTTCCAGGTGGGTGTAGAGCTTGACCTTCCAGGTCCAGCGCACCACTTCGCCCAGCCATTTGTCGGCCGGGCGGTTCTGGTTGGCGATGCCGAATTGCTGGCCGATCATGCCTTCGCACGGGTGCATGGTGCCCGGCAGTTCGTCGCCGACTTTCAGCGCCGAGCTCAGGATGCCTTCGTTGCGGCCACGGAAAATCGCCAGGGCGCGGTGCGACGGCATGCTCTTGAGGGGTTCATCGTGTTCGAAGTAATCGCGGAACTTGGCACCTTCCTCCTCCTTGCCGGCGATCACGCGGGCACTGAGGGTGGCTTCCTGCTTGAGGTAGCTGCGCAACTTGTCGAGCAGGTTGGCGTCTTCGGCGAAGCGTTCCATGAGGATGTACTTGGCGCCTTCGAGGGCTGCCTTGACGTCGGCCACGCCTTTCTCGGCATCGACGAAGCGCGCGGCTTCGGCGTCTGGCGTGAGGGTCGGGTCGTTGAACAGGCCGTCGGCCAGCTCGCCGAGGCCGGCTTCCAGGGCGATCTGGCCCTTGGTGCGGCGCTTCTGTTTGTACGGCAGGTACAGGTCTTCGAGGCGGGTCTTGGTGTCGGCGAGCTTGATGTCACGCTCGAGTGCCGGGGTCAGCTTGCCTTGTTCCTGGATGCTGGCCAGGATGCTGATGCGCCGTTCGTCGAGTTCTCGCAGGTAGCGCAGGCGCTCTTCCAGGTGCCGCAACTGGATGTCATCGAGGCTGCCGGTCACTTCTTTCCGGTAGCGGGCGATGAAGGGCACTGTGGAGCCTTCATCGAGTAGCGCGACGGCCGCTTCGACCTGTTGTGGGCGGACACCGAGTTCCTCGGCGATGCGGCTGTTGATGCTGTCCATAAAACCACCTGACAAATTGTGAAAGCAGGCTCGCGGGCGCAGTGACTAGGCCCGGCGAGTCTGGTTGAGCGGCCTGGCCTGCGCCGCTACCTGGATCAATAGGCATCCCATTGACCCGTGAAATCGAAAAATTACTGCCCGGCGCGGAAAAATAATAAGCCGCCGCAGACGGTAACGATCTGACGTTGCCTGACACAAAAGGCCGCGCATTATAACCAGCGTTCCGTGCTTCGGGGGCTAAAGCAACCTGTAGGCACAATGCCTGTATTGCTGGCGGTAGAGGAAAAATCTGCTAACAATGCACACGGTGCGTATAACGACAGCTACGCCATAATGCGCGCCGAGATCAAAGGAGCATCCAATGAGCAGCACTGCACAAACTGCTGAAGGCGAAAAAATTCTAATCGTTGACGACGATCCGGGGCTCAGCAGCCTGCTGGAACGTTTTTTCGTCAGCAAGGGCTACCGTGCCCGCGCCGTACCGAACACCGAACAGATGGATCGTCTGCTGGCCCGTGAAGTGTTCAACCTGGTCGTCCTCGACCTGATGCTGCCCGGCGAAGACGGCCTGACCGCTTGCCGCCGCCTGCGTGGCGCAAACAACCAGATCCCGATCATCATGCTCACCGCCAAGGGCGACGAGCTGAGCCGCATCAAGGGCCTGGAGCTGGGCGCCGATGATTACCTGGCCAAGCCGTTCAATCCGGACGAGCTGATGGCTCGCGTCAAGGCCGTCCTGCGTCGTCAATCGACTCCGGTGCCGGGCGCGCCGGGCAGCGAAGACGAAAGCGTGAGCTTCGGTGACTACGAGCTGTCCCTGGCTACCCGCGAACTCAAGCGCGGCGATGAAGTACACATGCTCACCACCGGTGAGTTCGCGGTCCTCAAGGCGCTGGTGATGAACGCGCGCCAACCGCTGACCCGCGACAAGCTGATGAACCTGGCCCGTGGCCGCGAATGGGATGCCCTGGAGCGTTCCATCGATGTACAGATCTCCCGCCTGCGCCGGATGATCGAACCTGATCCCTCCAAGCCGCGTTATATCCAGACTGTCTGGGGTGTGGGCTACGTGTTCGTTCCGGACGGCACTGCGACCAAGTGATCTGTCATTTGTAGGAGCGAATCGGCCGGATAGTGTGTTATCCGGTTGATTCGTGATCCGCAACTCTGCGAGTCTCTCTCGCTCCTGCAAAGTGTGTAGCTGTCTCCTATGAAAACCCCTGTGTGGTTCCCCCAGAGTTTCTTCTCCCGCACCCTCTGGCTGGTGCTGATCGTCGTGCTTTTTTCCAAGGCGCTGACCCTGGTTTATCTACTGATGAACGAGGACGTGCTGGTGGATCGTCAATACAGCCACGGTGTCGCCCTGACACTGCGCGCGTATTGGGCCGCCGACGAAGCCAACCGAGCTGAAATTGCCGATTCCGTGGGATTGATCCGCGTGGTGGGCGCTGGCGTGCCCGACGGCGAGCAGCATTGGCCCTACAGTGAAATCTACCAACGACAGATGCAGGCCGAACTGGGCGGCGACACCGAGGTGCGCCTGCGCATGCACGCGCCGCCAGCGCTCTGGGTGCGGGCGCCGAGCCTGGGCGATGGCTGGCTGAAAGTGCCGCTGTACCCGCATCCGCTGCGGGGCCAGAAAATCTGGAGCGTGCTGGGCTGGTTCCTCGCCATCGGACTCTTATCCACCGCCTCGGCGTGGATTTTTGTCAGCCAGCTCAACCAGCCCCTCAAGCGCCTGGTGGATGCCGCCCGGCAATTGGGGCAGGGCCGCAGCGTGCGGCTGCCGATCAGCGACACACCCAGCGAGATGGCCGAGGTGTACCGGGCCTTCAACCAGATGGCCGAGGATGTCGAGCAGGCGGGGCGTGAGCGTGAGTTGATGCTGGCGGGAGTGTCCCATGACCTGCGTACGCCCTTGACCCGCCTGCGCCTGTCGCTGGAACTGATGGGTGGCCACAACGACCTGACGGACGACATGGTGCGCGACATCGAGGACATGGACGCGATTCTCGACCAGTTCCTGGCATTCATTCGTGATGGTCGCGACGAGTCGGTGGAAGAGGTCGACCTGAGCGACCTGGTGCGTGAAGTGGCGGCGCCCTACAACCAGAACGAAGAACGCGTGCGCCTGCGCCTGGAGCCGATCCAGCCATTCCCGCTGCGTCGGGTGTCGATGAAGCGCCTGCTGAACAACCTGATCGGCAATGCCTTGCATCACGCGGGCAGCGATGTGGAGGTGGCGGCTTACGTCTCGGGGGATGTCAGTGCGCCGTACGTGGTGCTGAGCGTCATGGACCGCGGGGCCGGCATCGACCCCGCAGAGCTGGAGGCGATCTTCAACCCGTTCACCCGGGGTGATCGTGCCCGGGGCGGCAAGGGCACTGGGTTGGGGTTGGCCATCGTCAAGCGCATCGCGTCGATGCATGGCGGCAATGTCGAGCTGCGCAACCGTTCCGGTGGCGGCCTGGAAGCGCGGGTGCGGTTGCCGTTGGGGTTGATGCTGCCTCGGGACGCGGTCTAGGCGCAGCTTCAAGCTTCAAGCTTCAAGCTTCAAGCGGCAAGAGAGGAGCAGCATAGGTCCTCTCTTGCCGCTGTCGTTTACCCTTTCCCTTTGGTCCGGGTCATGTTCGGACCACCGTTTTTCTCCAGGTGCTGGATGATTATCCCCGCCACGTCCTTGCTGGTGGTGGTTTCGATCCCTTCCAGGCCCGGCGAGGAGTTCACTTCCATCACCAGCGGTCCGTGGTTGGAGCGCAGGATGTCGACCCCGGCCACCGCCAGGCCCATGACCTTGGCCGCACGCAATGCGGTCATGCGTTCTTCGGGTGTGATCTTGATCAGGCTGGCGCTGCCGCCCCGGTGCAAGTTGGAGCGGAATTCGCCTGGCTTGGCCTGACGTTTCATCGCTGCAATCACCTTGTCGCCGACCACGAAGCAGCGGATGTCCGCGCCACCGGCTTCCTTGATGTATTCCTGGACCATGATGTTCTGCTTGAGGCCCATGAACGCCTCGATCACCGACTCGGCGGCGGTCGCCGTCTCGCACAGCACCACGCCGATGCCTTGAGTCCCTTCCAGTACCTTGATCACCAACGGCGCGCCATTGACCATGTCGATCAGGTCAGGGATGTCGTCCGGGGAGTGAGCAAAACCGGTGACCGGCAGGCCGATGCCACGGCGTGACAGCAGTTGCAGCGAGCGTAGCTTGTCCCGCGAACGGGCGATGGCCACCGACTCGTTGAGCGGGAACACACCCATCATTTCGAACTGGCGCAACACCGCGCAACCATAGAAAGTCACCGACGCGCCGATCCGCGGGATCACGGCGTCGAACCCTTCCAGGGGTTTGCCGCGGTAGTGGATCTGCGGCTTATGACTGGCAATGTTCATATAGGCGCGCAGGGTATCGATCACCACCATCTCATGGCCGCGTTCGGTCCCGGCTTCAACCAAACGACGAGTGGAATACAGACGCGGGTTCCGCGACAGCACAGCGATCTTCATGCAACACCTGTGGAGGAGAGAGTGGACACCGGGAACACCGGCTTGTCTTGAACGTACTTGATGCCGGGATTGACCACCAACTGGCCGTCGACCAGAGCCTTGGAGCCGAGGAGCAGGCGATAGCGCATGGATTTGCGGCAGGCGAGGGTGAACTCGACTCGCCAGACCCGATCGCCGAGTGCCAGGGTGGTGCTGATCACGTAGCGCACCTGCGCGTGACCATTGGAGCTCTTGATGGTTTTTCGTGTCACCAGCGGTGCTTCACAGCGACGATGGCGCAACTGCACCACCGTGCCCAAGTGTGCGGTAAATCGCACCCACTTCTCGCCGTCGCGCTCGAATGGCTCGATCTCGGTGGCGTGCAGGCTGGAGGTGCTGGCACCGGTGTCGATTTTGGCGCGCAGGCCCGCGACCCCCAGATCAGGGAGCGCCACCCACTCGCGCAGACCGACAACGGTCAAATGGTCAAATGTCTTCAAATGTGCTCAACCGGTGAGATACCCGCTCGCACCGCAACGCGGCCGAATGGGCGGTATTCACGCAGAATAGTGGTTAAAAGGCGACAGATATCTACAGCCCGGATTGCCGCTCCTCATGTGCGGCCCGAGGAGGTGGTGCATTGTATGCTGCGGCGGTGAAATTCATGGCATGACAGAAACGGTAGTACAGTTCAGAAATATTTCAGAATGAGGAAAACCCATGGCACAAAAAAGCGAAGAGGACGACAAAGTCCGTCTCGATAAGTGGTTGTGGGCGGCGCGCTTCTACAAAACCCGCGCGCTGGCCAAGGCCGCCATCGAGAGTGGCAAGGTGCATTGTCGAGGGGAGCGCTGCAAGCCGGGCAAGGAGCCACGCGTCGGTGACGAATTGCAGATCCGTGTCGGGTTTGAAGAGCGCACGGTGGTGGTGCAGGCACTATCGATCGTTCGGCGTGGTGCCCCGCAGGCCCAGGCCTTGTACGCAGAGACCGACGCCAGCATCACCAAGCGCGAGAATGCCGCGGCACTGCGCAAGGCCGGCGCCCTGAGTGTCACCACCGACGGCAAGCCGAGCAAGAAACAGCGTCGTGACCTGTTCAAGTTTCATGGCAGTAGCCACGAATAGTGAACCAAGGATTGCCACCAGCAGGTGGCGATCCTTGCAGTGATCATTCATTCAGCCGGCAGAAACGTTTCGCACCACGCTCATCCGCGAAATCACCGGCAACTGGCCCAGCAACTTGAAAAGTGGCGCGGTCAGCCGCATAAAGAACTCGGACGCCCTGGCAGCGAATGGCGTGTAGTAACCCCAGCCCAATGCCCAGACCGCCAGCAGCATACCGCCGATGTAATCGTCCTGGCCCCAGTGGGCGCCAGCTACCAGGCGCGGCAGCATGAACAGCAGGGCCAGGCTCCAGATCGTCAGCCATTGCCCCAGAGTCCGGCTGAACAGGCTCATGAACAGTGCCCAGATAATCAGCACCGAGGCATGGTCCCCGGGAAAGCTCTGGCTGGAACGGTCCTTGAGCTCCCAGGTCTTTTCCAGGCCCGGGAAGTAGTCGCTCATTTGCACCGCGCCGGTGATCACCATCGATGGGCTCTGGTGTTGCCAGCCCAGGTGCGCGGCGACTTTGGAGAACAGGGTACGGATCACCAGCATCAGCAGCAGAATGGCGAAGAAGCCGAAAAAAGCACGGCGCACATCGCCGGCCTTGAACACCCAGTTGCCGCGAATCAACAGTGCCAGCAGGATGATCCCGACCACTGCGTCAAAGGGTCTGAGGCTGGCGACCGCCCAGATGTGCAACCAGGTTGGGCTGGTTGCCAGGGGGTCATTGAGTAAATGAAAAAGCCACTCGTCGAAAATCACACACAGCATCTGTCCCGCAGGCCATAACCAGAAACCCAGCAGGGCCAACGGGACTAAATTACACAGCGTCAATCGGCCGAGGTCCCACCTTGCTTGGAACAGACTCGGATTGTTCATAAAATGCCTCCCATGGCGATAAATCACGCACCAAAATAGTGCGAAGGACTGATTTTCGGCCCTTGCACACATTTTGTCATCACTTCAGATACCCAGACCTATGACTGATCTACCGGATACCGACTACACCCAGCGCTTCATCTTTGATGACAGCGATACCCGTGGCGAACTGGTTGCGCTGGAGCGCAGCTATGCCGAAGTCCTCGCTAAACACCCCTATCCGGAGCCGGTGGCGCAGATGCTTGGCGAGCTGATGGCGGCGGCGGCGTTGCTGGTCGGCACCTTGAAGTTCGATGGTTTGCTGATCCTTCAGGCGCGTTCCGAAGGCCCGGTGCCGCTGTTGATGATCGAGTGCTCGAGCGAGCGGGAAATCCGTGGCCTGGCGCGTTATGAAGCCGACCAGATCGCCCCTGACGCGACCCTGGCAGACATGATGCCCAACGGCGTCCTGGCATTGACCGTCGACCCGACCCAGGGCCAGCGCTATCAGGGCATCGTCGACCTCGATGGCGCGACCCTGTCGGAATGCTTCACCAATTACTTCGTCATGTCCCAGCAGGTCGGCACCCGCTTCTGGCTGCATGCCGATGGCCGTCGCGCCCGTGGCCTGCTGCTGCAGCAACTGCCGGCCGACCGCCTGAAAGACGAGGAAGAGCGGGCCGCCAGCTGGCAGCACATCACGGCGCTGGGCGGCACCCTGACCGCTGATGAACTGCTCAGCCTGGACAACGAAACCGTGCTGCACCGTCTCTACCACGAAGAGCAGGTGCGCCTGTTTGATGTGCAGAAATTGCGCTTTCGTTGCAGCTGTTCCCGCGAGCGTTCCGGCAATGCGCTGGTCAGCCTCGGCCTGGAAGATGCCCAGGCGTTGGTCGTCGAACACGGCGGCAATATCGAGATCGATTGCCAGTTCTGCAACGAACGCTACCTGTTTGACTCGGCGGATATCGGTCAATTGTTCGCCGGTGCGGGCGTGGATACACCGTCAGATACTCGCCACTAAAACGTTTCAGCGCAGGTGAATTCACTGCTTTGTGCCGGATTAACGCCGTACTGACGGGAGGACCCTACTCTTTTCAGGCTTTTCTGGCATAATCCGGCCCACTTTTTTCGCGGTAGTAGTGCAGGACTTTCTACTACAAAACGTTTGGAGCACTCGGCCACTGGCCGACGGGGAACCTCATGACGCAAGCCAATAACGCCGTGTACACCGATCTGAGTGTTGATGATCTGGTTAAAGAAGCCTTGAGTCGCGGTGAAGGCGAGCTTGCCGATACCGGCGCGCTGGTAGTTCGTACTGGTCACCGTACCGGCCGTTCGCCAGTTGACCGTTTCATCGTGGAAGAGCCAACCACCCAGGATGCCATTGCCTGGGGCCCCATCAACCGCAAGTTCCCGGCCGACAAGTTCGATGCCCTGTGGGCTCGCGTTGAGGCATTCAACAACGCGCAAGAGCATTTCGTTTCCCACGTCCACGTTGGTGCTGCCCAAGACCACTACCTGGCCGTGAAGATGACCACCCAGACTGCCTGGCAGAACCTGTTCGGTCGTTGCCTGTTCATCAACCCGGAGCAGTACAACCCGGCCGGTCGTGATGAGTGGCAAGTGCTCAACGTGGCCAACTTCGAGTGCGTGCCAGAGCGTGACGGCACCAACTCCGATGGTTGCGTGATCATCAACTTCGCCCAGAAGAAAGTGCTGATCGCCGGCATGCGTTACGCCGGTGAAATGAAAAAAGCCATGTTCTCGGTACAGAACTTCCTGCTGCCAGCCGCTGACGTGCTGCCAATGCACTGCGCCGCCAACATCGGCGAAGCAGGCGACGTGACCCTGTTCTTCGGTCTGTCGGGCACCGGTAAAACCACCCTGTCGGCCGATGAAAGCCGTTACCTGATCGGTGACGACGAGCACGGCTGGGGCGAAGGCGTGGTGTTCAACATCGAAGGCGGTTGCTATGCCAAGTGCATCGACCTGTCCGAGAAGAACGAGCCGGTTATCTGGAAAGCCATCAAGCACGGTGCAGTCCTGGAAAACGTCGTGATCGACGACGCCAAGCACGCCGACTACGCCGATGTCAGCCTGACCCAGAACAGCCGCGCCGCGTACCCGCTGGAGCACGTTGCCAAGCGTTCCGAGCAGAACCTGGGTGGCGAGCCAAACGCTGTGATCTTCCTGACTTGCGACCTGACCGGCGTCCTGCCGCCAGTCTCGATCCTCAACGAAGAACAAGCGGCCTACCACTTCCTGTCCGGCTACACCGCTCTGGTGGGCTCGACTGAAATGGGTTCGGGCAGCGGCATCAAGTCGACCTTCTCCACCTGCTTCGGCGCACCGTTCTTCCCGCGTCCGGCTGGCGAATACGCCGAGCTGCTGATCAAGCGCATCCGCGGCTTCGGCTCCAAGGTCTACCTGGTCAACACCGGCTGGACCGGCGGTGGCTACGGCGTCGGCAAGCGTTTCAACATCCCGACTACCCGTGCGGTGATCGCAGCGATCCAGAGCGGCGCTCTGATCGGTACCGAGACCGAGCACCTGGACACCATCAACCTCGACGTGCCAGTGGCCGTACCGGGCGTTGAGACTGGCCTGCTGAACCCACGCAACACCTGGGCTGACGTAGCCGCCTACGACGAAGCTGCCAAGGCCCTGGCCGGCCTGTTCATCGAGAACTTCAAGAAGTTCGACGTGAGCGACGCCATCAAGGCTGCAGGTCCTAAGTTGTAAGTGTTGGTCTGATGCATAAAGAGCCGCCCCTAGGGGGCGGCTTTTTTGTGCCTGTGATCGAAGCGCTGCACACTCAGCGGATATCCAGGTAGCTGGACTGCTCGAATGTCAGTTTCGCACCCAGCCCTGCCGTTGGCTGCAGGGGCGCGCCCTGGACCGACGAGAAGGCAGTGCCGTTGCTGCCATGGGAGACGTAACGCTCGCCTTGTTCCTGTTCGGTGAAGTAGGTGTAGGACTCTTGGCGCATCAGCACGTAATGGGCGTCGGCTTGGCTGATGGCGTTGTGGTGGTTCTGCAGATCGGCAGTCGTAAGGTTAAGCATCTTGTCGAGCTTCACGCCCCAGCGGGTCAGGCAGCGCTCGGCGAAGTGGCGCACGATCAGGCCTGGCTCCGGTAATTGTTTCGGGCCAGAGGTGCCCTTGAGGGAAGCGTTCCCGACCAATGTTCCGTGGCGACCGGCCATGGGGTAGACATGGGTCCTGGTGTTGCTGTGTGTGAGGGGGATGACGCAGGAAAACCCTTTGGAGCGTTCGTCGCGGGCAAAGAACCCCACATACTCTTTGACGTTGGCGCCAAGTGTCACTCGTTCAGGCTGAAAGTTCATGGGGCCGGGTACGGGGTCGACGGCGAATATATTGACCGGCACCTGTTTCAGTTCAGGATCATTGAGCATCATGTTGGCCAGCATGTGACAACTTACTGCGCCGCGACTCCAGCCAACAAGATTGACGCAAGTGGGGATAATGCCGTCCTTGCGGAACAACTTGATGATCTGCTCCTGTAACGCCTGTTGGGTGACAGTCCGTTCGCCGTAGTTGTACTTGCGCCAGAACCATGAGCCGACGGTTTCAACGTCTTCAATGGGAATGCCGGCAGCTTTCAGGCGGTCGTATTCTTCTTTGGTTAGTTCAAGTCGTTGCCAGGAAGTCTTGCCCTTGATGAGTTGCAGGGCGTGCTTGACGTTTTCTTCCCAGCCACTGCCGAACAGACTTCCGGAGATGCCGTACTCTTCGGACTTGTAAAACATTTCATCGGCTTGCAAGTTGCTGGTGCCGGGGCCGTCGATCACCGCCCATTCGGCAAACTCACGGCCACGCTCGTGGTTGGCGAGGGTGGAAACAAGTTCGCCATTCCAGTACGTAGTATTCGTAGCGTCAAATTTAGTCGAGCCGGTACCGCAGAAATATACGGTCAATGTAGTCATTGGAAGTTGCCTTCATCTATTTAATGAATGGGCAGATTAAGTTTGAACAACTCAGCATGGAAGGTGCTTAGTGTTGCTGGATTTTTAGTGTGTTGTGGATAACTTCAGTTTTGTTTTGGCAGGCGTTGTTGCAAAACTTCAAGCACGTCACTGCCGTCTTGAATCAGCAGGTATAACGCGTTCACGATATGCGGAATATCCTTGACGTCCGCCTGGTTGAAACACAGGCAGTAAAAAGTTTCCAGCAAGTTACTGGCCGCGCGGATGCGTTGTTGAGCGGCGTCGAGCAGGGCCTGGGGAGTGGCTTGGGTGTCGATGACCAGGGCCGGGGTATCGCCGGCGGTAGAGCTCAGCTGACGATAGCGCTCGAAAGACGGAGTTAAGGTGCTCATGGGCTCGGTTCCGGTAGGCATTTGCGACATCGCGCGGCAAGGGGCGGTTGTGCCGTGCAGCAAACTATAGGGAGTGCTGGCAAGGCGCAGCAAGATGGCCTGCATGGACGGCTGTTGTAGGGGATTTACACGACGATCGGACGCCGGCCTACAGGCGTTTCGCGGTTTTTTTGGGCGGTTGGCCACGACTCGGGTTTCCCACGTGTCGGGCAGGATTGAAGCCTGGTGTGACGGCGTCAGCTCGACAAAGTTGAGTAGGATGTTTCGCATTGAAATGCGTGACTCGTGAGAGTTGCAGCGTCGCGGGAAGTGGGACGTTCTCCCTGTATCATTCCGTATCTTTTTATCCCCGACCTTTTCTCGACGTGCTGCGCTCGCCCGCTAGGCTTTTGGCACTGCAGCCGTCAATGGAGTGACCGCTCATGCACAACACCCTCGAACAGGTCTTCGGTTATCCACAGTTTCGTCCCGGCCAGGAGGCGGCGGTCAGCGCGGTGCTGGCCGGGCGCTCGGCGGCGGCGATTTTCCCCACCGGTTCCGGCAAGTCCTTGTGTTATCAGTTGCCGGCCCTGCTGTTGCCCCACCTGACACTGGTGGTCTCGCCGCTGCTGGCGCTGATGCAGGATCAACTGGCATTCCTGCAACGCCACGGCATTGCCGCCGCCAGTATCGATTCGGCACAGAGCCGTGATGACGCCAGCGACGTGATGGCGCGGGCGCGCAGTGGCGAGTTGAAGATCCTGATGATTTCCGTGGAGCGCCTGAAGAACGAGCGGTTTCGCAATTTCCTGCAGCAGGTGCCGATCTCGCTGCTGGTGGTGGACGAGGCGCACTGCATTTCCGAGTGGGGTCATAACTTTCGCCCCGACTACCTGAAGCTGCCGGACTACCAGCGCCAGTTCAATATCCCCCAGGCCCTGTTGCTGACGGCTACCGCCACGCCCAAGGTCATCGCCGACATGCAGGCCAGGTTTGCCATTGCTGCCGACGATGTGGTCACCACCGGCTTCTACCGGGCCAACCTCAATCTGCTGGTGGAGCCGGTGCGTGGCCAGGACAAGCGGCGGCGTCTGGTGCAGTGGTTGGGCGAGCGGGCCGGGCAGCCCAGCATCGTCTACGTGACCTTGCAGAAAACCGCCGAACAGATCGCCCAGCACCTGAGCCAGCACGGGCTCGCGGCCGAGGCCTATCACGCCGGGTTACCCCATGATCAGCGCGAAGCGATACAACGCCGGTTCATGGCTGGCCAGTCCAATTGCATTGTCGCCACCATCGCGTTCGGCATGGGGATCGACAAGAGCGACATCCGCAACGTGGTGCATTTCGACCTGCCCAAATCCATCGAAAACTACAGCCAGGAAATCGGTCGGGCCGGACGTGACGGCGAGCCCTCCGATTGCCTGGTGCTGGCCAATCGAGACAGCCTCAACGTGCTGGAAAACTTCGTCTATGGCGACACCCCGGAACTCGATGGCATCCGCTGTGTGCTCGATGAACTGCAAGCCTGCGCGCCGGACGGGCAATGGGAGTTTTTGCTGGGGCCGCTGGCCGATCACAGCAACATCCGCCAGTTGCCGCTCAAGACCTTGCTGGTTCAACTGGAACTCAAGCGCCTGATCGCTGCGCGTTATGCCTACTTTGCCGAGTACCGGTTCAAGTTTGTACTGGAGCCCGAGGCGCTGCTGGCGCGGTTTACCGGCGAGCGCCGAGACTTTGTCGACGCCATCATCCAGACCTCAAGCCGCGCGCGAACCTGGGTCACGGTCAATTTCGACGCGCTGTACCTGCAGCACCAGGCGGAGCGCAACCGGGTGGTCAAGGCCCTGGATTATTGCCAGGAGCAAGGCTGGATCGAGCTGGAAAGCAAGCAGACGACCGAGGTCTACAGCCTGCTCCAGAACGATTTCGATGTGCAGGCGCTGAGCCTGGAACTGCATGGCTATTTCACCCGGCACGAACGTACGGAAGTTGCGCGGATCCACGCCATGCTCGAGTTGTTCGCCACTGAACATTGCCTGGGTTATCGCCTGGCGCAGTACTTCGGTGACAACCAGGCGCCGCAGCAATGTGGGCATTGCTCGGTGTGCCATGGCCAGGTTGCCCGCCTGCCGGCTCCCCCCGAATTGCCGGCGCTGGCGGATAAAGACTTCGAGGCCCTGTGCGGCGACTTCATCCGCAGGCACCAGGGTTTCAACGCTCAGGTGCCGAGCGCGGAACGGCTGACGCGGTTTTTGTGTGGCATCAGCGTACCGCTGTTTACCAAGCTCAAGGCCCGGGCCATTCCGGGGTTTGCGGCGCTGGAGGATTACCCCTACGCCGAGGTGCGCAGTTGGATCGAGCACCATCTGCCCGCAGGAACATCCATTTACTGAATGTCGCCCATCAGCGCAATAGGCTTCAAAAAGCCTGCTCAGCTGACTATGGTGATCGCTGTCCAAGGTTCACCAACAAGAGAGCAAACAATGAGCCAGACGCCACTCCAGATTCAGCGTGCCGCCGTGATCGGCGCCGGCACCATGGGCCGTGGCATCGTCATGTGCCTGGCCAATGCCGGGGTGCCGGTGCAGTGGGTCGACAACAATCCGCAGATGCTCGACCAGGCGCTGACGGCCATCGCCCAGACCTGGGCGCACAACGTGCGTCAGGGCCGCATCGACCAGGCCGAGGCGCACGCGCGCATCGCCAGGGTCACGGCCGCTGCGGACTACGCGGCGATCAGCGAGGTGGACCTGGTGATCGAGGCGGTCTACGAAAACCTCGAACTCAAGCAGCAGATCTTTCGCCAGCTCGACGGTCTGCTCAAGCCCCAGGCAATCCTGGCCAGTAATACCTCGGCCCTGGATATCGACGCCATTGCCGCGGTCACCCAGCGCCCGCAACAGGTACTGGGCCTGCACTTCTTCAGCCCCGCGCACATCATGAAACTGCTGGAAATCGTCCGTGGTGCGCAAACCGCCCCGGCGGTGCTGCAAGCCGCCAAGGCCCTGGGCGACCGCATGGGCAAGGTCAGTGTGGTGGCGGGTAACTGCTTCGGCTTTATCGGCAACCGGATGCTTAATACCTACGTGCTCGAGGCACGCAAAATGTTGCTCGAGGGCGCGTTTCCCTACCAGGTCGATGCCGCGTTGCAAGGTTTCGGGTTTGCCATGGGGCCGTTTCGCATGTACGACGTGGTCGGCATCGACCTTGGCTGGCGCGCCCGCGAGTTGGCCGGTGTCGGCCAGGATGAGGATGAAATTCAGGTGGATAACCGCCTGTGCGAGCAAGGACGTTTCGGGCAGAAGAGCGGCAATGGCTACTACCACTACGAACCGGGCAGCCGTCAGGCTGAGCACGATCCGCAGGTAGACGCGCTGGTCCTGCGGGTCAGTGAGCAGCTCGGGTATCAACGTCGCGAGATCGGCGCCGTAGAGATCCTTGAGCGCTGCCTGCTGGCACTGGTCAACGAGGGGGCCAAGATTCTCCAGGAAGGCATCGCCGAATCTGCGCGGGACATCGACCTGGTTTACCTGAACGGTTACGGGTTCCCGGCGGACAAGGGCGGGCCGATGGCATGGGCTGACCAGCAAGGGCTGGCCGCTATCGAGGCGCGACTGTTGCGTCTAGAAGCCGAGCAGGGCGCCTTGTGGAAACCTGCCGGGATCATCCGCGAACTGGCCGCCAGCGGCGCACAGCTGGCGCGGTACCAGGCTGACTGAACGCCGCGCAGCCACTACACTGCCAGCCCCTTTGCACGAGAAACCCCATGACTGACCGCATGCCCCAACGTGCCGACTACCGGCATTTCCAGCCGATCATTACCCGCTGGCACGACAACGATGTGTATGGCCATGTGAACAATGTGACCTACTACAGCTTCTTCGACACGGCGGTGAACACCTACCTGATCGAAGTGGGTGGCCTGGATATCCATGACGGCGAAGTGGTCGGGTTTGTGGTGAGCTCGGCGTGCGATTACTTCGCCTCGATCGCGTTCCCCGAGCGCATCGAGATTGGCCTGCGAGTCGGCAAGCTGGGCAACAGTTCGGTGCAGTACGAACTGGCCGTGTTCAAGGCCGGTGAGGAGGACGCCTGTGCGGCGGGGCGCTTTGTCCACGTGTTTGTCGATCGGGCCTCGAACCAGCCGGTGACCATTCCTGCCGGGCTGCGTGAGGCGCTGGAGCGATTGCTGGCCTGAAACGAAAAATCGCAGCCCGAGGGCTGCGATTCTTTACGCGGGATTTGCGTGAGGCGACGGGGTCAGTCGCGATAATGCTTGTGCTTGCGATGCCCATAGGCATGGCCACGGCCCGGGTGGCCGTGACGGTAGTAGCGACGGTCATCGCGACCACCGCGGTAGCGACGATCATCACGATCGTCACGGTCGTCGTCATAGCTTTTATTACCCATGTAGTTACCCAGCGCACCACCGGCACCGCCGCCGGCTGCTGCGCCGATCAGGCTGCCCGAGGTACCGCCGACGCTGCGACCGACCACGTTGCCGCCGGCTGCGCCCAGCGCACCACCGATCGCGGCTTCGCCACGGCTGCGTTTGTCAGCACCTACCGCACTACCACCCGCACCGCCCAGTGCGGCACCAATGGTTGAGCCGGTGCTGCCGCCCAGTGACTGACCGACGACCGAGCCAAGAACCCCGCCCAATGCGCCGCCCACACCGGCTTCGGTGGTGCCTCCAGCTGACGCGACGCCACTGATCAGGCCAAGGGACAACAAGAGAATCGAGGAGAACTTCATAGAGGAGCCTCAGAGGGATGACGCCGCGATCCTGAGGCTGTGACGGGATGGTTACAATCGAAATCCGACGAGTAACACGACCTTCTCACATTTTGCTAAGTTGTTGTTTTTACTACGGAACTTAATTGATTTTTGCAGGTCTTTAACTACTTGGGACAGGCCGCTTTGCTAACAAAGCGGCCTTTTTTGTGGGTGTTTGCCAAGCGTGGGCGGTCGACAATTCGACGCCAGGCTTCAGGCCGACCTGGCCTTGATCAAGCCACTGGCACTCGCCGCTTCCAGGCGGATCGCGACAAATTTGGACGTCGGCGTGTGGCTGCCATCCCCGGTGCTTTCCAGCGGCACCAACGGGTTGACTTCCGGGTAGTACGCCGCCGCTTGTCCCGCCGGAATATCGAACGCCAGCAGGGTGAAGCCCTTCACCCGACGCTCCCGGCCATCATTCCAGATCGACACAATGTCAGCCTTCTGCCCGGGCTTGAAGCCCAGGCGGATGATGTCGGCTTCGTTGACGAACAGCACATCCCGCTGGCCCTTGACCCCACGATAACGGTCATCAAGCCCGTAGATGGTGGTGTTGTACTGATCGTGGGAGCGCATGGACTGCATGATCAGGTCCGGCAACTGCCCGGTGGCCCGGGTACGTTCGTGAACCAGGTCGAGGGGCAAGGTATTGGCGCGGAAGTTGGCGCGACCTGACGGGGTGTTCCAGCGCCGTT